>Ga0157298_10000004_pt1 | contig 155123 bp, 169 predicted proteins | sample NitcycUS043104R2_FD_108394 | JGI IMG/M metagenome (GOLD analysis project Ga0157298, IMG submission 108394) | Soil microbial communities from Arlington Agricultural Research Station in Wisconsin, USA - Nitrogen cycling UWRJ-S043-104R-2 | ecosystem: Environmental > Terrestrial > Soil >...
AGCAGCTCCTCGACCGTCGCCTTGTCGTTGCGGACGACCTCGACCTCGGCCCCCAGCTCGCCCAGGTACTGGACGAGGTTGTAGGTGAAGCTGTCGTAGTTGTCGATGACCAGGACCTTCATCGCTACGCCCAATCCGGCTGCTCGCAGGCGAGCTCGACGGCGCGGAAGACCGCCTTGGCCTTGTTGACCGACTCGTTGTACTCGTAGGCCGGCTTGGCGTCGGCGACCGTGCCGCCACCGGCCTGGACGTGGATCTGGCCGTCCTTGGCGACGACGGTGCGGATGTGGATCGCCGTGTCGAGGTCGCCGCTCCAGGAGAGGTAGCCGATCGCGCCGCCGTAGCCGCCGCGCTTGACCGGCTCCAGCTCGTCGATGATCTGCATCGCCCGCACCTTCGGGGCGCCCGACAGCGTCCCGGCGGGCAGGGCCGAGCGCAGCACGTCCATCGCCCCCACGTCCTCGCGCAGGGTGCCGGAGACCTGGCTGACGATGTGGAGGACGTGCGAGTAGGTCTCGACCTGCATCAACTCGTCCACCTTGACGCTGCCGTACTCGCAGACGCGGCCGAGGTCGTTGCGGCCGAGGTCGACCAGCATCACGTGCTCGGCCCGCTCCTTGGCGTCGTTGACGAGCCGCTCGGCGAGGCGGCGGTCCTCCTCCTCGCTGTCGCCGCGCGGGTAGGTGCCGGCGATCGGCCGCGTCTCGACCCGGCCGCCGTGGACTTTGACCAGCGGCTCGGGCGAGGCGCCGGCGATCTGGAAGTCGCCGAACTCGAGGAAGTACATGTAGGGCGACGGGTTGACCGCGCGCAGCCCGCGGTAGACCGAGAACGCCTCGACCGGGGCCGGCGCCGAGAAGCGCTGCGAGGGGACGACCTGGAAGGCGTCGCCGGCGTGGACGTACTCGACGATCCGAGCCACCGCGGCTTCGAAGTCCTCGCGCTCCATGTTGGAGGTGAAGCGGGGCGCCTCGGCGACCGAGGGGCTCTCCGGCGCCGGGACGGCGCCGCGCAGGCGAGCGCGAACGTCGGCGATCGCCTCGACGGCGCGCTCGTAGGCGGCGTCGATGCCGCCCTCGTCGTCGGCGAAGGCGCAGGCCATCACTGTCAGCTCGTGACGCAGATGGTCGAAGGCGAGCAGCACGTCGGTGACCATCAGGGCCATGTCGGGGAGGCCGAGCGTGTCCGGGTTCGGCTCGCCGAGCGGCTCGACGGTGCGGACCAGGTCGTAGCCGAAGAAGCCGACCGCGCCGCCGGCGAAGGGCGGCAGGCCCTCGACCGGCGCGAGCCGGAAGCGCGACATGTAATCGGCGACGGCGGCGTATGGATCGGGGGCGTCGCTCTCGCCGCTCTCGGTGCCGCTCAGCCTGCCGTCGCTCCAGCGCAGCACCTCGCGCGGGCCGATGCCGACGAAGGAGTAGCGGCCGACCTGGCCCTGCTCGGCGGACTCGAGCAGGAAGCAGGGGGCGCCGGCAGGCTCGCCGGCCCTGAGCTTGAGGAAGGCCGAGACCGGCGTCTCGCAGTCGTCGACGAAGCGGGCGCGGACCGGCACGACGTTGCCCTGCTCGGCCAGCCGCCGCGCCTCCTCGAGGCTCGGCTCCAGCCGCAGGTCGGGGCTAGCCGCGACGGCCATTCAGCACTTCCATCACCGCGGACTGCGGCACCTGACGCGAGGCCAGCAGGACGCTGAGGTGGTAGAGGACGTCGGCCGCCTCTTCGGCGACCCGCTCGTCGCTCTCTTCGCGCGCCGCCCGCACGACCTCCTCGGCCTCCTCCTCGACCTTCTCGCCGATCAACTTCGGGTCGTCGAGAAGCTGAACGGTGTAGCTGCCCTCGGGCCGCTCGGCGGCGCGGCTGCGCAGGGTGCGCTCCAGCGCCGCGAGCGCTTCGTGGGCGGGCGGGGCCGGCTCGGCGCTCTCGTCGTCGCCCGGGCCCGCGCCGTCGAGCACGCGGTAGAAGCAGCTCCGCTCCCCCGTGTGGCAGGCCGGCCCGGTCGGCTCGACCAGGGCGACGATGGCGTCGCCGTCGCAGTCGTAGCGCAGCTCCCGCAACTTCAAGACGTAGCCCGATTCTTCGCCTTTGCGCCAGATCCGTTCGCGGGAGCGGCTGAAGAAGTGGACCTGACCGGTTTCGACGGTCAGCCGCAGCGCCTCCTCGTTCATGTAGGCGAGCGTCAGCACCTCGCCGCTGTCCGCGTCCTGGGCCACGCACGGCACGAGGCCGCGCTCGTCGTATTTCAGCTCACCGAACATCGGGTCCAATCGTATGGGAGGGGATGGGGATCTCCTCGAACGGGCGGATACTCAAAGTGCCAAGCTAATTAGCTTGGCACTTGTCCGGGCGAGGAGATCCCCATCCCCTCACTCGATCCCAAGCCGATCCAACAACCCCTCGTCGCGGCGCCAGCGGCGGCGGACGCGGACCTGGAGGTCGAGGTGGACCTTGGCGTCCAGCTCCGCCTCCAGCGAGCGGCGCGCGGCGCTGCCGATCTCGCCGATCTTGGTGCCGCGGCGGCCAATCAGGATGCCCTTCTGCGACTCGGTCTCGGCCCAGATCTCGGCGGCGACGAGCACGAGGCCGTCGTCGCGCCGGGTGAGGTCCTTCACCTGCACCTCGACCGAGTGGGGGATCTCGTCGCGAGTGCGGTTGAGGACCTGCTCCCGGATCAGCTCGGCGAGCAGCACCTCGCTCGACTGGTCGCTGCTGTCCTCCGGCGGATACATGTAGGGGCCCTCGGGGACCAGCTCGCCGAGGCGGTGGACGAGCGCGTCGAGGCCCTCGCCGGTCCTGGCGCTGATCGGGAAGACCTCGTCGACGCCGGGAAGCTTGGCCGCCGCGGCGAGGACGGGGACGAGCTCGTTCGGGCCGGTGCGGTCGGCCTTGTTGACGGCGCAGATCGTCGGCGCATCGGAGCCGGCGTGGAGGAGGGCGCCGGCGATGAAGCGGTCGCCCGGCCCGATCCCATCCTCGCCGTTGACGACCATCAGGGCCACGTCCGATTCCGCCAGCTCGCGCTCGACGCGCTTCTGCATCCGCTCGGTCAGCACGTCGCGCGGGCGCTGCACGCCGGGCAGGTCGACGAGGACGAGCTGGCGCCCCGCCTCGACGTCGGTCGCGATGCCCCGGATCGCCCGCCGCGTCGTCTGCGGCCGCATCGAGACGATCGCGACCCGGTTGCCGACGATCCTGTTGACCAGCGTCGACTTGCCGACGTTGGGACGGCCGGCGAGGCCGACGAAGCCGCTGCGCGTCCCCTTCTCGGCGCTCATCGGCCCACCAGCGAGCCGAGGACCTTCTCCTGGAGCGCGAGCATCTCGCCGTCGTCCGCCTCGTGGTCGTAGCCGCACAGGTGCAGCACGCCGTGGACGGCGGCCTCGGTCACGTCCGAGCAGTGCTCGGGGCAGATCGCGACGTCGCCCAGCTCCCGCGGGCCGGCGGTCGGGCCGGTCCCGTCGAGCGGGAAGGCGAGCACGTCGGTCGCGGCGTCCCTGCCGCGGTGCTCGCGGTTCAGCTCCCTGATCCGCTCCTCGCCGACCAGCTCGACGGCGAGGTGCCCGTCCTCCACCCCCGCCGCCTCCAGCGCCGCCGCCACCGCGTCACGCAGCTCGGCGGGGACGTCAGAGAGGTCAGGCGCCATCCGCGGCCGGCGGCTCGTCGTCGCGGCGGCGCTCGGCGTGCTCGCCGTAGGCGGCGACGATGCGCTGCACGAGCTTGTGGCGAACGACGTCCTCGCCGCCGAAGTTGACGAACGAGATGTCCTGGACCTCGTGGAGGATGTCGCGCACTGCGATCAGGCCGGAGCGCTGGTCGGTCGGCAGGTCGATCTGGGTGACGTCCCCGGTCACCACCATGCGCGAGTTGAAGCCGAGCCGCGTCAGGAACATCTTCATCTGCTCCGGGCTCGTGTTCTGCGCCTCGTCGAGGATCACGAAGGAGTCGTTGAGCGTCCTTCCGCGCATGAATGCCAGCGGCGCGACCTCGATCACCCCGCGCTCGAAGTAGCCGTTGACGCGATCGGGGTCGAGCATGTCGTAGAGGGCGTCGAAGAGCGGCCGCAGGTAGGGGTCGACCTTGGCCTGGATGTCGCCGGGCAGGAAGCCGAGACGCTCCCCCGCCTCGACGGCGGGCCGGGTGAGGATGATCCGCTGCACCTCGCGCTCGGCGAGCGCGTGGGCCGCCATCGCGACGGCGAGGAAGGTCTTGCCGGTGCCGGCCGGGCCGATCCCGAAGGTGATCGTGTGGCGGCGGATCGAGTCGACGTAGCGTTTCTGGTTGAGCGTCTTCGGCGCCACCTTGGTGTTGCGGTGCCTCCAGACGACGTCCTCGAGGATCGCCGCCGGGCTCTCGTGGGCGTCGAGCGCGCCGGTCACCGCCTCGATCGTCCCGGGCGCCACCTCGTGGCCCTGCTCGATCAGGTCGACCAGCTCGTCGACGACGGTCGCCGCGGTCTGCACGTCGTCGGAGTCGCCGTCCAGGGTGAGGACGTTGCCGCGCAGGTGGAAGTCGCAGTCGAGGCGGCCCTTGAGCGCCCGCAGCACCGCGTCCTCGGAGCCCGCCAGCTCGGCGGCGACCGTGTTGTCGAGGGTCAGCTGCCTACGCGCCAAGCTTCTCACGCACCGCCGCGCTGACCCGCTTGCCGTCGGCGCGCCCGCCGAGCTTCGGCATCAGCGCCGACATCACCTGGCCCATCTGCCTGCGCTCGGAGGCGCCGGTCTCGGCGATCGCCGCCTCGACCAGCTCGCCCAGCTCCTCTTCGGAGATCTGCTCGGGCAGGTAGCTCTCGACCAGCTCCGCCTCGAAGCGCTCGCTCGCCGCCTGCTCCTCGCGGCCGGCGTCGGCGTAGGCCTCGGCCGCCTCGAGCCGCTTCTTGCGCTCGCGCTGCAGGACGGCGACCTCGTCGCCCTTGCCGAGCTTGGCGTCCTGCTGGAGCGAGTCGACGATCATCCGCAGCGCCGCGGCACGCTCGCGCTCCCCCGCTTTCATCGCGGTGCGCACGTCTGCCTGAACCCGCTCGAGGACGCTCATCCCGTTGAAGGGTAGTCGGCGGCGTCCGGGGCGACGGCGAGTCCCTTGGAGACCAGGTCGGCGACGTCGCAGCTGACCAGGGTCCACCCATGGCGCCGAGCCGCCGCGACGTAGGCGGCGTCATACGCGGTGAGGCCGTGCTCGGCGGCGGCTTCGAGGGCGGACTCGAGCAAATCGGGGCCCTGTGCGACGAGGCGATCTCGGCACCGCTTCTCCATGAAGCGCAGCAGGTGGCGGGCTTCGGCGAGCTGTCCCCGCTTCGCGCCCATGACGTTCGCGACCTCGTAGAAGGTCAGGTCGAGCGCGGCCGCTGGACGGCCGGTATCGAGCACGAGCGATCTCGCCGCGGCGCGGAACCGATCCTCGGGATCCCGTGCCGCTATCCAGACGCCCGCGTCGAGGAGGAGCCCTTCAGCGCGATTCACGATCTTCGCGGATCAGCTTGGTCGCTTCGCCGCCCATGGGTGCGGTGGCCTTGTCGAGGAGCTCTTCCAGTTCTTCTCGCTCCCTCGCCCGGGCGAGATCCAGCTCGCGCTCGGCGAGGCGCCTCAGGAAGCCGCTGCGGGTCTCGCGGTTGGCGCGAGCCTGGGCGTCGAGACGGTCGAGGAGATCGTCGGGCATTGAGATCATGACTTTGGCCACGAGAGGAGTATATACGGTATTGACGGACGTAAGAGTGGTCATGGGGGGACCCTCGCAGGCGCCGGCGCGCGTGTGGCGCGCTGAATGAAACGACTCTCTAAATCTTGATGCGCTCGATGCGCCCCAGCGGCATCTGGAGGAAGCGACTGCCCACGGCGCGGAAGGACTCGGCGTCTCCCGTGCAGAGGAAGCGGTAGTCCCCCTCCTCGCCGCTTTCGCTCAGCAGGTCCCGCGAGTGGAGGCAGCGCTGCACGGCGGCGGCGACCGCGTGACCGCCGCTGACCAGCCGCACGTCGCGCCCGAGGATCCGCTGCAGCATCGGCGCCACCAGCGGGTAATGGGTGCAGCCGAGGATCAGCGTGTCGACGTCGGCGCGCTTCAGGGGCAGGCAGTAGCCCCGCGTCATCTCGACGATCCGCTCGTCGAAGGTCGAGCCGTCCTGGATGAAGGAGGCGAGGTCGGGCGCCTCGACCTCGGTCACCTCCAGCCCCCTCCCCTGCCGCTCCAGCGCCCGCCGGTAGGCGCCGCTCTTGACCGTGTTCGGAGTGGCGAGGACGCCGACTCTGCCGCTGTCGCTGATCGCCGCGGCGATCTCGGCCTGGGGCTCGACCACGGGGACGACCTCGACGCCACGCTCGCCTGCCTCCTCGCGAACGACGTCGGTGGCGATCGAGGTGGCGGTGTTGCAGGCGATCACCAGCAGCTTGGCTCCCCGGTCGAGCAGCAGGTCAGAGATCGCCGCGGCGCGGCGGCGCAGCACGTCGACCGGCCGCGAGCCGTAGGGGAACAGCGCCGTGTCGCCGAGGTAGAGGAAGTCCTCCTCCGGCAGCGAGACGAGGCACTCGTGAAGGACGGTCAGACCGCCGACGCCGGAGTCGAACATGGCGACCGGGTTGGCGCGGTCGAGCTGCGAGCCGAGCGCGGTCAAGCCCTCAGGGCTTGACGACCATGAAGAAGATCGTCACCGCGACGATCAGGCCCGCGAGCTTGCCCGCGTTCTCCAGCTTCCCCGCCACCGACGCGTACTCGTCGCCGAGGGAATCGCCGCGCCCCAGGTCGCGCTCGGCCAGCTCCAGCGCCTTCCGCGTATTGGGGCGGAAGAAGCCGTGCGCCATGCCGAAGAGCACGAGGATGGCGACGAAGCCGACGGTCACCCAGGATTCGCCGGCGTCGATGTCCGCGTCGGCCAGCATGTAGATGCCGGCGAGCAGGACGACGACCAGCCCCGGCTGGACCAGGAAGCGATCGACCTTCTGGACACCGCGCAACACCGTCGGCACGCTGCGTGGGTCGTTCGCTTCGGCGGCGGCGATGAAGAAGCCGTAGCCGAACGTGGGCCCGAAGGTCAGCACGACAGCCATCACGTGGACGAAGAGCCCCACGCCGTAGCCGGTGATCGTCGCCAGCATCGGCGGAAACATATCCGCTAGGCGCGACGGAGCAGGAGGGCCGACCAGTCGCCGTCGTGGCGGCGGCTGGCCTCGGCGAGCCCGGCCGGGGCGTAGGCGGCGGCGACGTCGCCGAGCTCGGCGGGGAGAAGGCCGGAGCAGATGAGGGTGGCGGGGGCTTCGGTGAGCTGGGTGGCGATCTCGCGCTGGACAGGGGCAGTCACGTTGGCGACGACCGCGGGCGCCAGCTCCGGAAGCTCCTGGCGAAGATCGAGGCGCTCGAACTCGATTTCGACGCCGTTGGCGGCAGCGTTGGCCGCGGCGGCCTCGATCGCGGCCGCCTCGTGGTCGTAGCCGCGCACCTCATCCCAGCCGAGCTTGGCCGCCGCGATCGCCAGCACGCCGGAGCCGCTGCCGAGGTCGGTCAGTGGGCCGCTCGCCCCTCCCCGCTCGGCCAGGTCGAGCATCAGCTCGAGGCAGAGACGCGTCGTCGGGTGGGCGCCGGTGCCGAAGGCGCGACCGGGATCGACGACCACGTCGACCGTTCCCTCGCGGGGCGGCTCCCATGAAGGGCGAAGCCAGAGCCGCTCGCCGACCAGGATCGGCTTGTGGAAGTCCTGCCAGCGGTCGGCCCAGTCGTCGGGCACCTCGGTGGCGACCACCTCGACCAGGCCGTCGCCGGCGGCGACCTCCAGCTCGCCCAGCTCGGGCAGCTCTCCCTCGCCGCCGTAGATCGCGTACTCGACGTAGCCCGGGCCGCGCTCCTCCTCGACCCCGTTCGGCGCCAGCACGACCAGCTCGGCGAGGACGACCTCGGCCTGCTCGGGCTTGCAGCGAACCGCCAGGCGGATCAACCGAAGGCTCGGCGCATGCGCGAGAAGAAGCTCTCGCCGCCCGCGCCGCCGGCCGAGCGGAAGTTGCGCGGCTCCAGGCTCTCGGCGAGCTTCTCCGCCAGCTCGCGCTGCTCGTCGGAAAGGTCGCCGGGGACGATCACCTGGACGGCGACGATCAGGTCGCCCGGCGGGCCGCCGTTGACCCCCGGCATGCCGTGGCCGCGCAGCGCCAGCTGGGTGCCGGCCTGAAGGCCCGGCGGCAGCTCGATCTCCCGCTCGCCCTCCTGGGTCGGGATCTTGAACTTGGCTCCGAGCATCGCGTCCAAGGCCGAGATCTCGACCCTGTGCAGGAGGTCCTGGCCGCGCATCGGGCCCCGCCGCACTTCGAAGCCGAAGCCGCCGCCCCCGAAGAAGGCCTGGAAGATGTCCTCGACCGAGCCGAAGCCGGCGGGCTGGGCGCCGCCGCGCAGGCCCTCGTGCCCGTAGGCGTCATAGGCGCCCCGCCTCTCCGGGTCGGACAGCACCTCGTAGGCCTCGGCCGCCGCCTTGAACTTCTCCTCGGCCTCGGGGTCGTGGTCGTTGACGTCGGGGTGCAGCTCGCGTGCCAGGCCGCGGAAGGCTCGCTTGATCTCGGCCTGCGAGGCGTCGCGCTCGACGCCGAGGATCTCGTAGTAGTCGCGCGACATGCCGTCAGGCGCCATCAGCCGTAGACGCTCTCGCAGTAGCGCGACAGCTCGCGGGCGGCGCAGCGGACCGAGACGATCGCCGTCTCGTAGTCCATGCGCAGCGGCCCGACCACGCTCACCGAGCCGAGGTTGCGGTGGGCGAGGCCGTAGTTGGCGCCGACGACGCTGACCGAGCGCAGCTCGGGCTGCGGGTTCTCGTCGCCGATCCAGAAGAAGACCGAGCGCTCGTCGAGCGCCGACCGCAGCATCCCGAGCACGCTCGCCCGCCGCTCCAGCGCCGTCATCAGGCGGTCGGCACGGGGCAGGTCCCCGATGTGCCCGTCGGAGAGCAGCCGCGAGGCGCCGTCAACGTAGAGCGTCTCGCCGGGCCGCCCCTCGAGGTCGGTGAAGGCCGGCGCCAGCGTCGCCACGAACTCGGCCTCGACCCTGCTCAGCTCGGGAGCCGCCAGCCGGCTGGCGATCATCCGGGCGCCGACCGCGAGCCCGGTCAGCGACTCGTTGAGGTAGCTCGACGCCCACTCGACTAGGCCGGGATCGACCGGCTCGCCGAAGTCGAAGACGCGCTTCGCGATCGCGCCGGTCGAGGCGATCGCGATCGCCATCACCTTGGTCGGCTGCAGGCGCAGCACCTCGACCCGGTGGATCGTCGCCGAGGCGAGCGGCGGCGCGGTCGCCAGGGCCATCAGGTCGGTGACCTGGGCCAGGGCCGCGGTGGTCTCGCGCATCGCCTCGTCGATCTCACGGCGCAGCCGCGAGAGGCGCAGCTGGACCGCGGCGTCGGGCCGCGCCGCGCCCGAGGCGAGCAGCGCGTCCACGTAGTAGCGGTAGCCGAGATCGGTCGGCACCCGGCCGGCCGAGGTGTGCGGGTGGGTCAGGTAGCCGGCTGCCTCCAGCGCCGCCAGCTCGGCCCGCACCGTCGAGGACCCCCACTCGACCTCGGGCAGGCGAGCCAGCTCCTTCGAAGGCACGGGCTTGGCCGACTCCAGATGGGCGTCGACGACCAGCTTGAGGATGAGCTCCTGTCGCTCGGAAAGCACGCTTTCCATTCTAGGAGCGCTAGATCTGGACTTCGGCCTCCGCGTTGCGGATCGTCTGGTTGTCGCCCTGCGCGGCGACGACGTCGATGACCGCCTTGCCGTCCTCGGCCGACTTCACCTCGCCGCTGACGACGATCTCGGTCTCTGGCGCGCCCATGCCGCGGAACTGAACGGAGAGGCGCTTGAGGGCGCGCGGGTCGCCGCCGGCCGCGTCGGTGGCGGCGCGGGCGACCAGGCCCATCATGTAGAGGCCGTGGAGGATCGTGCTGGGCAGGCCGACCGCCTTGGCGAACTCGGGGTCGATGTGGATCGGGTTGAAGTCCCCTGACGCTCCCGCGTAGCGGTGCGGCAGGTACTTGTCGGGCGTCACCTTCAGCTCCGGGATCGAATCGCCTGGGTTCAACTCAGCCATTTCAGACCCCCCTCACGATCAGCGTCCAGGTTCCACGCGCCACCTGGTCGCCGTTCTGGTTGACCGCATTGGTCTCGAAGATGTAGAAGCCCTTGCCGTCTTTCTCGGAGATGTCGAGGCACTTGGCCGTGGTCGTGATCTCGTCCCCCGAGCAGGCCGGCTCGCCCCACTCGAACTCCTGGCCGCCGTGCACCATCGCGGCGAAGTTCATCCCCACGTCGGGGTCGAACATCGCCGGCCCGACCGCGGGCGAGCTGAAGACGACCGCGAACATCGGCGGCGCGACGACGTCGCGGAAGCCAGCCGCCCTGGCTGCCTCGCGGTCGAAGTGAACCGGGTTGTCGAGCCCGACCACCCGCGCGTACTCGCCGATCTTCTCCTTGCCCACCTCGTAGGTCGATGCGGGCCATTCCTTGCCTATTGCCTCAGTCTTGATCGCCATGGCGCGGCAGTGTATTGGCCGGGCGGCCAGTCGGGCGGGTGGCGCCGTAGGGGGGACCGCCCCTGAGGACGCTTCAGCGACCGGAAGGGGCGGTGGGTCCCCTGCGGCGACAGGACCCGCCCGCCGGGCACTTCACTCGTCGATCTCCAGCACCGCCAGGAACGCCTCCTGCGGCACTTCGACCCGGCCAACCGACTTCATCCGCTTCTTGCCCGCTTTCTGCTTCTTCAGCAGCTTCTGCTTGCGGGTCACGTCGCCGCCGTAGAGCTTGGCGGTGACGTCCTTGCGCAGGGCCTTGACCGTCTCGCGGGCGAGGATGCGCGAGCCGACCGCCGCCTGCACGGGCACGTCGAAGAGCTGGCGCGGGATCGTCTTGCGCAGCCTCTCGACCAGCCGCTTGCCCTGCTCGTAGGCGAATTCGCGGTGGACGATGATCGAGAGCGCGTCGACCTGGTCGCCGGCGAGCAGGATGTCGACCTTGACCAGGTCGGAGGGCCGATTGCCGATCGGCTCGTAGTCGAGCGAGGCGTAGCCGCGGGTCGAGGACTTCAGGTAGTCGAAGAAGTCGAGGACGATCTCGGCGAGCGGCAGGTCGTAGCGGATCTGCACCCGCTGCGGGCTCAGGTAGTGCATGTCGACGTGGGTGCCACGCCGCCCCTGGCAGAGCTCCATCACCGGGCCGACGTGGTCTTTGGGGCAGATGATCGTCGCCCGGATGTAGGGCTCTTCGATCGAGTCCATCGCGTTCGGGTCGGGCAGCTCGGTCGGGCTGTGGACCTCGACCGCCTCGCCGGTCGTCAGGTGGGCGACGTAGCGCACGTTCGGGGTCGTCGCCAGCAGCTCCAGCCCGTACTCGCGCTCCAGTCGCTCGCGGACGATCTCCATGTGGAGGAGGCCGAGGAAGCCGGCGCGGAAGCCGAACCCGAGCGCCTCGGAGGTCTCCGGCTCCCAGGAGAGCGCGGCGTCGTTGAGCGAGAGCTTGTCGAGCGCGTCGCGCAGGTCTTCGTAGCGATCGGTGTCGATCGGGAAGAGGCCGCAGAAGACCATCGGCCGCACCTCGCGGTAGCCCTCCAGCGCCTCGGCGGCGCGGTTCTCCGGCGAGGTCAGCGTGTCGCCGACGCGCAGCTTGGCGACGTCCTTGATGCCGGTGATCAGGTAGCCGACGTCACCGGCCTCCATCCCCTGCACCGCGGTCATCGCCGGGCGGAAGAAGCCGAGGTCGTCGATGTCGGCTTCGGTCTCGTTCTGCATCGCGACGATCCGCTCGTTCTTGCGGAAGGCGCCGTCCACCATCCGCACGTAGGCGACCACGCCGCGGTACTGGTCGAACTCCGAGTCGAAGATGAGGGCGCGCGGCGGCGCCTCCGGCTGGCCCCCCGGCGGGGGGACCCTGGCGACGATCGCCTCCAGCACGTCGGCCACCCCCTCCCCCGTCTTGGCCGAGATCGGCAGCGCTTCGCCCGGGTCGCCGCCGAGCAGGTCGGCGATTTCCGCCGAGACGCGGTCGGGCTCGGCGCCCGGCAGGTCGACCTTGTTCATGACCGGGATCAGCTCCAGCCCATTCTCGATCGCCAGGTAGGTGTTGGCGACGGTCTGCGCCTCGACGCCCTGGGCGGCATCGACGACCAGCAGGGCGCCCTCGCAGGCGGCGAGGCTGCGCGAGACCTCGTAGGAGAAGTCGACGTGGCCCGGCGTGTCGATCAGGTGCAGGTGGTACGTCTCGCCGTCGGCGGCCTTGTACTCGACGCGAACCGCCTGGGCCTTGATCGTGATCCCGCGCTCGCGCTCGAGGTCCATCGAGTCGAGCACCTGCGCCCGCATCTTCTTCGGGTCGACGGCGCCGGTGATCTCGAGGATCCGGTCGGCGAGCGTCGACTTGCCGTGGTCGATGTGGGCGATGATCGAGAAGTTGCGGATGAGCTCCATCGGGGTGCGGAGTATGGCGAGGGTTTGTGGCCGGCGGGTCCTGTCGCGGCGGCCCTCCCCCATGTGCTCGGACGCCTGCGGCGTCCTCCGCTATGGGGGACCCCCGCCACCGCGCCACCCGCCGGAGACAAGGTTGCGCCTCACTCGCACCCCGATGGGTCCAAGGGTCCTGAGAGCTGAAAGACGACGGCGGGCGGCTTTCGTAGGACGACCGTCGCTCCGGCGCCTTCCGTCCAGCGGGCGGTGGCGGGATACGGCGGCTTGCCGGCTTCGATCCGGTCGCGGGAGGCGACGACGTAGTCGTAGTCGCCCTCGTCGAGGAGGCGGCGCCAGGCGCGGCAGGTGGAGGGGGCGACGAAGCCGCCGTGGGGCCGCTCGCTGCCGACGAACTCGACGCGGTTGGAGAGGTCGGTGCCGAAGAGGGGGTACTGGCGGGTGCTGGTGGTGGCTATGCGGGCGTCCTCGATGTGGCGGGCCCAGGCGAAGGCGGCGTTGAGGCCGGGGGTGGTGAACGAGGGGTTGGCGTAGCGGTGGTCGCGGTAGTGGCGCTGGAGGGGGTAGCCGAGGGCTAGTGCCAGGACGAGAGCCAGGCATGCCAACGACGCCAGCGTGGCTGGCCCGCGGGTCAGTGGCCCGCGGGTCCTGTCGCGGCGGCCCTCCCCCATGTGCTCGGACGCGCTTTGCGCGCCCTCCGCCATGGGGGGCCCCCGCCGCCGCGCCACCCACGGGAGCAGCGCTGCCGGAAGGACGGCAAGCCCGAGGACGAGTGCTGGGACCAGGTAGCGGAGGCCGGACTCGAAGCCGCGGGGCATGCCCTCGGGGCCGGAAGCTGAGGTGGGAGCTACGAGCCAGGAGAAAGCTGCGGCTAGGCCGGCTAGGCCCGCGATTCGCAGCGCTGGATTAGAACGTGGCCCGAGAGCGAGGAGCAGGCCGCCGATTGCGGCGAGCAGGATGAGTGGCCAGAGGAACCAGAGGCCGTCTTGGAGACCCGGCAGGAACCAGTCGGACCAGATCGTGGGGTCGGTGAGGTAGCTGAGGACGCTGTGGGCTTCGCGGCCGCCCAGGGCCTGGTCGGGGGCGGGAAGCGAGATCGGGCCGAGGGAGTCGATCCAGGGAAGTGGGTTGCCCGTATGGACGAGGTTGCGCAGGTACCAGTAGCCGCCGCCGACCAGAGCGGCTCCGACGGTCGCGGCGTATGCCCGCGTCCTCTCCCCTCGCGCAGCCAGCGCCGGCAGCCCCAGCACGAGAACCGCGGCAGGCAGGAGAAAGTTGAGCTTGGTGCCAGCCGCCAGTCCGGCAGCGAGGCCCGCGACCGCCAGTGCGTTCGCACTTTGTCGGGCATACCCCGACAAAGTGCGAACGCTGGCGTTGACGGCGATCGCAACAGCGGCGAGCAGGAAGAAGATCCCGACGACGTCATTGCGCGCCTCGCCCGCCTGGTCCGCCATCGCGGGAACGCTCAGCGCTATCGCTCCAAGGGCGAGCGACCAGGGGGCCACCCCATACGGCCTGCCGATGCACCAGCAGGCCAGCAGGCAGCCAACGAACCAGCCGAGGTTCAGGAGGGGCGACAGGATGTCCCTGTCGAACGCGCCCATCCCGATGGCGTGGAACACCTCGGAGTTCGCCGGATAGAGCCAGGCCAGGAACTGAGGCGCGATGTAGTGCAACCCCCACGTATCGCCGCTCTGAAAGAACCCGGCGGCGAACGGCCCGTGGTACCAGGTGCTGTCGAACCCGGTAATCCCCGCGCTCAGGTGCGGCTTGAGCTCAATCGCGAACTTCACGAGCGCCGCCCCGGCTATGGCAAGGGCGAAGATCGAGGCGCTCGGGCCCGCGGGTCCTGTCGCCGCAGGGGGCCCACCACCCCTTCCGGTCGCTAAAGCGTCCTCAGGGGTGGTCCCCCCTACGACGCCACCCGCGGGAGGGAGCGACATTCGGCACAGCAGGCCGGCAACCGAAACCGCAAGAAGAAACGGCACCGGCTCGAACACGCCAAAGGACCCAAGTGCCTCAGCCACTAGGAGCAAGATCGCCAGCGCCAGCACCGAGGTCGCGAGATGAGCCGAAGCGCCCCGGAAGCCGGGCAGCAATCGAGCCCTCAGCGCCGACGCTCCGAGCCATGCGAACCCGACGAGCCAGAGCAGATCGGCAATCCCGATCAGGTAGCGCGGCAGGTCGAGCATCAGCGGCGGCGGACCACGCGCATCACCTGGTCCAGCTCTTCGATCCGCAGCAGCCGCGCCACCAGCACGTAGACCAGCCCGCCGACGCTGAGCGCCGTGCCGAGCGAGGCGATCTGGCCGCCGAGGCCGCGGCCCAGCGCCTCGTCGAGCAGGTCCCAGATGCCGAAGGAGACCGCGGCCAGCGCCGCGGAGGCCAGCGTGATCCTCAGGGCGCTGTCGAGCAGGCGGGGCAGCTCGAGGCCACCGAGCATGCGGCGCAGGATGATGCCCTGCGCGAGGACCGTCGCGGCGGTGGCGATCGCCGTCGAGGCGACGATCCCGCCGACCCCGAGGTGGTAGAGCGCGAGGGCCGCGAGCGCGGTGATCGCCAGGTTGCCGGCGGCGATCCCGGTCGGCACCCAGGGTCGCTGCAGGCTGAAGAAGGTGCGGGTGAGGAGCAGGAAGAGGCCGTTGGCCGGCAGCGAGAAGGCGAACCAGAAGAGCGCCGTCGCCACCAGCTCGGTGTCGCCCGGCGTGAACTCGCCGCGCTCGTAGACGAGCCGGATCATCGGCTCAGAGAGGACAAGCACCGCCGCGGCCGCCGGCACCAGCACGAAGAGGATCTGACGCATCCCGTTGGCCATCGTCGCCCGCAGGTCGTCGAGGGCGCCGCGAGCGGCGAAGCGGGCCAGGGTCGGGAAGAGGACGGTCGCGATCGCCACCGAGAAGATCCCCTGCGGCAGCTGGTAGATGCGGAACGCCTTGTCGATCGCGGCCGGGGCCTGATCGCTGACCAGGCTGCCGAAGAGGCTGTTGATCAGCAGGTTGAAGTTGATCAGGCCGAGGCTGATCGTCACCGGCAGCATCAGGACCAGCACGCGCCGCACGTCGGGGTTGCGCCACTCGAAGCTCCAGTCGAACCTGAACGGCGTGTTGCGCAGGTCGAATGCCGGGATCAGGAACTGGACGGCGGTGCCGGCGAGGATGCCGATCGCGTAGGCGTAGATGCGGTCGTCCCCCTCCAGCCTCGGCGCCAGCGCCACCACCACGGCGATGATCGTCAGGTTCCAGAAGAGCGGCGAGATCGCGAAGGCGCCGAAGCGGTCGTAGCTGTTGAGGATGCCGACCACGACGCCGCTCGCCCCGAGCACGATCAGGATCGGGAAGAGGAGCCGCGAGAGGGAGACGGTCAGGTCGAGGAGCTCGCCTTCGAAGCCGGGCGCGAAGAGCGGGATTAGGAGCGGCGCGGCGACGACGAAGAGCGCGGTCACCGCGCCGAGCACGACCGTCACGACCATCAGCAGGCTCGAGGCGAGCCGGAAGGCCTCGCCGTAGTTCTTCTTCTCGAGCTGCTCGGTGAAGATCGGGACGAAGGCGGGCTGCAGCGCCGCGTCGGCGAACAGCGCCCGGACCAGGTTCGGGACCTGGAAGGCGACCGTGAAGGCCGACATCGGGCCGTTGACCCCGTAGTAGCCGGCGGCGACGATCTCGCGGCCGAGCCCGGCTATGCGCGAAGCGGCCGTCGCCAGCGAGAAGAACGCGGTCGATCGCGCGATTCGGCCGGGGCGGCGCCCAGGCTCGGTATAGTCCGGCGCCGCACTCATGGCGAACATAGCCTCACAAAAGAAGCGGATACTGCGCAGCGAGCGCGAGCGGACCGAGAACCGCCTGCTGACCAGCACCGTGAAGACCTACTTCCGGCGGCTCCAGAAAGCCGTCGAGGACGGCGACGCCTCCACCGTCGAGGCCGAGCACCGCGCGCTCGTCTCGCGGATCGACAAGGCCGTCCAGAAGGGCGCCATGCACAGGAACACCGGCGCCCGCAAGAAGAGCCGAGCGGCAAGGGTCGCCGCCGGCGCAGCCGAGTAGTCAGGCGGCCACGCCCGCCGCGCTGCGCAGCGCCAGGGTCAGCGCCAGCTCGTCGCCGTAGTCAGCTCCGCCCCTGCACCACACCTCGAGGTCGGCGAGCGCTCCGGTCGCCTCGCGGAGGTCGTCGCTGCTGGCGTGCCGCAGCCGGCCGACGAGCTGCTTCGCCGCATAGGGGTGCATGCCGAGACCGGATTCGACCTGGCCGGCCGGGACACCGGCCTCGAGCCGCGAGGCGGCGGAGCAGGCCTTGCGGAGCCGCGAGGCGAGGCCGTAGATCAGCCCGGTCACGTTCTCGCCCTGGGCGATCAGCCGCTCGCCGATCCGCAGGGCCTTGGCCGCGTCGCGTTCGAGCAGCGCGTCGGAGAGGGCCCAGACCACCGCCTCGGAGGTGTCGGCGATCATCGCTTCGAGATCGGCCAGCGACACCTTCCCTTGTGGCCCCGCCCAGAGCGATAGGCGCTCGAGCTCGTGCTGGAGGCGGCGCGGGTTCGCCCCCATCCGGTCGACCAGCAACCGGGCCGCCGCCTGGTCGAGCTCGAATTCGAGTCGCCGCGCCTCGGCGACGAGCGCCCTTGGCAGGTCCCGCGCCTTCGGCGCCTGGAAGTCGTGCACCTCGCCCTTGGCCGACTTGACCGCTCGCAGAAGCTTCGCCGGCGGCTTGCCGCGGGCGATCAGGACGACCGTGAGGTCGGGCGGCAGCTCGGCAAGCGCCTCGGCGACCGCATCGGCCTGCTTGTCGCGCCAGCGCTCGACGCCGTCGGCGAGCAGGTAGCGGCGCGACTGGGTCAGCGTCATCGCCGGTATCGAAGCCAGCAGCGCTTCGTGGTCCGGAGCGCCGCGCCCCTCGCTCGGCTCGAAGACCTCGAGCGCGGCGGTGCCGCCGTCCCCCTCCGCGCGGGCGCGCAGGCGCGTGCGGGTCGCGTCGATCTTCGCCTCGTCGGTGCCGGCGATCAGGTAGAGCGGATTCATCTCCCCGGCCATCGCGGCCGAGTCTAGAGACGCCTGGGGCTATTTCCCGGCGAGGCCGGGCGGGCCGCTTCCGTCCGGGCCGTTGCCGCCGCCTTTGCCGTAGGCGTTGCCGTTGCCGGGAACCGGGCTCGGCTCCGCGGGGGGCGGTTCCGCGACCGGTGGCGGCGGTTCGCTGGAGGGGGTCGCGACGGGTTGCTCGCCGGACGCGGGCGCCGGTTGCGGCGCGGGTGCCGGAGACGGCTTTGGGGTGGCCCTGGAGGGCGGGCGGCGCTTGGCAGCGCCACCGCCACCGCCCCCCTCGGGACTCGGCTCGGCGGTGAGGGCCGGGGCACTGCCGTCCTCCTCGACCGGCGACGGGCCGGACGGCGCCGGGACGCCTGGCGGCGACGACACGGGAGCCCTCCCCCCCGAGTCGCGGGTCGCGGCGACCGCGGCGCGGCGAGCGGGTCGCGGCGCGGGCGCCGGCACGCCAACCGCCCGAGCCGGCGCGACCTCGGCCTTCGCCGGATCGTGGATCGGCCCGCTGGAGACGAGCGGCACTCCGTGCTGGAGGGTGAGGCCGACCGTGGCGAGGGCCGCGGCCCCGACGACGCCGATCAGCGCCAGCGATGTGCTGCGCAGACGTGCGGCCAGGTTGTCTCCAAGAAGGCTCGGCACCACTACGTCCATCGACCGTCCCGTGGCGCCGGCCAGTGCGAGACGGGAAAGACCCCAATATCGATTCGACGATTCGTCTAGCCGCCGGCTGCCACCTCGAACGAGCCGCGGCGCACCTCGAGAACGACCGTCCCGTCGCGGTCGGTCCGCCAGGTGCGCACGCCGTGCGCCGCCAGCGTGGAGAGGGTCGGGGCGGTGGGATGGCCATACGGGTTGTCGTCGCCGGCCGAGACCACGGCGACGCGCGGCTGTGCCCGCTCGAGCAGGGCAGCGAGACCGGCGTCCTCGCTGCCGTGGTGGGCGACCTTGAGGACGTCGAGCTGACCCGGGTCGAGCGGCGTCGACTCGGCCTCGGCGTCGGCGCTGAGCAGCATCGTGAAGTCGCGCCAGCGCAGCAGCAGGACGAGCGCTGTCTGGTTGGGATCGTCGCCGGGGGCGGTCAGCGAGGCCGGTGGCCAGAGCGCTTCCAGTCGCAGGGCGCCGGAGCGGACCTCCCCTCCGGCGGCGACGCGGCGAACCGGCGCGACGGCAGTCGCGGTCGAGAGGGTGCGCGAGCCGAGGAACCCGTAGACGACCCGCTTGACGGCGATCGCGCCGCCCAGCTCGACGAGCCCACCGGCATGGTCGGACTGGTCGTGGGTGAGGACGACCGCGCCGAGGCGACCCACCCCGGCGTCGCGAAGCTGCGCGAGGAGTCCCTCTCCCGGCGGCCCGGTATCGACGAGGACCGCGTCGTCGCCCGCCGGCTGGAGCAGGATCGCATCGCCCTGGCCAACGTCGAGGACCGAGACGCGCAGGCCGGCACTGGGCATCGCGCCCACCTCGTCGCCACCGCCTGCCGACCAGGTGAGCGCAAGGACGATGGCGGTGACCGCCGCCGCGGCATGAATGGTCCGCCGACGGGCCGATTTCCGCTGATATAGCGCGGTTTTCGTCCCGTCGGCGGTAGGACGCTGGCGAAACGCGACGGCTGCGAGGGCGATGAGGCCGTAGGAGGCCGCGAGGCCGGCCGGGCCGAGGCTCACCTCGACGCTTGCCCAGCTCGGCCGGCCGCACCATTCGGCGACCTGGGCGATGTAGGCGAGCAGCGGCGCGTTGATCGCGTTGAGCATCTCGACCGGGAAGCCGGGGACCTGCGCGGCCGCGGCGGCGAGCATGCCGAGCCACATCGCCGGCGCCACCGCGGGCAGGGCGAGGAGGTTGGCGACGAGCGTCGTGGTCGACATCTCCCCGAAGTGGAAGGCGATCAACGGCGCGGTGGCGACGGTCGCGGCGACCGTCATCGCCGCCCCCTCGGCGAGGGCCCGCCGCCAGCCGCCACCGCCCAGCCGGCGGCCGATCGCCTCCCGCAGCGGCGCCGCCAGCAGGAGGATCCCGAACAGCGCCGCGAAGCTGAGCTGCCAGCCGACCGCGGCGGCGATGCGCGGGTCGATCGCCAGCGTGACGATCGCGGCGACCGCGAGCGCATGGAAGCGCGAGGCAAGGCGGCCCGCGAGCAGCGCCAAGACGTTGAGGGCGCCCATCACGCCGGCCCGCTGGATCGACGGTCCGGCCCCGGCCAGCGGCACGTAGGCCACGATCAGGCCGAGGACCCAGATCAGCCGCGTCCGCAGCGGCAGCCCGAACGCGGCCAGGACCGGCATCGCCAGGAGGGCGAGCAGCGCGACGTTCTGGCCCGAGACCGCGAGCAGGTGCGCGAGCCCGGAGCGCCGGAAGTCCGCCTCGGTGGCGGCGTCGATGCCCTCGTCTTCGCCGAGCACGAAGCCGCGCGCCAACGCCGCCTCGCGGGCCGGCATCCCCTCGCCGAAGGCGCCGCTGGCGCGCTCGCGGATCTCCGGCGCGCGCTGGACCGCAAGCAGGGCGAGCAGGCCGATCCCGAGCACCAGGAGCGGGGCGGCGAGGGAGGGGCGCCGCACGGTCCTCAGGGCTGAAGCCGCGCCCGCAGCGACTCCATAGTCGCCGGGCCGATCCCGCTCACCTCGTCGAGCTGGTCGACCGAGGCGAGGCCGCCGTGCTGGTCGCGGTATTCGACGATCTTCCCAGCGGTGACGGGGCCGATGCCGTCGATCGTGTCGAGCTGCTCGACCGTGGCGCTGCCGAGGCTGATCGGGCCGACTTCAGCGGCGGCGCCGAGGGCGCCCGTGGCCGCCGCCGCGCCAGCCACCCGCCTTGGCACGACGACCTGCTGGCCGTCCACCAACCTCGCCGCCCGGTTGATCGCCTCGAGCATCGCTCCCCCGGAGGGGCCGCCCGCCCGCGCCAGGGCGTCGACCACCCGCGAGCCCTCTGGCAGGCGGTAGACGCCCGGGTCCTGGACGGCGCCGGCCACGTCCACCACCAGGTCGGGGCCAGTGCTGTCGAAGCTGACCGCCCCGGTCGCCTCGGCGCCCGAGCCGAAGGCGGCGCTCGTCGCGAACGACTCCCCTCCCCCCTCGGCGCGGATTGAGCGCGCTCCGACGAGCAGCAGCGCGACCGCGACGGCGCCGTAGACGAACAGCTGCGATCTCGAGAGGTCCGGCACCGCCATGACGCTGCCAGGGCCGGGCGCACGCGTGGCGCGCAGACTTCAAAAATTCCCTAACGAGAGTCAGTCTTCGTCGAGGTCATAGCCACTGACCTCGGCGAGCTGGTCGCTGTACAGCTCGGCGGCGGCGACCGGCGGCGACTGGACCGAGACGCAGGCAAGCGTCTCGCTGCCGTCGTTGGCGATCGAGTGGTCGGTTGCCGGCGGCACCAGGATCAGGTCGCCCTCCTCGATGTCCTGGGTGTCCCCGACGACCGACATCGAGCCGCTGCCGCGGACGACGACGTACACCTGCTCGCCGCCCTCGTCGGAGCGCAGCGTCTGCTGGGCTCCGGCCGGCACCTCCAACCAGGTCACCGACATGTTGCGCGCGCCCAGTTCGCCGGCGTCCATGAGCACGTGGCAACGAAGCTTGTGCCACTCCTCCACCGGGGCGTCCCCTAGGCGTTTCACCAGCATTGCGGGCGCTTTGTACCAGATACAGGCGTACGGCCGGGAGTTTTCAGCGGACGACGAGGTTGACGAGCTTGCCGGGCACGACTATCTCCTTGACGACATCCTTGCCGTCGAGGTGCCGCCGCACCTTCTCGCTCGCCCGCGCCAGCTCGAGCAACTCGGATTCGGGCGCGTCGGCGTCCGCCTCGATCCGGTCGCGCAGCTTGCCGTTGACCTGGACGACCAGGGTCACAGTGTCGCTGCTGAGCAGCTCGGGGTCGGGGGTGGGCCATGGCGTCTCCCAGACGCGACCGCCGGCGAGCCGCTCCCAGACCTCGGCCCCGAGGTGGGGCGCGAACGGGAAGACCAGCGAGGCCGCGGTGACGGTCGCGAATCGCACCGCCGCGGTCCCCTGCTCGTCGCGGTAGAGGTCGTCCTTGACGCGGTAGGCATCGTTGACCAGCTCCATCACGGCGGCGATCGCCGTGTTGAACTGGAAGCCGCGCTGGAAGTCGCGGGTCGCCTTGTCGATCGCCCAGTGCGCCTTGGCCAGCAGGGCGCGGGCGTCGCCCTCCGCCGACGGGCCGATTTCCGTCCCGATGGATGCGGTTTTCGGCCCGTCGGCCCCATCGGGCCCGTCGGCGCGCTGCTCGACCTCCTCGCAGAGGCGCCACAAACGTGAGAGGAAGCGGTTGACCCCCTCCACCCCCTCGTCGGACCAGTCGCCGCCGCGCTCTGGCGGTCCCATGAAGCAGACGTAGGTGCGGGCGGTGTCGGCGCCGTAGCGCTCGACGTACTCGGCCGGGCTGACCGTGTTGCCCTTCGACTTCGACATCTTGGCGCCGTCGCGGGTGATCATCCCCTGCGTGAAGAGGTTGGCGAACGGCTCCTGCACGCCGAGGTGGCCGAGGTCCGCGAGCGCCTTGGTGAAGAAGCGCGCGTACATCAGGTGCAGGATCGCGTGCTCGACCCCGCCGATGTACTGGTCGACGGGCAGCCAGTGGTCGGCGGCCGCCCGGTCCCAGGCGGCCTCCTCGTTGCGCGAGTCGAGGTAGCGGATGAAGTACCAGGAGGAGTCGACGAAGGTATCCATCGTGTCGGTCTCGCGCCGGGCCGGCTTGCCGCAGCGCGGGCATTCGGTCGCGACCCACTCCTCGGCGGCGGCGAGCGGGCTCTTTCCCCGCGGCGCGTAATCGTCGACATCGGGCAGCTCGACCGGCAGCTGGTCGTCGGGGACGGGGACGATCGCCGGCTGGTCCCCCTCTCCGCATTCGTCGCAGTAGACGACCGGGATCGGGGCGCCCCAGTAGCGCTGACGGGACACGAGCCAGTCGCGCAGGCGGTAGTTGACCGAAGCCTCGCCGCGGCCCTCCGACGCCAGCCACTCGACGATCTCCTCGTAGGCCTCGCGGTTGCCCTTGCCGTCGAAGCGCCCGGAGCCGGTCATCGGGCCGTCGCCCGGGTACGGGAGGCCCTCCTCGTCGCGGGCGGTCTCCTCGTCCTCGCCCTCGACCACCAGCCGCACCGGCAGGTCGAAGGCCTTTGCGAACTCGTAGTCGCGGGTGTCGTGGGCGGGCACCGCCATGATCGCGCCGGTCCCGTACTCCATCAGCACGTAGTCGGCGACGTACATCGGGATCTCCTCGCCGTTGACCGGGTTGACGACCGCGCGGCCGAGCGGCACGCCGGTCTTCGGCCGCGCCTCGTCGCCGCGCTCCTCGGCGGAGGCGCGGGCGACGTCGTTGACGTACTCGCGCACCGCCGCCTCGGCGGGAGTGCCGGCGACCAGCCGCTCCAGCTCGGGATGCTCCGGCGCCAGCACGAAGAAGGTGGCGCCGAAGAGCGTGTCGGGGCGGGTCGTGAAGACCGGGAAGTCGAGGCCGACTTCCTCGCAGCGGAAGGTGACCTCGGCGCCCTCGGAGCGGCCGATCCAGTTGCGCTGCATGGTGACGACGTGCTCGGGCCAGGACTCGAGCAGGTCGAAGTCGGCGAGCAGGCGGTCGGCGTAGTCGGTGATCCTGAAGAACCACTGCTCGAGGCGGCGCTGCTCGACCTGGGTGCCGCAGCGCTCGCAGCGGCCGTCGACCACCTGCTCGTTGGCGAGCACGGTCGCGTCCACCGGGCACCACTGGACCGGAGCCTCGTCGCGGTAGGCCAGGCCCCTCTCGAACAGCCGCAGGAAGATCCACTGCGTCCAGCGGTAGTACTCGGGCGTGTGGGTGCCGAGCTCGCGCGACCAGTCGATCGAGATCCCCCACTCGCGGAACTGTCGACGGAAGGACTCGATCGAGCGCTCGGTCGCCTCGCGCGGCGGCTCGCCCGTCTTGATCGCGTTGTTCTCGGCCGGCAGGCCGAAGGCGTCGTAGCCCATCGGGTGGATCACCTCGAAGCCGTGGCGGCGGCGGAAGTGGGCGATCGCGTCGCCGACCGCGTAGCACTTGAGGTGGCCGACGTGGGGCTCGCCCGAGGGGTAGGGCAGCATCTCGAGGACGTAGGACTTCGGCCTGTCGCCCTCGAAGCCGGGCTGGCCGGGATTGGCGACCTCCCAGGTGCGCTCCTCGGCCCAAACCTGCTGCCACTTGCGCTCGATCGCCTTGGGGTCGTAGCCGCTCATCGTCCAGCGATCTTATGGAGCGAGTCGCGCGCGAGGATCGGTCGCCGGTCAGCCGTGGCGCCGGGTCAGCCGCAGGCCCGACCAGGTCTCGTCGATCGCGCAGACCTTGGTGTCGACCAGGCCGGCCGGCAGGACGACCTCGCGGATCGTGTCCTCGGTGATGTCGGTCTCGGCGCCCGAGGAGCGCTTCGGCCAGGCCATCCAGAGGGTGCCCTCGCCCACCGCTGCCGCGACGCTCTCCAGACGGCGCTCGAAAGCGGCGCGCTCGGTGACGAACCAGAGCGTCATCTCGCGCCGGCCGCGGTTGCCGCGCCGCAGGGTCGCCCCCTCCGGCAGCGGCGCGAGCAGCGCCTCGGCGCCCTCGGGCGCGTCGATCAGCACGACCGTCGTCCCGGGCTTGACGCCGAGCTTTTGCGCCAGAGGCTTGCCCGAATAGCCGCTCATCGCGAAGCCGACTCTACGACGACGACCAGGGGTCGAGCTCGCCGGGCCCGACCGGCGAGAGCGCTTCCAGGAGCAGCGGCCAAAGGTAGACCTCGATCGTCGCGGCGAGGACCACGACGGGAATCGCCAGCAGGACGGTGATGAAGGTCGCGGCCAGCAGCTGGTTCCACTCGCCGCGGCGGCTGGCGATCAGCCAGGCGGCCAGCGGCAGGAAGAGCGCGGTCAGCTCCGGGATCGCGTGCGGAAGGACGCTGAGGATCAGCTCCGCGTGGGAGATGCCGAGCTGAGAGGCGATCGTCGAGCCCTGGAAGCCGAGGTAGAGCGCCTGGGTGCAGAGCGAGAAGAGGGTGACGGCGGCGACGAAGAGGATCGCGAACTCCGACGCCTTGACGTGGACCCAGCGCGAGAAGCCGGTGCGCTGGGCGGCCGCGATCGGCATCGAGGCGCCGGCGATGAAGCCGGCGATGCAGGCGGTGGCATGGAGGGCGAGGACGAGCGAGTTGCGCCAGAGGATCGGCAGCATGTCGGCCGGCGAGGTGGACTCGGTGATGCCCGGCATGTCGATCGGCGTGACGTCCGGGGTCAGCGTGCCCGCGACGACCCAGACCGCGGCGAGCAGCGCCAGGGCGATGCCGAGGCTGAGGGCGACCCAACCGCCCAGGACCGACCACGGACGCTCGTTCCAGAGCTCGAACGTCGCGCGGGTGTCGCTCATCCCGTGCGAGAAGACATGCTGGTTGGCCGTGTTCACCGCTCAGTCATCGGCAGGGGCCGCCCCGGCGTTGAGCCGGACCAGGCCCCAGAGCGAGACGACGGCCCAAACGCCCTCGAGCAGCAGGAACCCCCACTGGCGTTCGCGCCAGGCGAGCACCGCGAGCACAGCCGAGCCGACCAGGTTGAGCAGCAGGTAGGCGCGCGAGCGCTGGTCCATCGCCCCGAACTGGGCGGCGGCGAAGGCGACGAGGATCAGCACCGCCCCGACGATCTGGACGAGCTGGTCCACGGGCGGCGCAGGCTATCCGGCTGGCGGCCTCGGGCGGATTACCCCCACCCGAGCGGGGTAAATGCGCCGCAAGCGATCGAAGGAGGCAAGCGATGGCCAAAGACCACGGTCCCAGCGTCAAGAACGACAAGCAGTACGAAGGCCTGCGCAAGAAGGGCATGAGCAAGGAACGCGCCGCGAAGATCGCCAACAGCAAGGGCGCCTCGAAGCGGGGCGGCGAAAACTCGAAGGGCGGGAAGAAGAAGTAGCGCCGACGAGCGGCCGGCCATCCTCGACGGATTGAGTTTCTAGGCACGACCCTTGTGTTCTCTATAGGTTCTCCCTCGCGGACGGGCGTTCGCCCGTCCAGACGGAGAAGCCATGGGTCTGATCGAAACTCTGACTGTGACTGTGGGCGGCGCGGTCGCCCGGACCCTGCTCAAGCTCTGGCTCAAGGACGAGGAGCTCGCCCAATCCGTCGGCCTTTCGCTGAGCGACCTGGCTCGGCATGGAGCAAAGTCGTTCCTCGAGGGGCGCAGCCTCATCCGCAGCTTCGAGCGCGTCGCCGAGGAGGTGGCGCGAAAGCTCGCGCCGTTCATCGACGCGGAGTTCCATGACCTCGACCCTAACGAGGTCAACGCCGCAATCCTCGCCGCTCAGGAAACGATCGACGAAGCGAAGCTCGACGACTCGGCTCTGTTCGCCACCGATCTGGAACCCCTTCGCCTGGAGGCAGCGCTGCGCGTAGGCAAGCCGAATGCCGCGGCAGAGAGTCACCTCTCCCAAGCAGGGACGGCCATCTACGACTTCACCGTTCGCGAGGCGGCCAACTACATCGCTGAGGTCGTCAGCACGCTTCCGGAGTTCCAGTCGCGAGCCACCCGAGAGCTGCTCGGGCGCGAGAGCAAGCTGATCTCGCTCGTCGAGGAGGTTCTGCAAAGGCTCCCCGAAGAGACCGGGTTCGGTGACCCCGACCGGTTCGAGGCCCAATACCGCCGCGAGGTCGCGAGGAAGCTCGACAGGCTCGAGCTGTTCGGCGTGCGCACCAGCGAGCTGAACCGACGCTATGCGCTCAGCGTCGCCTACATCGACCTGACCGCCAGCACGAGCAACCTGCCGGACGAGGAGGAGGCGGAGGCGGGGGGCTCGGAAGAGAGGGATCGTGCCGCTCAGGTCGAGCTGTCGATCGAAAGGGTCCTGTCGAGAAGCAACCGTCACCTGATCCGCGGCGAGGCCGGGTCGGGGAAGACCACTTTGCTCCAGTGGCTTGCCGTCTCCAGCGCGCGTCGCAGCCTCGGCCCCGACCTCGAACCGGCGGAGGGTCTGATCCCCTTCTTCATCCAGCTGCGCAGATTCGTGGGCCACGACCTGCCCCAACCCTCTGAGTTCCCCGCCGCGATCAACCGAAGCGTCGCTGAGAAGACGCCGCCGGGGTGGGCGATCGAACAGATGGAACGAGGGCGCGCCCTCGTGCTGATCGACGGCGTCGACGAGCTGCGCGAGGACGAACGGGACAACGCTGCGGAGTGGCTTCTCGACCTGATCGAGGCGTACCCCGACGCCGGTTACGTCGTCACGAGCCGACCGCCAGCGGTCTCCGAGACCTGGTTGAACGAGGCGAAGCTCTCCCCCGCCTTCCTCGAACCGATGGACATCGCCTCGATCGACACCTTCATCGACCACTGGCACGACGCGGCCGAGACCAACGTGGAGGACGAGGAAGAAGCGGACGAACTGAGTCAGCTCGCGACTCGGCTCCAGACGACCGTAAGAGAGAACGGTCAGATCCGCAGCCTCGCCGCCAGCCCGCTGCTCTGCGCGATGCTCTGCGCTCTCAATCGCGACTGGAAAGGTCGGCTGCCGAGAGACCGGGTCGAGCTCTACCGAATCGGCCTGGAGATGCTGCTCGAGCGCCGCGACGTTGTCCGCGAGGTGCCCACCGACGACCTCGAGATCTCACGGACGCAAAAGGAAGTTCTGCTGCAGGACCTCGCGTACTGGCTGCTGATCAACGGCTTCTCCGACGCGAGGAGCGAGGACGTCGACAACCTTCTCCAGGAGAAGGTTGTCTCAATGCCCCATCTCGAGGGTGCCGCCGAGGAGGTGCTGCAGCATCTGCTCCTGCGCAGTGGGCTGATCCGCGAACCCGTCGAGGGGAGGATCGACTTCGTCCACCGGACTTTCCAGGAGTATTTGACCGCCAAGCGAATCGTCGAAGATCGCTCTGTCGGTCTGCTCGTCGAGCGATCCGCGGAGGATCAATGGCAGGAGGTCGTCGTGCTCGCCGCAGGGCTGGGCCCCGAGGAGTTCGGGCAGACCCTGATCCGGGCGCTCCTCGCCCGTGCCGAGGCCGAACAGAAACACCGCCATCGACTCCAGCTCCTCGCGGTCGCCTGTCTCGAGACGACTCCCGTCCTCCCCAAGGAACTACAGGACGAGATCAAATCAGTGCTGAGGGGCCTGATCCCGCCCCGCTCCATGTCGGAAGCGAAAGCGATCGCCTCCGCCGGAATGGTGGCGATTCCGCTCCTCGCCACTCATCACGACGACCCCGTCGCGACCGCGGCGCCGAGCGCGCGGGCGCTTGGTTTGATTGGTGGGCCTTCGGCCATGGCGACGCTCGAGCGCTTCTCGAGGGATACGCGAGTCACGGTCGCACGCGAGCTGATTCGCTCCTGGGAGCTCTTCCCCACCGGGGAATACGCCCAAAGGGTCCTGAGCCGATCGCCGCTGGAACGTGGCTCCCTGACGGTCAACAACAACGCGGAGCAGTTCGAGGCGATCGGCCTCCTCGCCCACTTGACCTTCCTGCGCTGCTTCGGCAACCCCTACCGGCAGCAGCTGCCGCTGGACTGGTCCCCGGTCACCTCACACCCGACCATTCGGAGACTGGACATCAATTGGGTCGACAATCTGATCGAGCTTGCTTGGCCCAGGGGGCGAAGATCGCCACTGGCCGACCTCAGGATCCTAGGCTGCGGGCTCGAGGAGATCTCGCTGGCGAACCTCGAGTCACTCGAAGTTCTCCAGCTCGCCGGGAACGTCTCCCTCATCACCCTGGACGGCCTTGAATCGCTGTCTCAGCTTCGGGAGATCTCGATCGGGGGATCGCCCCACCTTCCCCCCGACATACAGCTCCCGCCGCGTCTCGCGAGAGCCGATCTTCGCGACCTGGCCTGCGAGGATCTCAGCCCCATTGCGCTTTGCACGGACCTCGAAGAGCTCGACATCTGGGAATTCGAGGCCCTCACTGAGATCGGCGACCTCTCGGGGAAGCACAAGCTGTACTCCCTGAGTCTCGCCCACTGCCCCTCGCTGTCCGACTTAGCGCCGCTCGAAGAGCTCGAGAGCCTCCGAGAGCTCACGCTCCGCGAGTGCGGCGTCGACTATCTGCCGGCGAACGTATTCCCCAACGACCTGCTCGATCTCACCCTCGACAGCTGCCCGCTCACCTCCCTGAGGTCGATCACCCATCTGACGCGGCTCGAGAGCCTGACGATAAGCGACTGCGATGAGATCTCCGACTTCTCAGCGGTTGCGGACTTTCCAGACCTACAGGAACTGGCGCTCGACGGCAGCCCGGCGGTTCGCTCATTGGACTTCCTGGCCGACCTGAGAAGCCTGCGAAAGCTCGACTTGCGACGCTGCCAGCAGCTCGACTCCCTTGAGCCGCTGTATGGGCTTTCCGCGCTCGAAATGGTTGACCTACGGGGCTGCCCCGATCACCTCGACGCAAGCCCCCTGCTAGCGCGCGGCGTTCACGTGTGGGGAGGTCAGTTCGGGACGCTACCGAGCTTCCTTCGCCGCAGGCAGCACTCCGTTCATCCAGACGCCTAGTGGAGCTGACGGGACTCGAACCCGTGACCTACGCGCTGCCAGCGCGTCGCTCTTCCAGCTGAGCTACAGCCCCGAGGGGGGTCAGTTTAGAGGTTCTCAGGCGGCGCGCCGGCCGGAATCCTGCTCGTCCTCGACGTCGAGGATGACGTCGTCGCCGGTGCGGCGGACGCGGAAGTCGAGGGGGGCGCGCTCTTCGAGCTCGCGCAGCAGCTCGACCGGCTCGTCGAGGTGGACGGAGAGGGTCGCGCGACCCTCGGAGAAGCGCTCGACCGAGATCTCCGAGGCGCCGAGGCCGGCGATCACGTCCTCGAAGCCGACCAGCTGCGAGAAGTCGCCGAGCGGGCCGATCTGAAGTCTGACATCGCCCTCGAAGAGGCTGGAGTCGTTCGGCGCCGATCCGTTCGCCGCCGCCGTGTCGGCGGCATCGGCGCCGACTGCCTCCTGGCGCCGGCTCACCTCGACCGCCTCGCTGAGCGCTTTCATCCGGATCCGGGTCGCTTGGCCGCGCGCCTGGGCCTGGATCTCCTCGAGCCGGCCCGCCGTCGACTCGAGCGAGGCGATGCTGCGGTCGTGCCGCTCGTTGGCTTCGCGCAGGCGCTCCTGGAGGCCGCGGATCTCGCGCTCGCGCTCGAGCACCATGCCGGAGAGCGAGGTCAGCTCCTGCTCGGCGCGCGCCAGAGCGCCGCTGGCGCCGCGCAGGCGCTCGCCGCTGTCCTCAGCCTCGCGCTCGAGCGCCCAGATCCGCGTGTCGCGACTGGCGATCGCCGCGTCGACTGCGGCGCGGCGATAGCCGAGCAGCGCCCTCTTGAAGCCACCCATGCTCGGGAACCTAAGAGCGGGCTCGGACGTATTCGCGGCGCGGGCGCCGTCTCAGGCGCCCGCGGCCGAGCGAGCGTCCTCGTCGAGGCCAAGCTCGAGTCGCGGCGCCTCGCGCCAGAGGTCCTCGAGCTGGTAGCGCTGCCTCTCCTCAGCGGTGAAGACGTGCAGGACCGCGTCGAGGTAGTCGAGGACGATCCATCCCGCCGGCCCGGTCCCCTCGACGCCTCCCGGCAGCAGTTTGCGCTCCTGCTTCAGCCTCACCCGCACCTCGTCGACGATCGCGCGCGCCTGGCGCTCGTTGCGCGCGGTGCAGATCGTCAGGAAATCGGTGTAGGAGGCGAGCTTGCGCATGTCGAGGGCGACGATCTCGGTCGCCCCTTTGGAGTCGGCCAGCTCGGCCAGTCGCCGCGCCAGGCTCTCCGTCTCCTGGCTGCTCGAGCGCTTCCCGCTCACGAGTAGATCCCCTTCTCCTCGATGAAGCGCGCGACCGGCTCGGGGACGAGGTAGCGCAGTGGCCGCCCCTCGGCCGCCCGCTCGCGCACCGCCGAGGAGGAGACGCCGAATTGCGGCATCTCCAGCATCGTCGCCCGCCCGTCGGCTCCGAGGCTGCGCATGGAGGCGGCCACGTCGGCGTCGGAGACGCCTGCCCGCCGCGCCACGGCGAGGCGGGCCAGCTCGACCACCCGCTCGGGGCGCTTCCAGCTCTCCAGGCCGACCGCCGCGTCCGCCCCCATCACGAAGACCAGGTCGGTGTCGGGGCGTTGCTCGGCAAGCAGCTCCAAGGTCTCATACGTGTAGGACGGCCCCTGGCGCTCGACCTCGAGCGCCGAGACGCTGAAGCGGGTGTCGTCGGCGGCGGCGAGGCGGGTCATCGCCAGGCGCAGCTCGCGTCCTGGGTCGTCGAGGATCCGCTTGTGCGGGGCCTCACCGGTCGGCATCAGCACCACCTCGTCCAGCCCGAGCTGCCAGAGCGCCTCCTGGGCCAGCGCCAGGTGACCGAGGTGCGGCGGGTTGAACGCCGAGCCGAGCACGCCGATGCCACCGGAGGACTCGGCGGGCGGACCGCTACTCACGCACCTGTCCGCTGCCGCGGACGACGTACTTGTAGGTGGTCAGCTCGCGCAGGCCGATCGGGCCGCGCGCGTGCAGCTTCTGGGTCGAGTTGCCGATCTCGGCGCCCATCCCGAACTCGAAGCCGTCGGTGAAGCGGGTCGAGGCGTTGGCGTAGACGACCGCCGCGTCGACTCCCTCGGTGAAGCGGTCGATGGCCTCCTCGGAGCGGCTGACGATCGCCTCGGAATGGGTCGTGCCGTGGCTGTTGACGTGCTCGACCGCCTCCTCCAGCGAGTCGACGACGCCCACCGCCATCTTCAGGTCGAGGTACTCGGTCGCCCAGTCCTCCTCGCTCGCGACGCCGACCTCGACTTCGCCGGCCAGCTCGCGGGCGCGCTCGTCGCCGACCAGCTCGACGCCCGCGGCGCGCAGGTCGCTGAAGATGCCCGGCAGGAACTCAGCCGCGACAGCGGCGTCGACCAGCAGCGTCTCGGCCGCGTTGCAGACGCCCGGGCGCTGCACCTTGGCGTTGTAGGCGATCTTCCGGGCCACCCCCAGGTCCGCCTCGGAGTGGACGTAGACGTGGCAGTTGCCGGCGGCGGCGTAGATGACCGGCACCGTGGCGACGTCCTTCAGCGCCGCCTTCAGCCCTTCGCCGCCACGCGGGATCAGCAGGTCGACGGCGCGGTCCTGGGTCGCCAGCTCGGCGAGATCCTCGCGGCCACCGCCGGCCAGCAGCAGCACCGCGTCCTCGGGCAGACCCGCCTCGGCGAGACCCTCGCGGACGATCGCCGCCAGGGCGCCGTTGGAGCGCTCGGCGTAGCTGGAGCCGCGCAGCACGATCGCGTTGCCGCTCTTCACCGTCAGCGCGGCGCAGTCGATCGTCACGTTGGGGCGTGCCTCGTAGACGACGGCGACCACGCCGAGCGGGACGCGCAGCTTGCGCAGGTCGAGCCCGCTGGCGAGCGTCTTGCGCTCCAGCTCCTCGCCGATCGGGTCGTCCAGCGCGGCGACGACGCGGACGCCCTCGGCCATCGCCCCGATCCGCGCCTCGCTCAGAGCGAGGCGGTCGCGCAGCGCCGCGCTTAGCCCCTCGGCGCGATCGTCGGCGAGGTCGGCGGCGTTCGCCTCGAGAATCTCGCCGCCCCGCTCGTCGAGCAGCCTTGCGGTCGCGTCCAACGCGGCGTTCTTCTGCTCCGTCGGCGCACCGGCGAGCACGCGTGAGGCGATCTTTGCCGCCGAGCAGCTTTCACCAATGCTTCTCGTCGTGACTGCCATCGCGGCTAAGGGTACCCAGGAGGGCCGGGTGCCCCTCTCACGAAGGCTCAGAGACCACGTTGGCAGTCCCAGGGACGATCCAGCTGCGCGACGGTCTTCGGGGGAGGGGCACCCGGCCCTCCCCCACCCCCTACATCAACACGAACCGATCGCGATGGATCACCTCGTCGGCCGCGTGCGGCAGCCGCTCCCGCACCGCGGCACTCTTCAGGCCCTTGACCTGCGCCAGCTCGCGCGAGGAGTAGTCGACGATCCCCTTGCCGAGCACGTCGCCGTCGGCAAGGACCTCGACCGCGTCGCCGGCTTCGAAGCTGCCGTGGACGGCGACGATCCCGACCGGCAACAGGCTGGAGCCGCTCTCGCGAAGCACCCTGGCGGCGCCCGCGTCGACGGTCAGGCGTCCCTTGCTCGTCTTCGCGTACTTGAGCCACAGCTTGAAGCTCGGCGCGCGTCCCCGTTGCGCCGCGAAGCGCGTGCCGACCGCATCGCCGCCGGCGGCAGCCGCCAGGGTGCCGGGGGCGGTCCCGTCGCAGATCACCGTCTCGATGCCGGCCTCGCTCGCCATCTCGGCGGCGGCCACCTTGCTGCGCATCCCGCCGAGGCCGAAGGCCGAGGTGGCCTCGCCGATCTCGACGCCCTCCAGCTCGGCGAAGTCGCCAACCGCGGCGATCCGCTCGGCGCCGGCATCCGCGTGCGGGTCGCCCCGGTGCAGGCCGTCGACGTTGGAGAGCAGCACCAGCAGCCGCGCGTCGAGCAGGACGGCGACCTGGGCGGCGAGGAAGTCGTTGTCGCCGAAGGTGATCTCGTCGGTGGCGGTGGTGTCGTTCTCGTTGACGACCGGGACCACCCCCCACTCGATCAGCCGCCGCAGCGTCCCGCGCGCGTTCAGGTAGTTGGTCCGCGCCGCGATGTCGGCGGCGGTGAGCAGGACCTGGGCGGCGCGCGTCCCGTTCTCGCTCAGGCGCGACTCGTAGGCGCGGAACAGGTCGCCCTGGCCGACCGCGGAGGCGGCCTGCAGCTCGTCCATCGAGCGCGGCCGCTCGATCAGGCCGAGCAGCCGCCGGCCCCGGGCGATCGCGCCGGAGGTGACCATGACGACGCGCTCGCCCTCCCGCTCGAGCCGAGCCACCTGCGCGCAGACCGAGTCGAGGACGTCGACGCGCAGCTCGCCGTCGTCGGCGGCGACGATCGAGGAACCGAGCTTGACTACGAGGGTCATCTCGGCGCCCAGTGTATGAGCGCACCTGCTCGGTGAGAGCTCGCGCTACTTCAGCCCGAAGAACTCACGGTCGCTGAGGGCCGCGACGAAGACGGCCGCTATCCCCAGGCAGGCATGGATCAGTCCATCTACGCTGATGACCAAGCCTTCGCTTTCGAGGCCGAGAACCTCCTCGAGTGCCGCCGCGGCAGTGGCGGCGAGGGCAAGGACAAGAAGTATTCGGAGGTGACGTATCACGACTCAAAAGGCTACCTTGCGCGCCAGATCGAGGCAGACAAAACCTACCGCTATACCTGACGCCCACCTCACTTCGAGCCCACGAACTGTCCCAGGAGAAAGCTCGCCCCCGCGCTGCTCGATCCGATGCACAACGACCTTTCCGAGGAACATCCCCAGTCCGGCGCCCATCACTCCGCGCTGAACAAGATCGGTCAGATCTGGCACGGGAGGAGACCACGGCTTGGCGATAGGAGATGGCGCACCCCTTCATAAGGGAGGAGCGTGCCGAGTTCTCCCCCCTCGCCCTACGGATGCAGCTCGAACTCGTGCTCGCCCACCCGCACGTCGTCGCCCGGCTCGAAGCCGGCCGAGCGCAGGGCGGCGATGACGCCGATCTCCTCGAGCCGCTGCTCGAGGTAGGCGAGCGCCTCTTCGTTGGAGAGGTCGTGGCGCTCGAAGAGCAGCTCGACGCCACGACCGAGGACGCGGAAGCCGCCGTCGTCCTCGCGCTCTACCCAGTAACCGCCCTCGCCGGCCGGCCGGTAGACGCGGTGCTCGGCCTCGAACTCGGCGGGGGCGAGGTCGCCGCTCGGCCGCGCCGGCGCCTCCTCCGGCAGCTCGACCAGGACGCGGCGGCGGAGGTCCTCGAGGCCCTCGCCGGTGGCCGAGGAGACGGCCAGCACGCCGGCGGCGTCGCCTCCCAGTCGCCCTTCCCACTCGCCGACCGCCGCCTCGGCCTGCTCGGCGGTGACCAGGTCGCGCTTCGAGAGGGCGACCAGCTCCGGGAGGGCCTCGAGGCCGGCGCCGTAGGCGGTCAGCTCCTCGCGCACGGCCTCGTAGCTCGCGACCGGATCGCCCTCCTGAGGGGCGAGGTCGACGACGTGGACGAGCATCGAGCAGCGCTCGACGTGGGCGAGGAACTCATGACCCAGGCCGGCCCCCTCGGCGGCGCCTTCGATCAGGCCGGGGATGTCGGCGAGGACGGCCTGGCGATCCTCCGATTCGATCGTGCCCAGCACCGGCGAGATCGTCGTGAACGGATAGTCAGCGACCTTCGGGTCGGCGCGGGTGAGGCGAGCGAGCAGCGAGGACTTGCCGGCGTTGGGGAGGCCGACCAGCCCGGCGTCGGCGAGCAGCTTCAGCCGCACCTCGATCCAGCCCGCTTCGCCCGTCGTCCCCTGCTCGGCGAAGCGCGGCGCCTGGCGGGTGGAGCTGGCGAACCGCTTGTTGCCGTGGCCGCCACGGCCGCCGCTGGCCACGACCGCCCGCTGCCCGACTTCGACCAGGTCCAGCCTGGCGCCGTCGACGGCTTCGGCCTGGGTCCCGGCGGGAACCGGTATCTCCCGGTCCTCGCCCCGTGCCCCGTGCCGGTTCGAGCCTTCGCCGTGGCGCCCCCGCCCCGCCCGGAAGTGCTTGCTCCCCCTCAGCGCCCCGAGGTCGCGCTTGGATGAGTCGCAGACCAGCACCACGTCCCCCCCGTGCCCGCCATCGCCGCCATCCGGCCCGCCCTTGGGCACATGCGCCTCACGCCGGAAGCTCACCGCTCCGTTGCCGCCCGCTCCCCCCTCGACCCAAATCTTCGCCTTGTCGTGCATCAAACAGGCAGCGTAGTGGCGCGAAACCCGTCATATAGACGGGAAACGCGCCAAGCAGCTGCTTCGCGTCGCGCTACCCAGCGACGACGATCTTGGCCTTCACCGGCTTGCCGGCGATGCCCTTGGCCCGGAAGGTCACCTTGTAGGTGCCGCTCGCCTCGGAGCCGACCTTGAACTTGAGCTTCGCGGTCCCTTTGCCGCCGCCCTCGAGCTTGCCGAGCTTCTTGCATTTCGGCGCCTTCACGTCGGCTTTGGCCTTTTTCGGGACTTTGGCGCAGACCTTCACGTTCTTGGCGGCCTGGATGTCGCCCTGGTTGACGACCTTGACCTTGAAGGTCGCGGTGCCGCCGGGGTGGGCTTTGGCTTTCCGCTTGACGGTCAGCTTCGCTTTCGCCGCTTTGACGACCACCGCGGCGCTCGTCTGCGAGGCCGCCCCGGTCTGGTTCGTCGCCGTCACGACGCAGGCGTAGGAGCCCGGTGCGGTGGCGTCGACGGACAGCGCCGTCGCCCCCGCGATCGGCGCCCCGTCGTGGGTCCACTGGTAGGCGAACGCGCGCGGCGCCTGGTAGACGAAGGAGCCCGGGAAATCGGCGGCCCAGCTCCCGACCGTGCAGCTGAGCTGGGCCCGGTCCCCGATGCTGCGAGTGGCCACCGGGGCACCCGTACCGGTCGGGCTCTTGAGGATGACCGGATCCTGCGGGCCGTCGACCGGCGCTATCGCGGGAGTGATGCCCCCGACACCGCCGCCGATGTTGGCAAAGCCGATCGCGTTGGTCCGCACTTCGGTCGAGCCGCCGTAGTTGGCCCAGTACACCCTGCCCAGGGAGGGATCGAAGGCGAGCCCGAAGGGGTTGTTGAAGGGGGCCCCGGCGAGGTTGACCTCGCCGCCACCGCCGCCAGCCAGGCTGGCGAAGCCAACCCTGCCGCCTTCGTTGTCCAGCCAGTAGATACGACCAGCGGCCGGATCGACGGACAGACCGCTGATGAACAGGGGTCCTGGCGCGCCGGTCAGGTCGAGATTGCCGCCACCGCTGTTGTTGACGTTGGCGAAGGAGATCGTGTTCGGTTCGGGAGTGGTGTTCGCCCAGTAGACGCGCCCGGCGACCGGGTCGAGGGCGATCTTGTAGGCCCCGTTCACGGTCGCTCCGGCGGTGTTGAGCTGGCCACCACCGCCGTCGTCGAGGTTGGCCCAGCCGATGCTCTCGACCGCGCCGGTGTTGGTCCAGTAGATCGTCCGGGTCGCCGGATCGACCGCCACGCCCTGCGGCGAGTCGATCGGCGCCGCTCCGGTGTTGAGCGGTGCGGCTCCGCTGCCGTCGAGGTCGATGGCGAGGATCTCGCCTTTCGCTCCGGTCGCGCTGGCGACGAAGAGCCGGTTGGTCACCGTGTCGTAGGCCATGCCTTCCGGGCCTTCGAGCGTGGCGCCGCCAAGGTTGAGGCTGCCACCGCCGCTGCCGTCGATGCCGGCGAAGGAGACGGAGTCCGGGTCCCCGCTCCAGTTGTCCCAGAAGACGACTTCGGCCGCCTGCGCCCGCGGGGCGAGCGAGAGCAGCGCCACGATGGGGACGATCAGGACGGCCGCGGCAGCGACGATCCGCAACCCGCGCTCGCGGTCAAAGACGAAATTCATCTGCGTTCCTTTCCTAGGCGCCGGCAACGACGATCTTGGCCTTCACCGGCTTGCCGGCGATGCCCTTGGCCCGGAAGGTCACCTTGTAGGTGCCGCTCGCCTCGGGGCCGACCTTGAATTTCAGCGTGGCGGTCCGTTTGCCCTGGCCTTTGAGCTTGCCGAGCTTCTTGCATTTCGGCGTTTTCACGTCGGCTTTCGCTTTTTTCGGGACTTTGGCGCAGACCTTCACGTTCTTGGCGGTCTGGATGTCGCCCTGGTTGACGACCTTGACCTTGAAGGTCGCGATGCCGCCGGGCTGTGCCTTGGCTTTCCGCTTCGTGGTCAGCTTCGCTTTCGCCGCTTTCACGGCGACCGCGGCGCTCGTCTGCGAGGCGGCGCCGGTCTGGTTGGTCGCGGTCACCGTGCAGGCGTAGGAGCCCGGTGCGGAGGCCATGTACGTGGATGCCGTCGCCCCAGGGACCGCGGCGCCATCGAGCGACCACTGGTAGGCGAACGTGCGCGGCGCCTGGTAGACGAAGGAGCCGGCGAAGTCCGCCGCCCAGGTCCCATCCGAGCAGGAGAGGGCCGCCCGCACGGCGGTGGACCGCGAGATCACCGGCGCGCCCGTGCCGGTCGGGCTCTTCAAGATGACCGGGTCCTGGGGACCGTCGACCGGCGCCGTCGCGGGCGTGATGCCGCCACCGCCGCCCGCGAGGCTGGCGAAGCCGAGCGCGTCGGTCCGGGTTTCTCCGTTGCCGTAGTTGGCCCAGTAGAGCCGCCCGAGGGAGGGATCGAACGCGACGCCGTACGGGCTGTTGAAGGGCGCGCCGGAGAGGTTGGCTTCGCCGCCGCCGCCACCCGCGAGGCTCGCGTAGCCGATTTTGGTGTTTTCCTGCCAGTAGATGCGGCCACCCGCGGGGTCTACGGCGAGAGCCCTGATGCTTTGCGGCGGGGGCGCGCCGGTCAGGTCCAGGTTGCCGCCGCCACCGCTGTTGTCGGCGTTGGCGAAGGAGATGACGTTCGGGGTCGGTTCGAAGTTGTTCCAGTAGACCTTGCCGTTGACCGGATCGACCGCGAGCTTGTAGACGCCGTCGACGAGGGCACCGGTGGTGTCGAGCAGCCCGCCGGCGCTGCCGTCGAGCCTCGCCCAGCCGATGCTGCCTTTGCCCGTGTCGTTTGCCCAGAAGATCAATCGCCTGACCGGGTCGATGGCCACCCCTTCCGGGCCTTCGAAGACCGCGCCCGGCGCGGTGAAGACCGCGGAGCCGCTGCCGTCGAGGTTGACGTAGACGATCTCGCCTTTCGCGCCGGTGCCGGGGCTGGCCACGAACAGCCTGTTGGTGACCGAGTCGTAGGCCATCCCTTCCGGGTCGTCGATCGGGGCGCCGGCCAGGTTGAGAACCCCGCCGCCGCTGCCGTCCATGCCGGCGAAGGCAACCGTCGGCGGTTCCGCCGAATAGTTGTCCCAGAAGATGACTTCGGCCGCCTGCGCCCGCGAGGCGAACGCGAGCACGGCCAGCAGGGCAAGGACGATCGACGCCGAGCCCGTGGCGGCGATCCGCCCGCGGTCTCTGCGCTCAGAGACGAGATTCATGCAGTTCCTTTCTTATTCGGGCAGGACCGAGATGGTCCGGCCCTTGCGACCGGGCTTGAACTCGACCGTGCCTTCGCGCGTCGCGAAGATCGTGTGGTCGCGGCCGAGGCCGGTGCCGTCGCCCGGCCAGAACCGGGTGCCGCGCTGGCGGACGATGATCTCGCCGCCGGAGACCTTCTGGCCGGCGAAGACCTTGACCCCGAGCATCTTGGGGTTGGATTCGCGGCCGTTGCGGCTGGAGCCGAGTCCTTTCTTATGAGCCATCGTCGCCCTTTTTATCAGCCGGTTTCTCGGCTTTTTTCGCCGTCGCTTTGCGGGCGCCCATCTTCAGCTCGGTGACTTCGACCCTGGTCAGCTCCGAGCGGTGGCCGGCGCGCCGCCGGTAGCCCTTCTTGGGCTTGTATTTGAAGACCTTGACCTTCGGCCCGCGCAGGTGCTCGGCGACCTTCGCCTCGACCTTCACCTTCTCGAGCTCCTTCGGGCCGGCGACCACGTCGTCGTCGTCGCGGAACATCACCGCGCGGAGGGCGACTTTGTCGCCCTCCTTCGCGTCGAGCCGGTCGACCAGCAGCGAGGCGCCTTTCTCAACGCGGTACTGCTTGCCGCCGCTCTCTATGACGGCGTAGGTGCCGATGCTTTTGGTGGTGCTTTTGCTCATGGCCTATCTGCCGCTTTCGAAGTGGCGCCGGACCTGCCGCGGCCGCCCCTGCGACCCCGACGGCTACTGCGCGAGGCGGAGGATTCTAGAGCCTCGGGATCGTTCCCGTTGGCCGACTCGCCGCTGGCCGGCTCGCCGCCGAGCAGCGAGGCGACCGCGGCGGCCCGCTCGACCCGCTCGATCCGCACCATCTTGCGCTCGCCGACGAAACGCCCGCCGCCGCTGACGCTGACGATGTAGGAATCGATCCGCGCCACCGCGTCGTCGGCGTTGTACATGTGGGGCTCGTCGATCTTGACCAAGACCTCCTCGCCGACCTTGAAGGGCAGCGCCCGCTCCTCGATCTCGGCGCGGGCGCCCGCTTCGACCAGCTCGAAGGTCTCGATCCCGAGCGCGTCGCCGCCCTCGAAGTGGAACTGCTTGCCGGTCTCCTCCTCGAGCTCGGCGAGGCCGCTGTCGGCGTCGATCAGCTCCGCCGCCACCTTCGGGTTGACCCGCAGCAGGAACGCCTCGGCGTCCCGGCTCGAGAGGTCGCGCATCTTGCGCAGCCCGTCCAGGGCCACGGTCTCTGCCGAGAGCACGACCCCCTGGCCCTGGCATGTCGGGCACGGCGCCGTGAGGATCTCGCGCACGCCGTCGGTGATGTTCTGCCGGGTCATCTCGACCAGGCCGAGCGGCGAGACCTCGACCACGTAGCTCTTCGACTTGTCGGCGTCGAGCGCTTTGCGCAGCGTCTTCAGGACTTTGTCGCGGTTCTTGGCCCGCGCCATGTCGATGAAGTCGATGACGATGATGCCGCCGATGTCGCGCAGCCGCAGCTGCCGCACCGCCTCGTCGGCCGCCTCGGTGTTGACCTTGGTGATCGTTTCCTCGAGGCCGCCTTTGCCGCGCCCGGTGAAGGAGCCGCTGTTGACGTCGATAACGGTCAGCGCCTCGGTGTAGTCGATGATCAGGTAGCCGCCGCCGGGCAGGTCGACGCGGCGCTCCAGGGTCGACTGGATCTCCTTGTCTACGCCCCACTTTTCGAGCAGCGGCTTGCTGCCCTTGTAGAGCTCGACTTTCTCGACCAGCTCCGGCGCGGTGCGCTGGAAGAACTTGGTCACCCGGTCGAACTGCTTGGGCGAGTCGATGATCGCCGTCTCGAAGTCCGAGAGGAAGACGTCGCGGAGGACGCGGACCGGCAGGTCGGCCTCCTGGAAGACGAGACCGGGCGCCTTGGTCTGCTCGCTGCGCTGCTCCAGCACGCTGTGCAGCTTGTGCAGGTAGCCGATCTCGCGCACGAAGTCCGATTTCTTGGCGCCGTGGGCGGCGGTGCGGACGATCAGCCCGCCCGGCCCCTTGTAGGTGCGGGCGACCATCTTGCGCAGCCGGTCGCGCTCGGAGTCCGAGAGCCGGCGGCTGACGCCGACGCCCTCGCCGCGGGGGTCGTAGACCAGGTAGCGGCCGGCGATCGAGAGGCTCATCGAGAGCCGCGCGCCCTTCGACTTGATCGGGTCCTTGACGACCTGGACCAGGATCTCCTGTCCGGGCTTGAGCAGCTCGGTGATCCGGGGGCCCTTGCCCTGGCCGCGCTTGGGCGCCTGCTCGCCGTTCGGCATGACGATCTCGTCGACGTGCAGGAAGCCGTTGCGCTCGAGGCCGATGTCGACGAAGGCGGCCTCCATGCCGGCGAGGACGTTGTCGACCTTGCCCTTGTAGATGTTGCCGACGATCGAACGCCGGTTGCGCCGCTCGATGTAGAGCTCGGCGACGTCTCGTTTGCCGCCTTTGGTCTTCGACTCGAGGACAGCGACACGGGTCTCGCCACGATCGGCGGACACCAGGATGGTTTTTCTCATTGATTCAGCTCAGTTCAGGTCGGTACGCATCGCCCGGGCTCTTTCAAGCTGTTACCAGGCGAACCTGCCCTCCTGGCCGAGGCGCGCTTGCATGTGGATGCTCTGCAGGACTCCCAGCGCCAGGAAGGTCGCCAGCACTGACGACCCGCCGTAGCTGAGCAACGGCAGGGGGATCCCGGTGATCGGCATGATCCCGAGGTTCATCCCCACGTTGACGAAGACCTGGAAGATCAGCATGGCGGCGATGCCGCCCGCGACCAGGGTCCCGTAGGAGTTCTTTGAGAGCGTCATGATCCGCAGCGCCCGCCAGATCAGCAGGGCGTAAAGGGATAGGACTAGGGCGGCTCCAGTGAACCCGTAGCGCTCGCCGATCACCGCGAAGATGAAGTCGGTGTGGCGCTCGGGAACGAAGTCGAGCCGCGTCTGGGTGGCCTTGTCGCCCCGTCCGGTCCACTCGCCGGAGCCGATCGCGATCTTGGCCTGGTTCTGCTGGTACCCCGCGTCGCTGGGATCCCCGCTCGGGTCCAGGAAGGAGGTGAGCCTCTCTTGCTGGTAGCCCTTGAGGATCGGCACCCCGACTGCGGGGGCGAGCACGAGGACGATCGCGACGAGCGCCGCGATCGAACCGCCGATGAGGGCCAGGTGCGTCCAGCGGACGCCCCCGACGTACATGGCGGCAAGGGTGATGACCCCGAACACCAATGAGGTGCCGAGATCCGGTTGAAGGAAGACGAGGGCGGCGGGAGCTAGGCCGAGGCACAGGTACCGCACCGTACGCTGTCGGCCGGAGCCTCGCCGGGCGCCGTCGATCACGAAGCCGGCGAGCGCCAGGATCAGCAGGAGCTTGCCGAGCTCCGACGGCTGGAAGCTGAAGAAGGGAAGGTCGAAGGCGCGGCGCGAGCCGCGGGCGGCGAAGCCGAAGACGAAGACGAGCGAGATGCTGACGCAGAGGAAGGTGTAGATGCCGACCCGCAGCTCGCGGAAGCGCGAGTAGTCGACCCGGGCCAGCCCGTACATCCCGATCAGCCCGACCGCCACGTAGATCAGCTGGCGGTCGGAGAAGTAGCCCGGCTCGCCGGGCACGTCGCCGCGCGTCGCCTCGCTGAGGACGAAGACGCTGAAGACGGCAAGCGCCAGCGAGGCGACGAAGAGTGTGCCGTCCATGTAGGGGAGGCCGAGCCGCTCGGCGATGCTGGGCCGGGCGGTGAACGCCTCGGGGCGGGCCTGTCTGGCGCGGGTCGCGTACATGCTCATTCGATCACGGTCGCGCCGCCTTCGACGTCCTTGGCGGCTTTGTCGAAGTGCTCCGAGAGGATTTCGAGAGCCGCGGGCGCGGCCGTTTCGGCGCCGAAGCCGCCTTCCTCGAAGGTGACGGCGACGGCGATCTCCGGGTCGGGATATGGCGCGAGCACCACATACCATGACTGATCGCCGTAAGGAGGGCGCTCAGCGGTGCCGGTCTTGCCAGCCACCGGGACCGGGAAGCCGCCGAACACGTCGTAGGAGGTGCCGCCCGGCGCCTGCGCCGCGTCGTGCAGGCCGGCGAGGATCGTCTCTCGCCATTCCGGGTCGATCGCGACGTGGCGCGCCGGCTTTGGCCCGATTTCGCGCAGGACCCGGCCGGCCGCGTCCTCGACCTGCAGGCCGACGTGGGGCGTGGGCACGGAGCCGCCGTTGGCGATCGTCGCGTAGGCGACCGCCATCTGCAGTGGGTCGGCCTGCAGTTCGCCTTGGCCGACCGCGAGGTTGACGTTGTCGCCGGCCGACCAGGGACGGTCTTCGGCGGTCAGCCCTTCGCGGTGGAGCTGTTCGTACCGGGCGCGGTCCGGCAGAAGACCGGGCTGCTCTCCCGGAAGGTCGACGCCCGTCTCATGGCCGATGCCGAGCCGGTGCGCCCACTTCTGCAGCGCGTTGCCGGGATACATGCGGTCGCCGAGCGTGTAATAGAAGACGTCTGAGGAGACCTGCAGCGCGTACTGCATCGCGATCGACCCGTGGGCCACGCCACCGGCGTTTTCGAAGGTGATCCCGCCCAGCGTGAACGCGCCGTCGTCGTTGATGACTTCAGTCGTGGTGACGTTGCCGCTGGCCAGCGCCGCGACCGAGGTGATCGGCTTGAAGGTCGAGCCGGTCGGATAGGCGCCGGCTATCGCGCGGTTGGTGAGCGGCGCGGTGACCGGGTCGCCGAACAGCTCGTCGACCTCCCTCTGGGTGGGTTCGGTGAGGACGTCCGGGTCGAAGGTCGGGCTCGACCCCATCGCCAGGATCGAGCCGTCGCCCACCTCCATCGCCACGTAGGCGCCGCGCAGGCCGGTCCCCGCGAGCGCCGCGTCGCCGGCTTCCTGCAGGCTCGAGTCGATCGTCAGCCGCAGGTTCTCGCCGGGGGTTGGCTCGACCTCCTTCAGCTGACCGCCCGGGGTCGGCCGTCCCAGCGAGTCGACCTGGATCACCGTCGCGCCGGGCCGGCCGCGCAGCACCTCGTCGTACTGGTACTCGATCCCGTCCTGGCCGACGAAGTCGCTCGGCTGCAGGCCGCGGTAGCGATCTTCTTTCAGCTGGTCTTCGGAGACCTCGCCGACGTAGCCGAAGAGGTGGGCGGCGAGCGTGCCGTGCGGGTAGTCGCGCACGAAGACGGGTCTGACCTCGACCCCAGGAAAGCGGTCCTGGTTCTCCTGCAGGTAGTAGACGAGGTAGCGGCCGACGTCGCTGCGCAGCGTGACCGGGGTCGCTGGCGCTTCGGCTAGCTCCTCGCGCATCGTGCGGCGGATCCGCCGCAGGCTCATCCCGGCGAGCTCGCCGAGCCGCTTCAGCTCGGCGCGCCGTTCGACCTCGTCGGCGGGCAGTTTGCGCGGGTTCACCTGCAGGGCGAGGCTGGTGCGGTTGTCGACCAGGACCTCGCCCTCGCGATCGAGGATCTCCCCCCGCGGCGCCGGCACCCGGTACTCGCGGGTGCGGTTGTTGTCGGCCTCGGCCAGGTACTCCTCGCCGTTGACGACCTCCAGGGTCCAGAGACGGAAGAAGAGGATCGCGAAGAGAACCAGGGCGAGGCCGCCGAAGGCGGCGATCCGCAGGGCCAGCCGGTTGCCCACCGGGCCGTTCTCGTCGGGGCGCAGCCGCACCCTAGGCTCCGAACACCGCCGGCTGGCGCCGTCGCGTCACCCGCGGCTCCTCCACCAGCGCCGCCCGCAGCAGCCTGCAGAGGCCGATGTAGAGCGGCCAGCCGACGAAGAAGGCGAAGATCCCTTTCAGGACGAGGTCGCGGACGATCAGCAGGCTGACCGGAGCGTCGACGCCGAGCGTCAGCTGGACCAGCGCGAAGCCGAGCTCGGCAACCATCGTCAGGCCCAGGCAGGCCAGCGCCGCGACCAGGGCGCCGCGCAGCTCGAAGCGTTCCCGCAGCAGGCCGGTGAGGTAGCCGACGCCGAGCAGGACCAGCGAGGAGCCGCCGAGCGACTCGACCAGGGAGCCGTCGAGCAGCAGGCCGATCGCGAAGCCGGCGACCGCGCCGGTCATCGCGCCGCCCAGCAGGCCGAGCACGACGACGAGCGCCGGCAGCACGTCCGGGCTGACTCCGAGCACGGTCACCCGCGAGAAGAAGGAGATCTGCAGGAGGACGCCGAGCAGGGCGATCGCCGCCAGCCGGGCGAAGATCTTCGGGGTGACGATCACCGTGCGCCCCCGGTCAGCACCTGGACGATGTCGAGGTTGGCGAGGTCGGCGTAGGGGCGCAGGTGGACCTGCTGACTCGCCTCCTGCTCCTCGACCGGAGCTTCGGTGACTTCGCCGATCGGCAGGTGGGCAGGGAAGAGCGAGGCGATGCCGGAGGCGCGCCACCCCGCCGTCTCCACCACCTGGCCGGCGCCGATGTTGCGGGCAGCCTTGATGAAGTCGAGGACGAGGTCCTCGGGATCGCCGACTTCGGGCCGCACCACCCCCTGGGCGCCGCCGGGCAGGACCCTGGCCGAGACGCCGCTGGTGTGGTCGGTGAGCAGCGTCACCTGGGCCGAGCCGCCCTGCACCGAGGCGATCGCCCCCACCAGGCCGTCGCCGCTGACGACCGGGTCGTCTACCCGGACGCCGTCGTCGCGGCCGAGGTCGATCGTCACCGCCGAGTGCCAGACGATCGGCGAGCGGGCGATCACCCGGCCGGTGACTGGCTCGAAGGTCGAGTAGGCGATCACCGGGCTACGGTCGAGCTTGACCAGCTCGCGGAGCTGGCCGTTCTCGTTGAGCGCGGCCTGGCCCGCGACCGCCTGCCTGCGGGCCTCGGCGAGTTCGTCGCGCAGGCGCTCGTTTTCGCCGCGCGCCTCGAAGGTCTCGTCGAACCAGCCGACCAGGTCGCGAGCGGGCTTGAGCGCCCGGTCGGCGACATCGGCGAGCGGGTTGAAGAGGCTGCCGATCCCCTGCTGCACGCTGCCGGGCGCCTGCCCGTAGGTCAGCGTCAGCAGCAGGAAGGAGCCGACTATGAGGAGCGTGAGGACCGCCCTACGGCGGCGTGCCTGTTTCCGATACACGGCGGTGACCTAGGTTCGGGAAGTTTGCGGAGCGGCCCTGAGCTGTCTCAAGCGACACGGGGCACTCCCGAGCTCGTCTTGCTGGCGCGGTGGATGGCCTCGAACTCCTCCAGCGAAAGGCCGGAGCCGACCGCCACGCACGTCAACGGCGACTCTGCCAGCTGGCACGGCATTTCGCACTCGTCGCGCAGACGCTGTTCGAGTCCTTGCAGGAGCGCGCCGCCCCCGGCCAGGGTGATCCCCCGGTCCATGATGTCCCCCGCCAGCTCCGGCGGAGTGCGGTCGAGCGTGTCCTTGACCGCCTCGACGATGTGGCCGACCGGTTCGTCGAGGGCCTCGCGGACCTCGGCCGAGCCCAGCGTGATCGTCTTCGGCAGGCCGGAGACGAGGTCGCGACCGCGGATGTCGACCTCCACCTCCTCGGGCAGCGCCGCGGCGGAGCCCGCCTCCAGCTTGACCTCCTCGGCGGTCTGGGTTCCGATCGCCAGTTTGTAGCGGTGCTTGCAGTGGTTGACGATCGCCTCGTCGAGCTCGTCGCCGCCGATCCGGATCGACTGCGATACGACGATCCCGCCGAGCGAGATCACCGCCACCTCCGTGGTGCCGCCGCCGACGTCGACGATCAGCGAGCCGACCGGCTCGGCGACCGGCAGGCCGGCGCCGATCGCGGCGGCCATCGGCTCCTCGATCAGGTAGGCCTCCTTGGCGCCGGCGGCGAGACAGGCCTCCTCGACGGCGCGCTTCTCGACCCCGGTCACCCCCGAGGGGACGCAGACGACGACGCGGGGGTGGGCGAAACGGTGGGAGGTGACCCGCTTGATGAAGTGACGCAGCATCTGCTCGGTCACGTCGAAGTCGGCGATGACGCCGTCCTTGAGCGGGCGGATCGCCGTGATCGTCCCCGGAGTGCGGCCGAGCATCCGCTTCGCTTCGGCGCCGACCGCGTGCACCTGCCCGTTGCGCGAGTCGATCGCGACCACCGAGGGCTCGGAGAGCACGATGCCGCGCCCGCGCACGTAGACGAGCGTGTTGGCGGTACCGAGGTCAACCGCCATGTCGCGGCCGCCTAGTCGGGTGAGAGAGCTGAAGAGACCCATCCGTGATTTGCCGGGAATGCGCCGCAAATCATCCCAAACGGTTCAAGGGGCTCGGGCGAGATGTTTCAGCCGCGCCCGAGCAGCTCGGGCGCGAGCTCGACCAGCAACCCCACCGGCAGCCCCACCACGTTCGAAACGCTCCCCTCCAGCCGCTCCACCAGCGTCGACCCGAGCGTCTGGATCGCATAGCCCCCAGAGCGCCCTTCCCACTCACCGAAGCGCACATAGCGCTCCTTCTCCGCCTCGCTCAAATCCTTGAAGACGACCGTCGTCCTTTCCAGCCCGCTCCGCTCCTCCCCGTCCCAGAGAACCACGAGCCCGCTCAGCACTTCATGCGGCCTGCCGGACATCCGATCGAGATATTCCCGTGCCTCCCGCTCATCACCCGGCTTGCCGAGCGCCTTCCCGTCCAGGACAACATCCGTATCGCAGGCAATCGTCACTCGGGCGGGTGGCGTCGCAGGGGGGACCGCCCCTGAGGACGCTTCAGCGACCGGAAGGGGCGGTGGGTCCCCTGCGGCGACAGGACCCGCCCGCCCCACCGCCCGTGCCTTCATCCGCGCGTTCTCGAGTACCTCCGCCTCAGGGTCCCCCCCGCTCAGCTCCGCAACCCCGGGCACGACAACCTCGAACTCGATCCCCAGCTTCTGGAGGATCTCCCGCCGCTGCGGCGACCCGGATGCGAGGACGACGTTCAGGACAGCTCGGGGAACCAGATGCCGATCTCGCGCTCGGCCGACTCGTCGGAGTCCGAGCCGTGGACCATGTTGAAGGTGACCTCGAGCGCGAAGTCGCCCCGGATCGAGCCGGGGGCGGCCTCGACCGGGTTGGTCGCGCCGATCAGCTGGCGAGCGGCGGCGACCGCTTCGGTGCCCTCCAGCACCGCCGCGACCAGGGTGCCGCCGGTGATGAACTCGACCAGCTCGCCGAAGAACGGCTTCTCGGTGTGCTCGGCGTAATGGCGGTTGGCGATCTCCTCGTCGGCGCGCATCGACTTGAGGGCGGCGATCCGCAGCCCCTTGCGCTCGAAGCGGGCGAGCACCTCGCCGGTGAGAGCGCGCTCGAAGGCGTCAGGCTTGACGAGGATCAGGGTCCGGCTCACGGCTGGGGCTCCTTTGCGGTCGGGTCGGTTTCGAAGGCTCCTGCGGCTCGGCCGCACCGGCGCGCCCGGCGCGGGCCTCGGCCGGCTTGCGACGCGGCGGCGGCTCGCGGCGACGCGACTCGCGACGGCCGGCGAGCGGCGTTTCGCAGTGGGGGCAGAGCGCCCAACGCGAATCGACCGGCTTGCCGCAGCTCGAGCAGGGGTCCTTGAGGCGGCGCTCGCACTGCGGGCAGCGCAGGTAGGACTTCTCGACCGGGTAGCCGCAGCCCTGGCAGGTCAGCTCTTCGAGCTGGCGCACGCGCAGCTCGGCCGCCTTGATCTCCAGCTCGCGCTCGTGGGCGTCCTCGAGGAACTCCGGCGGCCGGACGATCGCGTAGACGGCGGTGCCCAGGTAGGGGATGAAGGAAGCGAGCGTCGCGCATCCGACCAGGAAGGAGTCGGAGATGCGGCGCTTGGCGTCGAAGTAGGTGTAGACGATCAGCGCCAGCCACACCACCACGAGCATGAGGACGAGGAGGTTGACGACCAGGTTGAGGCCGTCGTTGCTGATGCCGAAGATCGCTAGTGCCATGGCTTTAGGGGGCCCCGCGGGGGGCGGGCAGTGTATTCGCCGCGCTAGAGGAAAAGCCTGCCGAAGAGGTAACCGAGCCCGAAGAAGACCAGGATCACCGCGGCGACGACCGCGGCAACCAGGCCCATCATCGAGAGAAGTTCAGATCCGGCGCTGCGGTCCACATGCGAATCCTCGCATACCCAAAGTGCGACGAGCTGCTTCCGTCAGCGGCGCAATGCGGCCCGCGCCGGCGCCAGCGCGTAGTGGGAGCCGGCGACGACGAGGACGCCGCCGAGCTCGGCGGCGAGAGCGCGTCCGCGCCGGATCGCGGCGTCGAAGTCGGGCTCGGCCTCGGCGGGGATACCGGCCCGCTCGCACGCCGCGGCGAGCTCAGCTGCGTTCGTGCTCCGCCGACGGGCCGAAAACGAGACTCCGGCTCCCGTTTTCGTCCCGTCGGCGGGGTAGTCGGGGGGCTCGGTGCAGACGGCGCGCGCCACGGCGGGCGCCAGGGCGCGAACGATCCCGTCGACGTCCTTTTCGGCGAGGACGGCGAGGACCGCGACCCCAGGCGTTCCGTTCGCACTTTGTAGGCCTCTGCTCGACAAAGTGCGAACGGAAGGGAGCGAGAGGTCGGCGAGCGCCTCGGCGAGGGCGGCGGCGCCGTCGGGGTTGTGGGCGGCGTCGAGGAAGGTCGGCGGGTCGTCGGCAACGCGCTCGAGCCGGCCGGGGATAGTCACGGTGCTCGCGACTGTGGCGATCGCGTCCGGGTTCACGGGCTTGCCCAGGAACGCCTCGGCCGCCGCGCGCGCCAGCGCGAAGTTGCGGCGCTGGAAACCGCCGGGCGCGCGCAGCGCGACCTCGGGGCCGGGGTCCTCGGGGGCGACGACGAGCCGCGCGCCGCGCTCGGCGGCGGCACGTTCGGCGAGGGCGGCGACCGCGGGGCTCACCCCACCCAGTACCAGCGTCGAATGGTCGCGCAGGACGGCGAGCTTCTCGGCGGCGATCTCCTCCTCGCTCTCCCCCAGCCACTCGGTGTGGTCGAGACCGACCGAGGTGAGGACGGTCACCCGCGACGGGATCGTGTTGGTCGCGTCGAGCCGGCCACCGAGCCCGGCCTCGACGACCGCCACGTCGACCCGTGCGGCCGCGAAGGCGACGAAGGTCGCCGCGGTGGCCACCTCGAACTGGGTCACCGCCTCCCCGTCGGGGAGCTTGCGGTCGAGCGCCTCGGCCGCCTGCGCGGCCCGCTCGACCGCGGCCGCGAACTCGGCCGCGCCGATCTCCTCGCCACGGATCAGAACCCTTTCCGACCAGCGCTCGGCGTGCGGCGAGACGCAGGCGCCCGCGCTGAGGTCGTGCGCTTCGAGCAGCGCCGCCGCCATCCGCGTCACCGACGACTTGCCGTTGGTGCCGACGACGTGGACCGACGCGAAGCGGTGCTGGGGCATGCCGAGCAGCGCGTTCAGCGCGTGCATCCGCTCCAGCCCGAGCCGCCAGCCGATCGGCTCCAGCGAGTCGAGGTAGGCCTCGGGGTCCCGCGGCTCTATTCCGAGAGCTCCTCCAGCTCGGCCCGGTAGCGCTCGAGCTTTTCGCGCTCCTCCTCGACGACCTCGGCGGGGGCCCGCGAGACGAACTTCTCGTTGGACAGCTTGCCCTCGGCGCGGGCGACCTCGGAGCGCAGCTCCTCGCGGCGGGCGTCGAGACGGGCGCGCACGGCCGCGGCGTCGATCTCAGCCGAGGCGAGCACCTTCACGGTCCCGACCGAGGCGATTGGGTCGCCGCCGTCCTCGACGAACTCGAAGCGGGCCAGACGGCCGACGAACTCCTGCTGCTCGCCGTCGGCGCGGGCCGGCAGCATCGTCGCCGCCGGCGCCTCAACCAGGTCGCGCCAGGCGCGCAGGCGGCGGGTCAGGTCGATCCCGGCCTCGACCACGGCCTCCGCCTCGGGGTCGACCAGGGACTCGTCAGCCTCGGGGAACGGGTGGACGACGAGGTGGCCGTCGTTGGCGGGGTGGTGGCGCCAGACCTCCTCGGTGACGAAGGGCATGACCGGGTGCAGCAGCGCCAGCACCCGCTCCAGCGCGTAGAGCAGCGTCGCCGAGACGTCCTCCTCGCCCTCGTAGAGGCGCGGCTTGACGATCTCCAGGTACCAGTCGCACAGCTCCGACCAGAAGAACGAGTACGCCTCGGTCGCCGCGTGGGCGAAGTCGTAGGACTCGAGCTTGGCGGTGACCGAGCCGATCGTCCGCTCCAGCCGCGAGAGGATCCAGCGGTCCTCGGGCCGCGAGGGCTGGGGCCGACGGGCCGATTCCCGCTGATATACGTCGGTTTTCGTCCCGTCGGCGTTGAGGAGGATGAGGCGCGAGGCGTTCCAGAGCTTGTTGGCGAGGTCGCGGCCCTGCTGGACCTTGGCGTCGGAGTAGCGCACGTCCTGGGTCGAGGACATCGCGAGCAGGCCGAAGCGCAGCGCGTCGGCGCCGTGCTGGTCGATCTCCCCGAGCGGGTCGATGCCGGTCCCGAGGCTCTTCGACATCCGCCGCCCGTCGCGGGCCTGGATCACCGAGTGCACGTAGACGTCGCGGAAGGGGACGTCGCCGGCGAACTCGATGCCGGTCATGATCATCCGCGCCACCCAGAGGAAGAGGATCTCCCGCGCCGTGGTCAGGAAGCTGGTCGGGTAGAAGGCGCGCAGCTCGGGCGTGTCGTCGGGCCAGCCGAGCGTCGCGAAGGGCCAGATCGCCGAGCTGAACCAGGTGTCGAGCACGTCCTCCTCCTGGCGCAGCGGCCCGTCGCAGGCGCCGCAGCGCTCCGGGGCCCGCTCGGCGACGATCGTCTCCTCGCAGGCGTCGCAGTACCAGACCGGGATCCGGTGCCCCCACCAGAGCTGACGCGAGACGCACCAGGGGCGGATCTCGTTCATCCAGTCGAGGTAGACGCGCTTCCACTGCGACGGCGCTATCCGCACCTCGTCGCGCTCGACCGCCTCGATCGCCGGCCGCGCCAGCTCGTCCATGCGGCAGAACCACTGCAGCGAGATCAGCGGCTCGATCCGCTCGCCGGAGCGGTGCGAGAACGGCACCGAGTGGACGTAGGGCTCCTCGGCGCGCAGCCGACCCTCCTCGCGCAGCGCCGCGATGACGGCCTCCTGCGCCTCGGCGGCGGTGAGGCCCGCGAAGCGCTCGCCCGCCTCATCGGTCATGCGGCCGTCCGGGCCGATCACGCCGATCTCCTCGAGGCCGTGCTTGCGGCCGATCTCGAAGTCGTTGGGGTCGTGCCCGGGGGTGATCTTCAGCGCGCCGGTGCCGAACTCGGGGTCGACGTGCTCGTCGGCGATGATCGGCAGGCGGCGGCCTACCAGCGGCAGCACGCAGTGCTGCCCGATGAGGTCGGCGTAGCGCTCGTCGTCGGGATTGACGGCGACGGCGGTGTCGGCGAGCATCGTCTCCGGCCGCACGGTGGCGACGGTCAGCAGGCGGTCGGAGCCCTCGACCGGGTAGTCGATCGAGTAGAGCGTGTCCTCGACCTCGCGGTTCTCTACCTCGAGGTCGGAGATCGCGGAGCGCGAGCCCGGGTCCCAGTTGACCATGTAGTTGTCGCGGTAGATGTAGCCCTTGTCGTACAAGCTTTTGAAGACGCGATGGACGGCGCGCACGTAACCCTCGTCGAGGGTGAACCGCTCGCGCTGGTAGTCGCAGGAGGCGCCGAGCCGCTTGTACTGCTCGACGATCCGCGAGCCGTACTCCTCTTTCCAGGCCCAGACCCGCTCGACGAAAGCCTCCCGGCCGAGCTCGTGCCGGCTCTTCCCTTCCGCCCGCAGCTCCTTCTCGACCACCGCCTGCGTGGCGATCCCGGCATGGTCGGTGCCGAGGATCCAGAGCGTGTTGCGCCCCCGCATCCGGTTCATCCGCACGAGCGCGTCCTGCATCGACCCGTTCAGCGCATGCCCCATGTGCAGCGCCCCGGTCACGTTGGGCGGCGGGATGGCAACCGAAAAGCTCTCTCCCGCCGTCCCCTCGGCGTCCGGATGGAAGTACCCCGCCTCGATCCACTCCGCGAACACCCGCCCCTCGACCTCCGAGGGATCCCACCGCGTCGCCTCCTCCAGCGCTTTTCGGTCCGCCGCTGCCATTGGCGGCGAGTCTAGATACCTCTCGGCCCCAGAGGGCACGAATGCCCCTCCACGGAGGCTCAAGGGACCACGCTTGAACTACCGGGGCCGGTCAGCTGCGCGACGGTCTCCGGGGAGGGGCATTCGTGCCCTCCTCCACTCAGCTGCGCGACGGTCTTCGGGAGAGGGCCACCCGACCCCCTCCCACGTCTAGGCGGATTCCTCAGCAGGCTCGTCTTCAGCCGGCCCGATGTCCTGCTGCGCTGCCTCGGTCACCAGCGTCGGCCGGCGGCCCTGGGCGATCGTCTCCCTGGTCACCACGCACTTGGTCACGTCGCGGCGCGAGGGCAGCTCGAACTGGACGTCGAGCAGCGTCTCCTCGAGGATCGAGCGCAGGCCGCGGGCGCCGGTCTCGCGCTCCAGCGCCTTGTCGGCGATCGCCTCGAGGCTGTCCTCGGCGAAGACCAGCTCGATGTCGTCGAACTCGAAGAAGCGCTGGAACTGGCGGGTCAGCGCGTGCTTGGGCTCGGTCAGGATCGTGATCAGGTCCTCTTTGCTGAGCTGGTGGATCGCGGCGACGACCGGGAGGCGGCCGATGAACTCCGGGATCAGGCCGTACTCGATCAGATCCTCGGGGAGGACCTGCTCGAACCACTCGCCCGTGTCCTTGGTCTCCCGCGAGGAGATCGCGGCGCCGAAGCCGACGCCACGGTCCCCCACCCGGCGCTCGATCACGTCGGGGAGGTGGGCGAAGGAGCCGCCGCAGATGAAGAGGATGTTGGTGGTGTCAATCGTCAGGAACTCCTGGTGGGGGTGCTTGCGGCCCCCCTGCGGCGGCACGGAGGCGGTCGTGCCCTCGAGGATCTTGAGGAGCGCCTGCTGGACGCCTTCGCCGGAGACGTCGCGGGTGATCGACGGGTTGTCGGCTTTGCGCGCGATCTTGTCGATCTCGTCGATGTAGATGATCCCGGTCTCGGCCTTCTTGACGTCGTAGTCGGCGGCCTGGATCAGCTTCAGGAGGATGTTCTCGACGTCCTCGCCGACGTAGCCGGCCTCCGTCAGCGCGGTCGCGTCGGCGATCGCGAAGGGGACGTTGAGGATGCGGGCTAGCGTCTGGGCGAGCAGCGTCTTGCCGCAGCCGGTCGGGCCGAGCAGGAGGATGTTGGACTTCTGCAGCTCGACCTCGCTCTCCTCGCCCTGGGCGATCTGCACCCGCTTGTAGTGGTTGTAGACGGCGACCGAGAGGGCGCGCTTGGCGGCCTCCTGGCCGACCACGTACTGCTGCAGGACCTCGTGGATCTCACGCGGTTTCGGCAGGTTCTCCAGCTCGATGCCGCCAGCGCCGGCGGGCGAGGTCAGCTCCTCGTCGATGATCTCGTTGCAGAGGTCGATGCACTCGTCGCAGATGTAGACGCCGGGGCCGGCGATCAGCTTCTTGACCTGGCGCTGCGACTTGCCGCAGAAGCTGCAGAGGAGCTGCTCGTTGGAATCGGTGGGACGTGCCAGTGAGATCCCCTCCTTGCGGGGCGGTAGCTGCCTACCGGGCGTCAAGCTTAGAGAGCGCTCCTGCCCGGCCTGTCGGTTCGCTCGTTTACTTCGGGGGGGCGCCGGTCCCTTCCTGCGGGCGGCGACTTGCGCCCGTCGCTACGGTGACCCGATGCCCGCGAAGCCGCGAGTCGCGCCGATCGAGGCGTCCGAGCTGGAGATGCTGCTGCCGATGATCGCGGCCTACCAGCGCTTCTACGAGGTGCCGGCGGAGCGGATCGACGACGAGCGCAACCGGGCGTTCTTCGCCCGCTTCGTCGCGCCCAGCGAGGACGGGATGCTGCTCGGTGCCTGGCGCGGCGAGGAGCTCGTCGGCTACGCCTGCCTCTACTGGCACTTCACGTCGCTGGTGCCGGCGGAGACGGTGCTGATGAACGACCTCTACGTCGCCGTGGGCCATCGGGGCGAGGGCGTCGGCCGCGCCCTGATCGAGGCGAGTGCGGCGATCGCCCGCCGACGCGGCGCCTTCCGGCTGGAGTGGGCAACGGCGCCGGACAACGAGCGGGCCCAGCGCCTCTACGACTCGACCGGCGCCACCCGCACCACCTGGATCGAGTACGAGCTGGAGCTGTGAAGGGGGCGAACGGCCTGGCGGGGACCTAGGCCGCTTCGGCCGGCGGCGGGAAGCGGTCGATCAGGCGCAGCAGCGCTTCGCGCTGAGCGCGCACTTCCTTGGTGACTTCTTCGAACCTCGAGGTGATCGCATTCGTGCGGGCAGACTGTTCCGCATTGACTGCCTCGTTGCGGCGCAGCATCTCGTGGATCACCTTCTCGCTGCGCAAGGTCTGTTCCCGGAGGAAGATCTTGAGGTCGTCCTCGCGAGCCTCGTGACGTTCCAGCGCGGCGATCACCCTGTCCATGACGTCCTCGTGCTTGACCATCGCTTTCTCGTGCTTCGCCATCGCCCGGTCGTGGCGGTCGAAGGCCTTTTCGTGGCGGTCGAAGGCTTTTTCGTGGCGGTCGAAGGCCTCCATCAACCGTTCGAAGGCAGCGGTGTTTCGCTCCGACGCGGCCTGGTTTTCGGCCATCAGCTGCTCGCCGCGTTCCATGTGCCGCTCCAGCCGTGCTGACAATCCCCTTCGCCACATGCCGGGGATTTTGCCAAGGCCGAACGCGCGTGTGGCGCGCGGATCGTGCCTCCTCTCTAAATCTTTCGTGCCGATTTCTCAGCTTTTGCGGTCCCAGCGGCGCAGCAGCGGCTCTGGGTCGATCGGGTGGCCGCGGACGTGGACCTCGAAGTAGAGGTGGCAACCGACGGTGCGGGCGTTGCCGGTCTTGCCGACGGCACCGATGCGCTGGCCCGCCCAGACCTCGCCGCCGGCACCTACCGTGGCCGGTCGGCGCAGATGCGAGTAGAAGTAAGCGCGGCGCTCGCCGAAGCCCCGGATCAGGACGAAGTGGCCGTAGAGCACCGGGTCGTAGCCGCGCCGCCGCACCCTTCCCGTCGCGGCGGCCACGAGCGGCGCGCCGCAACGCGCCACGACGTCGAACCCCTCGTGGGTCCGCCCGCCGCTGCGCGGCGCGCCGAACTCGCCGATCGGGCCGCGCTCGGAGTGCGGCGCGGCAACCGGGAAGGAATGGGCGAGAAAGGCGGTCGCGCCGTCGTCGGCGGCGGCCGCGGAGCAGAGAAGGGTCGAGGACAGGACGCCGGCCAGGGCGAGGCCGTTCCGACCGGAGCGAAGACGAGCGCTCAGTGGTGCTCGATGACGCGGTCGACGAGGTTGTACTCCCTCGCCTCCTCGGCGCTCATGAAGTAATCGCGATCGGTGTCTTTGGTGATCTTCTCGAACGGCTGGCCGGTGTGGTGGGCCAGGATCTCGTCGAGGCGGCGGCGAACGTCGATGATCTCTTTGGCGTGGATCTCGATGTCGGTCGCCTGGCCTTCGAAGCCGGAAGAGACCTGGTGGATGAGGATCTTCGAGTTGGGCAGCGCCATCCGTTTGCCCGCCGCGCCGCCGGAAAGCAGCAGCGCGCCCATGCTCATCGCGATGCCGACGCAGATCGTCTGCACGTCGGGCTTGATGAACTGCATCGTGTCGTAGATCGCCAGGCCCGAATAGACGGAGCCGCCCGGCGAGTTGATGTAGAGGCTGATGTCCTTGTCGGGGTCCTCGGACTCCAGGTGCAGGAGCTGGGCCACGATCAGGTTGGCGATGTCCTGGGAGACCTCGGTGCCGAGGAAGATGATCCGCTCGTTCAGCAGGCGCGAGTAGATGTCGAAGGAACGCTCGCCGCGCGAGGTCTGCTCGACCACCATGGGCACCAGAGGGCTCATGGCTCGCACTCTATAGAAGCCGTCCGGCGGCCTTTGCCTCGTACATCGCCCGATCGGCCGCCGCCAGGAGCTCCTGCTCACCGGGCCGGCCGTGCCCGTCGAAGGTGGCGACGCCGACGCTGATCCGCAGCCTCACCTCGCCGCCCTCGAGCACCAGCGTCGAGTCGCCCAGGACCGTCGCCAACCGCTCTGCCACGGCCCGCGCTTCGTCCTCGTCCACTTCGGGCAGCAGCACGACGAACTCGTCGCCGCCGAGACGGGCGACGACCGGGTCGGCGCCGCGGGCGACGACGTCGGTCGAGCGGAGGTTGTCGCGCAGCGTGCTCGCCACCCAGCAGAGCGCCTTGTCGCCGGCGGCGTGGCCCAGTGTGTCGTTGATCTCCTTGAAGCGATCGACGTCGATCAGGAGCAGCGCCCCGCCCTTGCCGTAGCGGCGGGTATAGGAGAGCTGACGCCGCAGCTCCTCCTCGAAGCGGCGGCGGTTGAAGAGCCCGGTCAGGCCGTCGTGCTGGGAGAGGCGCTCCAGCTCGCGCTCCAGCGCTTTGCGCTCGGTGACGTCGCGGGCGACCGCGTAGATCGTCCCCTCCTCGGCGGCCGGCTGGGACATCCACTCGAGCCAGTGGATCTCGCCGCGCTTGTCGAGGTAGCGGTTCTGGAAGTGGATCGTTTCGGCGCCTTCGGCGAGGGCGGCTGCCTCTTCTTCGGTCCGCTCGCGGTCCTCCGGATGGACGAACTCGAGGAAGGGACGGCCGAGCAGGTCGGCCTCGCCGTAGCCCAGGACCCGCTCGAAAGCGGGGTTGACGCGTGTGAAGTAACCGTTGAAGTCGGCCGTGCAGAACATGTCCTGCGACAGCTCGAAGTGGCGGGCGCTCTCCCTCTCCAGAACCCGCAGGCTCGTCGCGAAATGACCGGTGAGGCCGCCGACGAAGAGAAAGACAGCGGCGCGGTTGAAGTAGCCGAAGGCGTTCGACGGCGCGTCCGCGATCACCGTGCTGGCCGAGGAGACAGCGAAGGCGACGCCGGCGGCGAGCAGGCCGCCGCGGGTCCCACAGGCGACCGCGACGACGACGACCGGGATCACATAGAGCAGGGTGATCCCGTCAGCCAGCGTTCCGAAGGTGACGCGGGCGACGAAGACGGCGGCGAAGAGCGCCGCCGCGACGGCGACCGCCAGGCGAGGCCGCTTGATTATGTCTCTCGGTACCGGCATGTCGTTTTGTTCTACCAACTTTTCGGCATGCCCCAAACGGCCTCCAGTACTGCAATAGGACGTTCGGCCAGGAGCGGTACGGGCCAGGCGGGGGGCTGGGAGCCTGGGAGGGGCTAGGACTCGAGCCTGGGAGGGGCTAGGACTCGCCGCCCGGCGTCCAGAGCTCGCCCTTCTCCTCGCGCTCCTTCTCCGGCGTCCAGATCTTCTCGCGGGCCTCGGCCTGCTCCTTGGGGATCGGCCTGGCGTGCTCGGCGACCAGGTCGATCGCCTTGCGGAAGCGGATGTCCTCGCGGACCATCGTGTCGCGGCCGCTCTCGCGCAGCCGCTTCAGCAGCTTCTCGGGCGTGGTGCGCTCGTGCTCGGCGGGGTGCGCGAGCGCCTCGAGCATCTCCTCCTCGCTCGCCTCGATCTCCTCCTCCTCGACGATCGCCGCCAGCACCGCCTCGCGGCGCAGCTCGTGTTCGGCGTCGGGTCGCGACTCCTCGATCACCTCGTCGCGGGTTTTCCCCTGCATCTGAAGGTAGGCGTCGGGCGCCATCCCGCGCGCCGCGAGCTGTCGCTCGACGCGCTCCCAGCGCTCCGCGGCCCGCGCGGAGGCCAGCTCGCCGGGCAGGTCCACGGTCGCCTGGTCGGCGGCGGCGTCGATGGCGGCGATCCGGAAGTCCTGCTCGCTGCGATCGTCCATCGCCTTTGCCACCCGCTCGCGGATGTCGGCGCGCAGCTCCTCGAGCGTGTCGAACTCCGAGACCTCGGAGGCGAAGTCGTCGTCGAGCTCGGGCAGGACCTTCTCGCGGACCTCCTTGACCTCGATCGTGAAGACCGCGTCCTGGCCGGCCAGGTGCTCGGCGCCGTAGTCCTCCGGGAAGGTCACCTCGACCCTGCGGGTGTCGTCGGCCCCGGCGCCGACGAGCTGCTCCTCGAAGCCCTCGATCAGCTGACCCCCGCCGAGCTCCAGCAGGTAGTCGGTCGCGGCGCCACCCTCGAAGGCCTTGCCGTCGAGCAGGCCCTCGAAGTCGATCAGCAGGACATCGCCCTCCTTGGCGGCCCGCTCGACCGGCTCGAGGCGCGCGACGCTTTCGCGCATCCGCTCGATCTCGCGGTCGACGATCTCCTCGGGAGGCTCGGCCTCCTCGCGTCCGACCTCCAGCCCCTTGTACTCGCCGAGCTTCGCCGTCGGCCGCACGCCGATCTCGAACTCGAAGCTGAGCGGCTCGTCCTCGGCCTCGGGCGCCGAGACGATCTCGATCTTCGGGTCGCCGACTGGCGCGATGCCGGAGTCGAGCAGGGCGCGCTCGTACCACTCCGGCAGCGCCTCGCGCAGCGCCTCCTCGAAGACGGGGCCGAAGCCGAGCCGCTGCACCACCAGCGACGGCGGCGCCTTGCCCTTGCGGAAGCCGGGCAGGCGCATCTCGCGCGCCAGGGCACGGGCGGCGCGGTTGACGCCCTTCTCGACGTCGGCGGCGGGAACCTCCGCCTCGACGCGGACTCGGGAGCCGGGCAGCTCGGAGACGGTGGTCTGCATTCGGCGGCGGACCCTAGAGCAATCCGATCGCCGACTGGTCACTTGACGCTGCTATAGGGGTGTCAAGTGACCACTCAGCGTCGGCGGGCGTCACGAAAGAGTCCGTTTCGCACGGCGACGGCGAAGTCGATCGCGAAGGCGAGGCCGCGGCCGAGCGGGCCAGTGACAAGCCAGGCCTTGGGGCCGCCGAGGGGGTCGCGCCACCTACTCATCGCTGGCGTATTCCAGCAGGGAGGAGTCGACGAGCCACTCGACCGGGGCGCGGTCGTCGGTGTAGACCTCGCCGCCGGACAGGCGCGGGCCGAGACCGGCGGCGGCTTCGAGGGCCAGAGGCCGCAGAGGGCGCGGTAGGGACGGGACGGCAGCGCGCAGGCGCGCGGCGGCGAGCGGCTGGGGATCGCCGCCCACGGCGCGAGTGCGGCGATCCGACGACGGGCGCGCCGCGACGAGGAGGGTGTTGGTCGGCTCGATCGGCCAGCGCAGGACGGGGCCGAAAGCGGCGGCCATCGTCCGGCCGAGCACCCGCTCGAGCTCCGCGGCACCCTCCGGGTGGCCGACGTTGACGATCACCGTCCCGCCCGGCGCGAGGCGCTGGCGCGCGAGCTCGAAGAACTCCCGGGTTGCGAGGTAGAACGGGATGTAGGGCTGGCGGTAGGCGTCGACCATGATCGAGTCGTAGCCGCCGCCCGAGCGCTCCAGCCAGGGCCGCGCGTCCTCGGCGAAGACCTCCATCCGCGGGTTGCGGAGGTCGAACCAGCGGCGCCCGATCTCGGTCAGCTCGGCGTCGATCTCGACCGCGTCGACCGCCGTGCGCGGGAAGAAGCGGCCGTAGGCGCGCGCCACGGTGCCGGCCGCGTTGCCGAGGATCGCGATCCGCCGCGGCGGCTCCGACCGCGCCGCGAACGGCAGCACGAGGTGGCCGTCCCAGTAGTCGCCGGTCAGGTAGGCGCCCGGACGGTAGAGCGAGTGGACCGCCTGCCCCTCGTTCAGCTCCAGCACCCGCGCACCGTCCGGCCGCTCGACCACCCGCGCGTACTGGTGCGTGGTCTCGGCCTCGTAGAGGACGCGGCCGGTGTCGGCGGCCTTGATCGTCGCGGCCGGCATCGCAAGCGCCAGTCCCAGCGCCGCGGGCACGGCGACGTAGCGCCAGCCCAGCCCCGCCGCCCCGACCAGCGCCAGGGCGAGCGCGAAGACGAGGAAGGTGCGCTGCGTCCCGAGCAGGGGGATCAGCACCAGGGCGGCCAGCATCGTGCCGAGCAGCGAGCCGGCGGTCGAGATCGCGTAGAGCCTCCCCACCACCTCGCCGGCGCGGGCCACGTCGGCCACCGCCAACCGCACCGCCCAGGGCGCCGCCGCGCCGAGCAGCGTCACCGGCACGGCGACGAGCACCAGCACGCCGAAGAGCGAGCCGGCGAAGCCCCCGACCGAGACGGTGTCGAAGGCGTCGACCGAGAAGCCGAGGAAGGGCCGTGCCGCGAAGGGAATCGCGGCGATCAGGACCGCCGCCGCGAGGACCACCGCGCAGAGCGCCCGCAGGCTCGGATGGCGGTCGGCGTAGCGCCCGCCGAGCCAGTAGCCGACCGAGAGGGCGACGAGCACCACCCCGATCGTGTTCGCCCAAACCACCGTCGAGGCGCCGAAGTAGGGCGCCAGCAGCCGCGCCGCCGCGATCTCGGCGCCGAGGCTGGCGGCGCCGACGACGAAGACGAGGGCCGTCAGCAGCAGCGGCCGGCGCTTGCCCCCGGACCCGCCGGTTATCTCGGACGCATTGGGACCGCTAATCACCGGCGGGTCCACGTCCGGCGGCTTCGAGTCGCTCCTCCAGCAGCGCCCCGTGGCCGGCGGCGACGGCCCGCTGGGCCCGGCGCTCGTCCAGCGGCACCCCCCGCTCGCGCGCCAGGTCGAGCAGGCGCTGCTTCTCGGTCCCTTCGCGGGCCACCTCGAAGAAGACCCAGGCGAGGGCGCCAAGGACGAGGAAGGTCCCCTCGACCATCATCACGACGCCGGCGGTGCCCTGGTCGGCGAGCGGCGATATCCCCCAGTAGCGCTCCCCCGGCGCGTAGATCGGGTAGAGCGCCGAGCCCGACCACATCAGCACGTTGCCGAGGATGGCACCGGTGAAGCGGACGGCGATCACGTAGGCCACCTTCCAGCCGGCGCCGAACCAGCTCGGCTTCGGCAGCGGGCCGAAGGGCGGCATCCACATCAGGCAGCCGAAGAAGAGGAAGGTGGCGTGCTCGAGGGCGTGGATCGGCGCCGCGCCGTAGGCGTCCTGGTAGAGCGCCGGGATGTGCCAGACGAAAAGGTTGAGCCCCCACAGCGGCAGCGCCACGCCCGGGTGGGCGAGCACCTGGAGACGGTTGAAGACGCGGATCGCCAGCAGCGGCTGCAGCAGCGACTTGGTCAGCCCGAGCACGAGCAGCAGCGCGGCGATGTCGCCGATCAAGAGGTGCTCGGCCATGTGGGCGACCACCAGCTCTTCGGAGATGTGGCCGATCGGGCTGAAGAGCGAGACGGCGATCGTCGCCAGGCCGGCGCCGAAGCAGGCCTGCCGCCAGGCCGGCACCGGCCGGTCGTCCCAGGCGAGGGTCGTCGCCCTCCTCCAATAGAGGAAGCCGGCGGCGGTCAGGGGGAGCAGCTCGAGCGGCGCGAAGGCGCCGCCGAAGTGGGCGAGCACGGGACTCACGCTGGTAGCTTGGCACCTACGTGAGCGCCGGTCCGAACCGCTTTCCCCCGATCGGCAGCTACGGCTTCCTCTCGGATTGCCACACCGCCGCCCTGGTCTCCTTCGAGGGCAACGTCGAGTGGCTCTGCCTGCCCCGCTTCGACTCGCCGAGCGCCTTCGGGGCCGTGCTCGACCGCGGCGCCGGCCACTTCAGGCTCGGGCCGCGCGGCGTCGTCGTGCCCCTCGCTCGCCGCTACGAGCCGGGCACGCTGGTGATCGAGACCACCTGGGTGACCGACACCGGCTGGGCGGTGGTCCACGACGCGCTGACGATCGGCGAGTGGGAGGGCGAAGGGGACGGCACCGGCCGACCCGGCACCGAACACGAGTCAGACCACTCGCTGCTGCGGCTGATGACCTGCGTCGACGGCGAGGTCGAGATGGAGATGGAGTGCCTGCCCCGCTTCGGCTACGGCGCCGAGGCGGCGACCTGGAGCGGCGGCGAGCTGGGCGAGGCGGTCGCGCGCGGCGCCGGCGGCGAGGAGCTGCGCCTGACCACCGACATGGAGCTGGAGGTCGAGGGCGGCGCGGCGCGCGGCACGATGCGGCTGCGCGAGAACGAGAGCGGCTTCTGCGCGCTGGCCTGGGGCGAGAGCTCGCTGGGCGGTCCGCGGAGCGCGCCGGAGGCCCTGGAGCGGCTCGACTCGACCGAAGAGTTCTGGCGCGACTGGCTGCGGGCCGGCGACTTCCCCGATCACCCCTGGCGCATCCATCTGCAACGCTCGGCGCTCGTCCTCAAGGGGCTGACCTACGCGCCGACCGGGGCGATCGTCGCGGCGCCGACCACCTCGCTGCCCGAGAGCCCCGGGGGCGAACGCAACTGGGACTACCGCTATAGCTGGATCCGCGACTCGACCTTCAGCCTCTGGGCGCTGCACACGCTCGGCTTCGATCAGGAGGCGCGCGACTTCATGCGCTTCGTCCTGAATGTCTGCCGCAAGGACCCGCGCCTGCAGATCATGTACGGGATCGGCGGCGAGAAGCAGCTGACCGAGCGCACGCTCGACCACCTCGACGGCTACGGCGGCGCCCGCCCGGTGCGGATCGGCAACGGCGCCTTCGACCAGCGCCAGAACGACGTCTGGGGGGCGCTCCTCGACTCGATCTACCTGCACGAGAAAGCGCTGCGCGGAACCGGCACGCCGGCGGACCGCAGGCTGATCGGCGAACAGGTCGAGGCCGCGATCGCCGCCTGGCCGCATCCGGACCAGGGGATCTGGGAGGCGCGCGGCGAGCCCCGGCACTACGTCTCCTCGAAGCTGATGATCTGGGTCGCCGCCGACCGCGGCGCCCGCCTGGCGCGCAGCCTCGGGATCGACCACTACGCCGAGAGCTGGCAGCGCAGCGCCGACGAGATGCGCGAGGAGATCCTCGAGCGGGGCGTCCGCGACGGCGTCTTCCGCCAGCACTACGAGACCGACGCGCTCGACGCCTCCACCCTGCTGGTGCCGCTCGTCCGCTTCCTGCGCCCCGACGACCCGCGCGTGCGCGACACGGTCGAGGCGATCGACGAAGAGCTGACCCACGACGGGCTGGTCTGCCGCTACAGGGTCGAGGAGACCGACGACGGGCTGCGCGGCGACGAGGGGACCTTCCTGATCTGCTCCTTCTGGCTGGTCTCGGCCCTCTCGGAGATCGGCGAGGCGAGGCGGGCCCGCACGCTCTGCGAACGGCTGCTCACCTCGGCCGGCTGGCTCGACCTCTACGCCGAGGAGCTCGAGGCGCGCAGCGGCCGCCACCTCGGCAACTTCCCCCAGGCGTTCACCCACCTGGCCCTGATCAACGCCGTCTCCCACGTGATCGCCGACGAGCGGCGCGAGGACGGCGGGCCGACCGCGGTGTTCAGCGAAATGGGCGGCGTGCGCGAGGACGTCTGAGCGCCGCGGCGCCCCACGGCCCGCACACACAACACGTCTACAGACACGACCTCTCGCTCCTCTATAGTGCGCGCCAGGTCGGCTCGTGCCCTGCGACGGTCCGAGAACCGGCCCGACCGAGGACGCGGCACTGGTGAGGCGCTCCGAGGTCGCGCCCTTAGAAGAGGGAGTCGTGGAATGGACGAGATCCGAACCCCCGCCGAGCAGGACGCGGCAGTCGAGGCGGCGGTGCTGCGGCAGCTGCTGGCGCTGCACCCCGTGCAGGTGACATTGGAGGAGCTCCACCGCGAGCTCGGCATCGATGCCGAGGACTTCGCGCAGCGCGACGCGGTCGAACGCGCCGTTCAGGACCTGGCGGCCGCCGGCCTCCTGCACCGGCTCGACGAATTCGCGATCCCGACCCGGGCGGCGTTGCGCTTCTCCGAGCTGATGGAGGCGTGACGTCCTCGTGGCGGGGCCGGCGCGGTAGCAAAGCTCAGCAATTTCTGATTATCTATGCACCTATCCATGTAAAGGCGGTGGGCGCAAAGGGGGAGCTTTGGGAGGCGAGCGGCCACCGCAGGTAAGGGAGGCTCACTAATGATCAGAAGGCGATTTGGTGCCTTGACGTCCATGCTCGCGCTCTGCCTGGCAGGCGCGGCTCTGACCCCGGCCGCCTCGTTCGCGGTCGATCCGATTCTCTTCGTCCACGGCTGGTCGCGCACCGCGTCGGACTGGAACACGATGAAGGCCAACTTCGAAAAAGACGGCTGGCCGAAAAAATATCTGAGCGCCTACAGCTACAACACCTCTACCTCGAACAAGACCACCGCCGAAACCACGGTGAAAAGCGAAGTCGAAAAACTGAAGAAAGAAACCGGCGCGTCTAAGGTCGACATCATCGCCCACTCGATGGGCAGCCTCAACACCCGCTGGTACATCAAGTTCGTCGCCGGCGGCGAAGCGAACGTCGACGACTGGGTGTCGCTGGGCGGTCCCAACCACGGAACCGAATTCGCAAATCTCTGCTTCAGCACGGCGTGCATCGAGATGCGGGTCGGCTCCAAATTCCTCGGCGAACTGAATGCCGGGGACGAGACGCCGGGCGCCGTCAACTACGGCACCTGGTGGTCGCCGTGCGACGAAATCATCAACCCCGACTCGAGCGTGCCGCTGAGCGGCGCCACCAACACCGAAACGGCCTGCATCACCCACCAGGCCCTGACCACGAACGCGACCGTCTACTCACAGGTCCGCGAATTCGTCAAATAGGTCGATGAGATCCGACGGTCGCCGGGGCGCGCCATGCGCCTCGGCGACCGCTCGCGTGCACGTTAAGAACCGGCGTTCTTGTTCTACAAATAGTGGGTATGGTGCCCTCCGTGGAGGCGCCTTCAGAGCCGATTCGAGTGCTGGTCGTGGACGACGAGGAGAATTCGCGGACGCTGCTGGCCGAGATGCTGAGCGAGACCGACGAGGTGATCGTCGCCGGCACCGCGTCGAGCCCGGCCGAGGCAGTTGAGATCGCCAGGGTCATGCACCCCGACGTAGTGCTGCTCGACTGGATCATGCCGGCGGGCGGCGGGCCGAAGGCCGCCGCCGACATCGTCGCGGTCAGCCCCCAGACCCGAGTGCTCGGAATCAGCGCCGGCGACCCGACCCACGCTTCCTACGAGATGATGATGGGCGGCGCCCAGGGCTTCCTCTCGAAGGGCTGCAGCGTCGAGCGGCTGGTCGACGGGATTCGCAGCGTCGCGCGCTTCTAGGAGCTGAGCGGCGCCGATCGCCTCAGGCGCCGTCGCGGCCTGGCAGCTTGACGATCGAGAGCCAGAACTCCTCCATCGAGCGCACCACCCGCAGGAACTCGTCGAAGTCGACCGGCTTCTGGATGTAGGCGTTGACGTGCTGGGCATAGGAGCCGGCAATGTCCTCCGCCGCCGCCGAGGTGCTGAGCACGATCACGGGCAGGGAGGTGAGCCCGGGGTCTTCGCGGATCTCCTTCAGGACTTCGCGGCCGTCCTTCTTCGGCAGGTTGAGGTCGAGGATGACGAGGTCAGGCTGGGGCGCGCCGGTGTAGTCGCCCTCCCGTCGCAGGAACGCCATCGCCGCCTCGCCGTCCATCACCGAGTGGAGGTCGTTGGCGATCCTGGCGTCGCTGAGCGCCTCTTCGGTCAGCAGGATGTCGTCGGGGCTGTCCTCGACGAGCAGGATCTGTACCGGTTGCATCGCCTCGGCCCTATCCCCGCGCCGCCGCGATCGTGAACTCGAAGCTGGCGCCGCGGCCGTCGAGCCCGTCCCCGATCGCGATCTCGCCGCCGTGGCGCTCGACGATCTTCTTGCAGATCGCCAGCCCGATGCCCGAGCCCTCGTAATCGTCGCGGCTGTGGAGGCGCTGGAAGGCCCCGAAGACCTTCTCGCGCTGCGCCGGCTCGACGCCGATGCCGTTGTCGAGGACCGAGAAGCGCCAGCCGCCCTCCTCCGGGTCGCCCCGCACCTCGATCCGCGGTCGCTCCGAGTCGTTGAACTTGAGCGCGTTGGCGATCAGGTTCTGGAAGAGCTGCTGGAGCTGGTTGCGGTCGGCGTCGACCCCGGGCAGATCGCCCATGCGCACCTCCGCCCCACGCTCGGAGATCGTCGCTTCGAGGCTCTGCGCCACCTCGCCGACGAGCTCGCCGACGTCGACCGGCTGGGGCTCGATATCGGCCCGGCCGGCGCGCGAGAAGGCGAGCAGGTCGGCGATCATCGTCTGCATCCGGGTCGTGCCGCCGACCATGCGCTCGATGTACTCGCGGCCGCGCTCGTCGACCTGGTCCTCGTAGCGGCGCTGGAGCAGCTGGGCGAAACCCGAGATCGTCCGCAGCGGCTCGCCGAGGTCGTGCGAGGCGATGTAGGCGAACTGCTTGAGGTCCTCGTTGGAGCGCTGGAGCGCGGCCGCCATCTCGCGCAGCTCCTCCTCGGCGCGGTGGCGCTCGGTGACGTCGGTGGCGCGCGCGTAGATCAGCCCGTCGGCGCCGAGCTGGGAGCTCCAGTGCAGCCAGTGGACGGCGCCGCCCTTGTCCACGTAGCGGTTCTGGAAGTCGACGGTGCCGCCGCCGCTGCTGAAGATGCCGGCTGCCTCCGCTTCGGTCCGCTCACGGTCCTCCGGATGGACGAGGTCGATGAACGGGCTGCCGACCAGCTCCTCGAGCGAGTAGCCGAGGGTCCGCTCCCAGGCGGGATTGAGGTCGCGGAAGCGGCCGTCCGGGCTGGCGGTGCAGAGCAGGTCCTGGGAGAGCTCGAAGAAGCGGCGGACCTTCGCCTGCGCTTCCTCGCGGACCCGCCGCATGGTCTTTTCGCGGTCGACGAACCAGCCGACGATCGTGCCGATGCCGAGGAAGACCAGGAACCGGTTCAGGTAGCCGAGCAGGGGAAGGCCGCTGTCGGGGTCGCCGTCGACCACGGTGAGGAGGGCGGCGAGCGCCGCGGCGGCGAGACCGCCGCGCAGTCCCAGCCGCGAGGCCAGCAGCGCGATCGGCAGCGCGTAGAGCAGGGCCATGCCGTCGCGCGGATCGGTCGAGGCGATGCGGAGCACGTAGACGACCGCGAAGAGCGCCCCCGCAAGGACGACGATGGGGAGCGCGTCCCCACCGCGCAGCGCCGCCCCGGCGCGCCGCAACGCGCTCGGGGCCCGGGGCCCCGCCTCAGTCTCGATGAACGCCGATGGCCGCAACCCGGTAGGTATCGGCAACTGTCGGTGAAATGCGTAGGGGTCAGGCCCAGACCGAGTCGAGGAAGCGCGCCAGCTCGCCGGTCAGACGGTCGGGCTTTAGGCGCCACTCCAGCACCGAGCTGGCTTCGACGACCTCGGCGTTGGGCAGCTCTTCGGCGAGCATGCCCGAGTCGCTGAACGGGTGCAGCGGGTCGCGCGGGTGGCCGACGATCAGGGTCGGCTGCTCGATCCGGCGGCGCTCCTCGCGGTGCGGCGCGGTCTCGCCGAGCAGCAGGCCCTCGAGCACGGCGCCGGATGGGCCCGGGCGCTGCCGCACCCAGTCGAGCCCGAGGTCGAGGAGATGGTTGGTGCGCGGGATCAGCGAGGTCGCGCGCGAGAGCACCTCGAAGACGGGACGGCCGGCGCGCAGGCCGAGCAGGAGCGGCGCGAAGGCGGCCGCGACCGCCGGGAGGGCGTTGTCGAGGACCGGCATCTCGACGAAGAGGGCACGAGCGCGGTCGGGGCTGCGGGTCGCCAGCTCGAGCGCCACGTTGGCGCCCAGCGAGGTGCCGCCGACGACCGCCGAGGGCTGGTCGAGGTGGTCGAGCAACGCCACGACCTGGCGGGCGAAGAGCGGCATCGAGTAGAGCCGCAGATCCTCGGGGCGATCGGAGCGACCGTGGCCGAGCATGTCCACGCAGACGACCCGGTTGCCGCGCTCGGCCAGGTCGGGGCCCAGCCGCTCGAACATGCGGCGGTTCATCAGCAGGCCGTGGACGAGGACGAGGAGCCGGTCGCCCTCCCCGAAGTCGTCGTACTCGATCCGGTGGCCCTCGTAGCGGAAGTCGCCCATGGCCGGTATGTCTAGCGGACGGTGCGGCGCCCGCGGCGAGCGCCGAGTAGGACGATGTTTGGAAGCGGGTAAAGAAACCGGCATGACGTCAGCCCACCCGACCCCAACGCCGGAATCGAGCGACGCCGGGGACCGCTACGAGCACCGCTTCGGGTCCTCCGCCCCCCTCTCATTGGGCGTCGAGGAGGAGCTGCTGCTCGTGGACGACTGGCGCAAGCTGGCGGCGACCAGCCAGGAGGTCCTCGACCGCGTCACCGGCCCAATTCGGGACCGGATCTCCTCGGAGATCTTCGCCGACCAGATAGAGCTGAAGTCGGGTGTCTCGCACACGCCCGAGGAAGCGCTGGCCGACCTGCGCGAGGCGCGCCGGGCGATCCTCGACGCCGGCTTCAACCTGATCGGCGCCGGGCTCCATCCGTCCGATGGCTTCGGCGAAGCGCGGATCGTCGAGAAACCGCGCTACGAGATCGTCCGCAAGGACCTTGGCGGGCTGCTGCGAACGCCCCCGTGCGGGCTGCACGTCCACATCGGCATGCCCGACCCCGACTCCGCCGTGCGCCTCGCCAACTCGTTCCGCCTCTACCTGCCGGTCCTGCAGGCGCTCAGCGCCAACTCGCCCTTCTGGGAGGGCAGGGACTCGGGGCAGGCCAGCGCCCGCACCTCGGTGGTGCGCTCATATCCGCGCTTCCAGCTGCCGCGGCAACTGCGCGACTACGAGGACTTTTGCGACGTCGCCGACCAGCTGATCGCCGCCGCCGGGGTCGAGGACTACACCTACATCTGGTGGGACGTCCGCCCGCACCCGAAGCTGGGCACGGTCGAGGTGCGGGCGCTCGACGTGCAGACCGACGCCGCCACCTCGGCCGCGATCGCGGCGCTGATCCAGGCGATCGCCGCCAAGGAGCTCGACGACCCAACGACGCCGGGCCTCTACCGCGAGGCGCTGGAGGAGTCCTACTTCCAGGCGGCGAGCCACGGGATGGAGGCGCAGATCCTCTTCGACGACGAGCATCCCGCGCCGGCGACCGAGGTCGCCCGCCGCGTCCTCGACGCGGTCCGCCCCTACGCCCGCGACCTCGGCGGCGACGGTGCCTTCGAGGAGCTGGAGCGCATCATGCGGGAGGGCAACGGCGCCGACGAGCAGCGGCGCGTGCACCGGGAGTCGGGGATGGACGGCCTGCTGGAGTGGCTGGCCGAGCGGACGCGGGGTTAAAGCCGCCAGGAAAACAGGGCAGTCTGTCTCTTTATGCAGAATGCAGAGATGCCCAAGGCGCGTATAACTGTCAGCCTCGACGAGGCTGTCTTCCGCGCGGTAAAAGTCAAAGCAGCGCGAACCGGTGAGCCTGACTCGCAAGTGATCGAGGAATCGCTGCGCCGCGACCTTGGACTCGACGACCTTGCCGAGATCTGGGCAAAGGTGACTCCGGCCACCGAAGACGAAGGTTTCGAGATCGCCGCGGACGAGCTCCGTGCAATGCGTAAACCATCGCTGTGACTTCGCGTGATCCAGTCCGGCGCAGGGTGGCGGTCGCCCGCGTCGAGCTCGACGGCGCGCCGTGATCGCGATCACCGGCGCCTCGGGGCAGGTCGGCGCGCTGCTGTGTGAGCAGCTTGCCGATCGGTCGATTTCCACCGCCCCACTGGGGAAAAACGACCAATGGCGACCCGCGATTCGCTCGTCGCGGGCAGTCGCGCACCTTGCCGGCACCCTGCAGCCACGGCGGCCCGACGACTACGAGTCCGCGAACGTGAGGACGACCGAGGTCGTCGCCGCCGCGGCGCGCGACTCCGGCGTCGAGCGGATCGTCTTCCTCAGCTACGTCGGCGCCTCGCCGGACTCACCGAACGCCTACCTGCGCTCGAAGGCGCGGGCAGAGGACATCCTTCTCGACAGCGGCATCCCAACCACGATCTTCCGCTGCCTGCACATCTTCGGTCCGCCGGACGTACCGGGACCGACCGCCGCCGCCTTCCTCCAGCGGCGCGGGCCGGTCGTCGTCCTCGGCTCCGGCACCCAGCGCATCGCGCCCCTCTTTCTCGCGGACGTGACCGATGCGGTCGAGCGAGCGCTGCTCGACCCCGACGCGCCGAGCGGCGTCTTCGACCTCGGCGGGCCGGAGGAGATGGCGATGGACGACTTCGTCCACGCGCTCAACCACGGGAGAGCGCGGATCGTCCACCTCCCCCCTTCGCTCGCCCAGCTCGCGGGTCGCGTCCTGCCCTCCCTCACCCCGGCACTTGTCGACCTGCTCGTCCGCGACAACGTGGTCAAGGGCCTCAACCGCTCCGCCGTCGATGCGTTCGAGCTGCGCCTCCGTAGCGTCGACGAGGTCTGGAACAGGTCCGCGAGCGTACGCGGCAGCGCCCCCGGGTAATGCTCATGGCATGCTCGCGACCGGCACCCGGCTCAAGGAGCGCTACCGGCTGGAGCGACCGCTCGGTCGGGGCGGCATGGCCTCGGTGTGGCTGGCCACCGACGAGGTGCTCGACCGGCCGGTCGCGATCAAGGTGCTGTCGGACACGATCGCCTCCGACCCCGAGTTCGTCGCCCGCTTCCGGCGCGAGGCGCGGATCGCCGCCAGCCTCTCCCATCCCAACCTGATCGGGATCTACGACTACGCCGAAGGCGAGGAACGCCCCTACCTGGTGATGGAGTACGTCGAGGGCGACAACCTCGCCGAACGGGTCGACGGTGGCGCAACGGTCGATCCGGAGCGGCTTGCGCGCGAGCTGCTCGGCGCCCTCGCCCACATCCACGGCGCCGGCATCCTGCACCGCGACGTCAAGCCGCAGAACGTCCTCCTCGACCCCGGCGACGACATCAAGCTGATCGACTTCGGGATCGCCCTGCCCCGCGACGCGACGGCGCTGACGCGGACCGGCAACCTGCTGGGCACGGCCCGCTACGTGGCGCCGGAGGTGATGAGCGGAGGAGCCGCGACCGAGCGCTCGGATCTCTACTCCTGCGGCGTGGTGCTGCGCGACTGCATGGGCAGCCGGCCGCCGCGACACCTGTCCGACCTGGTCGCCCGCATGACGAGCCAGGATCCGGATCGCCGGCCCGCCTCGGCGACCGAGGCGCTCGCACGGCTCGAGCGCCGGCCGGTCGTCGCCACCGAACCGACCGAGCGGATGAGCGTGGCGAGCGAGCCTCCGCGGGACGAGTCGCCGCGAGCCGACTCGCCAGCGCGCCGCCCTCCCGCGCAGGCGCTCGCTCCCGCGCGAGCGTCCGGTCCCCGCTGGGCCGCCGTGGCCGCGCTGCTGATCGCCGCGGTCGGGCTGGCCGGCGTCATCCTCCTCTTCACGAGCGGCTCCGACGAGCAGCCAGGCGGCGGCCCGGCCTCCGACGTCGCCGCGAAACCGGCCGGCGGCGCGGCGGCGCGCGATCGCGATGACGCGCCAAGCGACCGCGCCGGATCGACTGCGGCCGCGGAATCGAGCGAAGCCACCCGGGAACCGGAGCCCGCCTCCGCCGCGAACGAACCGGTCCAGGAGGAACCGACCGCCGGCGACGCCTCCACCGGCAGCGCCCTCAACGAAGAGGGCTTCGCGCTGATCCAGGCGGGCGAATACGAAGCGGCGGTCCCGGTCCTCGAAGAAGCGGTCGGCGCCTACCCGCCCGGCAGCGAGGACCTCACCTACGCCTACGCGCTCTTCAACCTCGGCAACGCGTTGCGCCTCAGCGGCCGCCCGGAGGAGGCGATCCCCGTGCTCGAACGGCGACTGGCGATCCCGAACCAGACCGACGTGGTCGAAGAGGAGCTGGAGCGGGCCCGGGCCGAAGCGGGCCGATGAGCGTCAGCTGCCGACGCGCAGCTCGAGGGCGTGGATCTGGTGCTGGCCGTAGGAGCCGGACTGGACCGGGCCGGCGGCGCTGACCAGGTCGCCCGGGCCGGGCAGCGGCTCGGGGCGCAGGCCCTTGCGGACGTCGATAGCGGTCAGCCCGGGAAGCGTTATGCCCTGCGGATCCCGGATCACGAAGTGGGCGTCGCCGTCGCCGTCCGGATCGACGCGCTCGACGTAGACGATCCGGCCCGTGGCGCTGCGGCAGGCGGGCAGGCCGGCCGGGCACCGCGCCGGCGCGACCGTCGCGGCGTCCGCGCGATCGACCTGGCGGATGACCCGCGATTCGGATCGACGGTCCTCGCCGCACCCCGGCGCCGCCATGAGCGAAACCGCCGCGGCGATCGCCGCCCCACGTCCTGACCGGCACCTCGGCATCGCGGCAAAACGTAGCGACTCGCTGGAGCGGATCAGCCGTCCTCCAGCAGCCGGGCGAGCGGCCGGCCGCTGAGCACGGACTCCGGCAGCTCGGCGACGACGTCGGAGCCTGGCCGGGCCTCCTCGTCGCGGCGCTTGATCAGGAGCCACTGTGGCTTGGCGCCGCCCCTGGTCCGCTGCAGCGCGAAGCCGCCACGCAGCTTCTCGCCGTGGAGGACGAAGACCGCGTGGCCGCGCTCGAGCGCCTCGGGCCACGAAACGCGACCGCCCTGCTCGTAGGGGCCGCGGTCCCAGACGATCACCTGGCCGCCGTCCACCGTGCCCTCGAAGTCGTTGTAGGAGAGCGAGTGGTCGGCGACCTCGATCGCGAGGCGCTTGACGGCGGGGTCCATCGAGGGCCCCTTCGGCACCGCCCACGAGCGCATCGCGCCGTCCACCTCGAGACGCAGGTCGAAGTGGTGGGCGGTCGCCTGGTGCTCCTGGACGACGAAGACTCCCGCGCTGACGCCGCGCACCGCGAACTGCTCATGGCCCTCGACCTTGGCGGGCTCGACCTCGACCGCCTCCACCTGAGCGGCGGGCGGTCCGTGGCCCAGGAACTCGACCAGCTTCCCGACCGCCTCCTCCGGCCCCTCGGCGTGGGCTCGCACGCTGCCGTCCTCTTCGTTGCGGACCCAGCCCATCGCGCCCAGCGCGCGGGCTTCCCGCACCGTCGCGTCGCGGTAGCCGACGGCCTGAACCCTGCCGCACACGGTCGCTCTTATCGCGACTTTCGGCTTCTTCATGACAGTAATGGCCTAATTTAGGATGATATTAGCTTGTTTATGAGATTATTAGGCCGATGAAGAGCTTTGTCGATCCCGCTGCGACTTTGTCTGGACAGCCACCCGAGCTTGGCCCCATATTGGCTCGGATCGACACCGGCCGGGGCCGGGAGAACCTGTTCGAAGATCGGCTGCCAGAGCTCCTCGGCAGTTTGGCGGAGGATGCGCGCGTCGCGTCGATCACTGCTTCTAACGCGATCGAGGGCGTGGTCGTCGATGGCGAGCGCGCCGAGCGGATCGCCGCAGGCTCCAGCCGCTACCGAAATCGCAACGAGCGAGAGTTCGCCGGCTACCGGGACGCGACCGACGAGCTGATGCGAGGTGACCGCTACGAGCCACTGAGCCTGCCATTCGTCGTGCGCCTTCACCGCCTCCTCTTCGAGCACTCGGGCGGGCGCGGTGGTCATCTGAAGTCGGACCAGAGCCTGATCGTCTCCTATGAGGACGGCGGGCGAGAGGTCGTCTTCGAGCCGACGCCGCCAGAGCAAACGGAGTTCCAGCTGCGCGAGCTGCTCGTCCGCTATGAGGAATGCAAGCGGGCGCAGGTGGCGCACCCGCTGGTGTTGATCGGCGCCCTGGCCCTCGACTTCCTTGCGATCCATCCGGTCGCCGACGGCAACGGACGCCTGGCGCGCCTCCTCACCACACAGGAGCTGTTGGCCCAGGGCTACGGCGTTGCCCGCTACGTGAGCGTGGAGCAGCGAATCTACGAGTCGAAGAATGCCTATTACGCGGCGCTCTACGAGGCACAGCGTCGCTGGCATCGGGGCGAGCACGACCTCTGGCCGTGGATCTCCTACCTGGCCCAGGTCCTGGCCTCCGCCTACGACGAGTTCGAGGAACGGATGGCAGTCGCTCGCGCCTGGACCGGGGCCAAGCAGGAGCGCGTGCGAGAGCACGTCCTGCGCCACGGCCCCAGCGAGTTTCGGCGCCGCGACGTCGAGCGAGCGCTGCCCGGGGTGAGCGAGGCGACGATAAGCCTCGTCCTCGCCGAGCTGCGCACCGAGGGCAGGATCGTGTCGGAGGGAACGGGGCGCGGGGCACGCTGGCGCCGCCTGGGCGGCGGCTGAGCCGTCTCCTCAGGCGGGCGTGCCGGCCTGTCGTTCGGCCAGCACCGCGGCCGGGTCCGGGTAGGCGAAGGAGCTGAGGCCCAGCCAGTCGGGCATGCTGCGCACCAGGTGCTCGGGGCCGCTCACCTTGACCCGGCGCGAGCGCATCGCCGCGCCCAGCTCCAGCTGGCCGACCCAGACCTCGGCCATCGCCCGCGCCTCGGCGTCGACGTTGAGGTCGATCGAGAAGCCGGGGTCCGAGAAGCAGATGTCGGCGCCGTCGCCGGCGGCGACCAGCCACCAGGCCCGCTTGCCCTCCTCGGCGTCGCGGTAGCGGAAGAAGGTGACGACCCGGTCCTGGGGCAGGCGGTCGAGCTGGATGCTGCGTCGCATGTCCCACATCAGCAGCGCCGGGTCGGCCTCCTCGGCGCTGATCTCCCGCTTCAGGTGGTCGCGGCTCCAGGTCCCCAGCGAGACGACGAGCGGCCCCAGTGCCTCCCCGGCCGGCGTCAGCCGGTAGGCGTTGCCGCGCTCTCCCTCGAGCGGCTCGCGCGTGATCAGCCCGGCGCGCTCCAGCTCGCGCAGCCGTTTGCTGAGCAGCGACGAGGACATGCGCGGGACGCCGCGCTGCAGCTCGTTGAAGCGGGTGCTGCCCATCAGCAGCTCGCGGACCACCAGCAGCGTCCACCGCTCCGTCAAAACCTCGGCCGCCTGGGCGACCGGACAGAACTGTCCGTAGCTCTCCGGCATGCCTGCGGCCGAGTGTACGCGCCCAACTGCAGATATTGAAGTTGATCGGGCGCGGAGCGAGGCGTACACATGGGGTCAACTCCCGCGACGAAAGGAATCGACGATGACGACGACCACCGGTCCAAACCCCGAGCTGAAGGCCAAGCATCGCGCGATGTGGGCCTCGGGCGACTACCCGTCGATGGTCGAAACCTTCCTGCTGCCGCTCGGCCCGCGCCTGGTCGAGGCGGCCGGGATCGAGCCTGGCATGCGCGTCCTCGACGTCGCCTCCGGCACCGGCAACGCGGCGATCCCGGCGGCGGCCCGCGGCGCCGACGTCGTCGCCAGCGACCTGACGCCGGAGCTGTTCGAGGCCGGCCGCGCCCGGGCCGAGGCCGAGGGGGTCGAGCTCGAGTGGGCCGAGGGCGACGCGGAGGGCCTGCCGTTCGAGGACGCCAGCTTCGACGTGGCGATGTCCTCGATCGGCGTCATGTTCGCGCCGCACCACCAGGCGGCCGCCGACGAGCTGGTGCGGGTCTGCCGGCCGGGCGGCACCGTGGCGCTGCTGAGCTGGACGCCCGAGGGGATGCTCGGCGCCCTCTTCCGCGCCATGGGCCCGTTCATGCCGGCGCCTCCGCCCGGCGCCCAGCCGCCGCCGCTGTGGGGCAGCGAGGAGCACCTGCGCGAGCTGTTCGGCGAGCGGGTCGAGTTCGACACGCTGGAGCGCGAGCTGCTCGAGATCGACGCCTTCGAGCGACCGACCGACTACGGCGAGCACTTCAAGCAGCGCTACGGCCCGACGATCGCGGCGCGGGCGAACGCCGAGAAAGAGGGACGCGCCGAGGAGTTCGACCGGGTGCTGGACGAGTTCTGCGAGGAGTGGAACCGCGGCGAGGACGACCGCGCCCACTTCGAGAAGGAGTACCTGATCGCGGTCGGGCGGAGGCGGTCGTGAGCGCCGCGACGCGATCGCGCTACGACGCGGTGGTCGTAGGCGCGCGCTGCGCCGGCGCGCCGCTGGCGGCCCGGCTGGCCGAGCGCGGCTGGTCGGTCCTGCTGGTAGACCGCGAGCCGCCACCCGCCGACACCGTCTCGACCCACTACGTCTTCCCCAACACGCTGGCGCGCCTGCGTGAGCTGGGGGCGCTGGAGCGGATCGAGGCCAGGCACCGGCTCAACCCGCTGAGCTACTCGGTGCGGGTGCTCGGCAACGAGGTCGAGGGGCCGTTCGAGCCGGTCGAGGGCTTCGACGGCATGTGCGGGATCACCCGGCCGGTGCTCGACCAGGCGCTGCTCGACGTGGCGATCGAGGCGGGAGCCGAGACGCGCTTCGGAGAGAAGGTGACGGGGCTGCTCGGCGCCGGCACCGAGACGGATCCGGCGCGTGGCATCGTGATCGAGGGCGGCGAGGAGATCGAGGCGCGCTGGGTGCTGGCGGCGGACGGCCGCGCCTCGACCGTCGCCAAGCTGCTCGGCCTGCCCAAGGAGCGTGAGATCGCCGGCGAGGTCGGGATCATGTACGCGTACTGGCGCGGCATGGCGGAGAGCGATCGCTTTCGCGTCGAGGCGAGGGAGGCCGGCTCGCTCAGCTGGGGCCAGTGCGAGGACGACCTCTCGATCCTGATGCTCGGCGTGCCCGCCGAGCGGACCCGGGGCGACGCCGCGCAGCGCCAGCGCTTCTTCGTCGAGAGCCTCGACCGGTTCGAGTGGTTCGACCCCCGCTCATTGGAGGGCGCCGAGCAGGTCTCGCCGATCCGCGTCGCGCCGGAGACGATGCTGCGCGGCTTCTTCCGCCGGGCGACCGGGCCAGGCTGGGCGCTGGTCGGCGACGCCGGCCACTTCAAGCACCCCGCGACCGCCCAGGGCATCTCCGACGCGATCGAGCAGGCCCTCCACGTCGCCGACGCCCTCACCGCGGGCGGCGAGGACCTGGGCGGCTACGAAGCCTGGCGCGAAGACCGCGCCCGCGAGCACTACGAGTGGTCCTACGACTACGCCCGCCTCCCCCGCCCCGAGACCGCCGGCCCGATCTTCGCCGGCCTCGCGTCCGACCCCGAGGCCGGCCAGGCCTTCCGGGACTCCTTCTGCCGCCGGGCGCGGCCGCGCGAAGACGTGCTTACGGGGGAGCGGCTGGGGCGGTGGTTCGCCACCACGGCCCCGGCAGCGGCCTGACCGATCGAGGCCGCTGTCGCGCACCCGTTCGGTACCCTCTCCCGCTCACCGATTCCTGGGGAGGATTCAAGTGCGTCGTTCACTGCTGTCGCTGGTCGCCGTCGCCTTGGTCGTTGCCATGCCCTGTGCCGGTTCCGCCGTCGCCTACCCGGTCGGGCACCTCAGCGAGGAATCCAGCGAAAAGGTGATCCGCTACTGGACTCCGGAGCGGATGCGGCAGGCGGTGCCCGCCCCACGTGCCTCGCGACCGGTCCCCGCCGCGAAGCCGGCGAAAGGCGGCGAAACGTCGTCGGCCACGAGCATCGAGGTCCCGCAGCCATATCCGAGCGCCTTCGGAAAGGTGTTCTTCACCGATAACAGCGGCGTGAACTACGTCTGCTCGGGAACGGCGGTCCTCAGCGCCAACGAGAGCGTGGTCTGGACGGCGGGACATTGCGTCAACGAGGGCCCCGGCGCCTTCTACAAGAACTTCCTCTTCGTGCCCGCCTACCGCGACGGCGCCGCCCCGTACGGGAAATTCGCCGCCTCCAGCCTGCTCACCACGTCCGGCTGGCAGGCCAGCGGCGAGTGGGGAGTCGACCTCGGCGCGGCGGTCGTCGCCACCAATGCCGCCGGCCAGACCCTCTCCGACGCCGTCGCCGAGGCGCCGCTCGTCTTCGGCGCGCCGCGCAACCAGGCGTACAGGCTCTACGGCTATCCGGCGGCCAAGAGGTTCAGCGGCCAGCGGATGCGCGTCTGCGACACGAGCTGGCTGATGGACGACACCTTCGCGACGCCGGACACGATGGGGGCGTCCTGCGACATGACGGGCGGCTCGAGCGGTGGCGGCTGGGTCACCGCGACCGGCGCAGTCGCATCGGTGGTCAGCTACGGCTACAGCAGCCTGCGCAACGTCCTCTTCGGTCCGCACCTCGAGGCGGACGCGCAGAGCCTCTACCTGGCCGCCGAGCTCGGGTAGGGCCCACCCCCCTGCCAAGTGGGCCCTTCCGCGTACTAGCCCTTGCAGCCCGGGACGGGATCGTTCGAGCCAGGGCCGGTGCCGTGACCGGGCGCGTGACACTTGGAGCCGCCGTCGTTTGGCCCCTTGCTGCTGTTGCCGGGCCCGAAGTCCGGGCCGGCGAGCACTGGAGAGGCGGGAATGGTCAAAGCTCCAGCGGTCAGGGCCAAAGCCAGAATCTTCCTACGCATAGGAACCTCCTTAGCGCCAAATGGCGCTTAACGGGGCTCCCAGCTAACTCTTTCCAGCGAACCACCCCTCCTCGCTGAATCGATGAGCGAGGACTACCCCTTGTGCGTAATGCCAACCAACGGTTCGAGCGCTCAGGGGAGATTCGGCGCCACTCGGGCGCCGAAGACGCGCTTACGGGCACCGCCCACCGTTCCGTCACCAGGAACAGAGAGGATGGGCGAATGCCCCAGCCGCGCCGCCCGAAGAAGACGACCAGCTCGGGCGACTACGGCTGGGTCATTTCCTTCGGTTGCAAAGCCACGGGCACGCTGCGTCGCCTCAAGGTCGACACCGATCCGGCCTCCGACACGCGGCCCATCGAAGTCCCGTGCCCATGCGGCGAGGTCCACCGCGTCACCGTCTCGCCCTACCGCCGCCGGCGCTCCGCCGACGAACCGTTCGACCTCGAGGTCAAGTCGCTCGACGAGCTGCGCGCCCCGCAAGCGGACTGAGCCCTCAAAGACCGCTTAGCAATCCTGGCTAGTCTGGTCAGGTGGACGTTTGGCGACCCTCGAACGGGCATCAGGTGCCGATCCGGCGCCGGGAGATGATGGCGCTGTCGGCCGGAGCGCTGGCGAGCATCGCCCTCTACGCCTGCGGCGCCGACGAGGACGAGACGGCGAGAACCTCGGCAGATGAGGCCAGGCCCGCCCCCGACTGCGTGTTGACGCCCGAGCAGGAGGAGGGCCCCTTCTACATCGACCTGGCGCGGGTCCGGCGCGACATCGTCGAGGACCGGCCCGGCGTGCCGCTCGCGCTCGCGCTCACCGTCGTCGATGCGAAGACCTGCGAGCCGATCCGCGACGCGGCCGTGGACATATGGCACTGCGACGCCCTCGGCGTCTACTCGGGCGAGCCGTCGGAGGGCAGCGACGGCGAGACCTTCCTGCGCGGAATCCAGCTCACCGACGTCAACGGCCTGGTCGAGTTCGCGACCATCTACCCGGGCCAGTACCCCGGGCGGACGACCCACATCCACCTCAAGGTCCGCATCGGCGGACGGCAGGGCGACGGCGCCTACTCCGGCGGCCGCGTCGCCCACACGGGTCAGCTGTTCACGTCCGACCGGCGCGACGCGGAGGTCTTCGCCCTCGCCCCTTACGACCGCGGCGCGGCCGAAATCACCCCGCGCGAAGCGGACGGCATCTTCTTGGCACAGGGGGGCTCGAGCGCGGTGCTGGACCTCGCTCCGGCGGGCAGCGCTCTCGCGCAGGACGGTCTTACGGGAAGAGTTACGCTGGGCGTCGATCCCAGCGCTGCCGTTCTTTGAGGCCCTTCGCAGGGTTTGCCAGGTTTTCCTTGAGTTCGGGCGCGGCCTCTTCGAAAGGGTTGAGACCTCCGGCCCCATCGACATCAAAGGGCGCGGCTCGGCCACCGACCTCGCCATCGAGCTCGCGGTCGAGCAGCTGACCGAAGTGGAGGAGATTCGGGACGAGATCGGCGGAGAGAGGCTGCGAGCGTTCCTGCAAAGCCCGGAGCTGGCGCAGTTCGGTCGCCAGGTCTTCGCCTTCCGACATCGAGAGCTTGGAGCGAACCTTCGTTCCGCCCCGAGATCCAGCCATCGACTCCAATCGGAAGTTGGTCCCCGAGTCGCCCTAGCGAAGAAGCAGACGGCAGCGCTTGAGCAGCTCCTCAAGAGCCTTGGGGCGCAAGCTGCCGAGTCTCCGACTGAGCCGCTCGTGCGAAATTGCGCGTAGCTGCTCGGGCATGGCGAAGCCGTCCTCGCTGAGGCCACCTTCTGAAGCCGGGATTGGCAAGTGCAAAGCGTTGCCAAAATTGGTTCGCGTGAGGGGCACGGCAAGCGAGAGGCCGAGACTGGTCTGATTCAGCTGGTCGACCGAGACAATTACGAAAGGGCGGGCCTTGGCCTGCTCCCTGCCTCGGGTTGGCTCAGGATCGGTCCAGTAGACGTCGCCCTGTACTGGATTCGGCTCTACCACTCCGGGGCCGGCGCCTCGAAGCCCGACTCGAGCTCTTCGCTCTCAGCTCTATAAGCGGAGAGAGTCTCTGGGTTGGCGGCGATCTCCTCGAAGCTGGCAGAGATCTCTGCCAGCATCGCATCCTCATCGGCAGCGCTGACCAGCTTTGCGACTACCTCGCCAGCGGGTTCACCACGGCGGGTTGCCAACAAGTTCAGCCGATCGCGAGTCTCGGTCGGCACTCGGATGGTGGTGGTGTCCGTCGCGGCCATGTAGATGGAGAGTCTACACAACTCTGTGGCGGGAGCGGCAAGCGAAGAGCCATTGGCGATCCACGGGCAAATCGGCCAACCATTGCGGCCATTTCAGCCACTCGCGGCTGAAATGGAGCGGGGTTCGACCCACCAGGCGAAATGGGTGAGGGCAATCAAACGGCTCTGCAATGGGAAATCTACGAAGGGTGGACGACCGGATTCGAACCGGCGACCGCCTGGACCACAACCAGGAGCTCTACCAGCTGAGCTACGTCCACCGCGCGGCTTCAATGTAGCGCTACCTTGAGGGGCATGCGTAGGCGGAACGCGAGTCCGGCGCAGGCGCGGGGCGCGATGGCGATCGGAGCGCTGGCCCTGGGTCGGCCGGCTCGAGGTCGATGAGCTGGCCGTGGGACGGCTCGAGCTTCGCGACCAATCTTCGACTTGAGGCGCAGCCGACATTGACCACGTTCAGGCGTGGCAAAGGTCGGATGCGCGCGGTCGTCGCGGCCGCAGCATTCGTATCGCTCGGCGCGACGCCGAGCGCGCACGCCCTCGGTCCATACCCCTCCCTCGGCTCCTGCCCGGTCTTCCCCGACCCGCCCGCCTCGCTCTCCCCGCGCGCCCCGTCCCTCCCCACCCAGGCCGCCTGGAACCAGGACATCTCGCGCGCCCCCGTCGCCCGCGACTCCGCCGCCGTCATCGCCTACGTCAACCGCCGGGGCGGCGACTTCCTCCATCCCGACTTCGGCTCGCCGCGCGCCTACGGCTTCCCGTACGCGGTCGTCGGCCGGGGCCAGCGCCGGCTCCCCATCCGCTACACCGCCTACGGCGACGAGAGCGATCCCGGCCCGTTCCCGGTCCCGCTCTTGGCGCCGGTCGAGGGCGGCCGCGACGCCGACGGCGACCGCCACGTCCTCGCCGTCGACCGCTCGCGCTGCGTCCTCTACGAGCTCTACCGCGCCTTTCTGATACGCAGCCGGGCCGGCTCCTACTGGAGGGCCGCCTCCGGCGCCCGCTGGGACCTGCGCTCGACCGCCCTCCGCCCCGACTCCTGGACCTCGGCCGACGCCGCCGGCCTGCCGATCTTCCCCGGCCTGGTCCGCTACGAGGAGGCCGCCTCCGGCCGGATAGATCATGCGATTCGCGTCACCTTCGAGAGCACCCGCGACGCCTGGGCCCACCCCGCCTCGCACTGCGCCGGCGACACGCTCGACCCGAACGCGCCGGCGATGGGCACGCGCCTCCGCCTCCGGCCCTCTTACGGGCTCAACAGCTTCAGCGGCCCCGCCCGCGCGATCGCCGCCGCCCTGAAGCGCTACGGCTTGATCGTCGCCGACAACGGCTCCAACTGGTTCTTCGGCGGCAGCAGCGACCGGCGCTGGGACGACGAGAATTTGAATCAGCTGAAGCGAATCCCGGGCAGCGCCTTCCAGGTCGTCAGGAGCGCCGCCCGTCCTCACATCTGCAGGTGACGGAAGCGCGGCCGCAGCCGCGCGCGCAGCTCCGCCGCCGCGGCATCGGCCTCTCCGTCGCGCCCGCTGACCAGGATCACCTCGTCGGCCGGGTAGCTCTCGAGCTGGTCCTCGACCGCCTGCACGACGTCCTCGTCGCCGACCCGGGCGTCCGCCGCCAGCCCCGCCGCCGCGAGCGCCGCGACCGAGGCGACCAGCCGCTCCTGCGCGCGCCGCCGGGCCGCCTCCACGTCGGACGCCCAGCGGTCGAGGAAGCCGATGCTCGCCGGCGCGAGGACCCGCACCTCGGTCCCCTCGCCGAGGCCGCCCACCTCGCGTCCCACCGCCTCGACCGCCCCCGGCTCCTCCAGCGGCGTCGCCGCCACGACCAGGACGCGGCGCGGTCGGCCCGGCCCCGGCTCCTCCCCGATCGGCCCCCGCGGTCGCTGCCGCGCCGCGACGACGAGCAGCGCCAGCACCGCCAGCGCCCCCGCGGCGAAGCCGAGCGCCGGCCCGCCCACCAGGAACGCCCCGGCCAGGAACGCCCCCACGACCGGCAGTGCCAGCGCGAGAACGACCAGCGGCAGCTTCCAGGCAGCCATGCCCGGATTGTCGCCGAGCGGTCTTAGACGCGTCTCGTACCGGCCCCGAGCCGCGGCAGAAGCAGCAGCGCCAGGCCGATCAGGATCACGATGATCCCGAGCACGTAATTGACCAGGATCGCGAGCACGATCCCGACGATGATTAGGAGTATTCCCAGTGACATGGCAGCGCTTCTACCCATGCCCCACTTCGCGGAAACCCTCGTTTTCTTCGATCAGCGCCCGTCGCAAGACGTCGTCGAACCGCGCTGGTGAGATGCCGAACGGCGCGGCGCCGGAGGGATCGGTGACGACGGTCGGCGTCTTCAGCCCCTCCACCAGCGGCCGCGCCACCTTGGTGTCGACGGGCGTGACCAGGCCCAGCCACAGCGACGACAGCGCCGGCGTCAGCAGCGGCACTCGCAGCCTCAGCGGCGGCCGTTTCCCCATCGCGGCGGCCATCCGGTCGAGCATCTCGTCGTAGGTGAGGACGTCGGGACCGCCGATCTGCACCTCGCCGCCGGCGGCCTCCGGCACCTCGGGCGCGCGCCGCAGGTACTCGACCGCGGCGTCGATCCCGATCGGCTGCGTCGGCGTCCGCAGCCAGGCCGGCGCGACCATCACCGGCAGGCGGCCCACCAGGTAGCGCAGCGTCCGGTAGGACTCGCTCTCGGCGCCGACCACCATCGCGGCGCGGAAGTAGGTGAGTGGCGGCCCCTCGGCGGCGAGCACGCGCGCCGTCTCGTGCCGGCTGCGCAGATGCTCGGACGTCGACTCGCCGCCCAGCCCACCCAGGTAGACGAGCCGCCCGACGCCCTCGCGCTTCGCCATCCGCGCGAAGCTCTCCGCGCCCTGCCGCTCGCGCTCGGCGAAGCCTTCGCCCCCCGCCATCGAGTGGACGAGGAAGTAGGCGACGCTCACGTCCCGCCCCGCTCCTTCGAGGCTCGCCGCGTCGGTCACGTCCCCGGCCCGCAGTTCCGCCCCGGCGGACTCGAGCTCCCGGGCCGCCGGCTTCTCCGGATCGCGAACGAGACAGCGGACGGTCTCGCCGTCCTTCAGCAGCGCACGGGCCAGCCGGCCCCCGACGAAGCCGGTCGCTCCCGCGATCAGGACCTTGCGCGCGATGCGTTCGGCTACCCCGCGCGTCCCGCCGCCACGCCCGTGCGGAGTGTCGCACCCGCTTTACTCCGCATTCCCGTCGAACAACGATGGGCGAAGCCCGTCCGTCGAATCCAAGAGGAAGGACCGCAATGGACATGCCACCGACCGTCTCGGCGCAGGACTGGGAGGCGGCCCGTCAGGAGCTGCTCGTGAAGGAGAAGGAGCTCACTCGCGCCCGCGACGCACTGGCGGCCGAGCGCCGGCGGATGCCGAGGATGGCCGTGACGAAGGACTACCGCTTCGAGGGGCCGAGCGGACCGGTCAGCCTTGACGACCTGTTCGAGGGGCGTCGCCAGCTGATCGTCTACCGCTTCTTCTTCGAGCCCGGCGTGAAGGGCTGGCCGGAGCGCGGTTGCGGCGGTTGCTCCTTCCTTGCCGACCAGGTCGCCCACCTTGCGCACCTGAACGCCCGCGACACGACGCTCGCCTTCGTCTCGCGCGCCCCGCAGCCGGACATCGAGCGCTGGAAGGCGAGGATGGGCTGGGAGATCCCCTGGTACACGATCACCGACGACTTCGACGCCGATTTCGGCGTCGGCGAATGGCACGGAACCAACGCCTTCTTCCGCGACGGCGAGCAAATCTTTCGCACGTATTTCGTAAGCAGCCGCGGCGACGAGGCGATGGGAAGCACCTGGAGCTACCTCGACATCACCGCGCTCGGGCGCCAGGAGGAGTGGGAGGACTCCCCGGCGGGATATCCGCGGACGCCGCCATATCAGTGGTGGAACCTGCACGACGAGTACGACCAGGCGACGTGACCGCCGCGCCCGAACCCCGACGGACGACAGGGCATGGCCGAGAGCGGGCTACCTGCCGTTGCGCTCGCGGTGCACGCACCCCGGCCAGCAGCAGGGTCGGCGCTGGCCTTCCTCCAGCTCTTCCCGCGTGCGGCGAATGCGGCGTTCTCGGGTCGCCTGCTGCTTGGCGTCCTCGACCCAGCAGATGAACTCGTTGCGCGCCAAGGGGGTGATGTCCTTCCAGGCGTCGAGCGCCGTGGCGCTGCCCGTCAACGCCGCGCGCAGGTCCGCCGGGAGCGCGTGCACCACTCGACCGGGAAGTCGCTGGCCGCTCACACGGCAAGGGTAGTGGCACCGCACCTTCGCGACCGCGGCGTGGTTGAGAATGCGAGTCGATGACGGGCCTGGAGAGAAAGACCGCCTGGGGCGCGCTGGCGATCTGCGCGCTGCTCCTCGCGCTCCCAGCTGCCGCGAGCGCCGCGCCGGTCGCCTCGAGCGCCCAGGTCACGGCCTTCCCGCAACCCGACGTCCCGCCCACCGGCGGGAACGGACCGCTGATCCTGGGCCCCGACGGACAGGCATGGTTCACCGGCTACTACTCGGAAACGTATTCCCCGGGCGAAGAAGCCCATTACCTCCCCCAGGTCATGCGGATCGACCAGCAGGGGCAGGTCGGCGTCGTCGCCCAGAGCCTGCGAGCCGACGGGTTCGCGCTCGGCCCCGACGGAAACGTGTGGGTGACCAGCACGCGCTGGGTGAGCAGGGTGACCGCCGACGGCGAGACCACGACCTTTCCGATGCCCGAGGAACAGGTCGGCCAGCACTTCACCCAGGCCGCGGGCCCGATCGTGGCCGGGTCCGACGGCAACCTGTGGCTCTCCGGCTACCGGGCGACTTCCGTGGACGGCGAAGCCCGGTCGGTGGCGACGATCGACCGCATGACTCCCAGCGGCGAAATGACGCAGTTCGACCTGCCGGGCCCGGGCAGCTTCCCGACCCGACTTGCCCTCGGGCCCGACGGCAACGTCTGGTTCACGGAAACGCAGGAAGACAGGGTCGGCAGGATCACGCCGGCGGGCGGGATCCAGATGTTCCAGCTGCCGGCCGGGACCCGCCCCGTCGAAATCGTCCTCGGCGCCGACGGCAATCTCTGGGTGACCGAGGACAAAGACGACCCGGCGGCACTCGGCCGGATCGAGCCAAGCGGCCAGTTCACCGAGTTCCCGCTGGAACCAGGGATCTTCGCGGGGGCGCTGACCGCCGGGCCCGACGGCCGTCTCTGGTTCGCGTCGGGCCCAGGCTCGATCGCGCGAATGACCCCGAGCGGCCGGGTCTCTCGTGTCGAGCTCCCACACGCCACGAACGTCGTCGACATCGTCGCCGGCTCGGACGGGAGCGTCTGGTACACCGCGGCTCCGGAGCCCCCCTGCGCACCCCGGGACTCCGCCTGTGGCGAGGGCGGCAACTACGAGTCTGGAATCGTCGGCCGGATCGCACCGGCGCCCCTCGCGCTGGAGATCGACGGCGGTCGTCTCGCCGCCAGGGCGCGCCGGGTCAAGGTTCGAATGACCTGCCACGACGGCACGGCCACGGCCGTCTGCCGTGGCCGGGTGCGCCTGCTCGCCGCGGGCTCCTCGGTCGGCCAGCGCCGCTTCCGGCTCGGCACCGACCAGACCCGCGGCGTCAGCCTGCGGCTCCGCCGCGAGGCGCGAGAGAAGCTTGCCCGCCGCGGCCACCTTCGCGTCGTCTGCAAAGTCACCGTCGCCGACGCCGAGGACGAGACGCTGATCCTGAAGCTGAAGCTCCGCCGTCGCTGAAGGCGGCGCTTCGGGTCCAGTTTTCGAGACCAAGAGGCTCGCCCTCGAGCCCTCCACTGACACGCTGGAACAAGCCGTCGCGGCTATCGGCTACCTTGATCCCGTGTCGGATGAGAACTTGATCGCCGAGGCCGGGCGGCGTCTATCCGAGGCTGCCCCCGATGCGCAGGTGATTCTCTTTGGCTCCCATGCACGCGGAAACGCGCAGCCGGGGTCCGATCTCGATCTGCTGGTGGTTGAGCCCGAACTGAAAAGTCGTCGTACGGAGTTTGTGCGACTGCGTGAAGCGCTGGGCGCAATGGGTGTTCCGATTGATTTGATCGTGGTCAGCGCCGAGCATGCAGAGCGATGGGGGCCCGTCCCCGGCACGCTGATGCACGAAGCCCTCCGAGATGGCCGTGTCATCGCCGGAGCTTGAGCCGGGCGAACTCGCGGCCATCCTCGCCCGGAAGGCGACCGAGGACGCGGTAGCACTGCGTGAGCTCGCGGGGAACCCAGAGATCGCGGACAGCATTCTGGGTTTCCATGCACAGCAGGCCATCGAGAAGGGCCTGAAGGCTGTTCTCGCCGACAGCGGGGTCGACTTCGAGTACACGCATGACCTCCGTCATCTAATCGGGCTCATTGAAGCCGCTGGTATCTCCTTTCCGCTCGACACTCCCGACGTCGTGACGTTCACGGAGTTCGCAGTCCCACTTCGATATGAGGATCTCCTCGACGCAGAGCCGCTCGACCGACTCGCTGCCGTAGCTCTGGTTAATGAAGTGGGAGCGTGGGTCAGGAGAATGTTGGGCGCAAGCGAGGCGTAGGCAATTGACACCCCCGCCAGGATTCGAACCTGGGACCCTCGGATTAGAAGTCCGACGCTCTGTCCGCTGAGCTACGGGGGCCGGTGCCCCTAGCTTAAGACCCGAGCCGCGAGCAGCCCCCCGGATCGAGCTCGCCGTTGACCTTGAAGACGTAGTCGGGCTGCGGAGTGATGTCGGGCTCTTCGAGGACCAGCTTCAGCGCCGGGTCGGTTTTCACCCAGGCGTAGACGGGATACCAGTAGTCCGACTCGGGGGAGTCCTGGGTCGCGCGGCTGACGATCAGGTAGTCGTAGTCGCCCTCGTTGACGAGGTTGCGGAAGACGCGGCAGGTGGTCGCCAGTCGGTAGGTGCCGTTGGGCCCCTCGACGCCGATGTACTGGACGTAGTTGTCGAGGTCCTTGCCGTAGAAGCCGTACTGGCCGAAGAACATCTGGCCCGAGCCGGCGATCCCGATCCGCTTGCCGGTCTGGTCGTGGGCGAAGGCGTAGGCCTTTTGGGGCCCGCCTTCCTGCAGGAACGGCGTCGTGCGCTGGTAATGCTGCTCGTAGTACTGGACCTCCTGCGCCCGGCCGAGCACCACGGCTCCGAACAGCACGGCGCCGGCGCCGAGCGCGACCATCCCCCGGCTGGCGCTGCCGCGCGAGCGCACGAGGCCCAGCCCGGCCGGCGCCCAGACCAAAGCCAGGGTCAGGAAGACCGCGCCGAAGAGGTAATCGACGGACCAGCGAGGCGTCGTCAGGACCGTGATCGCGTACAGGCCGGTCAGGAAGAGCAGCGTCTGCCGGGCGCGGCTCTCGGGCGCGCGCAACGGCCGCGCGATCGGCAGCAACGTCAGCGCCAGGACCAGCCCCGGCATCAGGTAGCGGGTGTTGGTGAAGAAGCCGGTCGGCGAGCCTTCCTGGCCCGCCGCGGTCAGCGGCGTGAAGACGTACACCGCCGCGGTCAGCAGCGCCGCCCCCGCCAGCACCCGCAGGATCAGGTTGCGCGAGCGGAAGACGATGAAGACGGCGGCCGCCACGGCCATGATCAGGATCAGCGGCCAGAACGGCCCCAGCGCGTTCTCCAGCTCGGGGAAGAACCAGCGCCGGTAGATCGTCGGCTCGAACAGGTAGTCGGCGACCGCGAAGCGGGGCCGCGGGTCTAGCGGCATCTGGTCCGGTCGCGGCAGGTGCAGCGGCCCCCAGCCGCTCTGCGGGATCGGGTTGCCGCCGGTGTGGATCGCCGCCCGCAGGTACCAGTAGCCGCCCACGACCACGGCCGGGATCCCGATCGCCGCCGCGGTCATCAGCCGCCGCCCGGCGCCGCTGACGACCACCATCCCGACCGCGATCGCGCCCACCGGCGCCAGCAGCGGCAGCTTCACCGAGACGGCGAGGCCGGCGGCGATCCCGGCCATGATCAGCGGCCCCTTGTCGAGCAGCGGCGCGTCGCGCTCGGGCGCGTCCTCGACGGCGCCGCTCGCCGGAGCCCGCCGCTGGTGCCCGTTGATCAGGAAGGCCGCGAAGGCGAGCAGGAAGGCCAGCCCCATGATGTCGTTGCGCCCCTCCCCGGGCTGGGTTTCGATCATCACCCCGGCCGAGAAGACGAGCGCCGCGGCGACCAGGGTCGCCGGCCCGACCCGGTACGGACGCCCCACGCACCACGCCGCCAGCAGGGCGATCGAGAGCAGCGCCATGTTGATCAGCGGCGAGAGCCAGTCGGTCTTGAAGAGGACGATGCCGGCGGCGTGGATCAGCTCCGAGGTGCCGGGGTAGAACCAGGCCGCGAGCCGCAGCGGGTCGGTGTAGTGGAGCGGCACCGTCGTCCCCTCCTGGGCGATCCGCCCCGAGAAGGGCATGTGGTACCAGGTCGTGTCGCCGCCGAACATGCCGTGGTCGAGCGCCAGTTGCGATGGGAACGTCCACTCCGCCATCGCCCAGGAGGAGACGCCGAGCGCGATCAGCAGCGCGCCCATCTGCACCCGCGGCGCCGTCACCTCGCGACTCGCCGGCCCCGCCATCGCCCGGCCCAGCGCCGCCGCGCCGAGGCCGACCGCGACGCAGCCCACCACCGTCCAGCCGAGCGTGAGGATGCTGAGCGTGCCGAGCAGCTGCAGCGCCATCACCAGCAGCGCCGTCGCGATCGTGATGTCGGCGAGCCGCGCCAGCGCGCCCGAGAACTCGGGCACGATCCAGCGGCGCAGCCAGTAGCCGCCGAGGGCGACCGCCGAGACGATGCCGATCGTCGCCAGGCAGCCGCCTATGTAGGAGCCGAAGGACGGGGTCACCGGCGCGAGATGCTATTCGCGTCAGGCGGCGGTAGACGGGATGCGGCAGGCGACACCGGTGCCGGCCAGGCCGCAATAGCCGTTGGGCACCTTGTGCAGGTACTGCTGGTGGTACTCCTCGGCGTAGTAGAAGGGCGCCGCGGGCTCGACCTCGGTCGTCACCGGCTCGTGTCCGGCGGCGCGCAGGGCCTCGTCGTAGGCGTCCCGCGCCATCTCCGCCGTCGCCTTCTGGGCGTCGCTGGCGAAGTAGACGCCGGAGCGGTACTGGGTGCCGACGTCGTTGCCCTGGCGCATGCCCTGGGTGGGGTCGTGCTCCTCGAAGAAGACCTTCAGCAGGTCGGCGTAGGAGACCCGCGCCGGGTCGAAGGCGACCATGACCGCCTCGGCGTGGCCGGTGCGGCCCGAGCAGACCTCCTCGTAGGTCGGGTTCGGCGTGATCCCGTTCATGTAGCCGACCGCCGTCGTGTAGACGCCGTCGAGCGTCCAGTAGAGCCGCTCGGCGCCCCAGAAGCAGCCGAGCGCGAAGTGGGCGGCCTCGATCCCCTCCGGGAAGGGCGGCTTCAGCGGCGTGCCGAGCACCGCGTGCCGCTCGGGCACCTCGAAGGCCGGCTCGCCGCGCCCCGGCAGCGCCTCCTCCAGGGACGGCAGCTTGGTCTTGGTCCCGCCGAAGAGCATCGTAGACACAAGGTAGCGTCCGGCCATCGGCTGCATCGCGCTCCTCCTCGCCCTGATCTCGCCGCGCCTGGCCCTCTTCGCGCTGTGGCTCTTCGGCGACCTGCTCAGCCGATCCTTCGACGGCTGGCTGCTGCCGCTGATCGGCTTCTTCCTGCTGCCCTGGACGACGCTCGCCTACGCGGTGCTGTGGGCGTCGTCGGACGGAGTGCTCGGCTTCGAGTGGCTGATCGTCGCCTTCGCCTTCCTCGTCGACGTCGGCGCGGTCGGCGGCGGCAGCAGGCGGCGACGGCGCGACTAGCTAGGAGGGATTGGCGGCGGCCGGCCGCGCTACTCCGGCCGCTCGCCGAGCGGATAGGCGAGCCGGATGTGGCGCTTGGCGAGCACGACGAAGTCGTGGCGCTCGGCGTCTCCCCCGGCCAGCGGCGTCATCTCGACGTCGGTCAGCGGCAGGAAGGCGACCTCGCCGCGGTTGATCGCGTCCGAGAGCCGCGCCTGGTAGCCCTCCGACGGCAGCGTCACGTCGCCCACCACCGCGTGGCGGTCGGTTTCGAAGAAGACGCGTTCGCGACGACGGTTTCCAGCCAGGGGCATTACCGGTGCGCTATCGGCAGTTGGGCGAGGAAACCTGAGCCTCAGACCGCACGGAGACCCTCCGTCTCACGCCAGGTCCAGCCGCGGTCCTCGAAGTCGCGCACGAGGACCTCGCGAAGCTCGTCGCCGGGCCACGGCGCGCTGACGACCACGGTGACCGAGGCGGAGCGTTCGGTCTCCCCGTCGTCGGCCAGCCGCACGCCGGCGAGGTTGTGCTCGACCGCCGTGATCGCCGCGTGGGGATGCGGGAGGTAGGAGGACAGCGGCAGGACGCGCTCGCCGACGCGGGGGACACAAGCCGCCCTAACCCCCTCTTTTGTCATCGACCCCGCACGGTCGCCCGCCCGCCCCACGTCCCCGACCGAGAGGGACTCCGGGGCGTCGCGGTAGAAGTCGATCCGCATCGAGAATTCGAATTCGGTGGCCAAGGCGCGTCCTTCCTGCGTCGGAGACTGATCGGGGCGCCCGGATTCGAACCGGGGACCTCGGCCACCCAAAGGCCGCGCGCTACCAGGCTGCGCCACGCCCCGCTGCGACTGAGTCTAGAGCGGGATCGGCGGGATGGCGATGGCCCGGGGCGCGACGCGTTAGCGTTCGCGCCCGAATGGCCGACGTCCGCCCGATCCGCGCGACCCATTACGACCTCAGCGTGGTCGGCTCGCTCGACGACGTGGCGGCGCCGCCCTACGACGTGATCGACCCCGAGCAGCGCCGCGAGCTGCTGGGGCGCTCCGAGCACAACGCGGTGGCGATCGACCTGCCGAAACCGTACGGCGAGACCGGGCCGCAGGAGACCGGGGACGATCCCTACCGGCGCGCTGCCGAGACGATGGGCGCCTGGGAGAGCGCGGGCGCGCTCGTCCGCGACGCCGAGCCGGCGATCTGGGCGATGACCCAGGACTACACCGGTCCCGACGGCGAGCCGCGCACCCGCCACGGCATCCTCTGCCGCGTCCGCGTCGAGGACTTCGAGACGGGACAGGTGCTGCCGCACGAGCGCACCCTCCCCGGCCCGAAGAAAGACCGCCTCGACCTGACCCGCGCCACCCGCCACAACCTCTCGGCGATCTTCTCGCTCAGCACGGCGGACCCCTGGCCCCTGGTCGCGCCGGCTGTCGAGGGCACCGAGCCGTGGGGCGCGGCAACCGACGCCGGCGGCACGGTGACGCGCGTATGGCGGGTCGGCGACGCCGCGATCCTCGACCAGGTGACCGAGCTGCTCGCCGACGCCAGGCTGCTGATCGCTGACGGCCACCACCGCTACGAGACCGCGATCGCCTACCGCGACGAGGTCGGCGGCGAGGGCGAGCACTGCTTCACCCTGATGGCGCTGACCGGCCTCGACGACCCCGGCCTCACCGTCTTCCCGACCCACCGCCTGCTCTCCGGCTTCGCCGGCGACCCGGAGCGCCAGCGCCGCCTCGGCGAGGGCATCCGCGAGCTGTTCGACGCCGAGGAGGTCGATACGAGCGAGCTCGACCCGCGCGGCGTCGAGGGCGTCGGCGTCTTCGGCCTCTACGACTCCTTCCACAAGCGCGCCTTCCGTCTGCGGCTGAAGGAGGAGGCGATCGCCGCGCTCGACCGGCAGCTGGAGGGCAAGCCCGAGGCCTACCGCCGCCTCGACGCGGCGATCCTCGAGACGCTGGTGCTGAAGGGGATCGCCGGCCTCAGCGAGGACGACATCATGGCCAAGCGAGGGCTCGGCTACGCGAAGAGCGTCGGGGACTCGCTGAGGCTGCTGGAGGACGGCACCTACGACGTCGCCTTCATCCTGCGACCGATCCCGGTGGACCAGGTACGGGCGATCTGCGAGAGCGACGAGAACATGCCGCCGAAGTCGACCTACTTCTTCCCCAAGGTGCTCACCGGGCTGGTCTTCAACCCGGTCGGCTGACGATGCGGGTCTCCGCCCGGCGCCGCGACGGCTACGCCCACGAGGTGGAGATCGAGGGCGGCCACACGGTCGTCGTCGACGAGCCGCGCGAGGCGGGCGGCACCGACACCGGGCCATCCCCCACGCGCCTGCTGGCCGCCTCGCTGGCGAGCTGCATCGCGATCACGATGGAGATGTACGCGGGACGAAAGGGGTGGGACCTGGGCGAGGTCGGCGTCGACGTAGAAGTCGAGTACGACGGCCCGGCGCCGACCTCGTTCGCGGCCTCGCTGCGGCTGCCGCCGGGACTGAGTGACGAGCAGCGCGAGCGCCTCCTCGTCGTCGCCCGCAAATGCCCCGTCCACAAGGCGCTGGCCGGGGAGACGGCGGTCAGCGTTGGGCACGGCGAGCCGCCCGCCGAGGCCGGCGAGGGCACGGGCTGATGGACCTCGGCCTCAGGGGGCGCGCCTGCGTGGTCACCGGCGCCAGCCGCGGCATCGGCCGCGAGACGGCGAGGCTGCTCTGCGCCGAGGGCGCGAACGTCCTGCTGGTCGCCCGCAACGAGGAGCGGCTGCACGAGGCCGCACGGGAGGCGCGCGCGGCCGCCCATGACACGCCCGGCGGGAACGGCGACGAGCTCGGCCGCGCCGAGATCCTCCGCCTCGATGTGACTGACGAGAACGCCGGCGAGCTGATGCTCGCCACCGCCGAGGAGCGCTTCGGCGCCCTCGACGTCCTCGTCAACAACGCCGGCGCCGCCCAGTGGCGCGACCTCGAGGACGTGCCCGACGAGGACTGGCGCGCCCAGTACGAGCTGAACGTGATGGCGCCGTTGCGGGCGATGCGCGCCGCCGCGCCGCCGATGGCCGAGCGCGGCTGGGGCCGGATCGTCAACGTCGCCTCGACCGCCGGCAAGCGGCCGTCGGCGGCGATGCCCGAGTACTCGGTCGCCAAGGCGGCGGAGCTGTCGCTCTCGCGCCTCTTCGCCGACCGCTACGCCAAGCAGGGCGTGCTCGTCAACGCGATCTGCCCGGGACCGGTCGAGGCCGAGCTGTGGATGGAGCCCGGCGGCCTGCTCGACCAGTCCCAGGAGATGTCGGGCGCGGAGAGCCGCGAGGAGGCGCTGGCGGCCGCCGGCTCGAAGCGCCCGATCGGCCGCCTCGCCGAGGTCGAGGAGATCGCCGCCGCGATCCTCTTCCTCTGCTCGGAGCGCGCCTCCTACGTCAGCGGCGCGGCCTGGTCCGTGGACGGCGGCACGGTGCAGGTGATCATTTGATCCCGCCTGGCGCAAAAGTCGGAATATGTCCGACTAACGCGCCAATCACCAGCATCTGACGTGGCCCAGACCGTCGACGCCGCCGTCCTCCTCCCCCTCTACGGCTGGCCGGACGACCCGGGCCTCGTCTTCACCGAGCGGCGCGCCGACCTGCGCCGCCACGCCGGCGAGATCTCGTTCCCCGGCGGCCGCGCCGACGACGGCGACGCCGACCTGGCCGCGACCGCGCTGCGCGAGGCGCATGAGGAGATCGGCCTCGACCCCGCCCGCGTCGAGATCGGCGAGGCGCTGCCGCCGACCAAGACCTTCGTCACCGGCTACCTCGTCCACCCCTTCGTCGGACGCATCCCCGACCCTGGCGAGCTCGACCTTCGCCCCAACCCGACCGAGGTCGAGACCGTGCTCACCTTCTCGCTCGACCTGCTGCGCGAGAGCTTCGAGATGCGCCGCCTGGTCCGGCGCGGCATCCCCATCCACACCCCCACCTACGAGGTGGAAGGCCACCTCATATGGGGCGCCACCGCGCGCATCCTCGGTGACGCCCTCGACCGTCTCTCTTAGCTCGAGACCTTCTCGCCCGGTTGCGGGACGATGCGGATGTAGGGCTTCGGCTCCTCCCAGCCCTCTGGGAACAGCTCCTTCGCCTCGTCCTCTTTGACCGAGCCGGAGATGATCACGTCGTCGCCCTGCTGCCACTGGGCCGGCGTCGCGACTTTGTGCTCGGCGGTCAGCTGCAGCGAGTCGATCACCCGCAGCACCTCGTCGAAGTTGCGGCCGGTCGTCATCGGATAGACCAGGATCAGTTTGACTTTCTTGTCAGGGCCGATGACGAAGACGTTGCGGACCGTTTGGTTGTCGGCCGGCGTCCGCTCGCCCGCGTCGCCGGACGTCTCCGCCGGCAGCATCCCGTAGAGCTTGGAGACGTTGAAGTCGGCGTCGCTGATGATCGGGTACCGCGGTGCCGCGCCCTGCGTCTCCTCGATGTCCTTCGCCCAGCCCTCGTGCTTGTCGAGCGGGTCGACCGAGAGGCCGATGATCTTCGTGTTGCGGCTCTCGAAGTCCGGCTGGATCCTCGCCATGTAGCCGAGCTCGGTCGTGCAGACCGGCGTGAAGTCTTTCGGATGCGAGAACAGCACCGCCCACGAGTCGCCGATCCAGTCGTGGAACTTGATCCGGCCCTGAGTCGTCTCCGCCTCGAAGTCGGGGGCTACGTCACCAATCTTCAGCGCCATCGAACCGCTCCTCTCGATACTTGACTTTGAATGCGTCTTCGTCAGCTATTTCCTTAATTCCTATCCGAGTTTAGCTATATCGCTTGCTCGCACTGTTTTTGGCGTCAGAGCAGGGATTTGCCACCGCTGAGCAGCCGTGCGGACGATCTGCGCACCGGCCTGCAGGGGCGCCCCGGCCGAGCCGCCGGCCTCGTAGACGAAACGGCGGACCGGGGTTTCGACCAGCCGCTCGAGCACCCGTTCGAGGCTCGCCCCGTGCAGCCGCTCCAGCTCCTCCTCGCCCCCCGTCGCCGAGCCGAGCAGCCAGACGAGCGACGTGACGTCGCCGACCAGGTCGAGGACGGTCCCCGGTCGCGCCGGGTCGGCCTCCGCAGGTTCGATCCCCACCGCCTCGATCGCCGCCAGGCCCTCGGGTCGCCGGCTCGTCCCCCGCACCGCCCAGCCCAGCGCCAGCAGCTCGGCGCCCAGCTCGCGCCCACGGCAGCCGCAACCGACGATCAGGGCGCGCGCCATCGTCGCGTCAGCTCGCGAACGGGTCGCCGCGCCGCAGCCGCTCCAGCTCCTCGGCTTCGACCTCGGCCCGCAGCTTGCCCTCGTCGATCTCGGGCGCGCCCCGTCGCCGCCGCATCTCGTTCTGCGCCTCCAGCATCTGGCGCACGTCGTCGAGCTCGTTCTGCGCCTCGACATCGGGCGAGCGGGTCGGCTTCCAGTCGACCAGCTCGGCGCTGCTCGTCTCCGAGTAGCGGCCGAGCAGGAAGAGGACGCCGACGAAGACCGCGAGGACGGCGAGCGTCATCAGGAGGAGGTCCACGGGCCGAGGATACGCCCGCATCGGTTAAATCTCCCTCCATGCCCGAGGCCTACCTCGTCGAGACCGCCCGTACCCCGATGGGCGCCTACCGCGGCGCCCTCTCCGGCGTGCGGCCCGACGACCTCGCCGCCCACGTGATCCGAGCGACGGTCGAGCGCTCCGGCGTCGACCCCGAGCGGCTGACCGATGTCTACTTCGGCGCCGCCAACCAGTCGGGCGAGGACAACCGCGACGTGGCGCGGATGGCGGCGCTGCTGGCCGGGCTGCCGCAGCGGGTTCCCGGCGCGACCGTCAACCGGCTCTGCGCCTCCGGCCTCGAGGCGGTCAACTGCGCGGCCCGCGCCGTCAAGCTCGGCGAAGGGGACTTCTACCTGGCCGGCGGCGTCGAGTCGATGAGCCGCGCGCCCTGGGTGGTCGAGAAGCCGGAGAGCGCCCTGCCGCGCGGCCCGCAGACGATGCACGACACGACGCTCGGCTGGCGGATGATCAACCCGCGCATGGCAGAGCTCGGCGTCTCGACCGAGTCGATGGGCGAGACGGCCGAGAACGTCGCCGAGCGCTTCGGCATCTCGCGCGAGGCGCAGGACGCCTACGCGCTGCGCAGCCACCAGCGCGCCGTCGCCGCGACCGAGGCGGGCCACTTCGCCGAGGAGATCGTCCCGGTCGAGGCAAGGCGCAAGCGCGAGACCGTCACGGTCGAGACCGACGAGGGACCGCGTCCCGACACCTCGCTCGAGAAGCTCGCCTCGCTGCGCCCGATCTTCCGTGAGGGCGGCACGGTCACCGCCGGCAACGCCTCGCCGCTAAACGACGGCGCCGCCTGCACGCTGATCGCCTCCGAGGCGGGAGTCGAGGCCCTGGGCGCCGAGCCGCTCGCCCGCATCGTCGCCACCGGAGTCGCCGGCGTCGACCCCGCCTTCATGGGCATCGGCCCGGTCGAGGCGATCCCCCGCGCCCTCGACGCCGCCGGCCTGACGCTCGACCAGATCGACCTGATCGAGCTGAACGAGGCCTTCGCCGCTCAGGTGCTCGCCTGCGCCGGGGAGCTCGGCATCGACCAGGAGCGCCTCAACGTCAACGGCGGCGCGATCGCCCTGGGCCATCCGCTCGGCTGCTCCGGCGCCCGGCTCGCCGGCACCCTCGTCCGCGAGCTGCGCCGGCGCGGCGGCCGCTACGGCATCGCGACCCTCTGCGTCGGCGTCGGCCAGGGGCTGGCGACCGTGTTCGAGGCGGTCTGAGCTTTCCGGTGCGCTTTTTGCTCGTATGAGTGGCATAAAGCGCACCGGAACAGGTGGCTTAGTAGCCTCGCCGCCGATGGCCGCGCCCAACGTCCAAGAGCTCGCCAGCGTCGATGGCGCGATCGCCCCGACCGCCGAGGCGACCGTTCCGCTGCGCGACGACGGGCTCTACCGGGGCGACGGCGCCTTCGAGGTGATCCGGCTCTACGAGGGCCGGCCCTTCGCGCTCGGCGACCACCTCGACCGGCTCGAGCGCTCCGCCGCCGCGATCCAGCTCGACTTCGACCGCCCCGCGCTGGAGCGCGAGATCGCGGCGCTCCTCGAGGAGGCCGGCGCGGCCGAAGGTCAGCTCCGCCTGATCGTCACCCGCGGCGGCCGCCGCGTCGCCGCGACCGAGCAGCTGCCCCCGCACGGCGAGACGCTGCGCCTCGCCACCGTCACCTACTCGCCGAGCGTCATCCTCAACGGGGTCAAGTCGCTCTCCTACGCCGCCAACATGCAGGCGACCCGGCTCGCCGAAGCGCAGGGAGCCGACGAGGCCGTCCTCGTCCAGCCGGACGGCACCGTGCTGGAGCCGCCGACCTCCGCGATCTTCTGGGTCTCGCCGCAGGGCTCGCTGCGCACCCCCGCCCTCGACGTCGGCGTGCTCGAGTCGATCACCCGCGACCGGCTCGTCAAGGCGCTCGACGTAGAAGAGGGCGCCTGGCCGGTGGCGGACCTGCGCGCCGCACAGGAGGCCTTCCTCGCCTCGACCACGCGCGAGGTGCAGCCGGTCGCCGCGATCGACGGCAACGAGCTGGGCGATCCCCCCGGCCCCCGCACCCGCGAGGCGCAGGAGGCCTTCGCCGCCACCCTGGGCAAAGAGCTTCGAGCCACCGACTGATCACGACAAGGAGCAAGAGAGCGAGATGGACTTCCAGCTGAGCGACGAGCAGCGACTGATCTCCGAAGCGGCGCGCGAGTTCGCCGACCGCGAGATCATCCCGCGCGTTCGCGACAACGACCGCGCCGGGCGCTTCGACCGCGAGCTGGCCAGCAAGCTCGGCGAGGTCGGCTACCTCGGCGCCCCCGTCTCCGAGGAGTACGGCGGCCGCGGCCTCGACTACCTCGGCTACGGGCTGATCGTCGAACAGGTCGGCCGCGCCGACTCCTCCGCCCGCACCGTCGTCTCGGTGCAGACCTCGCTGGTCGCCGGCTCGATCGAGCGCTGGGGGACCGAGGAGCAGAAGCAGCGGTGGCTGCCGCGCCTCTGCTCGGGGGAGGCGCTCGGCTGCTTCGGGCTGACCGAGCCCGACACCGGCTCCGACGCCGCCAACCTGCGCACCCGGGCCACCAAGACCGACTCGGGCTGGTCGATCAGCGGCCAGAAGATGTGGATCTCGCTCGGCAACGTCTCCGAGGTCGCCCTGATCTTCGCCCAGACCGATCCCGCCAAGAAGCACAAGGGCCTCGCCTGCTTCCTCGTCCCAACCGCCAGCGACGGCTTCACGACGCAGGAGATCCACGGCAAGCTGGGCCTGCGCTCCTCCGACACGGCCGAGCTCTCGCTCGACCAGGTCGAGGTCCCCGACGACGCGATGCTCGGGCAGATCGGCGACGGCTTCAAGGTCGCGATGAGCGCCCTCGACAACGGCCGCTACAGCGTCGCCGCCGGCTGCGTCGGCATCTGCGAAGGCTGCGTCGAAGCGTCTGTCGCCTACTCGAAGGAGCGCAAGCAGTTCGGCGTGCCGCTGGCCCGCTTCCAGCTCGTCCAGGAGATGATCGCCGACATGATCCTCAAGCGCGACGCCTCGCGGATGCTGGTCTACCGCGCCGGCGCGCTCAAGGACGAAGGCAAGCCGAACACGATGGAGACCTCGGTCGCGAAGCTCTACTCGACCGAGTCGGCGGTCGAGTGCGCCAACCTGGCGATCCAGGTGCATGGCGGCGCCGGCTACGTCGACGACTACCCGGTCGAGCGCTACCTGCGCGATGCCCGCGTCACCACCCTCTACGAGGGCACCTCGCAGATCCAGAAGCTGATCATCGGCCGCCAGGCGACGGGGGTCAACGCGATGCTTCCCCTGGAGGCCGAGTGAGCAAGGGGACGGACTGAGCCGATGGCCTCGCCCGTCGAGACCTCGCTCGACGAGCACGGCGTCGCCCTGCTGCGCATCGACCGGCCCGAGGCGCGCAACGCGCTCTCGCCCGAGGTGATGGAGCTGCTCGCCGCCGAGCTGGAGCGGCTCGACCCTGACCCAGGGGTCCGCTGCATCGTCGTCGCAGGCTCCGAGAAGGTCTTCGCCGCCGGCGCCGACATCAAGTCGATGAGCGAGCGCAGCTTCGAGGAGGCGCTGCGCCACCCCGCCGCTGCCTTCTGGCGCCGCATCGCCGCCGTCAAGACGCCGCTGATCGCCGCCGTCTCCGGCTACGCGCTGGGCGGCGGCTGCGAGCTGGCGCTGGCCTGCGACATGATCGTCGCCTCCGACACCGCCCAGTTCGGGCAGCCGGAGATCACGCTGGGGATCATTCCCGGGGGCGGCGGCAGCCAGCGGCTGGCGCGCGTGCTGGGCAAGCAGCGGGCGATGGAGTACGTGCTGACCGGGCGCCGCTTCGACGCCGAGATGGCGCACGAGATGGGCCTCGTCAACAAGGTCGTCAAGAAGGGACGCTGGCTGGAGGAGGCGCTCGAGCTCGCCCGAACGGTCGCCGAGCGGCCGCCGATCGCCGCCCGGCTCGCCAAGCAGGCGGTGCTGACCGCCGACGAGACCGGCCTCTCCGCCGGCCTCGAGGGCGAGCGACGGCTCTACGAGCTTTCGATGGCGACCGAGGACCGGGTCGAGGGCATGCGCGCCTTCGTCGAGAAGCGCGAGCCGCGCTTCGAGGGCCGGTGAAGGCCAGGCCGTGAGGATCGAGCGGATCGGCGTCGTCGGCGCCGGCACGATGGGGACCGGCATCGCCCTGCTCTCCTGCCTCGGCCGCTACTCGACCTGCATCCACGACCCCGACGAGGCGGCCCTCGCCGCCGCGCAGTCGACGATCGGCGAGTCGCTCGCCGAGGGCGCCGAGAAGCGCTGGTCGGAGGAGGATGCCGAAGCGGCGAGCGGGCGCCTCCGCCAGGTCGAGACGCTCGCCGACCTCGCCGGCAGCGACCTGGTGATCGAGGCGGCGCCCGAGGGCCTCGACCTCAAGCGCCGGCTGTTCGCCGACCTGGCCTCGGTCTGCGGACCGGAGACGATCCTCGCCACCAACACCTCCTCCCTCCGCGTCGCCGACATCGCCGCGGGGGCCGCCCACCCCGAGACGATCGTCGGCATGCACTTCTTCAACCCGCCGGTCCTGATGAAGCTGGTCGAGGTCGTCGCCACCGAGGCCTCCTCACCGGTAGCGCTCGACGCGGTCACCGAGGTCGCGGAGGAAATGGGACGGACGCCGATTCGCGCCAAGGACTCGCCCGGCTTCGTCGCCAACCGCCTCGCTCGGCCCTTCTCGCTCGAGTCGCTGCGGATCCTCGCCGACGGCGTCGCCGACGCCCGAACCATCGACCGCGTCGTGCGGATCGGCGGCGGCTTCCGCATGGGCCCGTTCGAGCTGCTCGACCTGATCGGCCTCGACGTCAACCTGACGATCGCGCGCTCCGTCTACGAGCAGGGTGGGCGACCCGACCGCTGGCGGCCGAGCCCGATCCAGGAGCGAATGGTCGCCGAGGGCCGGCTCGGCCGCAAGAGCGGTCGCGGCTTCTACGAGTACGGCGCCGGCCGCCACCGCGAGCGCGATCCCGACCTGGGGATCGAAGGGCCGACGCTCGACCCGAGCGAGCTGGCGCGCATCGACCCGGCCGGGCCGGAGATCCTGCCCCGCCTCTTCGCGCAGATCGCCAACGAGGCGGCCTACGCGCTCGAAGACGAGGTCGCCACCGCGGCCGACATGAACACGGCGATGCGCCTCGGCTTCAACTGGCCGCTCGGCCCGCTCGAGCTCACGGGCCTGATCGGCGCCGAGCGCGCCGTCGCGCTGCTGGAGGGCCTGCGCGGTCGCCTCGGCGATGCCTACGCGCCGGCGCCGCGTTTGCTGAGCGGCGAAGATGGCTGAGCCCAGCCACGACGGCCAGGACTTCGAGGACGCGAGGCGCGGCCTCGTCGCGCCCTTCGACCCACCGCTGATCGAGAACGAGCGCGGCCGCGCCGTCTGGGACCTGCGCTCCTACGACTTCCTCGAGGAGGACCCGCCCGAGACCGCGCACCCGAGCCTCTGGCGGCAGAGCCGCCTGACCCGGATCGCCGGCCTCTTCGAGATCGCCGCCGGCGTCTACCAGCTGCGCGGCTTCGACCTCTCCAACATGCACGTGATCGAGGGCGAGGAGGGGATCGTCGTCGTCGACCCGCTGATCTCGGCCGAGACCGCGGCGGCGGCGCTGGCGCTCTACCGCGAGCACCGCGGCGACCGGCCGGTGACCGGCCTCCTCTACACCCACAGCCACGTCGACCACTTCGGCGGTGCCCGCGGCGTCCTCACCGACGCCCAGGCCGAGTCGCGCGACCTGCCGATCGTCGCGCCCGCCGGCTTCCTCCACCACGCGGTCAGCGAGAACGTATTCGCCGGGACCGCGATGGGCCGGCGCGCCGGCTACATGTACGGGGCGCTGCTGGAGCGCGGCCCGGCGGGCCAGCTCGGCGCCGGCCTCGGGCAGACGACCTCCCTGGGCACGATCACGCTGGTGCCGCCGACCGTGGAGATCGCGCGGACCGGGCACGAGGAGGTAATCGACGGCGTCCGCTTCCGCTTCCAGCTGACGCCGGGTACCGAGGCGCCCGCCGAGATGAACTTCTTCCTGCCCGACCGCGCCGCCCTCTGCATCGCCGACAACGCCGTCCACGCCATGCACAACATCCTCACCCCGCGCGGGGCGCTGGTCCGCGACCCGCGCATCTGGGCCCGCTACCTGGACGAGGCGATCGAGATGTTCGGCCGCGAGGCGGAGGTCCTCTTCGCCGGCCACCACTGGCCGTGCTGGGGGCGCGAGCGGATCGTCTCCTTCCTGGAGGCGCAGCGCGACCTCTACGCCTACCTGCACGACCAGACCCTGCGGCTGCTCAACAAGGGCCTGACCGGGCCGGAGATCGCCGAGCGGATCGAGCTGCCGCCCGAGCTGGCGCGAGAGTGGCATTGCCGCGAGTACTACGGCTCGATCAGCCACAACGTCAAGGCGATCTACCAGCGCTACATGGGCTGGTTCGACGGCAACCCGGCGCGCCTCTGGGAGCACCCGCCGGAGGAGCAGGCGCGGCGCTACGTCGATTTCATGGGCGGCGCCGACGCGGTCCTCGCCAAGGCCCGCGAGTCGCTGGAGGCCGGCGACCACCGCTGGGTCGCCGAGGTGGTCAACCACCTCGTCTTCGCCGAGCCCGGCAACGAGCCTGCCCGGGAGCTGCAGGCGCAGGCGCTCGAGCGCCTCGGGCACGGCGCCGAGAACGCGACCTGGCGCAACTTCTTCCTGATGGGGGCGAAGGAGCTGCGGGACGGCGTCGGCGGCACGCCGACCGCCGCGGCGCCGCCCGACTTCGTCGCGAACCTCTCGGTGGAGCAGCTGCTCGACGCGATGGCGATCCGGCTCGACGGGCCGCGGGCCTGGGGGCGCGAGCTGCGGATCGACTGGGTCGTCACCGACCCCGACGAGGCGCGTGCGGTCACCGTGCGCAACGGCGTCCTCCGCCACCGGCCGGGCCGGCACGAGCCCGCCGCGGAGGCCGCGCTCTTCATCGACCGCAAGGCGCTCGACGCGATGGTGCTGAAAACGGCCGACGTGGCGACGCTAGCCGAGAGCGGCCGGCTGCGAGTGGAGGGCGACGGCGCCAAGCTCGGCGAGCTGCTCGGCCTCTTGGACGACCCGGACCCCGGCTTCGCGATCGTCACGCCGTGACGAGGGCAGGCGCCTTCGCATCCGCCTGTAGAGTCGGCGCGATGAGCGCCGACGCGGCCGGGGAGCCGATAACCCAGGAGGGCATCGAGGCCCTGCGGGCCGAGATCGAGGAGCTGGAGGGGCCGCGCCGAATCGAGATGGCGGCGCGGATCAAGACGGCGCGCGAGGAAGGCGACCTCAAGGAGAACGCGGAGTATCACGTCGCCAAAGAGGACCAGGCGCACCTGGAGACCCGGATCAAGCGCCTGCGCCAGCGCCTCGACAACGCGGTGGTCGTCGAGACCGACGGCGCCAGCGACTGCTTCGCCTTCGGCCGCACCGCCGAGGTGCTCGACGAGTCGAGCGGCGACGTCAAGACCTGGACCCTGGTCGGCTCGACCGAGGCCAACCTCGCCGAGGGCCGCCTCTCGGCCGAGTCGCCGATCGGCAGGGCGCTGATCGACGCGCCCCTGGGCGAGCCGGTCGAGGTCGAGACGCCGAAAGGCTCCAAAACCTTCGTAGTAAAGAAGCTGGTCTAAGAGATTTCGAACTCGTAGAGGATCTCGCGAACGTCTTTACCGTCGGAATCGCGAAAAGACACTTCGCCTAGTTCTTCCAGATCCTGACCTAAGACCCCCGCCAGACGCCTGAAGGCACCCAGGCTAGCCGTGTTCTCCGGTGCTATCGAGACCTGGGCCCGGCGGAACCCTTTGTCACGCGCGGCCCCGACCACATTGCCGATCAGGGCTTGAGACAGCCCCCTCCCTCGGTAAGCCTCCTGGACTCCCACTTGCCAGATGTAGATCGACTCTGGAGAGCGTCCGTCGCCAATGGCCGAGGCATATCCGATTATCTCTTTCCCGTCGACCGCCACACAGCAGGTATCGCCCCAGAGGCTCAAAGTGACCCAATAGGTGAACGCCGTGTGTACTTCTAACGGAGGGCACAACCGGACGAAGGCCAGTACCCCCTCGACATCCTTCGAGGTGCAGCTGCGGATGTCTGACTTCCATTCAGCCAACTGAAATCTCCTGCTCGGAGTCAGGCCACGATCCGGAGTCCACGCGCTTCAACCCTTCCAGTGAACCATTCCACAGGTACACCCAGGCGTCGGTGTCCTGCGGCTCGAGCAGACGAACGCACCTTCTCAGGTAGAGCGATTCGTCGCGTTGGCCGGGATCGTAGTGCTCTATGCCATCTAGCTGACGGAAGACCGACAAGTCCGTCACGCTAAAAAGCTCACCCCTGGTTCGTCCGTCGCCAGGTACTACACAGGGGAACTCTCCCCGGCTGTAAAGCTGCCCTTCGACCACGCAAGGACCGACATACTCCAACTTCCCGCGAACCCCGAGCTCATCCTGCGTGCCATACGCACTCATGAGAGAACCGTAGAAGGCGATGTGCTCGGATGACTCGGTCCCTAACCAGCGCGCGCAGCGCTCGTACCCACACCTGGCAAGGTAGCGCCGCAGCGCAGCGCGATCAGGCTCCTTCATCAGCTCAAACCAGTACTGGAAGAACACCTCGCGATCCTTTCGTGAGATGTGCCCTTGACCTTCTAGATACAGGAGCTGCTCGAAGAAATTCAAAACGAGATCGATCTGTCTCAGCGTGTCTCGCTCTTTGTGGTCGAGCTGGAGGTGCCGATCGGTCACCCGTTTTTCCAGGAGAGGAGCCGCCTTCTCGACGAAGTCGTACTCGATGTTCTCGCGCGCGCTAACGAGAGCAGGATCGGTATAGAAATCCCTGAACAGACCTTGCAACCAGCGCGCTGCCTCAGCGCGCTTCGCCCGCCGGTACAAGAACACCGCCCACGCCGCCGCGACGATCGCCCCCACGGCAAGGATCAGCTGACCAGCCGCATTCCAGGAATTAGCACTCCAGGCCACGAATAGGGCCACCGTCAGCGCCATGGCACAACGTTAACCGGTTTGACGGTCTCGACTTCGTCGAGTTCAGCTACCGGGCGTCGGCGCGATCTCGGTCGGCTCGCCGCCCCGCTGCCAGTGAGCCTCCGGGGAGGGCGGCGTGTCGCGCAGGTACCACTCGGCGTCGAGGGCGCCCATGCAGCCGGTGCCGGCGGCGGTGACCGCCTGGCGGTAGGTGCGGTCGACGACGTCGCCGACGGCGAAGACGCCGGCCAGGTTGGTCCTGGTCGAGCCGGGGTGGGTGACGATGTAGCCCTCGTCGTCGGTGTCGATCTGGCCGACGACGATCTCCGATTTAGGGATGTGGCCGATCGCGATGAAGGCGCCTTCGGCGGCGAAGTCCTCGACCTCGTCGGTCTCGGCGTTGCGCAGCCGCACGTGGTCGAGCTTGCCGTCCTCGCCGGCGACGAACTCCTCGGGGACGAAGGGCGTCTTGAAGCCGATGTTGGGCCGCTCAGCGGCGCGCTCGTGCATGATCTTCGAGGCGCGGAACTCGTTGCGGCGGTTGACGATCGTCAGGTCGCTGGCGAACTTCGAGACGAAGATCGCGTCCTCCATCGCCGAGTCGCCGCCGCCGATCACGATCACCTTGCGGTCCTTGAAGAAGGCGCCGTCACAGACGCCGCAGGTCGAGACGCCGACCCCGCTCAGCTCCATCTCGCCGGGCACCCCCAGCCGCCGCGGCTCGGCGCCCATCGCCAGGATCACGGTGCGGGCCACGTGCTCCTCGTCGCCGAGGTAGACCTTCTGCACGCCGCCGTCGCTGAGCTCGACCCGATCGACGTCGTCGGTGACGAAGCGCGTCCCGAAGCGCTCGGCCTGGGCCCGGAACTGGGTCATCATCTCCGGCCCCATGATCCCCTCGGGATAGCCGGGGTAGTTCTCGACCTCGGTCGTGTTCTGCAGCTGGCCGCCCCACTGGAAGCCCTCGAAGACGAGTGGCTCGAGGTTGGCCCGCGCCGTGTAGAGGGCGGCGGTGTAGCCGGCCGGCCCGCCGCCGACGACGATCACGTTCTCGATCTTCTTCTCGTCCGTCATCTTCGCGCTCGCAGTCTAATACTTTACTTTCTGAAGTATAGGCACCGGCTCTGGGCGGCGCTCGACCGGCCGTCCTGTCCGTTCCCATTCGTGGACACGGCCCCGCAGCTGGAAGAAGGCGACGATCCCCGGTGGCAGCGGTAGCCAGAAGGCGACGGTGCGGTAGACCAGGATCGCGGGGAACACGGTCTCCTCGGGCAGGCCGAAGAGGACGAAGGCGCCGATCATCCCGGCGTCCACCGCCCCCACGCCCCCCGGCGCCAGCGGGAAGAGGTTGCCCACCATGCCGAGAAAGAACCCCTGGACCACGACGGCGATCGGGACGTGGATCCCGAAAGCTTTGAACGAGGCCCAGAGGATGCCGATGTTCGCCGCCCAGTAGCCGGCGGCGCCGAACAGCGCCAGGCCGCCCCGGGAGGGGTGGCGCAGCAACCCGAGCGCGAACCTGAAGCCTTCGCCCATCGTCGCCGGCACCTTGGCGAGGTTGGCGGCGATCTCGTGCATGCGCTCGTGACTCGAGAATCGCGTCACCCGGTCGCCGAGGTCGGCCGGGACGAGCATGATCAGCAGCCCGATCGCCAGGGCCAGCCCAGCCACCGCCGCGGGGATGACCGTCAGCTCGACCGCGTCCTCGCCGGGCAGGACCCCGGTCCGCAGCAGGACCCCGAAGACGATCACCGCGAGGGGGTAGAAGACGTACTGGAGGCCGAGGAAGGCGACCATCCGCCGGGCGACGTCGCGCCGCTGCATCCCCGCCCGCCGCAACGCCCAGTAGGTGAGTGCGATGCCCCCCGCCCCGCCGGCCGAGAAGAGCCGCGTCGCCGCCACCCCCGCCATGTTGATCTCGTAGGTCTCCCTCCAGGTCAGCCGGAGCACGTTGCCGCCGACGACCGCCTTGAAGAGGGCGATGTAGGTACCGGTCGCGGCCACCGTGAAGGCGATCGCGACCCCGATCCATACGGGGTCGGCTTCGCTCAGCTTGCTCAGCGCGTCGCCGAGGCCGAAGAGCTTCGGGAAGAGGAAGTAGATCCCGATCAGCAGGATCAGGACCAGCAGCGTGGTCTGCGCGACGCGGCGTCGCGTCAGCAGTGGCATTTCGGCGCTGCCGGTGCCGTTCGCCGGGTCCGCGTGGGACACGACAGGGACGCTACCCGTTGGCCAGGCGCTCCAGTTGCCGCAGGCCGCCGTTCACCGCCTCGACGAACGGCTCGGCCAGCGGCTCGCCACGGCGCACCGCGGCGACCAGGGCGCCACCCGCGGCGAGGTCGGTGACGTAGTGCTCGCCGAGGTAGACGAGGGCGAAGCCGAGCGTCGCCGCGTAGCTCCAACCGGCGGCGCCCGGCCCCCGCCCCGCTTCGCTCAGCGAGATCGCCGCCATCGTCGAGGTGGCGAAGTGCAACGACGGCATCGCCGCCCAGGGGTTGCCGCCAAGAGCCCCGTAGAGAGCTGGCCAGGCCCGTCCCCAGGTCCCTTCCCCCACCTCGACCATGATCCGGTCCACCTTCTCGCCGGTCAGGCCCTGCTCGGAGGCCCACCACGGCGGCGCCGTCGGCACGGCGAAGTAGACGAGGCAGCCGAGGTCGAAGACGGCCGCCATCTGGCGCGCCGCGCGCGGGAAGCGCTCCGGGTGGCGCCAGAGGATGTAGGCGAGCGCGGCGTAGGGCTCGAGGAACCAGAGCCAGTGGACCCAGGTGAGGAAGCGGTCGAGCGGGCGCACCGCGGGCAGCCGGCAGAGCGCCCGCTGCAGGCGCGCGTTGGGAAGGCTGCCGAGCCCGAGCGCCCGGTCGACGACGATCGGGTAGCGGGCGCGGAGGCGGCGGCGCAGCGCCTCGGGGTCGTCGTAGGGAAGCTCGTGGGCCATCGTGAAGGCCCACATCTGCAGCGCGAAGAGGGCCACGTCGCGGCGGTGCGAGCGCGGCCGCAGCACCGCGAGCGCCAGCGGCCCCGCCGCGCAGGCGGCCACGGTCACGGCGGGCTTGACGCGCAGGCGGCGGCGCAGGAGCGGCACGGCGATCGCGGCGCCGATGGCGCCCGCCGCCCCCGCCCGTACCGCCATCCGCAGCGCCGGGGTCGTCCGGGATCGTCGCCGCATAGGGTCGGCGAGTATAGGAGGCACGGGGTCCATCCCCCGCGTGATTAGAATGGCCGCGCTTTGACCCCGAACTCTTCAGGTGCCGACCAGATCGACACCCTGCTCTGGATCGGCTTCGTCGCCGCGACGATCGTCATCGTCGCGATCGTCGGCGCGCTGCTCTACGCGCTGCGCCGCTTCCGCGCCGAGCGCGGCGCCGAGCCACGCCAGCTGACCGGCGACCGCCGCGTGCAGCTGCGGGTGGGCGGCGCGCTCGCCGCCTTCGCGACCGTGCTGATGGTCGCCGGGATCGTCTTCACCGAGAAGGCGCGGGAGGCGCCCGCCAGCGGCCCCGCCGGGCTCCACAACGACGGCGAGACCCTGCGGATCGTCGCGACCGGCCAGCAGTGGCTCTGGCGCTACGAGTATCCGAACGAAGCCTTCTCCTATTACAAGCTCGTCGTCCCGGTCGACACCGCGGTCGAGCTGAGCCTGGTCTCGACCGACGTGGTCCACAGCTGGGACGTCCCCTCGCTGGCCGGCAAGGCCGACGCGGTGCCCGGCAAGACGAACCGGGTCGCCTTCAGCGCCGAGGAGACCGGCACCTACTTCGGCCAGTCGGCGACCCTCTCGGGCCAGGCCTACCCCGCCATGCGCACCGAGGTCGAAGTGGTCCCGGCCGAGGACTACGAAGCCTTCGTCGAGCAGCGCAAGAGCGACATCGAGGCGGCCCAGGAACGGGTCGTCGGCCTGATCGAAAGCGGAGAGACGCCATGAGCGCACCGAGCAAGCGGCCCGAGCTCGCCTTCGAGGGCTGGACGCCGCGCCGGCCCCGCTGGGTCGAGATCGCGACCAGCGCCGACCACAAGGACCTCGGCCGCGCCCTGATCGTCTCCTCGCTGGGCTTCCTCTTCGTCGCCCTGATCGAGCTGCTGTTGATGCGGCTGCAGCTGGCGATCCCTGAGAACACCTTCCTCAGCCCAGTCGGCTTCAACCGGATGCTCTCCCTCTACGGAGCGACGAGCGTCTTCCTCTTCGCGCTGCCGCTCGCGCTAGGCCTTTTCTATTACGTGACCCCGCTTCAGATCGGCGCCCGCGGCACCGCCCTGCCCCGCCTCGGCCAGCTCGGCTTCTGGCTCTACGTGGCGGGCGCGACGGTGCTCTACGCCGGTCTGCTCTTCACGCCCTCCGAGGCGGGGGTCAACCCGCTGGCGCCGCTCTCCGAGCTGACCTTCCTGGCCAACAACGGCGTCGACGCCTGGGCCGCCGCGACCGGCCTGGCGACGCTCGGCTTCGTCCTGCTGGCGATCGACCTGGTGGCGACGCTGCGGGTGCTGCGCGCCCCCGGCATGGCGTGGCGCCGCCTGCCGGTCTTCTCCTGGGCGGCCGCGATCTCCTCCTGGCTGTTGCTCTTCATTGGCCCGGTGATGCTGGCGGCGCTGACGATGCTGCTGATCGACCGCAACTTCGAAGGGATCTTCTTCGCCGGCGGGGCCGGCGGCGCGCCGCTGCTCTGGCAGCACCTCAGCTGGATCTTCTTCACCGGCGCCTACATGCTGGTGCTGATCTTCGCCCTCGGCGCGATCGCCGAAATCGTCTCGTCGATGTCGCGCAAGCCGCTCTTCAACCGCGGCGCGGTGATCGGCTCGCTGATCGCGATCGCCGTGCTCGGCACGCTCGCCTGGATGCAGAACATGCTCACCGCGCCGATCGGGGTCGGCTGGATGTATTTCGCGATGATCGTGTCGCTGGCGCTGATCGTGCCCTTCGGCCTCGTCTTCTTCAACCTGATCGCGACGCTGGTCGGCGGCACGCTGCGGATGCGGGCGCCGCTGCTCTTCGCCGCGGGCGCGCTCGCGACGATCGCGATCGGCCTCGCCTCCGAGCTCTCCCACTCGCTGGTCGCCCTCGCCTGGCGGCTCCAGGACACGACCGACGCCACCGCGGCCACCCACTTCTCGCTGGCCGGAGGCGCCGTCTTCGGCGGCTTCGCGGCCCTGCACTGGTGGTTCCCCAAGATGACGGGACGGACGATGGGCGAGACGCTGGCGCGCTTCTCCTTCTGGACGATGGTGCTCGGCATGCTGCTCGCCTTCGTGCCGCTCTTCCTGGCGGGCGGCTTCGAGGGCCAGCCGGCCGATGCCTACAAGTTCTTCGACGGGACCGGGGTCAGCGGCTACAACCTGCTCTCCTCGATCGGCGCCTTCGTGCTGGCGATAGGGATCGTGATGACGCTCGCCAACGCGCTCCTCAGCCGCGAGGGCGGCGCCCCCGCCGGACACGACCCATGGGGCGGCGACTCGCTCGAGTGGTTCGCGCTCTCGCCGCCGCAGCCGCACAACTTCGACGTGCTGCCCGACGTCCGCGGCCCCCGGCCGCTGCGCGACATCCGCACGGCGATCGGCCAGCGCGCCGCACGGCAGCCCGAGCCGGCTCGCGAGTCGCAGCCGGTAGCCTGAGCGCGTGAGCGCAGGCGCCCAGACGGCCGCCATCTCGCGGCGCCCGGCGGCGGTGACGCTGCTGCGCGACCTCGCGACCCTGACCAAGCCCAAGGTCCAGTCGCTGCTCCTCTTCACCACCGCGACGACGATGTACGTGGCGGGCGACCCGTCGCCTGGACTGGTCCTGCTGACCTGCCTCGGCGGCGCCCTCTCGGCCGGCGGGGCCGGCGCGATCAACCACGCGGTCGACCGCGACATCGACCGCACGATGGCGCGCACCGCCGACCGCCCGGTGGCCAGCGGCCGCGTCTCCCCCGCCGCCGCGATCGCCTTCGGGACGCTGCTCGGCCTCTGCTCCTTCCTGCTGCTGGCGCTGACCGTGAACCCGCTCGCGGCCTGCCTCTCGCTCTCGGGCCTGTTCGGCTACGTCTTCGTCTACACGCTCTGGCTGAAGCGCACCACGCCGCAGAACATCGTGATCGGCGGCGCCGCCGGCGCGGTGCCTCCGCTGGTCGCCTGGGCGGCCGTGACGGGCGGCCTCAGCGGCACCGCCTTCTACCTCTTCGCGATCGTCTTCTTCTGGACGCCGCCCCACTTCTGGGCGCTCTCGCTGCTGATGAAGGACGAGTACGCCCGGGCCGGCGTGCCGATGCTGCCGGTCGTCCGCGGCGAGGCCGAGACGCGGCGCCAGATCCTCCTCTACACCGTCCTGCTCTACGCGGTGACGCAGCTGCCCTTCTGCGCCGGAGCCTTCGGGCTCGAGTACCTGATCGCGTCGATGACGCTCGGCGCCGCCTTCATCTACTGCGCGGTGCGGCTGCTGCGCAGCGCCGACCGTCGCTGGGCCCTGCGCACCTACCTCTTCTCGCTCGCCTACCTGGCCCTGCTCTTCCTGGCGATGCCGCTCGACCGCGTCGTCTGAGCACCGCGAGAACCGGCCTCCCTGATAGAAATCCCGCCGTGGACCGCGAGACCTCGAAACGACAGATCTCGGCCGGGCTGGTGGCCGGCGGCTTCGCCGCCGCGATCTTCGCCCTCTGCTTCGTAGCCGCGACCCTCTACATCGCCTCGTGAGCAGCGACCGCCACATCTCCGAGCCGGGCGAGATCGTCCAGTCGGCGCGCCCCTCCTGGGCGCCCGCCTTCTTCGCCCTCGGCGCCGCGCTCGCACTCTGCGGCCTCTTCGCGGAGGGCTTCATGGTGCGCGGCTGGGTCTACTCGATCGTTGGGGCGGTCATCGCCCTCGCCGCCCTGCGCGGCATCGTCAGCGGCGCCCGGCGCGACTACTACGGGCGCCCTCGCAGGCAGCGGGTCCGCGGTGCCGTGCTGCCGGTCGAGACCCTGTCGCCACCCCGGTCCTGACGCGCTGAGCGACGCTCAGCCGGGCGTCATCCCGGAAGTCGCCCCGTCCGAGGTCCAAACGCGGACGATGTCGCGGATGGAGAGGATGCCCGCGACGTCGCCCCCCTCGAAGACGACGAGGTGGCGAATCCCCCGCTTCGACATCTCGCTGGCGGCGCGCTCGAGGCTCCAGTCGGGCTCCGCCGCGACCACGCCTTCGCTCATGTGGTCGCAGACCCGCTCGCCGTCGGGGTCCTCGCCCTTGCCGAGCGAAGTCAGGATGTCGCGCTCGGTGACGATCGAGGGGACCGGGGTCTCGTCGTCGACGACCAGGGCCGCGCCGATTCCGTTCTCGGTCATCCGTTCGGCGGCCTCGCGAAGGGTGTGCGCCGGCCCGACCGTCAACACCACCTCCGACATCCCGTCCCTCACCTGCATTCAGTGCCTCCGTTCCCGGCCGTTTTCCACTAGTGCGAATCGCCTCAAGCCTACCCACTCGAGCGTGCCGCACGCATGCTGACCGACGGCCCTGACGTATAGACTCCGGCCCGCCTCGTACGCACGAACCATGCCGACCCTGCCCAAGCCGACCCGCCTCCTCCTGCTGCTCGCCGCCCTCGCGGCCTTCGCCCTGCCCGCCTCGGGTTGCGGCACCAGCAGCGCCGATCCGGAGCGCGGCCGCGAACTCTTCAGGCAGAAATGCAGCGGCTGCCACGGCCTCGCCCAGGCGGGGGCGACGGCGACGATCGGCCCGAACCTCGACCACGCCTTCGCCTCGGCGCGCGCCGCCGGACAGGGCGAGTCGACGATCGAAGGCGTCGTCAAGGCGCAGGTCGAGTATCCGCGCCCCACCAACGACAACCCGGCCGTCTCGATGCCGCCCGACCTCGTCCAAGGCCAGGACCTCGACGACGTCGCCGCCTACGTCGCGGAATACGCGGGCGTGCCGGGCGCCGCCCCGCCACGCGTCCCAGGCGGCCCGGGCGCCCAGGTCTTCGCGAACAACAGCTGCGGCGGCTGCCACACCCTGGCCGCGGCCAACGCCGGCGGCGTCACCGGTCCCAACCTGGAAGAAGCCCTGGCCGGCCAGAGCCTTGCGTCGATCGAAAAATCGATCGTCGATCCGAACGCGAAGATCGCCAAAGGCTTCCCGCCCAACGTGATGCCCGGCGAATACGAGACGCAGCTCACCCCCGAGGAACTGAAACAGCTCGTCGCCTACCTGGCCGAAAACGCCAAAGGCGGCGGGGGCGGCTCCAAATAGCGGCACCCCGGGACCTCGGATGCCGGAACCGGCCCGCTGGCATCATCTAGGCGGCCGATGCCAGAACCTCGCTGCTCCTGATGCGTGAGCGCCTGCAGATCGCGCCGCGGCTGTACGCGAGCGTGGCGGCGGTCGCCCTCGCCGCCCTCGCCCTGATCGTCCTCACCGGAGCGGCCGTGCGCCTCACCGGCTCCGGGCTCGGCTGCCCGGACTGGCCGAAATGCTACGGCCAGACCGTGCCGCCGCTCGAGACCCACGCGGTGATCGAGTACGGCAACCGGCTGCTGACCGGCTTCGTCGGACTGGCGGTGATCGCCGCCAGCGCGCTGGCCTGGTTCCGCCGCCCCTTCCGGTGGCACCTGGCGTTGTTCGGCGCGATGCTGCCGCTCGGGGTCCTCGGCCAGGCGATCCTGGGCGCCCTCGTCGTCAAGTACCACCTGGCGCCCGGCCTGGTCATGGGCCACTTCATCCTCTCGATGCTGCTGCTCGACGCGGCCTTCGCCCTGGCCTGGTGCGCGCGCTACGAACCGGGCGAGCGGCGAGCCTCCACCGATCGGCTCGGCGTCTGGGCCGTCCGGGCCCTGGTCCCGGTCGGGCAGCTGACGATCCTCGCCGGCACGATCGCCACCGGCTCCGGCCCCCACGCCGGCGCCCACGAAGGCGAGCTGGTCCACCGCTTCGACTTCCAGGGCGTCGAGACGCTCGAGTGGGTCGTCCAGCGCCACTCGGCGATCGCGGCAATCTTCGGGCTCGCCGCGATCGGCGTCTGGCTGCTCCTGCGCCGCCCAGGCGGCGACGACCGCGCAGCCAGGCCGCTCGGCGTCGTCATCGGCCTGCTGGGCCTCCAGGGTGTCGTTGGCGGCCTTCAGTGGTCGCTGGAGCTGCCCTCGGAGCTGGTCTGGCTCCACATCGCCCTCGCGACCGGCACCTGGCTGGCGATGCTGTGGACGGTGGCGACGGCGGGCCGGCTCGTCCCGCGAGGCGCGGAGCAGTCTGCCGAAGCACCTCGCCACTCCGAGCAGCGCCCGGACCCCGTCCTCGCTCAGAGTTGAGTTGCGATTAGGCCGACCTGGGAGGCGAACAGGGCAACCAAGGCCATGATCATCGCGCGGTGAAAGGCGCTTATCTCCTCGCGGAGCTCCTTGAATCCCTCGTCCATCCGAGTCTCCAGCCGGTCCATCCGCGCCTCGAACGTTTCCATCCGCCAATCGACCCCCTCGCCGAAGGCATCCAGCCGCTCGTCTGTCCAGCTCTCTCTCACGCCCGTCGTGGGTTTCGAGGGTTAGACAAGGGGTTTTACCAAGGAGCGGCAGAAAGCGCCACTTCTGATCCGTCAGCCGCCCTTCAACGCCCTATAGCCGTAGCCAGCCGCCATGCAGACCAGCACCAGCATCCACAGCGCCCCGAACAGCGGTCGCGTCAGCTGCGTCAACGCGATGATCGATAGGGCGGCGACGGTGACGATCACCACCCAGCGGAAGACCGCTTGCTCGGAGAGGCGCAGCGGCTTAGAGGATGTAGACGCTGACGTAGACGATGATCCACATCACGTCTACGAAGTGCCAGTAGATGCCGGGCACCTCGACGCCGAGGTGGTCCTTCGCCGCCGGGCCGAAGTGGCCGCGGAAGGCGCGGATCGTCGCGAAGGTGAGCAGTCCGAGGCCGACGAAGACGTGGGCGCCGTGCAGGCCGGTGAGGCTGTAGAAGATCGAGCCGAAGCTGAAGTCGCGGGCGCTGAAGCCGATGTTGACGTACTCGTTGAGCTGGATGAAGAGGAAGGTGGCGCCCAGCAGCCAGGTGAGGACGAGGCCCAGTTTGAGGCCGGCATGGTTGCCCTTGCGGATCGACTCCAGCGCGTAGTGGACCGTGAAGCTGGAGGAGACCAGGATCGCGGTGTTGACGCCGGCCACGGCCTTGGGCAGCTCGAAGCCCTCCGGCGGCCAGCTCGCCGGGTCGACGACCACGCGCAGGAAGAAGTAGGCGGCGAAGAAGGCGCCGAACAGCATCACCTCCGAGACGATGAAGAGCAGGATCCCCAGCGTCTGCCGGTCCATCCGTGAGCTCTGATTGGCCTCCGGAGGCCCGTGGTGCTCGGCGTGACCGTGGTGCCCTACCGCGACGCTTGCGCTCTCCATCAGGCCTCCCCTCCCTCGGCGACGGCCGCCGCCACCGCACTGGCCGGGCGGCCGACCTCGAGGTGCTCGACCGGCTTGTCGGTGATCTCACGGGTGCGACCGACCAGGTCCTCGTCGAGCCAGCGGGAGCTCTCGCCCGCGAAGGTCGAGATCAGCACCTCGTCCACCTGGTAGTGCTCGATCGCGTTCCTGACGGCCTGGAACGGGTCCGGGCTCATCGGCTGCCCGGTCGCGTCGATGTCGGCTCGGTAGAGCTCGGCCAGGGTCGAGGCGAGGTCGCGGACGATCTCGGGCTCCGAGGCGTCCTCCGACCGGGGGCAGACGATCGTGTAGCGGTGAGGGTGCCCGGCGGCCCGCTCCTTCAGCCGGCTGACGAGATCGGGCGCCGCCACCGTCTGGCTGGCGACGACCAGGGTGTGGCTCTTCTCCCAGCTGATCGAGTCGTCGGTGATCCGCACGGGGATGTGAGTGACCTCGACGTCGGGCTCGAAGCGGCTCTTGGCCCATGCGACGAGGTCCTTGCGGGTGAAGCCGAAGCGCGTCTCGCTGCGGCAGGAGAGCAGCACCTCGCCCGGCTCGTGGGCGCGAATCGCGTCGTCGAGCGCCAGCGCCGGGTCGCGGTCCATCACCTCGCCGACCGACTCGACGCCGTACTCGGCGAGGATCGACATCGTCACCTCGACGCGTGCCCTGGCCGCGTCGTGCAGCTCGCCCGAATCGATCAGCTGGCCGACGGCGGGCTGGTTCTGCGGCGCCGCCACCGCGACGAAGGGAACCCCCTCGGCGCGCTCGGTGACCGCTTTCAGCAGCTTCCGCCCGCCCGCGACCTCGTTGAGGAAGACCAGCAGCGGCCGGCCCTCGGCCTGCTCCGCGCTCATGGCGCTCCCGCCGTCTGGGTCCCGACCGTGGCCGGCTCGGGCCTGGGCGCCTCGGCGCCGTCGCCCGCCATGATCGCGTGCTTGGCCCCCGGCACGCCGAACTCGTAGGGGCCGCCGACCACGCGCGGGATCTCGTCGAAGTTGAAGATCGGCGGCGGCGAGGAGACCTGCCACTCGATCGTGTTGGCTCGCCACGGGTTCGCCCCGGCGCGCGGACCGTACTTCCAGCTGACGATCATGTTGTAGAGGAAGACCAGCTGCGCGGCGCCGAGCATGAAGGCGAAGCAGCTGATCAGCAGGTTCCAGTCGCCGAACTGGGCCGAGTAGTCGGCGACGCGCCGCGGCATGCCGTCCATGCCGACCCAGTGCATCGGCACGAAGGTCCCCCAGGTCCCGACCAGCGTGCCCCAGAAGTGGAAGCGGCCGAGCCGCTCGTCGTACATCCGCCCCGTCATCTTCGGGAACCAGTGGTAGACGCCGGCGAAGATCGTGAAGACCGAGCCGCCGAAGAGCACGAAGTGGATGTGGGCGACGATGAAGTAGGTGTCGGAGACGTGGATGTCGATCGGCACCATGCCGAGCATGACGCCGCTGATGCCGCCGATCGTGAAGGTGACGATGAAGGCGAGCGCGAACAGCATCGCGGTCGAGTAGGTGTGGATCTTGCCGAAGAAGAGGGTCCCCAGCCAGGAGAAGATCTTGATCCCGGTCGGCACGGCGATCAGCAGGGTGGTGATCATCATCGGCACCCGCAGCCACGAGAACATGCCGGCGACGAACATGTGGTGCGCCCAGACCGAGTAGCTGAGCACGACGATCCCGATCAGCGCCAGCGCCATCAGCCGGTAGCCGAAGATCGGTTTGCGGGCGTGGGTCGAGATGACCTCGGAAATGATCCCGAAGCCCGGCAGCATCATGATGTAGACGGCCGGGTGCGAGTAGAACCAGAAGATGTGCTGGTAGCTGATCACGTCGCCGCCGCCGGCGAACTCGAAGAACTGGGTGCCGATCGCGCGGTCGAAGAGGACCATGAACTGGACGCCGGCGATGAACGGCGTCGCCGCGACGACCAGCAGCGAGGTCGAGAGGTTCGCCCAGACCAGCAGCGGCATGCGCCAGAACGTCATTCCGGGCGCACGCATGGTGATGATCGTGACCAAGAAGTTGAGGGCCGTCGCTATCGAGGAGGCCCCCGCGAACTGCACCCCGACGTTGAAGAACGACTGCCCCAGCGGCGCCCCGGTCGATAGCGGCGCGTAGCCGGTCCAGCCGGTGTCGAAGGCGCCGCCAGGGGCCAGGAAGCTGCCGAGGAACATCAGGCCGGCCAGCGGCAGCAGCCAGAAGCTGAGCGCGTTGAGGCGCGGGAAGGCCATGTCGGGCGCGCCGATCATCAGCGGCAGCACGTAGTTGGCGAGCCCGGCGAAGACCGGGATCACGAAGACGAAGATCATCAGCACCGCGTGGGTGGAGAAGAGCCCGTTGTAGGTCGAGGGGTCGACGATCTGGGCGCCGGGCTGGGCCAGCTCGGCGCGGATCAGCATCGCCATCAGCCCGCCCATGAAGAAGAAGAAGAAGGTGGTGACGACATATTGGACGCCGATCACCTTGTGGTCGGTGTTGAACTTGAAGTAGTCGCGCCAGCTGGTCGCGCCATGCTGGGAGTGGTCCTCGGGGATGGTCGGCATCCCGGCGGCCCAGCGCAGCCAGTAGTCGAAGGCGCCGAAGCCGAGCAGGAAGCCGAGCGGAGCGGTGACCAGCGGCACGACGACGTGCGGATAGCCGGTCTGCTCGGTCTGCCAGATCGGCAGGCCGGAGATCTCGCGCAGGATCACGACGAGGCCGACGCCGAAGGCGGCGCCGAGCACCATGCCGAGCGCCGCGCGGGTCCAGCCGGGTCGCTTGATCGCAGCCGTCATCCGTTCTCCTTCAGATTACGCACCGCCCGCACCCAGCGGCAGCGGATCGGCCTCGGTGTCCTGGACCACCTGCTCCATCAAGGGTGCAGGCACTTTCTGCTTCAGCCCGCTGACCCACTCGCGGAACTCGGCGGGGGACTCGACGACGACTTTGGCCCGCATCGTCGCGTGGCCGAAGCCGCAGAGCTCGGTGCAGATCAGCTGGTAGGTCCCCTCCTCGTTCGGGGTCACGATCGCCGTCGTCACGATCCCAGGCACGTTGTCCTTCTTGATCCGCCACTCCGGGACCCAGAAGGAGTGGATCACGTCGAGGGCGTGCATCTTGAAGTGGACCTGGCGGTCTACGGGCACGTGCAGCTCGCCCGACGACCACGCCTCGTCCTTGCCCGGGTAGCCGAAGCTCCAGGCGAACTGCTGCGAGAAGACCTGGACCTTGAGCGGGTTCTCGGCTTCGTCCTCGATGTCGTTGAGCACTGCCCAGCTGTAGCCGCCGCCGAACAGCACGATGATCGTCGGGATCAAGGTCCAGGCGATCTCCAGCCGCGTGTTGCCGTGGATCGGCTCGCCGTCGGATTCGTCGCCCGGCTTGGCTTTGAACTTCCACAGCGCGTAGAAGAGCATCACCATCACCAGCGAGAAGACGAAGGCCGAGAGGACGATCATCACGTCGAGCAAGGTGTCGATCGGGCCGGCGGCCGTCGAGGCGCCCTGGCCGTTCCAGCGAATCGGCACCATGACGACGGAAATGAGCGCCGTCAGCACCAAAGTGGTGCCGAACATCTTCGCGATCGGGAGGCGGCGGGTCATGGTCGGCGGCGCATTCTATGCAAGCGGCAGACGGTCAAGCTCGCCCCGCGACGCGGCGAGGACGCCGCGGGCGACCCCCTCCCAGCTCCAGAGCCGAGCGGTGGTCGCGACGAGGGCCTCGCGGGCCGCCTGCCGCTCCTCCTCGGGCAGGGACAGCCAGGTGTCGAGGCGGGCGGCGATCCCCCGCACGGCGTTCTCGTCCACGGGAAACGACGTTAGCGGGGCAAGCGCCTCGGGCAGCGCCGTCGCCAGCTCTTTGGACACCTCGCGCATCCCCGAGTGGCCGGCCGAGACCGGCAGGACGCCGCAGGCGGCAGCCTCGGCCGCGACCATCCCGAAGGCCTCGGGAAAGGTGCTCGGCATGACGAGCGCCTGCGCTCCCGGCAGCAGGTCGGCCACCTGGTCGTGCTCGAGGCGGCCGAGCAGCTCGACGGAGCCGGCGACGCCGCGGGCGGCGTCCAGGTAGCCGTCGGGCGGGTCGGCGAGGAAGGAGCGGAGGATCGGCAGCGGCTTCTCCTCGCCGCCCTCCAGGGCCCAGCCGAGCCGGGCGACCTCACGCGCGTCGTCGAGGTCGCCGCGGTCGAGCGCGGCCAGCAGCCGCTTCAGGCCTCCTTCGTACTCGCCGTAGCCGACCACCTGGAGCCGAGCCTCGGGGTGCCGCCGCCTGACCAGGGGCCAGGCGGCCAGCAGCAGGTCCAGCCCCTTGGAGACGATGAACTTGCCGACGAAGACGACGCGCCCCGGGTCGCGGTCGCCGCGCGGGCGGAAGCGCTCGGTGTCGACGCCGGGGGGGCCGAGGCGGGTCTTCTCGCTCAGGCCGGAGACCTCCGGCAGCGCTTTCCAGAGCGACTCGGCGGTATGCCGGGAGCCGACCAGGACGCATCGCGCCGCCCGCATACCCTCCTCGGCGTAGGGCAGGAAGCGAGGATGCGGCTTGACCGTGTACTCGAGCGCCGAGCCGTGGATCTTGGCGGCGAAGGAATCGATGCCGGCGCGGGCGAGGACGCAGGGGCCCATCACCAGGTGACCGCCCAGGGCGGCGTCGGGCGAGCCGGCGGTATCGACGACCTCGCGCACCGCGGCGACGTTGGCCTCGATGTAGCGGTCGAGCTCCTCGTCGCTCAGCTCCGGGAAGGCCTTCACCTCGAAGCCGGGATACGGGTCCTTGACGTAGACGGGCAGCAGGCCGTGGATATCCGGGTTGTGGATCTCGACGCCGGGAATCTCGACCTCGCGGTCCTGGCAGAGCAGGTGCACCTCGTGGCCGAGGCCGGCCAGCGCCCGCGCCAGGTTGGCGCTGTAGATGTTGCTGCCGGTGCCGCGCAGCATGTAGCCGTGGAACAAGAGGACACGCATCGGTTCCGCGCAAGCTATTAGTCTTCGCCGCCGTGAACTCGAAGCAGCTCTACCGCATGCGCGCGCCGGCCTCGGGCCGTGAGGCGATCGCCCCCGCCGAGCCGGGCGCCGTCTACGTCGACCGGGAGACCGGCGAGGAGATGGTGCCGGTGGCCAAGCTGCTGCCACTCGCGCCCTCCGACTCCGCCCTGCCGCGGACCCCGGAGAACCTGCGCGCCTGCCGTCGCTGCGACCAGCTGATCGGGCTGGACGTCAGCGACTGCCCCTACTGCGGCTTGCGCCAAGAAGCGCTCTGAGACGACCTCAGGCTCGGGAAAAGCAGGAAGGCGACCGCGACCGCCCCTATGCCCAGGGCGGTCAAATAGATACCGAAGACATCGGGACCTACCTGTTCGGCCACGGTGCCGGAGATCAAGCAGACGATTGCCCAGGTCAGTGGCTCGTCTAAGACAATACGTTTCATAGATCGGAGAGTAGCTGAGCGGCCAGCGAGACGAGGTAGAAGGCGCCGCCGAGCCCGAAGCCGACGACCGTTCCCAGCAGGACCGCCCGCTCACGCCTTCTTGGATCAGAGGTCGCGAACGCAAGAAGGGCGAGCAGCGCCCCTGTGCCCGCCGCCGTGGTGAGAAAACCGAGCCCGATCGCGTCCGGCCACGGGTCTTCCACCCGCGGCAGCACGAGCAGAACAAGGAGGCAAGGAGCAATAGCTCGCATGCCCCGACCCTGACGAGCCGCGGCGCGCGTGTGGCGCGCAGAAAGTCAATTCTTCGCCGCGCCTATGTGACTCTGGGGCGACGAGGGTGTTAGCCGGCCTACGGTCCCTTTACAAGGGTCGCGGTGTAGAGCAGGCGCGCGTTCGAGTAGTAGCAGCCGTAGGTCTTGGTCTTGCCGACGCCCTGCTGCGGGTTGCCGTTCTGGATGTCCTCGGTGGTCGAGCACTCTCCCGGCAGGCGGCTGCCGCGCCAGGTGTTGTCTTCGGAGACGTTGAAGGCGAACATCGGCGCCCAGGTGGGGATGGTGAGGGCGACGACCTGGCCGCGCAGGATCGTCAGCGGGTGGTCGAGGGCGAAGACGACCGTGCTGCCGAAGTAGCGGTTGAGCGTCTGCAGGGGGCTCTGGCGGGCCAGGGTGTATTTGGGCGGCTTCGTCTCCTCGACCGGGCGCAGCACGCCGATCCGGGCCTGCGACGGCTTGCCGAGCACCTCGTTGAAGAAGCCGACCTCGTCGGTCATCGTTTTCGTGTCGGTCCGCGAGGGACGCGCGAGCGTGATCGACCAGGCGACGATCTTGCCGTCGAACGGCGCCTCGTAGGGGCGTGGCACGCCGCTGGCGATCGACTGGAAGCCGGTCACGTGGCCCTCGACCCGGCAGGGGATGACCTCGACGCCGTTGACGATTTTCCCCGGGCAGGACGGCGGCGGCGTCACGTCGGTCTTGCCGAGCACGACGACCCGGGCCGGCGCCGAGGCGGCCTCGCCGGGCCAGGCGACCGCGATCGCCGCCGCGAGCAGGCAGGAGAACAGGGCCGCCCCCAGCAGGCGGTTGGCCCTCGCTCTGTTTTCTGCTGCTATTTGCACGGTCCTGAGCTGCAACCCGGCGCCGTGGCGGCGGTTGCGGCGACGATTGTGCCCTTAGGCGTCGGTAAAGGAGGCGTTCTCGCCCGACTGCACGATCCCTCCCCCGGGGAACCCGGGTTCGATCATCTAGGGTTGCATGCTGAAATGGACAGCTCGCCCAGCGCAGACGACTTCCTCTCCGCCGGCCTCGCCTCCTACGGGATGGAGGCCGACGAGATCGAGCTGGCGGTGCTCGGCGCGATCCACCAGCTCTTCTGGCCGCCGATCCTCGAGCTGCTCGAGATGGACCTCGGCGACGTGGAGCCCGAGCGCGACCTCGACCTCTCGCGGGCGCCGTGACCGAGGTCCTCGACCTTCCGCTCCGCGAGCAGGCGGCGGCGATCGCCGCCGGCGACGCCGACCCGGCGGAGCTGCTCGATGCGGCCCTGGCCCGGATCGAGGCGCGCAACCCGGCGATCAACGCAGTCGTCGAGACCTTCCCGGAGCGCTCGCGCGAGATGCTCGCCGCGGCTCCCGACGGACCGCTGCGCGGCGTCCCGGTCGTGATCAAGGACGAGTGGCCGCTGCCCTGGCGCGCCCAGCGCTTCGGCGCCGCCGACGTGCCCGGCGCCCGCTTCGCCCCGGGCGAGTCCGGCCCCTTCCGGGCGCTGCGCGACGCCGGCGCCGTCATCGTCGGCGTCGGCAACATGCACGAGCTCGGCGCGAGCAGCACCGGCAACCTCTCCGTCTACGAGGCCGCCCGCAACCCCTGGGACACGACGCGCTGCCCGGGTGGCTCCTCCAGCGGCCCGGCCGCGGCGGCGGCCGCCCGGCTCGTCGCCGGCGCCGTCGGCGCCGACGGGCTCGGCTCGGTCCGCTTCCCCGCCGCCTATTGCGGCCTGACCGGCCTCAAGCCGACGTTCGGCCGCGCCGCCATGGACGGCCACCACATGGCGCCGGTGACGCGAACGATCGTCGCCGGCCCGCTCTGCGCCGACGCCGCCGACTGCCGCCTGCTCGGGTCCGTCATGTTCGGCGAGAGCCTGGCGGCCGGCGAGGCGAAGGGGCTGCGGATCGGCGTCGTCCGCGACGTCGTCTCCGAGGACGTCACCCCGGAGGTGCGCGAGGCGTGCGAGGGGGCGATCGAGCAGCTGCGCGCGGAGACGGGCGGCGAGGTGCGCGAGGTCGAGCTCCCGGACCTCGACGCGGCGACGCTCGCCGCGGTGCTGCTGATCAGCGAGGAGGGCCTGAGCGGCGTCTCGCCACAGCGGCTCAACCGCCTCGATCCCGCGCTCAGCCCCCTGGGCCGCGCCACGCTCAAGTACCGGATGCTCCTGCCGGCGGCCGCGACGGTCCAGGCGGCCCGCGTCCGCACCCTGATGCGGCGCCGCCTCGCCGGCCTCTTCGAGCAGGTCGACGTGGTCGCCTGGCCGACCGTGCCGGCCCCCGCGCCGCCGCTCGACTCCCCCGTCGTCGAGCTGCCCTCGGGCCACCTCAGCGCCGACCAGGCCAACGTGCGCGGCGCCGCCCTCGCCAACCTCACCGGCATCCCCTCGATCAGCGTCCCGGTCGGCCTCAGCGCCGAGGGGCTTCCGCTCGCCCTGCAGCTCCAGGCCGCCTGGGGACGGGACGAGCTGCTGCTCGACGCCGCCGAGGCGCTGGAGCAGGCCAACGGGCGCCGCTGGGTGGAGGCGCTGCCGCCGCTGGCCGCCGCCCAGCCGACGGAGGCCTAGCGTGGCCGCGATCGCGGTCGAGGGCCTCGAACGCGCCTTCGGCGACGTCCGCGCGGTCCAAGGGGTCGACCTGCGGGTCGGCGAGGGCGAGATCTACGGCTTCCTCGGTCCCAACGGCGCCGGCAAGACGACCACCGTCCGCATGCTCACCACGCTGCTGCTGCCGACCGGCGGCCGCGCCGAGGTAGCCGGCCACGACGTCGTCCGCGAGGCGCGGGCGGTGCGGGCCACGATCGGCGTCGCCCTCCAGGAGGCGGCGCTCGACCCCCTGATGACCGGCCGCGAGCTGATCCGGCTGCAGGCGACGCTGCAGGGGATCCCCAAGGCGGAGGGCCGCCGACGTGCGGACAGCCTGCTCGAGCGGGTCGATCTGGCCGGGGCCGCCGACCGCCGCGTCGGCGGCTACTCGGGCGGGATGAAGCGCCGCCTCGACCTCGCCGCGGCACTCGTCCACGAGCCGCGCGTGCTCTTCCTCGACGAGCCGACCACCGGCCTCGACCCCGTCAGCCGCCGCACGATCTGGGACGAGGTGCGGGCGCTGAACGACGAGGGCACGACCGTCTTCCTCACCACCCAGTACCTCGAGGAGGCCGACCAGCTCGCCGACAACGTCGGCATCATCGACAGCGGCAGGATCGTCGCCGAGGGCACGCCCGACTCGCTCAAAGCCGAGGTCGGCAACCCCCACATCCGGCTCCAGCTGGAGGAGGGATCGGCCGCCGCCGCGGAGGAGGTCTGCGCCAGGATCGGCCCGCTGCTGCCACCGGTGGACGGCAAGACGGTGCTGGTCGAGGTCGAGAACGGAGCGGCGGACATCCCGCGTGTCGTGCGAGCGCTGGACGAGGCCGGGATCGGGGTCGGCTCGCTGGAGCTGGTCAAGCCGACGCTCGACGACGTCTTCGTCGCCAAGACCGGATACCACCTCGCCCAGGACGGCGAGGGCGCCGGGGACCAAGCCGAGGCCGTCAGCGCTTGAGCGGCCTGCGCGCGAACCTGCGAGTGGTCGGCGCGCTCGGCATGCGCTCGGTCCGGCAGACCTTCCGCCGGCCGCAGCTGATCGCCCCGATCGTCATCTTCCCCACGCTGCTGCTGGCGATCCAGACCGGCGGCGCCGGCAGCGCCGTCGAACTGCCGGGCTTCCCGCCGGTCGACAGCTTCCTCCAGTTCATGCTCGCCGGGGCGATGATGCAGTCGCTGATGCTGGCCGGCAACAGCGGCGGCATCGCGCTCGCGGTGGACATCGAGATGGGCTTCACCGACCGCCTCTTCGCGGCGCCGATCTCCCGCTTCACGATCGTGCTCGGGCGGCTCGTCGGCACCGCCGCGCTCGGCCTCTTCGCCGCCCTCTGGTTCCTCGCGATCGGCCTGGTCTTCGGCGCCCCGGTCGAGGGCGGCGTGCCGGGCGCCCTCGTCGCGATCCTGCTGACGACGATCGGCGCGATGTCGATCGGCGGCATCGGCTCGGCGATCGCTCTGCGCACCGGCCAGGCGAGCATCGTCCAGGGCCTCTTCCCCCTCGTCTTCGTCGTCCTCTTCCTCTCGACCGCCTTCTTCCCAGAGCAGCTGATGGTCGAGCCGGCGCGGTCGATCGCCGCCTACAACCCGCTCAGCTTCGTCGTCGAGGGGATCCGCGAGCCGATCGTGGAAGGGGTCGACGCCGGCGACACCCTCGCCGCCCTGGCGGCGGTCGCCGCCATCTCGGCCTTCTCGCTGCTGCTCAGCGCCCGCGCCCTCCGCCACCGGCTCAGGACGGGAGGCTGAGATGAACAGGCGCAACCTGGCGACGATCGCCGCCATCGTCGACCGCTCCAAGAACGAGCTGATCCGGGTCCCGGGCGCGGCGATCCCGGGCGTGCTCGCTCCGACCATCTTCTTCCTCGGCCTCAACGGCGTCTTCGGCAACCTGACCCAGCTGACCGGCTTCGGCTCCGACAGCTACGCCAGCTTCCTGGTCCCGGTCAGCGTCCTGCAGGGCGCCGGCTTCACCGGGGCGGCGACCGGCGTCAACCTCGCCCGCGACATCGAGGGCGGCTGGCTCGACCGGCTGCTCGTCTCCCCCGCGCCGCGCTGGGTGCTGCTGACCGGCATGGTCGTCGCGGCGAGCCTGCGCGCCTTCATCCCGGCCACCGCCGTGCTGCTGGTGGCCTTCGCGGTCGGCGCCCACTGGCCGGGGCTGGACGGCCTGCTGCTCACCTACGCGATGGTCGCCGCCACCGCCGCGGTCGCCGCCTGTTACGCGATCTCCCTCGCCCTCCGCTACAAGACCCAGTCGGCGGCGCCGCTGATGCAGGCCGGAATGCTCGCCCTGATCCTGATGACGACGGCCTACGCGCCGCTGCGCCTGCTCGAAGGCTGGCTCCAGGACGTCGCCGAAGTGAACCCGATGACGCCGGTCGTCGACGCGGTGCGCCAGGGCTTCCTCGGCACGATCGGCTGGACGGACACCTGGCACGGCGTCGTCGCCCTGCTCGGCATGCTGACCGTCATGGCGGTGTTGTCCCTACGCGGGATGAGACGGATTACGGCGTAGGACGGCCGCTATTTGTAGCGGTAGGTGATTCGACCTCTATCGAGGTCATAGGGCGACAGCTCGATCTTGACCCGGTCGCCGGGCAGGATGCGGATGTAGTGGCGGCGCATCTTGCCGGAGATGTGGCCGAGCACCTCGTGGTCGTTGTCGAGTTTGACCCGGAACATCGTGTTGGGGAGGGCCTCGGTGATCTCGCCCTCCATCTCGATCTTCTCCTCTTTGCCCATCTCGCGGAGCGTATCCGACTAGGAACTCGGCGCGCGGCGCTCACCCCGCACCGCACGCGCGTGTGCGATCGCCTCCTCGCGAGTCGATATCTCGCCCGCGTACTGGGCAGCCTCCAGCTCGCGCAGCAGCTCGCCGAGCTCCGGCCCGGGCTCGATGCCGAGCTCGCGGGCGAGCTCGTCGCCCCGCAGCAGGGGCGACGGGGGCCCGTCGCGACGCCAGTCGAGCGCCGCCGCGAGCATCTCGCGCGCCAGCGTCAGGTGGGCCTCGATCGCCTCGTCGGTCGCGAAGGGGCCGCTGCCGCGCGCCGAGAGGCGGTCGGCGATCGTCAAGAGGGTGACGTCGGCGGCGACCGGCTCGGTCGCCCGCAGGTACTCGTGGACCCGGCGCGGCGGCAACGGCGCCTCGTGGACGAGGAAGCCGAGCCGCAGGTGGTGCAGCGTCAGGCCCTGGAGGTGGCGGGCGATCCGCTGCCCGGCGCGCAGGCGGCCGCAGAGGGAAGCGACGATCTCCGCTCCCACGCTGTCGTGGCCGATGAAGGTGACGTAGCCGTCGCGCTCGCCCCGGGTCGCCGGCTTGCCCATGTCGTGGACGAGGGCGCCGAAGCGAAGCGCCGTGCCGCGGGTCATCTCCTCGGCCAGCGGCTCGGCGAGCAGGCCTGCGACCTCGTCGGCACGCGGGCCGGCGAAGCGCTCCAGGTCGGCCTCGACTTCCAGCGTCCGCTCCAGCACGGCCATCGTGTGCCCGTGGACGTCGAGGTGATGGTTCGGGCCCTGCTCGACCCCCCGCAGCGCCTCCAGCTCCGGCAGCACGGTCGCGGTCAGCTTCAGCTGGTCGAGCAGCTCCATCCCGCGCAGGGGGTCCGGCCCGCCGACCAGGCGGCGCAGCTCGGCGAGCTGCCGCTCGCCGGCCGGCTCACCGGCGCGCACGGCTTCGCGGCGGGCCAGGGCGGCGGTCGCGGGCTCGATCTCCAGCTCCAGCTCGGCGGCGAGGCGGACGGCGCGCAGCAGGCGCAGCGGGTCGGCGGCGAAGCTGTCCTCCCCGACCACGCGCAGGACGCGGCGGTCGAGGTCGTCGAGGCCTCCGTGGGGGTCGACTGGCTCGCCGCCGGCGAGCGGCACCGCCACCGCCCCCAGCGCGAAATCGCGCGCGTCCAGGTCCGCCTCGATCGTCTCACCGCGCAGAGCCGTCGCGTCCACCTGCCAGGAGCCGTCCGCCGCGACCGCCCGCCAGGTCGCGAACTCCGCCGAGAGCTCGAAGGAGTGCCCGCCGCCCTCGCGGGCGATCGCCTTGGCGGCGGTCGCCGGATCCCCCGCGATCGCGAGGTCGAGGTCGGTCACCTCCCTCCCCAGGGCGGCGTCGCGCACCGCGCCGCCGGCGATCCAGATGCCCTCCTGGCCGGCGAGCGCCCGCCGCGCCAGGGCGACCAGCGGCGAGGCCGCGAGCGCCTCGGAGACGCTCACCCCTCGACCCTCGGCACCCGGGCCGAGATGCCGCAGGTGACCTCGTAGTTGATCGTGCCCAGCCGCGCGGCCCACTCCTCGGCCCTGATCGCCTCGTCGCCCTGGGCGCCGAGCAGCACCGCCTCGTCGCCGCGCTCGATTTCGGTCTCCGCGCCGAGGTCGATCGTCACGTTGTCCATCGAGACCGTCCCGACCAGCGGGTGACGCCGGTCCCGGATCAGCACCTCGGCGTTGTTGGAGAGCCCGCGCCGGACGCCGTCGCCGTAGCCGAGCGGCAGCACCGCGACCCAGGTCGGCTCGGAGGCCTTCCAGGTGCGGCCGTAGCCGGCGCTGTCGCCGGCCTCGAAGCGCTTGACGTCGGCGACGTAGGAGCGCAGCGAGAGCGCCGGCGCGAGGCCGCGCTCGGCCGGGTCGCCCTGGAAGGGATCGAGGCCGTAGACCGCGACGCCGCAGCGGGCCATGTCGAAGTGGGCGCGACGCTCGCGGAAGACCGCGGCGCTGTTGGCGGCGTGGGCGACGATCCCCGGATGTCGCGCCTTCGCCGCCTCGGCCACGGCCGCGAAGCGCTCCAACTGCTCGTCGAAGAACTCGGAGTCCGTCTCGTCGGCGGTGGCGAAGTGGGTCCAGACCCCGGCCGGCTCCACGTACGGTGTCTCCTCGCAGGCCCGCAGCAGGTCGAGGACCGCCTCGGCGTCGCGGTTGCCGAGCCGGCCCATGCCGCTGTCGTACTTGACGTGGACCTGGACCGGCCGCTCCAGCACGCGGGCACGGTCGGCGACGACGGTCAGGAAGTCGTGGTGCCAGACGGCGACGGCGGACCCGGCCGCGAGCGCCGTGTCCAGCTCGGCCGGGGTCATCGCCCCCATCGTCAGCAGCGGCACCTCGGGCAGCGCCCGCGCCAGCTTTGCCGACTCGACCGCCGTGGCGACCGCGAGCCGGGTCGCTCCCCCCGCGACCGCCGCCGCCGCGCAGACGTCGGCACCGTGACCGTAGCCGTCGGCCTTGACCACCGCGCACAGCTCCGCCTCCCCCAGCTCCGCCTTGAGGCGGGCGCAGTTGCGCTCCACCGCGTGGCTGTCGATCCGGGCGACTGCCCGCGCCATTAGTTCGTCATTTCTCGGCCAACGTCACAAGACAGGGCACTGCTACTCGACGAGCGCCGCGAGCGCGTCCGCCCGGGTGACGAGGCCGAGCAGGCGGCCCTCATCGTCGACGACCGGCAGGTGGTTGTGGTGATTCTCGGCGATCCGGCGCGCCACCGTCTCGGCGCTCGAGTAGTCGTTGACGACGACGGGATCGGTGCTCATCAGCTCCGAGACCTTGGTCGCGAAGGCCTTCTCGAGCCGCTCCTCGAAGCCCTTCATCGAGCCGACGAAGACGACCCCGCCCATGATGTTCAGGTAGTGCGGCAGGTGCAGGTCGGCTTCCTCGTCGCCGAGCACCAGATCCGATTCGCTGACGATGCCGACCAGGCGGCGATCGGAGTCGACGACCGGGATCGCTCCCTTGTCCGTGCTGGCGAGCAGCCTCACCGCCTCGCGGGCGTCGGCCTCCGGGGCGACGGTCGGCACCTCGGCGTCCATGATCTCGGCGGCGGTCTTCATAGGCGAGGCGAGGTTATTCGACCGGGGGCTCGAGACGCAGGCCAGCGGGGATCGAGTCGATCACGTCGGTGGCGATCACGGACTCGGCGGCGCCGATCCGGGTGGCGGCGTCGCGACCGGCGCGAGCGTGGGCCACCACGGCAGCGCAGGCGGCGGCAAAGGGCTCGACGCCGCGCGCGAGCAGGGCGGCGGTCATTCCCGAGAGCACGTCGCCGCTGCCGGCGGTGGCGAGGGCCGGCGCGGAGAGCGCGTTGACGGCGACGCGCTCGCCGTCGGTGACGATCGTGTCGTCGCCCTTGAGGACGACGATCGCGCCCGCCGCCGTAGCCGCCTCGCGGGCGGCGGCGAGGCGGCGCGCCTCGATCTCCTCCGAGGAGCGCTCGAGCAGGCGGCCGAGCTCGCCCGCGTGCGGCGTCAGGATCGTCGCCGCGTCGCGGGCGGCGATCCGGCCGAGCTGGCCCGCGAAGGCGTTGAGGCCATCGGCGTCGACGACGAGCGGAGCCTCGATCGCGCCGAGGACTTCGTTGGCGAGCGTCACGGAGCCGGGGTCGCGACCGAGGCCGGGCCCGAACACCCCCGCCGCGGCGCGCTCGAAGGCGCGCAGCAGCGGCTTGGCGGCGGCCGGCGCAAGGCAGCCGTCGCCGCCGGGGCAGCCGACCGACATCACCTCGGGCTGTGCCTGCTCGAAGGTCTGCTCCAGGTCGGCGGGCACGACGACCGTGGCGTAGCCAGCCCCGGAGCGGATCGCGGCCAGCGAGGCCATCCGCACGGCGCCGGTCAGGCCGCGCGATCCCCCCGCGATCGCCACCTGGCCGGAGCTGAACTTGGTCGAACGGGGGCCGCGGGGCGGGGCGAGCGCCAGCACGGCAGCGTCGATCTCACCGGCGGCCGGCTCGCCGGGGGCGCCTTCCGGGATTCCGATCGGCGCCGCCAGCAGGGCGCCGGTGTGCCACTTGCCCGGGGCGACCCGGTGGCCGAGCTTCGGCGCGTGGAAGGTGACGGTGACGTCAGCCGAGACGGCCACGCCCGCGACCTCGCCGCTGGACGCGTCGACGCCGGAGGCGACGTCGCAGGCGACGACGGGCGCGCCACAACCGTCGATCGCGGCGATCGCCGCCGCGGCCGGGTCGCGCGGCTCGCCCGAGAAGCCGGTGCCGAGGATCGCGTCGACGACCGCGCCGGAGCCGTCCAGGCGCTCCGCCGGGTCGCCGCCGACGTGTTCGACGCGGACGCGCTCCCCGTCGAGGCGCCCCAGGCTCGCGCCCGCGTCCCCGCTCAGCTCCTCCGCTGGCCAGAGCAGCAGCACCTCGACCTCGTAGCCGGCCGCTGCCAGGTGGCGCGCCGCGACGAGGCCGTCACCGCCGTTATTGCCCTTGCCGCAGACCACCCGCACCGGCCCGTCCGGCTCCAGCTCCCCCACCGTCTCGGCGACCGCCCGTCCCGCCGCCTCCATCAGCTCCAGCGAGGGAATCCCCCGCTCCTCGATCGCCCAGCGGTCGACGGCCCGCATGCCCTCGGCGTCATAGAGGGGTCGGAGCCAGGAATCCATTGGTCCCCAGCCTAATCCGATCCGAAAGCCCTGGAAACACGGGAGATGATGCAATGACATTTACAAAACGTCATAAAGTCTCGGTTGAATGATATTTTCAAAACATCATGATCTTCGAGACGCCCTCACTCAGGGACGACGAGAGCGAAGTCCTCCAACTCCTCACCGAACAGCGCGAGCGCTTGCGCGATCGCGTTCGCGAGCCGCGGCGCTGGACCGGAACCATGCGGCAGATGGCATTCGCCAGAGCCATCCAGGGCTCGAACAGCATCGAGGGGTACAACGCCTCCCTCGACGATGTCGTTGCCGAGGTCGAAGGCGAGCCGACCCTCTCCGCCGACGAGGAGACGCAGCACGCGCTGGCCGGCTACCGGGACGCGATGACATATGTGCTTCAGATCGCCGACGACCACAGGCTCGCCGTGGACGAGGGGCTGATCAAGAGCCTCCACTTCATGATGATCAAGCACGACCTTCGCAAGAACCCCGGTCGATGGCGCCCGGGACCGATCTACGTTCAGGACGGAAAGGGGGCGACCGTCTACGAGGGACCACCCAGCGAGGACGTACCGGGCCTGATCGCCGAGCTGTTGGACTCGGTCGCGGCTGACCAGAGCTCCGTCTTGGTGAAAGCGGCGATGGCCCACCTGAACCTCGTCCTGATCCACCCGTTCAGCGATGGCAATGGTCGCATGGCTCGCTGCCTGCAGACGCTCGTCCTCGCTCGCGACCGGGTGCTGGCGCCGATCTTCTCCAGCATCGAGGAGTTTCTCGGCCGCAACACCCAGGCCTATTACGACGTCCTGGCCGACGTGGGCGGCGGGTCGTGGCAGCCGGATCGCGACGCCCGTCCCTGGCTGCGCTTCTGCTTACGCGCTCACTACATGCAGATCCAGACCATGCTTCGCCGCCGCGCCGAGATCGAGGGGCTCTGGAACGAGTGCCTCGCTCTGGTGCAAAGCACGGGCCTGCCGGAACGTTGCGCCGCGGGCGCGATGAACGCCGCCTACGGGCTGCGCCTGCGGCGCGGCAGCTACCGGTCCGTGGCGGAAGACGCCGTCGGTGAGGAGGTCAGCAACCAGAGCGCCTCTCGGGACCTGAAGGCGATGGTGGACGCCGGTCTCCTGGAGGCCGTCGGCGAGCGCCGGCGCCGCTACTACCTGGCAGACGACGAGGTTCGGAGCCTCTGGCACGCGATCCGCGCGAAGCGGCCGCCGAAGGAGATCGACGACCCCTTCAACGTCATTCGCGAGCGCCCCCAGCCCCGTTTGAGCTGAAGGACTTCTACTCGACGCCGAAGATCAGCTTCGCGGTGACGCGGTTGCCGTCGGCTTCGGAGCCGATCGAGAGCCAGCTGAGGTTGCGCAGGTACTTCTTCGCTTCGCGGAACTCGGCGTCGTTGTCGGACAGCGACTGCGCGAGGCGGAGCGCCGCCGGCCCGTCGGCGTAGCCGCTGATCGGCGTGTCGCCGAGGGACTTCACGGCCTCGTCGTAGGCGGGCTCGTCGGCTAGGGTGCCGCCGTTCGGCGCCGCCAGGGCGAGTTCGGCGGGGGCTTTGCCGTAGCCGATCGCGATCCGGTCGCCGGACGTCAGCACGACCAGGGGCTTTTCGCCGAGGTCTGAGGAGTTGACTTCGAAGCCGGTCGCCTTGCCGTCCTCGATCTTCTTCACTCCCTGCGTGCCGGTCGCTTCGACCAGGTCGCCGATGCTCGAGATCGCTTCCGTCGCCTCTTTCGAGCCGTTGGTGGTGAATACAAGCGCGCCTTCGAGCGACTTCTCGCTGGAGCCGGTCGCGAAGAGGGCGCCGTCTTCGAGCGATTCGGCGATCGCTTCGAGGTCGATGCCGGCTTCCTTGAGGCCGCTCTTCAGCTGGTTGGGCGGGATCTCGCCAGGCACGCCTTCCTTGTCGAGCTCGTCGAGCGCTTCCTGGACCTGATCGCCGAAGTCCGAGAAGGCGAGCGCGGCGAACGCTTCGCCGTCGAGCGTTTCGAGCAGCTCCGAGGCGTCCCCGCTCGGCGCTTCCTGGTCGCCGAGGTCGCTGCTGATCAGCACCTCGACCTGGTCGGCGCCCGGGACGACGCTGGCGACGGCCGTAGCTTCGTTCGGTTCGATGCCGGTGCTTTCGAAGGCTTTGAGCGCGGTCTCGTCGATCTCGTCGCCCGACTGCTCGATCATCCGGCCGACGTCCACGTAGACGTCGGCGAGGCTGCCCTCGGTCGCCCCCTCCATCGCGTCGTCGAAGGCCGCTTCGTCGTCGAGCGAGTCGCCGTTCACCGCGTCGACCGCCGCCTTGAAGGCCTGCTCCTTCTCGGCGATGACGAGGAGGTCGTCGACGACGCCGTAGACGCTCTCGTCGGCCGCGTCGATCTTGTACTCGACGTCCTCGTAGGAGGCGTCTTCGATCGGGTCCTCGTCCGCGTCGGCCTGCTTCTCGACGAAGGACTGCGCCGCGTCGGGATCGGTCGTCTCGATCGCGACCGCGAACTGCTGGAAGTCCTCGCCGTCGAAATCGTCGAGGAACATGCCGGCCCGCTCGCCGAGCCAGGGCTCGATTTCGGTCTCGTAGTCGACGGGCTCGCCGTCCTCGTCGGCTTCTTCTTCGAGCTTGGCGATGATCTCGGCGCCGGGGTCGTCGATGCCGGCGATCGCTTTCACGGCGGCCTCGACGTCGCGCTGCAGCTGGCCCTTGGGCCGGATCGTCCCTTCGATGAAGATCGGTGCGGTGGGCGGAGCGATGCTAGCCAGGGACCCTTCTCCGCCCCCGTCGCTGCCGCTGTCGCCGCAGCCCGCCAGCGCGAGGATCGCGAGGAGGATGCCGCCGATGAGGAGAAGTGAGAGTGCCTGCCGGGCCTTCAAGTCGAGCGGCATCCTACCCAGATATCACTCGACGGTAACCGTCTTGGCCAGATTGCGCGGCTGGTCGACGTTGAGGCCGCGCCCCCGGGAGATGTCGTAGGCAAGAAGTTGCAGCGGCAGGATCGCCAGGATCGGCTGCAGGATCCAGTCGGTGCGCGCCACCGAGACCGTGCGGTCGGCGACCTCCCCGGCCCGCTCGCAGCCCTCGGTGACGATCGCGATCGTGTGCGCGCCGCGCGCCCGCACCTCTTCCATGTTGGAGAGCACCTTGTCGAGGACGGGGCTCTCGGTGGCGACGCAGACGACCGGGGTCGACTCGTCGAGCAGCGCGATCGGCCCGTGCTTCATCTCGCCGGCGGCGTAGGCGTCGGTCGGGATGTAGGAGATCTCCTTCAGCTTCAGCGCCCCCTCCAGGCAGACCGGCAGGCCGATGTGACGGCCGAGGTAGAGGAAGAAATCGCGCTCGCCGAAGTCGGCGGCGACTTGGCGTATCGGCCCCTCGCAGCTCTCCAGCGTCGCCTCGATCCGCGAGGGCAGCGCCTTCATCTCGGCGACCAGCTCGGCGAGCCGCTCGGGCGGCAGGGTCCCGCGCAGCTCGGCCAGCCGCAGCCCGACCAGGTACATCACCGCCACCTGGGCGACGAAGGTCTTGGTCGCCGCGACGCTGATCTCCATGCCGCTGCGCGTGTAGAGGACGGCGTCGGCGTCGCGGGTCGCCTGGCTGCCCATGATGTTGGTGACGGCGAGCACCTTGGCCCCGCGCTCGCGGGCGAGCCGCATCGCCGCCAGCGTGTCGGCGGTCTCGCCCGACTGGGTGATGCCGATCACCAGGTCGTCGGCGCCGACCACCGGGTTGCGGTAGCGGTACTCGGAGGCGACGTCCATTTCTACCGGCACCCGCGCCCATTCCTCGATCGCGTAGCGGCCGACGAGGCCGGCGTGGTAGGAGGTGCCGCAGGCGACGATCACGATCCGCCGCACGCCGCGCAGGAAGTCGTCGTCGAGCTCGATCTCGGAGAGGTCGACCCCCTCGTCGCCAGGCAGTCGGTCGGCGATCGTCTCGGCGACGGCGTCGGGCTGTTCGTGGATCTCCTTCAGCATGAAGGTCTCGTAGCCGCCCTTCTCGGCCGCGGCCGCGTCCCACTCGACCTCCTCGGGCTGGCGCTCGACCGGATTGCCGTCGGCGTCGCGGATGTGGACGCCGTCGGCGTCGATCGTGACGACCTCGCCGTTCTCGACCGCGACGGCGTGGCGCGTCTCGGCGAGGAAGGCCGGGATCGCAGAGGCGAGGAACGTCTCCCCCTCGCCGACTCCGACCACCAGCGGGCACTCCTTGCGCGCCCCGACGAGCAGGCCGGGCCGATCGGCGTGCATGGCGACGAAGGCGTAGTGGCCGCGCAGCTCGGCGAAGGCGGCGCGCACGGCCGCGGTCAGGTCGTCGTCGTAGTGGTGGGCGATCAGGTGGGCGACGACCTCCGCGTCGGTTTCGGAGGTGAACTCCTCGCCCGCCTCTTCCAGCCGCCGCCGCAGCTTGGCGTGGTTCTCGACGATGCCGTTGAGGACGATGTGGACGCGGTCGGAGCTGTCGCTGTGCGGGTGGGCGTTCTGCTCGGTGACGCGCCCATGCGTGGCCCAGCGGGTGTGGGCGACGCCGGTGGTGGCGGGCGGCGCGGCCACGGCGACGCCGCCGCCCTGGCGCTCGCTGTCGCGCTCCTCGACCGCCGCCCGCAGGTTGGCGAGGTTGCCGACCGCGCGCACGCTCTCGACCCGGCCGTCCTCGATCGTCGAGACGCCCGCCGAGTCGTAGCCCCGGTATTCGAGCTTCTCGAGCCCGGCGACCAGGAGTTCGCGGCAGGGGCGATCCCCGACGTATCCGACGATTCCGCACATGAGGCGATTAAGGGTAGAGGTCGGTCGCTACGCGAGCTCGCGCTCGACCACGGTGGCAAGGCGCTCGCAGACCGCCTCGGCCTCCTCGGCGGTCGGCGCCTCCGCCATCACCCGGACGAGCGGCTCGGTCCCGGAGGGACGGAGCAGGACACGGCCGCGGCCCTCCAGCTCGGCCGACTCGCGCTCGACCGCCTCCCAGACGGCGGTTGCGCCGTCGATCGCGGAGCGGTCGGCGACGCGCACGTTGACGAGCGTCTGCGGCAGCTTCTCCATCGGCGCCGCCTCGGCGAGGTCCCGGCCGGCCAGCACGCCCATGGTCATCAGCGCCGCGGCGATCCCGTCGCCGGTCGCGACGAAGTCGGTGTCGATGATGTGCCCGGACTGCTCGCCCCCCAGCGACCACTCGCGGCGGCGCAGCTCGTCGAGCACGTAGCGGTCGCCGACGCCGGTGACGGCCACCTCGACCCCGGCCTCCTCCATGGCCTGGTGGAATCCGAAGTTGCTCATCACGGTCACGACGACGCCACCGCCAAGCTCCCCTCGCGCCGCCCGGTCGCGGGCGACCAGCGCGATCAGCTCGTCGCCGTCGTGCGCGCGCCCGCTCGAGTCCACCGCGAGCACGCGGTCGCCGTCGCCGTCGAAGGCGAAGCCGATCTGGGCGTCGCCGGCGGCGACCTGAGCGGCAAGGGCGTCGAGGTGGGTGGAGCCGCAGCCGTCGTTGATGTTGCGGCCGTCCGGCTCGGCGCCGATCAGCTCGACCTCGGCCCCGAGCCGCTCGAAGATCGCCGGGGCGGCGCGATGGGTGGCGCCGTGGGCGCAGTCGAGGGCGACGCGGACTCCGGAGAGGTCGAGCGGGAAGGCCGACTGCAGCGCCCGCAGGTAGTCCTCGAGGCCGCCGTTCAGCTCGCGGACGCGGCCCGGCTCGGTGGCGGCATCGCCGTCGCCCTGGGAGCCGAGCAGCGACTCGATTCGCGCCTCCGCCTCGTCGTCGAGCTTGGTGCCGGCGCCGCTGAAGAACTTGATCCCGTTGTCGCGGTAGGGATTGTGCGAGGCGGAGACGACCGCGGCCAGGTCGAGCCCGAGTCGCTTGACGAGGATCGCCGCCGCCGGGGTCGGCAGCACGCCGCCGAGCAGCGCGTCGCCACCCGCCGCGGCGACGCCCGCCGCGAGCGCCGCTTCGAGCATCGGGCCGGACTCGCGCGTGTCACGCACGATCAGGACCTGCGGCGCTTGGCGCTTTTCCCGTCCATCTGACGGGAAAGGCGCCAGCGACCCGACGGCGGCCCGTCCCAGCGAGGTCGCCAGCTCGGCGGTGAGGAAGGTGCCGGCCTCCCCCCGGACGCCGTCGGTTCCGAAGAGCTTGCGCTCCAGCTGCACGCGCGGGCCTAGCGCTTGCTGAACTGCGGCCGCTTGCGGGCCTTCTTCAGCCCGGCCTTGCGGCGCTCCTTGACGCGAGCGTCGCGGGTGAGGAAGCCGCGGCGCTTCAGCTCGCCGCGCAGGTCGGGATCGACCTCCATCAGCGCCCGAGCGATCCCGTGGCGGACGGCGCCGGCCTGGCCGCTGACCCCGCCGCCGTGGACGCGGACGCGGACGTCGACGTTGCCCTCATAGCCGGTCGTGGCCAGCGCCTGCTTGGCGATCGTCTGGTGCAGCGGGCGGGGGAAGAACTCCTCGATCGAGCGGCCGTTGATCTCGAACTTGCCGCCGCCGGGCAGAAGGGTGACGCGGGCGATCGAGCGCTTGCGCTTGCCGGTCGCGAGGAAGCGCTTGTCGCCGTCGATCTTGGCCGGGGCGCGGCTCGCCGGCTGCGCATCCTCCTCGGTCTCGCCAACCAGAGCGGCCTCGCGCTGGCGCCGCTCCTCCTCCTCGGCTTCCTTGCGCGCCTGCTCCTCGGCGCTGAGCGGCCGCTCCTCGGGCTCAACCGCGATCGGCTCCAGATCCGCACCGGGAATGACGTCCTTTTTCTTCTCCTCAGCCTTCGGCGGCGCGGGAGGCTCCTCCTCAGACGCCTCGTCCTGAGCATCTTCCTCCGCAACGGACTCGTCCTGAGCAGCTTCCTCCGACGCGCCCTCGTCCTGAGGCTCTTCCTGCTCCGCCTCTGCCGCGGGTGGCGTGGATGAGGGGTCCTCGCCCGCAGCTTGCGAGGACGAGGACTCCTCCCCCGCGACAGGACCCGCGGGCGGAGCGGTCTCGTCCTGAGGCGTCTCGTCCTGCGACTCTGAAGTCTCTTTGTCCTGCTCGTCAGCCATCAACCAATCTCCATCTCTTTCGGCTTCTGCGCCGCGTGCGGATGGTCCGGCCCGGCGTACACCTTCAGCTTCGTCAGCTGCTTGCGGGCGAGGCGGTTGCGGGGAAGCATCCCCTTCACCGCCTTGCGGATGACCTCCTCGGGGCGGCGGTCGAGCATCTCCGCCAGCGTCCGCGACTTGATCCCACCGGGGTAGCCGCTGTGGCGCCAGTAGCGCTTCTGCTCGAGCTTGTTGCCAGTGACGCGGATCTTCTCGGCGTTGACGACCACGACGAAGTCACCCGTGTCCACGTGCGGGGTGTACTCCGGCTTGCGCTTGCCGCGCAGCGCGTCGGCGATGCGCGTCGCCAGCCGGCCCAGGGTCTGGCCCTCGGCGTCGACGACGTACCAGTCTCGCTGGCGGTCCGCGGCGGTTGCGACGTAGGTCTTCATCAGAGAAAAGCCGCAGGGTCGCCCCAGCGGCCCCGGCATGATAGCCGCCGCGCGCCGAGGGCGCGGCAGAGGTCTCGTGGCGCCGCGGCCCTGTCTATACTGCCGCGGCGATAAGTGCCTAATCCCGACCGGGCCACCGGCCGGGAGCGGAGGAACCGCAGGGATCGTTGCAGGTCCCAGGGGCGAATCGGACGAACACGGTCCGTAGCGCAAGCTCTTTCAGCGCGAGCCCGACAGCTAACTCCGCAGGCGGTCGAAAGAGGAAGAGCGAAGTGTCGAAACTTCATACGCGCGCCCGTCTCGGGCTGGCTGGATCGTCATTCGCGGTCGCCTTGGCGATGCTCGTCGCGCTGCTCGCGTGCCTGGCCGGAACCGCCTCCGCGGCGACCGGCGGCGCCGGCACCCCAGCCAGCGGCGGCCCCGCCCCGGGCAGCAAGGTCGGCACCCCGGACCCGGCCCCGAGCGTCGGCGAGCTGCGCCTGGTCTCCGCGGCCACCTCGCCCCGCAAGTCGTTCTTCTACGGCATCCGCAACCCGCGCCTGCGCTACACGATCGCCAGCAGCGAGCCGGCCAACGACCTCCGGATCGACGTCGTCAACGAGGCCGGCGAAGTCGTCAAGAGCTTCTACCGCAACGACGTCGCCCCGAACGTCGAGGACACGATCCAGTGGGACGGGACCGCGAGCGGGAAGCAACCCGCGCCGAACGGCCGCTACCGCTTCCAGATCGTCCCCCAAGACGAATCGCCGGCCGCCATGGCGTCGCTCTCCCGCTCGATCCAGGAAGCCAAGCGGCAGGCTTCCTCCTCGGCGCAGGGCTTCGTCCTCAACTTCTCCCTCTACGGCTACGCCTTCCCGATCCTCGGGTCGCACGACTTCGGCTCCTCGGGCGCTCGCTTCGGCGCCGGCCGGGCCGGCCACACCCACCAGGGACAGGACGTGATGGTTGACTGCGGCCTGCCGTTGATCGCGGCCCGCGGCGGCCGCGTCCAGTACTCGGGTTACGAGGGCAACGCCGGCAACTACCTGGTCATCGACGGCAAGGGCACCAGCCTCGACATGGCCTACATGCACCTGCTCGAGCCCTCCCCGCTCCAGGAGGGCATGACCGTCCGCACGGGCCAGCCGATCGGCTTGGTCGGCCAGACCGGCGACGCCACCGCCTGCCACCTGCACTTCGAGATCTGGACCTCCCCCGGCTGGTATGAGGGCGGCAGCCCGGTCGATCCGCTGCCATACCTGCTCCGCTGGGACGCGTACAGCTGAGCCCGGGCCGCACTGGCTGACCTTTCCAGCGCAAGCGCTGGGCACACATTCTGAGAATAAGTCTCATTATCTGATAGCTTCGCCGCCGTGAGCTGGACGGCGCAGGCTGAGAAGCGACTCGACGAGGCCGGGTTCCGCAGCGGTGGCTCGCGCCGGCAGGTGATCGACCTGCTGGGAGGGGAGCACTGCGCCCTGACCGCCCTGGAGATCGACCGCCGCCTCGAGTCGGTGGGGCGGGCGACCGTTTACCGGACGCTCGAGCAGCTCGAGCGCCTGCACCTCGTGCAGCGGGTCGAGATCGGCGGCGACGCGGCCGGATACGAGCGCCTGGATCCCGAGGCCCACCACCACCATCTCGTCTGTGAGGACTGCGGCCGGCTGACGCCGTTCGCGAGCGAGGCGTTGGAGGAGGCGATCGACGCGGTCGGCCGCGACTCCGACTTCACGATCGCCGCCCACGACGTCGTGCTGCGCGGCAGGTGCGGCTCGTGCGGGGATCGCGATGCCTGAGCTCGCGATACCGCTCGCGGCCCTCGCCGTGCTCGCGATCCTCGCCGGCGGCGCCGTGGCGATGCGTCTCTCCCACTCGCTGCCGACGGTCGTCGCGCTGAGCGGCGGGATCGTCGTCGCCGTCGCGCTGCTGGAGGTCCTGCCCGAGGCGATCGAGAGCATCGGCGCGGCGGACGACGCCGTGCCGCTGGTCGCGGTCGGCTTCCTCGCCTTCTTCCTGCTCGAGCGGGTGCTCGTGCTGCACCACCGCGACGACCCCGAGCAGGCGCGGGCCCACCACCACGTCGGCACGATGGGGGCGGCGGGCCTGGCGCTCCACACCTTCACCGACGGCGTCGGCATCGGCCTCGCCTTCAGCGTCAACGCCGAGGCCGGCTTCCTCGTCCTGCTTGCCGTGGTCAGCCACGGCTTCGCTGACGGCCTCAACACGGTCAGCTTCGTGATGAGCCAGTCGGGCGACGCCTCGCGGGCGAAGCGCTGGCTGCGCATCGACGCCCTGGCGCCGCTCGTGGGCGCCGCGGTCGGCTCGCTGATCTCGGTGTCCGACCAGACGCTCGGCTACTTCCTCGCCGTCTACGCCGGCTTCTTCCTATACATGGGCGCCACCGACCTGCTGCCCACCGCCCATGCCCACGAGCACGACGGCGAGGGGTCATGGCTGCGCGTCGCGCTGACGATCGCCGGGTTTGCGGCGATCTACGCCGTCACCCTCGTCGGCCACCCGGGCTGACGCACGGCGCGAGCGCCATTCCGTCAGGGCCAGCGCGAGCGCGACCGGCACCGTCGCCGGCAGCGTGTCGAGCGCAAAGAAGAGCAGGTCGAACGAGAGCCCGAGCGCAGCGACGAGCAGCGCCCCCTCCCACTGCCGACGGGACGATTTCGGCTGATATAGAGCGGTTTTCGGCCCGTCGGCGGGGAAGCCCGCCGGGAGGGCGAGGAGGCAGCCGACGGTGGCGGCGAGGAAAGCGTCGCCGAAGCCCATGCGGGCGGCGCCGAATTCGAGCACCTGGAGGCGCGGCAGGCCGCTCGGGTCAGCCGAGACGAGGACGCCGCTCGACCCCTGGAGCAGCTCGGCCGCGACTAGCGCCGCGTCGATCGCCGCCATCGCGTAAATCCCCCAGCGCAGCCAGCGGGCGGGGACCACGGACACGAGCAGCCAGCCGAGCGCGACGCAGGCCAGCGCGGTGAGCGCCGTAGCCGCCGTCTCGCCGACCAGCGCACCCTGGCCCACGACGGCAGCCAGGAGGAAGAGCGGCACCGTTCCGAGCGCCCACAAAGGGCGCGAGCCATGAATCAGCCAGCCGAGCGCCAGCGCCGCCAGCGGCGGCACCGCGACCAGCGCAAGCCAGGCCAGTCCATCGGCCGAGTCGGGCAGCAGCTCGATCCCGAAGACCACGACGACGATCGAGGCCGGCGGCACCAGCGCCCACCACCGGCTCTCCGGCATCCACCCAAATGGCTCCCGCGCCCGCGGCAAAGCAACTAGAGCAGCTTGCAGCAGGCTCAACGCAGCGATCGACACAGCAAACGGCGGCATCGCGGAACCCTAAGAGGCCATCCCGGTAGGGGTGGAACGTCTTGTACTTTTTTGCGGTTCCGTCCTCGGACGGCCCCTGCGGAGCTTCAAAAAAAGTTAAGTGGAACCCCTGCCGGGATGGCCTCTCGTCTCACTCCCACTCGATCGTCGCGGGCGGCTTGGAGCTGATGTCCAGCGCCACGCGGTTCACTTCGCGGATCTCGTTGATGATCCGGTTCGAGACCTTCTCGAGCAGGTCGTATGGCAGCCGCGCCCAGTCGGCGGTCATCGCGTCGTCGGAGGTGACGGCGCGGATCACGATCGGGTAGGCGTAGGTGCGGCCGTCGCCCTGGACGCCGACCGAGCGGACGACCGGCAGCACGCAGAAGGACTGCCAGAGCTGGCGGTAGAGCTCGGCGGCGCGGATCTCTTCCTGCAGGATCGCGTCGGCGGCGCGCAGGATGTCGAGCCGCTCCTTCGTCACCTCGCCGCCGACGATGCGGATCGCCAGGCCCGGGCCCGGGAAGGGCTGGCGCCAGACCATCCGTTCCGGCATCCCCAGCTCGGCGCCGACCGCCCGCACCTCGTCCTTGAAGAGCATCCGCAGCGGCTCGACCAGGTCGAGCCCAAGGTCCTCGGGCAGGCCGCCGACGTTGTGGTGCGACTTGATCGTCGCCGCGGCGTCGCTGCCGCCGGACTCGATCACGTCGGAGTAGAGCGTGCCCTGGACGAGGTAGGTGGCGTCCTCGATCTTCTCCGCCTCCTCCTCGAAGACCCGGATGAACTCCTCGCCGATGATCTTGCGCTTCGTCTCGGGGTCGTCGACGCCCTTCAGCCGCGCCAGGAAGCGCTCCTCGGCGTCGACGTGGACGAGCGGGATGCCGAACTGCTGGAAGGCCTCGACCACCTGCTCGGCCTCGTTGAGCCGCATCAGGCCGTGGTCGACGAAGACGCAGGTGAGCCGCTCGCCCACAGCCCTGTGGACGAGCAGCGCCGCGACCGAGGAGTCGACGCCGCCCGAGAGGCCGCAGACCAGCCGCCCCTCCCCTACCTGGGTGCGTATCTTCTCGACCTGTTCGTCGATCACCGAGGCGGCGGACCATTCGTCGGTGCAGCCGGCGATGTCGCGCAGGAAGCGGGTCAGGACCTCGGTCCCGTAGGGGGTGTGGACGACCTCGGGGTGGAACTGAATGCCGTAGAGGCCGCGGTCGGCCGACTCCACCGCGGCCACCGGGGAGCCGGGCGTCGAGGCCAGCGCCGCGAAGCCCTCGGGCGGCTCGAAGACGCGGTCGCGATGGCTCATCCAGCAGCTCTGCTCCTCGGGCAGGCCGCCGAGGAGGCGGCCGCCGCCGTCGCGCAGGGTCAGCTCGGCCCGCCCGAACTCGCCCGCCTCCGCCCCCTCGACCCGGCCGCCGAGCGCCTGGACCATGACCTGCATGCCGTAACAGATGCCCAGCATCGGCACCTCGAGGTCGAGCAGTTGCGTCGGGAAGTCCGGCGCCCCCGGCTCGTAGACCGAGGCCGGGCCGCCCGAGAGGACCAGCGCCTTGGGCTTGCGCTCGCGGATCGACTCGACCGAGGCGGTCGCGGGCAGCAGCTCGGAGAAGACGCCGCATTCGCGGATGCGGCGCGCGATCAGCTGCGAGTACTGGCCCCCGAAGTCGAGGACCAGCACCTCCTCGGTGGCCTTGGCCGGCGCCTTGGGGGCGCCGGCCTCAGTCGTCGGCGACTCCAACACCGGCGGAGACCGCCGCCCTGCCATTGGAGCCCATTCCCACCGATTGCTCGTTCTGGAGCTTCTTGCCCTCGCTCATCAGCGCCGGGGCGACCATCACCTCGGCCCGCTGGAAGGAGCGGATGTCCTCGTAGCCGCAGGTGGCCATCGAGGTTTTCAGCGCGCCCATCAGGTTGAAGGTGCCGTCGTTCTCCTGCGCCGGCCCCATCAAAATCTCCTCCATCGTCCCGTCCTGCTTGGTCGAGACGCGGGTGCCGCGCGGCAGCGAGGGGTGGAAGGTCGCCATCCCCCAGTGGAAGCCGCGACCGGGCGCCTCCTTGGCGCGGGCGAGCGGCGAGCCGACCATCACCGAGTCGGCGCCGGTGGCGATCGCCTTGGAGACGTCTCCCCCGGTCCGCATGCCGCCGTCGGCGATCACGTTGACGTACTCGCCGGTCTCGAGCATGTGCTGGGCGCGGGCGGCGGCGACGTCGGCGATCGCCGTCGCCTGGGGGACGCCGATCCCGAGCACGCCGCGGGTGGTGCAGGCGGCTCCTGGACCGACCCCGACGAGGACGCCGACCGCGCCGGTCCGCATCAGGTGTAGGCCGGTCGAGTAGGAGGCGCAGCCGCCGACCACGGTCGGGACCGGGACTTCGGCGATGAACTTCTTCAGGTTGAGCGGCTCGACTGTGGTCGAGACGTGCTCGGCCGAGATCACCGTGCCCTGGATGACGAGGATGTCGATCCCCGCCTCGACCGCGACCTCGTAGTGCTCGCGCACCTTCTGCGGGGTCAGCGAGCCGCAGGCGACCGCGCCGCGCTCCTTGATCTCGGCGATCCGGCGGCCGATCAGCTCCGACTTGACCGGCTCGGCGTAGATCTCCTGCATGATCCGCGTCGCCAGGTGCTTGGGCGCCGCGGCGATCTGCTCGAGCTTCTCGTCGGCGTTCTCGAAGCGGGTCCAGATGCCCTCCAGGTTGAGCACCCCGAGGCCGCCGAGCTGGTTGACGAGGACGGCGGTGTCAGGACTCACCACCCCGTCCATCGCAGAGGCGACCAGCGGCAGGTCGAAGTGGTAGGGGTCGAGGCTCCAGCTGATGTCTATGTCGTCGGGATCGCGGGTCCGGCGCGACGGGACGATCGCGATGTCGTCGAATCCGTAGGCGCGCCTCCCCTTCTTCCCACGACCGATTTCGATCTCCAAATCAGTCCTCCAGGGCGGGTGGCGGGTCGAGGACCCAGCCTACACTTCCGCGTGGACCTCCAAGTCGCGCAGCTCGACCTCGCCGACGAGCCGCTCGACCTGGTTTCGGTCCACCGTGCCGGCACCGAAGTGCTGCGTCGACTCCGCGCCGCAGGCAACGCCGTAGGCAAGACACTCCTCCGGGGGGCGACCGTCGTAGCGCGCCGCGACGTAGCCGGCCAGGAAGGCGTCGCCGGAGCCGACCGTCGAGACCGGGTCGAGCGGCCTGATCCGCACCTCGAGCAGGCGCCGCTCCGAGCCCTCGCCGACCGCGGCGACGCAGCCGTCCGGCCTGGTGATGATCGCCTCGCCGGCTCCCAGCCGGGTCAGCTCCGAGAGCCCGTGGCCAAGGTCGTCGCCGTCGGCGAACTCCTGTCCGACCAGCTCCTCGGCCTCGCGCTCGTTGGGGGTGACGACCGACGCCCCGGCCCGCAGCCCCGCCCGCATCGGCTCGCCCTCGGAGTCGAGGATCGAGACGACGCCGCGCTCGCGCAGCTCCTCGACCAGGCGGGCGTAGAGGTCGTCGCCGGCGCCGGGCGGCAGGGTGCCGGCCAGCACGCAGATCTTGGCGCCGCGCGCGAGGTAGCCCAGCCGCTCGACGAAGCGCTCGACCTCCTCGGGGCTGACGGCGGGGCCGCGCTCGTTGATCTCGGTCTGCTCGCCCGAGGTCGGATCGACGACGGCGAGGTTGATCCGCGTCTCGGCAGCGATCCAGGTGAGGTCCTTCGGGATCGACTCGTTGCGCAGCTCCTCGAGGACGCGGTTGCCCGTCGGCCCGCCGGCGAAGCCGGTGGCGAGCACCGGGCGGCCGAGCAGGCGCAGCGCCCGCGCCACGTTGATCCCCTTGCCGCCCGCGAGGGTGCGGCTCTCCACCGCCCGGTGGCGGTGGCCGAGGTGGAAGTTCGGGACCGCGACGGTGCGGTCGATCGCGGCATTGAGGGTTACGGTGAGAATCATCGCCTGCGTCGCCTCAGAAGCACTGGAGCGATCAGTATCGCGAAGACGATGAGGACCAGCCAGCCCAGGTTGTCCCCGGCGAGGTCGCGCGCCTTCTCCAGCACGCTCGCCTCAGGCACGGACCGCGCGGCGCACAACGGCACCCGCGCCACCCGGACCCCGTCGAGGCTCACCGTCGCGTGGCCGAGGACGGCGCCCCCGCGGATCGGGCCCTCGACCTCTCCGGGAGCGTCGATCGAGACCCGGAGCCGCTGGTCGCGGCGGACGCCGATCGCGACGCTCCGGGCGGCGCGCAGCGGCAGCTCCTCGTCGGTCCAGCGGATCGCCGCCGTCACCACCGTCTCGCCCCGGCGGACCGGGACTTCGTGCCGGTGCAGCGAGAAGCCGTAGGTGAGCAGCTCCTCGGTCTCCTGGTCGCGGGCCGCTTCGCTTTCGGTGCCGAGCACGGCCGAGATCAGCTGCACGCCGTCGAGCCGGCCGGCGCCGACCAGGACGTAGCCGGCGCCGAGCGTGTAGCCGGTCTTGACGCCGGTCGCCCATGGCAGGTCGTAGAGCAGGTCGACGCGCGTGTCGATGCGGCGCGGCGGCCGCAGGCTGCGCAAGACGGCGTGACGCGAGTCGGCGATCCTGGCGAAGACCGGGATCGCCATCAAGCGGCGGGCCAACGCGGTGAGGTCGTAGGCGGAGGAATAGTTGCCGGCCTCGTCGAGGCCGATCGGGTTGGCGTAGTGGGTGTCGGAGAGGCCGAGCGCCGCGGCGTAGCGGTTCATCTCCCGCACGAAGCCCTCCTCGGAGCCGGCCGCGGCGACGGCGAGGTCGTAGGCCGCGTCGTTGCCGCTCCGCAGGATCAGCCCGTAGAGCAGGTCGCGAACGCTGATCCGCTCCCCCGGTCGCAGCCCCAGCAACGACTCGGCCGTGGTCGGCGTGTAGGGGGCGGCGCTGACGCGCTTGCGGAGCGGCAAGTCCTTCAGCGCCACGTAGGCGGTCATCAGCTTGGTGGTGCTGGCGATCGGCAGCCGCTCGTCGGCCGCCTTCGCAGCAAGCACCTCTCCAGAACGTCCGTCGATCAGCGCCCAGGCGCGGGCGTCTAGTCGAGGCGCCTCTGCCGCGGGTGGCGTCGCAGGGGGGACCACCCCTGAGGACGCTTTAGCGACCGGAAGGGGTGGTGGGTCCCCTGCGGCGACAGGACCCGCGGCCACGGCGGCCACGAGCAGCAGGGCCGCGATGCGACGCTTGATCACCGCAGCTTGAGCTTTTCGCCTGAGACGAGGATCTGCGGGTCGACGCCGGGATTGAGTTCCTGGATGCGGGAGACCGAGACGCCGGTCTTTTCGGCGATCGAGGTGAGGGTGTCGCCGTTCTGGACGACGTAGGACTTGCGCGGCTTGCCGGACTTTCCGTCCTCCCGCTTGACGCTCTTCGCCGAGGTGGGCCGGCCGTCGGACCCGCCGTCCCCCTCGCTATTCAGCGAGACGGCCACGACCGCTATCACGAGGACAACGCCGCAGACGAGCGCGAGGACGGCGACCGTCCGGGCTGCAACTGAGGAGCGCTGGTTCATGAGACCTCCCAGACCGCCGCGCGGAGCCGCTCGGCGGCCGTGGCGGGGTCGGAGTCGGCGGCAATGCTACGTGACGCGGCGACCAATCCAAACGCCCGTCCCGGCGCGAACGCCGGCCCGAGAGACTCGGGCCGGCCCCCCTGGGCGCCGACGCCAGGGATCAGGAAGACGGCGCGTGGCATCAGCTCGCGGAGCCGCGCGAGGTGATGAGGCTCGGTGGCACCGACGACGGCTCCCATCCCGCTCGCATCGCCCTCTCCGGCGAGGCGGTCGGCGAGCCCGTCGACCAAGGCGGCGAGGCGCTCGTGCAGCGGCCGCTCGGGGGCGGGAAGGTCCTCGACGTCGGCGGCCCCTGGATTGCTGGTCCGCACCAGCGCGAAGACGCCCGCTCCAGCCTCCGCCGCCGCCGCGACCAGCGGCTCGAGCGCGTCGAGGCCGAGCAGCGGGTTGGCGGTGAAGGCGTCGGCGCCGAGGCCGGGCACGGGGCCCCACGGGGTCGGCGTCTCGCCGACCAGTGCCTGCGCGTAGGCGGCGGCGGTCACCGGCACGTCGCCCCGCTTGCCGTCGGCGACGACCAGCAGGCCCGCCTCCCGTGCCGCCGCGCAGACCTCGGCGAGCGCCGCCCAGCCAGGGGCACCGAGCCGCTCGAAGCAGGCGAGCTGCGGCTTGACGGCGACACAGGCCGGGCCTGCCCGCTCGATCAGGGAGCGACAGTGAGCCGCTACCGCAGCCGCGGCCACCACCGCGGGCGAGCCGCCGGCATCGGGCTCGACCGGCGGCGCGGCCAGCCGCGCCGGGTCGGGATCGAGACCGAGGCAGATCTGGCTGCGGCGCTCCTCTACGAGCGCCGCCAGCCGATCCGCGAAGGGGCGAGCTATCAGCCGCCCTTGACCTTGGTCTTCAGCGCCGAGCCGGCGGAGAAGCGAGGCACCTTGCCGCCCGGGATGGTGATGCGCTCGCCGGTGCGCGGGTTGACGCCCTGGCGCGGGCCGCGCTCGGCGACGTGGAATTTGCCGAAGCCGGTGAAGCTGACCTCACCGCCGCCGCTCAGCGTCTCGGCAATCGCGTCGAGCACCGCGTCGACCGCGTCGGTCGCGGCTTTCTTGCTGCCGATTCGCTCGTCAGCCGCCAGTTGGTCCAGAAACTCAGCCTTGGTCACGTCGCTCCTCCGTGGTTGTTGAAATCGCGCGGCAATCTAACAGCGCCCGCGGGCGTAACGCGTGCGTGGGCGCCTGGCAGGCTCAGGAGCCGGCGACGGTCATCTCGCCGATCAGCAGCGGCGGCGTGCTGACCGAGGCGCCGAAGGGCACCCAGCGGGGCGTCGCGCCGGCGGCCCGGACCGAGCGCAGCATCGAGACCAGGTCGCTGGCGATCGTGAACTCGCGCAGCGGCTCGGCCAGCTCGCCGCCCCGGATCGCCCGCCCCGAGGCGCCGACCGAGAAGACGCCGGTGACCGGGTTGACGCCGGCGTGGAGGCCGGCGACGTCGGTGACGTAGACGCCGTCGCCGGCCTCGCCGAGCAGCCCGTCGAGCTCCAGCTCGCCGGGGGCGACGATCAGGTTCGACGCCGCCACGCTCGGGGGCGCCCGGTATCCGGAGCGGCCCGCGTTGCCGGTCGAGGCGGCGCCGGCGCGGCGGGCGGTGTAGGTGTCGTGGAGGAAGGTGCGCAGGGTCCCCGCCTCGACCAGCGGCGTCCGGCGCCGCGGCACGCCCTCGGCGTCGATCGGCGCCGAGGCAAGGCCGTCGGGGTCGAGGCCGTCGTCGCGCAGGACGAAGGCGTCCGCGGCCACCCGCTCGCCGAGCAGCGAGGCGAGCGGCGAACGGCCGCGCTGGACCGCGTCGGCTCCCAGCGCGTTGCCAAGCAGGCCGACGAAACTGGCCGCGACGGTGGCGTCGAGGACGACGGGACAGGCACGCGAGGCCGGCTTTCCCGAGCCGATCATCGCCGTCGCGCGCCCGGCGGCCTCGCGCCCGATCGCGGCCGGGTCGAGGCCACCCGGCCCGCGCCCGATGCCGAAGCCGAGGCCAGTCTCGCGACCGGTGTCGCCCGTGGCCAGGGCCTGCGTGTAGGCGTAGCAGCTCGAGGTCTCGTACTCGCCCCCGGCACCGCTCGAGCAGGCGACCGCGACGCGGTCGGCGCTGTCGACGTAGACGGCCTGCTCGACGCCGCGGACGCGGTCGTCGTGACCGACCGCGGCGCGCTCGACCGCAAGCGCCAGCTCCGCGACGCGATCGGCTGGCCACTCGCCGAGGCCCGGGTCGCTGAGCCCGTCCAGCGCCGGCGGCTCCTCGCCGCCCGCGGGCGGCGCCGCGAACTCGTCGGGATCGGCCGCCCGCGCCGCCTCGACCCCTCGCGCCGCGATCTCCGCCACGCCGGCCCGCGAGAGGTCGGTCCCGTACGCGTAGCCGACCCTGCCCTCGATCCAGGCGCGCAGGCCGAGCCCGCGCTGCGTCGCGGCGGCGAGGCTCTCGACCTTGCCGCCGTGGGCGCGCACCTCGCGCCGGGCCGTCTCGCCGGCGTAGGCCTCGGCGTCGCCGGCGCCAGCCTCCAGCGCCGCCGCGAGCGCCTGCTCGGCAAGCTCGCGCACCGACCTCAGACCTCGGTCCCGCCGACGGTCATCGCCGCGATCCGCACGTGTCCCTGGCCGGTCCCGACCGGGACCCGCTGGCCACCCTTGCCGCAGATCCCCGTCTTCATCCAGAAGTCGTCGCCGACCGCGTCGATCGCCGCCAGCGCGTCGAGGCAGTTCCCGATCAAGGTCGCGCCGCGGCAGGGCGCGGTCACCCTGCCGTCCTCGATCAGGTAGCCCTCGCTGACACCGAAGACGAAGTCGCCGGTGGCCGGGTCGACCTGGCCGCCACCGAAGGAGACCGCGTAGAAGCCGCGACCGACCTCGGCGATCATCTCCTTCGGCCGCGCGTCGCCGGGGGCGATGTAGGTGTTGGTCATGCGCGGGATCGGCAGGTGACGGAAGCTCTCGCGGCGGCCGTTGCCGGTCGAGGCGACGCCGTCGCGCCCGGCGGTGAGGCGGTCGTAGAGGAACGAGGTCAGGCGCCCCTCGGCGATCACCTCGGTCTTCCGGGTCGGCGTCCCCTCGTCGTCGATGCCGTCGCTGCCCCACTCGCCGGCGAGGCGGCCGTCGTCGTAGGCGGTGAGGAGCGGCTGGGCGACCTGGTCGCCGAGGCGGCCGGCGTAGACGCTGGCGTCCTTCTGGACGTGATCGGCCTCGAGCCCGTGCCCGGTCATCTCGTGGAAGAGGACGCCGCCGAAGCCGCCGCCCACCACCACCGGCATCGAGCCGGCCGGCGCGGGCACCGCGTCGAGCAGCGTCAGCGCCTTGCGGGCGGCGCCGGCGGCGATCTCGCCCGGTTCCTCTTCGAGCAGCTCGTAGCCGCGGTGGGCGCCGAGCGTCTCGGCGCCGGTCTCGACCCGGTCGCCTCGCCGCGCCACAGCCTGCACGCCGATTCGCACGCGGGTGCGGTCGTCGCCGGCGAAGAGGCCCTCGGAGTTGGCGACCGTCACCCCGCGCCGCCCCTCCGCGTAGGAGGCGCGCAGCTGGAAGACCTCGCCGCCCTCGCCGCGGCCGCGCTCGTCGAGCTCGCGCAGCAGCTCCGCCTTGCGCGGGGTGGGCACCTGCTCGGGGCGGCGCTCGACCGGGAGCGGGGCCGATTCGAGGGCGCGCAGCGGGCGCGGCTCCGCACGGTCTCCCCGCAGCGCCGCGGCGGCCTCCCCGGCGGCCCGCTCGAGGTCGGCCGGGTCGAGCCCGTCGACATGGGCGAAGTAGGTCGTGCCCCCGCTCACCACCCGCACCCCGGCGCCCTGCTCGGCACCGGACTGCACCGACTCGATCCGCGACTCGTCGATGGCCATCGTCAGGCCGCCGCGACTTTCGGCGAAGACCTCGGCGAACTCGCCGCCGTGGGCGAGCGCCCGGGTGAGGACCCGCTCGGCGACCGAGCGATCGAGAAGCTCGCCGCTCACGACTTCGGCTTCTGCCCGGCCAGCTCGATCAGCCGCCCCGCGGCGACGAACAGCTCGCCGCCCACCTCGGCGTCGGCGGCGTGGTCCTCGCCCCGGCCGCCGCCGTAATAGAGACGGGCGAAGGGACGGCGGAAGGCGCGGCGGCGGCGCATGTAGGCGGCCGCCTCGTCGGCGTAGCCGGAGACGCGGTCGAGCAGGACGCGGTGCGGCTTAGGGGGCACCGGGGCGTCCCGCCAGGTCGCGCAGCAGCATGCGCATGTCGAAGAAGGTGAGCGAGGCGAGCGCGAAGCGCTCGGTGACCGCGACGGCGGCCAGGCCGGCGTGGCGCAGCGCGAAGACCTCGCCCTGCTCGGTGCCGACATGGACCCGTTCGACCGACTCGGCCTCTGCCCGGTCGGCGGCCGCGAAGAGGGCGGCGGCGTCGTCGCGCCAGCGCTCGGGCTCGCCGCTCGCCGCGAGGACTGCCCCGTCGCCGTCGAGGATCGCGGCGCCGCGCAGGTCGGGCGACATCTCGGCGAGGAAGGCGAGGGCGGACTCGGCGGAGTCGCCTGGAACGCGCGCGCTCGTCTCGTCGGGCACGTGCGTGAAAATAGCGCTCGTGCCGCTCGCCCGCGCCTCCTGGATCACGGTCGTAGCCGTCTGCGCGATCGCCGTCGTCCTCTTCGCGCTCGGCGGCTACACCGGCTATGCGGTCACGGTGGGTGCCGTGGGGGCGGCCGCGGCGGTGAACCTCTTGCCCGACGCCTAGCCGGAGCGGTATGGGCCGGGCTGCTCAGATGGCTCGTGGAACGAGGTCTCGGGCTCGGCGTGGATCAGGACCTCGGCGCCGGGGATGTCGGCCTCGATCGAGGCGCGCATCGCGTGGGCGAGGTCGTGGGCACGCTCGAGGCTCGTGCCGGCCCGGTACTGGACGTGCAGATCGATGTAGCGGCGGCTGCCGGCACGGCGAGCGCGCAGCTTGTGGTAGCCGGCGACCTCCTCGGTGCGGGCGGCGGCGATCGCGGCCTCGATCCGGTCCATCTCGGCGTCCGGCAGGGCTTCGTCGACCAAGACCCCCGAGGAGCGGCGCAGGATGCGCAGGCCGGCGACGACGATCGCCGCGGCGACGAGGATCGCGGTGACCGAGTCGAGGGCGACGACGCCGGTCAGCTCGACCAGTGCCAGGCCGAGCAACACGCCGGCCGAGGTGAGCGCGTCGGTACGCAGGTGCGCCGCGTCTCCCTCCAGCGCCGGCGATTCGTGGACGCGTGCCTGCCGCGAAAGGACGACCGAGACGATCAGGTTGGCCAGCACGGAGAACCCCATGACGGCGATCCCGACGCCGAGCATGTCCACGTCGGCGCCGTTGACCAGCCTGCGGGTCGCCTCGAAGACGATGATCCCGGCGCCGACCAGGATCAGCATCCCCTCGATCGCCGCCGCCAGGCTTTCGACCTTCTCGTGGCCGTAGGGGTGCTCGGCGTCGGCCGGCTCGTCGGCCTTGCGCACGGAGACGAAGGCGACCACCGAGGCGATCAGGTCGATCAGCGAGTGGACCGCCTCGGTGACGATCGCGATCGAGCCGGTGACCGCACCGGCGGCCAGCTTGATCGCGATCAGGATCGAGTTGGAGGCGATCGAGAGCGCCGCCGCGCCACTTTTGGTGCGGATCATCGGCCCGCCGGCGCCCCGCCCGCTTCCAGGTGCCGCGCCAGCAGCCGGGCCGCGAGGCCGCGGTGGCTGATCTCGTTCTTCTCAGCCTGGCTCAGCTCCGACATCGTGCGGTCGTCGTCGGGGCCGGTCGCGTCGGGGACGAAGGCCGGGTCGTAGCCGAAGCCGCCGGTGCCGCGCGGGCGTTCGATCAGGCGGCCCTCGCAACGCGCCTCGAAGACGTGCTCGCCGCCGTCGGCGTCGATCAGGGCGAGGGCGCAGTGGTAGGCGGCGCGCCGCTCGTCGCCCGCTGCGGCGACCTCGCGCAGCAGCTTCTCCAGGTTCTCCTCGTCGGTCGCGTCAGGGCCTCCGTAGCGGGCCGAGTGGATCCCGGGGCGCCCGCCGAGCGCGGCGGCCTCGATGCCGGAGTCGTCGCCGATCGCCGCCTCGCCGGTGGCGGCGTGGGCGGCGCGGGCCTTGTCGAGCGCGATCCCGGCGAAGCTCTCCCCCTCCTCGGGCGGCAGCTCGACGCCCTCGGGCAGCGGCCGCAGATCCAGCTCGGGCAGCAGTTCGCGCATCTCGCGCAGCTTGTGCTTGTTGCCAGTGGCGAAGATCAAGTTCCGGTGGCGCGGTCCTGCACCTGGCGCAGGCGAGAGATCCCCATCTCGGCCAGGCCGAGCAACTCGTCGAGCGAGGCGCGCGAGAGCGGCGTGCGCTCGGCCGTCGCCTGCACCTCGACCAGGCCGCCGTCGCCGGTCATGACGACGTTGGCGTCGACCTCGGCGCGGGAGTCCTCGCCGTAGTCGAGGTCGCAGAGGGCGCGGCCGTCGACCATGCCGACGCTCACCGCCGCCACCGCGCCGGTCAGCGGCATCGCCTCGATCTTGCCGGCGTCGAGCAACTTCTGCAGGGCGAGCCGCAGCGCCACGTAGCCGCCGGTGATCGCGGCGCAGCGCGTGCCGCCGTCGGCCTGGAGGACGTCGCAGTCGACGTAGATGCTGCGTTCGCCGAGCGCCTTGAAGTCGACGACGACGCGCAGCGAGCGGCCGATCAGGCGCTGGATCTCGACCCCGCGACCGTCCTGACGGCCCTTGGAGACGTCGCGCGCCTTGCGGTCGCCGGTCGAGGCGGGCAGCATCGAGTACTCGGCGGTGACCCAGCCCTTGCCCTTGCCGACCATCCACTTCGGCACCTGTTCCTTGACCGAGGCGGTGCAGATCACCCGCGTTTTGCCCAGTGAGATCAGCGCCGAGCCGGCGGCGGTCTCGACGAAGCCGGGGTCGATGCCGACCGGCCGGATGTCGGCCGGCGCTCTGTCGTAGCTGCGCGAAGCTGGCATGCGGGCGAGTCTCTCACGCCGCGACGCTCTCTGTCGCCGAACGAGCGGCTAGACGAGGCGGCGGGCAGGCCAGCACCCGCCGCCTCGACTCTCTCGACTTAGAACTGTTTGTCGAATCCGTTCAGGGTCATCGTCGCGAGGATCGTGCCGTCTTCGTATTCGCCGGGGTTGCAGAAGAAGGGCGAGCCTTCTTTCTGGACGTATTTCAGTTTGCTCACGTTGAGAGTCGCTTTGACGCTTCGGCTTTTCCCTTCACCCGTGTTTTCGAGTTTGACTTCGGAAAGGCCCGTCTGCGAAGGAATGGCGATCGTGCATTTGAGACCTAGGGCAGAGGCCATCCGGAATTCGTAGGAGACGCCGGGCGGGCATTTGTAACCCCACCGTCCGACGTAGGGAGGGCCTTGATTCAACACGGTCAAGGTGTTTTCGCAGCCATTTGCGTTAATGCTGAGTGGCAGGGAGTTCGGCGTTTTGCAGGCGAAGTATTCGTAGAACGAGGTGAGTCCCACTTCCGCCCCAGCCGCCGCAAGTTGCCCGCTGAACGTGCCGGGACATTTCAGGGCGCCGGCTTGAAATCCGAATTCGACGGTGGTACTGCCCTGCGTCGCCAAGTACGTCGGGTAGATTTCTCCCTGGAATCGAGGCTGTTTTGCCGCTTCCGCGGATTTTTCGCCGACTAGGTAGAAGGCCCTCTGTTCTTTGGCGAGAGCCGTAGCCCCACTGGCGAGCAGCACGGCGACGACCACAGCAAAACCAATCATTCCCCGCAGGCCAACGTATGGGCGCAGCCGCACAAGTCCGAGCGATTGCCGGATCACTGGCATCAGTCCCCCTTTTCTGCCTGCCGAAAGAAAAACTCCATCGACAGGCTCGTATTCTCAACAAGCCGGTTCACGACCGACTTCGAGGGACCTTAGAAATATCGCTGTCTGTACGTCAACCGATGTAAACGGATCATCTAGAAGAAGAGCGACCCGCAGGGAGGCCGCCCGACTCCCTATTTGAAGGTGACCTTGTCTACCGCCTCCTTGATCTTGTCGACGATGACGTTGGCCAGCTCGGTTCCCTGTTTGCCGTTGAACCCTTTCATCGCCGCGACCATGCCGACCATCAGCAGCGAGACGAGCAGGATCAGGCCGACGTACTCGACCGTCCCCTGCCCCCTCTCACCGCCGGCCAGGTTGCGGATCGCCCGCAGCCGGCAGGCGATGCTGGCGTGCGCGTAGCCCATCAGCGCGTAAATCAAATCGAGCCTCCTTTCGGGTTTGGCTCGATGCTCGACCGCGCCGCGTCACGGATCTAGACGCGAGTGGGCCAACTTCCTGGCGGAGGTGTGAAAAGTGCGAAACGGCGGCGGAATTACCGAGCCTTAGCGTCTCTTCCCGCCCCCGCGGCCCCTACCGCCCTTCCCGCACCCCACGGCCCGCACCACCGGCCGCAGCCCCCGCCTCCTGCCGCTCTGGGCCCGCAGCTTGGCCCTGGCCCGCGCCGGCGCGGCGCAGAGGTCGCGGCTGTTGACGATCAGGCCC
>Ga0157298_10000005_pt1 | contig 150504 bp, 143 predicted proteins | sample NitcycUS043104R2_FD_108394 | JGI IMG/M metagenome (GOLD analysis project Ga0157298, IMG submission 108394) | Soil microbial communities from Arlington Agricultural Research Station in Wisconsin, USA - Nitrogen cycling UWRJ-S043-104R-2 | ecosystem: Environmental > Terrestrial > Soil >...
AGGGGGACAGGCCTCGGCGGCGAACTGCACGCGGGTGCAGATCGTGCGGATGTGGGCCTGCTCGAGGAAGGCGCTCCTGGGCAGGCGGGCCTGGATCGACTCCACGTTGGCGTCGCCCCTGCGGGGGCGGTAGACCGCGGTCAGGGCCGGGTGGGCGCCTCGCTCGGTCCCACCCTTCAGCTTTATGGCTAGCTTTGGCTTGAAGGGAAGCCGCGAGCAGTTGGCGGCCTGGAAGCGCGAGGAGCGGGAGACCGGGCGATCGTCGGCTATCGAGAAGACATCAACCCCTCCCCCCCAGATCTCCGCCACGGTCGCATACGGGTCGCAGCTGGTCGGGTTGAGGGTGAACTGGGGGCGGTCGACGTCGACGCGGATGTCGCGGACCTTGAGCGGGATGCCGGCGAGGATGTGGGGGATCGGGTCCGAGGAGGCTCCGTCGACTTCGGCGCGGCCACTGACCGGGTCGAGGCGCAGGGCCTGGCGGACGACCACGGTGCCGACGTCGAAGGGGCCGGCGACCGCGGGGACTATGCCGACCACAGACAGCGGTGCCTTGCCGACCGGACCTGAGAGGTAGAGGTCACCGGGCACGTAGGTGAGCTGGGAGCCGGCGCCGGCGCCGCCGATCGCGGTGCCGATCTGGGAGGCAGCAGGACAGGAGGGCTGGGCGAGCTCTGCCTTGCCGGGCCTCGACTTGGCCTGGGCGATCGCGGCGTCGGGGCATTTGGCCACCCCGGCCAGCTTGGCGAGGACGCCAGGGGGAAGCGTGGCGTCGAAGCGGGTCAGGTCCTGGTCGCCGTCCCTTCTGGTCAGGCGCATGTGGAAGGGCGAGTAGGCGGCGGCGCTGTTGTTGAGGGTGCCGGCGATGAAGCCGGGGTCGAAGGGAGGGGTGTCGCCGCTCGGGCAAGGGCCGCCCTCGGGGCCGGAGGCGATCTCGAAGGTGGCGATGCGCCTGAGCGGGTCGGCTGGGTCCGAGGAGGGGGCGAGGTCGGCGACGGCGGCGTGAGTGCCGCAGGTCGGCGGGGTGATCAGGGGGCTCCTGCCCCCCTCGCGCAGGCGGGCGCGGAAGCGCGAGACCGGGTAGGGCGGCAGGTCGGCGAAGGTGGTGGTGAGCTGGCCGGTGCGCGGGTCTGGCTCTACCTTGCCGGCGATCTTGAAGACGAGGCCGAGGCCGGGGTCCTTGATCACCATGTAGAGGGGGAGGAGGGTGTCGAAGGGGTTCTCGGGGCCCGGCTGGGCGGGGTCGTCCTGGGCGCCGACGTAGAAGGCGCCGTGCAGGATCTGCTCCTCGAGGACCGGGGTCTCGACTTCGATCGTGCCGAGCTTGGAGGCCCCCGGGCAGCCCTCGCCGGGGGCGGTGAGTGCGGACTCGGCGGCGAGCTGCGCCAGCGAGCAGGTCTCGAGCCCTTCGGCGGCCGACGGGTTCAGGGTCATCCCCTCGGGCAGCGCCAGGACGGCGGAGTCGATGTCGGCGGCGGCGATCCCCTCGGGGTCGGCGATCCCTTCGTCTCTCACGTCGATCGAGAGATCGAGGCCAGAGGGCGCCTCGGCGCGCTGGGTGGTCGCATCCAGGGAGAGCGCCGGGGCGAAGTCGAGGGCCGAGCAGCCTTCCATGGCGGGGCTGAGGGCGCTCTCGCGCGCTTCGGTGCCCGGGCTCGGTGCGAGCGGATCGCCGGTCCACCACGAGGTCGCCTCGAAGATCGTCTCCAGGGGGCCCTCGCAGGAGCGTGGCATCGTCAGGAAGGGCTTGGGCGGTATGTCGGCCGGGCAGCTGGCCGCGCTTTCCAGGCAGACGCCGCGCTCGGGGTCGTTGGCGGCGTCGGCGGGGTTGCCCCAGAGGGTCGTGGTCGAGTTGAAGACTTCGACGATCTGGGAGGTGTTGGCGAGGGTGGCGACGATGTTGTAGGGGGGGGTTGGGCGGGCGGTGACACTGAGGATGATCGGCACGTCGACTACCCAGAAGCCGATCTTGGCCGCGGTGCCGGGGGTGGGCTCGAGGTTGTAGAGGGGGGCTTCGAAGGGGCCCGGGATGCCGAGCCCGCCGCCGACCTCGCCTTTGACGTGGCCGAGCGCGGCGGAGTCCGCGCACTCGGCGGCGCCGGCGCCGACTTTCTGCAGGAAGTCGATCGTCTGGCAGCGGGGCACCGCGGTCGGGTTGCCGGCGAAGCCCTCCGGGGCGATCACGCGCAGGTCGCGCAGGGCGCCTTCGGTGACTTTGACGCCTTTTTCCACTTTGGTGTTGAGCGCAAAGGAGGTGACCATCGCCCCAGGGTGTGAGCCGGCCTGGGTCTCGGGCGCCCCGTCGGTGAGGAACTCGACCTGGGGGTCGGCGATGCCGAAGTCGGCGGCGGCCGAGGCGGGGGCCGCGAGCGCGGCCAGCGCCACCATCGCGGCGAGCACGCGGCCGAGGTGCCTCACCGGCCTGCCCTCCGGGTCTGGGCGCCCCTGCGCCTCTTCGGCACGCAGCGGACCTTGCCGGCGCGCCTGACCCGGCGCTTGCCCTTCGGGCAGCGCCTTGGCTTCGGCTTGACGGTCGGGTCGGGCGGCCCTTCGTGGGAGAAGGAGCCCGGGGTCACCGCGGGCGGCGGCGGGGGCGGGCTCTGGCAGGCCTCGCCTTCGCACTCGGCGGGCCGCTCGGGCTCGGGAAAGCCCCCTCCGACCCGGGCGACGTAGACGTCGTTCAGTCCGTAGTCGGAGCCGACCAGGCTGGCCTGGGTCGAGATGAAGGCGCTCTCTCCGCTGGGGTCGGCGTCGAGGAACGTCGAGTCGGCAGAGCTGCGCCCCGAGGAGATCAGATCCACGCAGCCGCCTGCCTCAGCGCCATAGGTTGGGTCGTCGGTCGAGCAGGTCCCTTTGCCCGGCGCCTCCCACTGGTAGACGTCCCAGGCGCCGTTGGTGTCAGTGGGGACGAGGGCCTCGATGCTTTCGAAGAAGACGCGAGACCCGTCGGAGGAGAGGACGCGGGGGGAGTGGAAATTGATTTCCCAGCCAGGGAGGCGGGCCGCGGCGGGTCTCGGTTCAGTCGAAGTGCCCAGATTCGTGCCGGTCGGCCGCGCCCCCGTCGGGTTGCACGAAACGCAGCGCAGCTCGCCGCTCCCTGAGTCGTACCGGTAGACCTCGGCCGCCGGCAGGCCGCTGGCCGCGTCGCGGTTGTCGAACCCGGTCAGGACAGCCGAGGAAGTGAAGGCGGCGAAGCGGCCGTCTGCGCTCACCGTCGCCCAGCGGCCCGCCGGCTGGCGCTGGATTGGAGTCGGCGGCCCATCCAGTTTGATCCCCCCGACCGACCCGATGTCCTGGTTCGCCAGCGCGGCGATGAAGTTGAGCCCGCCGCCCGCCTTGTATAGGTAGAGATTGTCCGCACCGTCGCTCGCCGGGCCGGCGCCGTCCAGGTCGGCGGTCGAGGCGAGGTAGATCCGCGAGGCGTCCTCGCTCGCTCCCATCGGGCCCTCGACGTCCTCGGCGATCAGCGTGGCCGTCTCGGTTGCCACATCGAATTCGTAGAGATTCCCCTGCAGCGGCCCTTCGAAGACCTCGAAGATCGCCTTGGAGCCGTCCTCCGCGGCCGTCCAAAAGAAGGAGCGGGCGCTGGTCACCGAGCCTGAGACTGGAACCGTTTCTTTGCCGTCGATCCGGACGTAGAGCGTGCCTGGCTTGGAGAACGCGGAGGCACCGCCGTAGGCCGTCCAGAAGATGTGCGAGCCGTCGGCGGAGATCGCGTTCTCGAGGTTGGAGAAGTCCGGACCGTTGATCCCATTAGTGCCTGCCGCGCACGGCTTGGTCGCTTTGCCGCTCGGCAGATGGCAGACGAAGCGCGTCTCGCCGGCAACGTGCTCGTAGAGCAGCAGTTCGCCCGGTTCCACGGACAGAGCGTCTTTGTGCAGCTTGGCGTCTGCGACGTAGATAGCGTGGGAGCCGTCCTCCGAGAAGCCCTTCAACTGCAGGTTGGAGTATTTGTCGGGCGTGCGGCCCGGCGGTTTTTCGGTCGTGATCGCTTCGTAGACGGCGGGAGCGGCACAGTTGGAGCGCCGGTAGATGTTCGGGTACTCGAGCGCCGCGTCCGAGGTCAACCGAGCCGCCGAGTTGTGGCGAAGCCATGCCTGGCAGAGGTCGGCGCTGAAGCCTTTGAACTCGTTGGTGAGGGCGATCTCGCCGTCGAGCGGCGGCGTCGTGCGGGCCGGTGAGATCGACTCGCTGCCCCAGCCCGCCGGCCCGCGCTCGGCCAGGTACTGGGAGATATAGGCGCCGCCCTCGAGCTTGCCGAACGCGGCGATCGAGGAAAAGGTGAAGCGATCGCCCGACGGGGCCGCCTGGTTCAGTTCCGTGAAACGCCCTTCTCGCAGCAGGCCGATGTCGGTATTGCCTTTGGCGAGGGGTGAGACGAGCTCGTAGGCGCGGCAGTCGGGCAGGGTGGCCGAGGGGCCGCCCCTGACCGCGTCGTTGGGGCAGGGATCCGGGTCCCTGGGAAGGGCGAAGGTCGTGAACGACCCTTCCAGGCCGTCGGCTGGAGTAGGTCCCTTCGGACCGTTGCCGTCGGGGTCGATGCCGAAGACCGGGGCGCCGCCCGAGCTCTCTGCGACGAAGCGGTAGTGATAGGTCGTGTTGGGCGCCAGACCCCCCAAGAGAACGCCCGCGGTGGTCAGGGTCGCGTTGACGACTTTGCTGGTGAGGAGCGCACCGGGGGGCAGCGGCTGGGTCTTGTCGCAGCCCCCCTCAGAGCATTTGCCGGTGCCGTATTCGACGTGGTAGGTCGTATCGGCCCGGAAGCGCGGGTTGATCTGCGCTTTCACCGTCGCGCTCTCGGTCCCCACCGCGGTAGCTAGTTGGGCGACGATGTCCGGGGGGCGGAGCGGCGGCGGTTCGCAGCCGATTGGTGCCGAGCCGAAAGCGGTCACGTAGCTATGGCGGGCAGGCCCGTCACCAAGCTGGTTGCTGCGCAGCACGAACAGATCAGGACCCCCACTGCCCGCGCAGAAGGCGGTGCCCAGACCCACCACATCGTCCTTGATCAAGCCGATGTCGAACTGAGGGAAAACGTCGATTTCGGTCTCTCCGAACCGGTCCCCCCGCTCCATGCCGAGAATCGGAACCCCAGTCGGTTCGTAGCCGAGCACGTACTTTCCCGCAAAGGGCGGGGACCCCGTTTCGGTCACATAGACGCTGCCTTGGGCATCGACAGCCACCGCCATCGGGTTCTGCGCGGCGAAGCTTGACTCCCCCGGTTTGCCCGGCGCCATGGGTACTCCGATCGTACTCAGCTTGTAGACGTCGGGGAGGCCATCGAGGGCGAGGTAGATGTTCCCCTCCGGATCGACATCGAGTGCCTCCACCGCCAGGCCGTCGAAGGCGGCCAGCAGACCCTCGAAGTCGATCTGTTCCCGGAAGGCCCCGTCCAGGTCGAAGATCTGGATGCGGTCCGCGCCGCCCACCACAATCGCGTCGATGGCAGCGTCGTAGGCGATGAAGTCATTGATCGTCGAAGCAAGCTGGCTTGGACCGCTACCGGAGGTCCCCGCTCCACAGACATCATCCGGGTCGACCGGGCAGACGTCCCGCTGTTCCTGCGGTGCCGACGCCGCGACCTTGGTCTGGTTGACGTCGCCACCGAACATCAGCAGGAATTTGCCCGTGGGGCTGAACTTCTGCACGCGCAGGTTCGCGGCGTCGTAGACGAACACGGACCCATCCGGGCTGACCGTCACGCCCATCGGCGCGCTTAGCTGGCCCCGACCTGGGCCTGGATTTCCCGCCCTGCAGAGCTCTGTCGGCGGGTTTCCCGACGGCTCAGCCGGGCCGCAGGCCTGGAGCACTTCGGAGCCGTCCGCGACCCCCCACCCCCAGGATTCGACGAAGAGACCCCAAGCCGTATACACGCTGAGACGAGCGTTGCCCCGGTCGGCTACGTAAAGCCTACCGTCGCTAGGGTCGGCCGCCAAGGCCCGAGCGTTGTCGAGCTCAGCGGCGCCGCTGCCCGGCTCGAGACGCTCCTCTGGAAAGCGAAGAAGAAGGTCCGGCGCGGCCGCCGACGCCAACGAGACGTTCATAGATCCCAGCGCAGCCAGCACCACGGCGGCCGCCCACCAATGCCTAGCCCCAGCGCTCAATCGTTGTTCCCTGATCCTCAACGCCTCAACCTCGATTCCCTCCCGCGGATCCGAGTGTCGTACACACTACGGTACTTCCTTGGTCTCGCCACGATACCACGTTGGCCACCTCCGCATCAAACCGCGACCGGGCGCATGCCCGGTCGCGGTTTCTTATCGCTATCTGACGGCTTGGCCTATGTCGCCGAGATGCTTGCCGCGCTGCCGTCTGTGTTGGTGCCTTTCACTGTCGCGGAACCGGTCATCGTCCCCGTGTGGGTTGTCCCCAAGAAGACGCAAATCCCGCCATGATAATGGGATGTGATGCCACCAACTGTCGAATCGAGTGTGATTTCCGATCCGTTAGGTGTGTAGGTCACTCCGCTAAGCGACTGCGATGGAATTGTGATTTCGCAGTTCGGGTGTGTGACCACGATCGGGCCTTTGCTTGTGCATTCGACTGTTACTGTCGCATGCCCGGTCGGGTTGCTTCCCGATGCTTTCGTGTTGCTGTGGAACACGAAGTGGCATTCGTTGGTGTCGACGACAACGCTGCCAGCCGCGCCACCTTCTGTCTTGCATTTGCCATATGTCGGTGTGACTCTGACAGCCGTCACTGTGGCCGCACTGACTGTGCCGTGGTATGAGGCTTCTTCGCATTCGATCGGGGTGCCGCCGTCGACCGAGAATTTGACCCTGTGCGTACCGCTCTCGGTGCCGACGACCAGGCCATGTCCGCCGGTGGCGGTGTGGGTAAAGTGGCCCGTGATGCTCGCCGAGGCGTTCAGCACGCCGACGGCGGTCATCGCCATCGCGGCCAAGAGGCCAAGGCCGAGTGCCTTGAGCTTGATGCTCATGTCGTTCCCTTTCTCTTTTTGATTTACGAGAACGCCGAGATCCGGCGTCCCCGATCCCCGGGTTGGGGACAGGAACAGACATACCGGTTTTTGCACCGATTAGTCAAGTTTTTTCTATAGTATCCCCGATACGGGGCTCGGCGCTAGGGGACGCGAGCGAAAAACCCCCGCAAAACGCGTGTGAGCGTTTTGCGCGCGCGCCATTCCGCGCACCGCAGCTTTTGGCGCCCGCGCGGCGTCGCGCCGGCTGTCTGGGCGTCGCGCCGGCGGTTTCGAGGGGGCTAAGCCTGCTGCTGGGACTCTTGCCGGACGCCGACCGCCCAGACGACCGCCAGGCCGAGCGCTACCCCGGGGACCGCCAGCAACGCGGTGCCGATGTCCGTCTCCCCCAGGCTTTTGCCGCTGGCCGCCTGCGCGATCGCGCCGACCACGATTGCGCCGATGGTCGAGCCGAGCAAGGCGCCGACGATGCCCTGCCAGAAGCGGTCGGGCAGGAAGACGGTGAAGTGCCAGAGGGCGATGCCGACGGTGAACCAGACGACCAGGGCCATCAGCGACTCCTCCCGTGCTTGCGGCGCTGCTGGCGCCGTTCGCGCCGTTTGCGGTTGCGCTCGCGCCGTTCGGCCGCCGCCGGGTCGTCGCCATCGTCGGTAGTCGGCTCAGCGCCGACCAGGGCGATTTCCTCTTCGGCGGGAACGATCTCCGCTTCCTGCGCCGCTTCCTCGCCGTCGAGGCGCGCCAGGTCGGCGTCGTCGACGAAGGCGGGCACCCTGCCGTCCGCGGCAACGATCCTCTCGCGGCGGCGCACGAAGCCAGGCTCGCGTTCCTTCCAGGCGGTGAGGACCGGCGAGGCGATGAAGATGGAGGAGTAGGTCCCGGAGAAGATCCCGACCATCATCGCGAAGGCGAAGTCCTGGAGCGTCGCACCGCCGAAGACGAGCAGCACGCCGACCAGGAAGACCGACGAGAGGCCGGTGATAAGCGACCGGGTCAGGACCTCGCTCATCGATCGGTTGACGATCTGGCTGAAGGCGGCACGTGGCATCCGCGGCACGTTCTCGCGGATGCGGTCGAAGACGATGACGGTGTCGTAGAGCGAGTAGCCGAGAATCGTCAGGAACGCCGCAACGGTGCCGCTGCTCACTTCTTTGCCGACCAGCGAGTAGACGCCGGCGGTGATCAGGACGTCGTGGGCGACCGCGATCAGGACCGGGACCGCGTACTTGCCCTCGAAGCGGAAGGCGACGTAGGCGGAGATCAGCAGCAGGGAGAAGATGATCGCGAGCATCGCGCTGCGCGCGATCTGTTCACCGAAGGTCGGCCCCACGCTGGTGTTTTCGAAGCTGCCGGGCTGGGTGCCGAGCTCGGCGGTGAGCGCCGCCCGGACGTCGCTGACGCCGCCCGGCTGCAGCTCGCCGGTCTGGATTTGGAAGCCCTGACCGAAGCGATCGTTCTCGGTCTCCTGGATCTCCGCCTCGCCGAGCCCCTCTTCCTCGAGCACCGCCCTCACGTCCTCCACCGAGACGTCCTGCTGCTGCGGCGCGAAGTTGAGCCGCGTGCCGGACTCGAAGTCGATGCCGAAGTTGAGCTGGTTGGTGGCCAGCGAGAGGGCGCCGACGGCCAGGATCAGGCCCGACGCCGAGAAGAACCAGCGACTGGCCCCGATGAAGTTGAAGTGCCAGCGCGGTCCCCCCTCCCCCGCGCCCAGCAGCCGCGGCGAGAGGTTGAGCAGGCCCCGCCCGAAGATGCCGAAGATCGCCTGCGTGAAGACGACGGCGGTGAACAGCGAGACGATCGTGCCGACGCCGAGGGTGAAGGCGAAGCCTTTGACTCCGGCCGTCGCCAGGACGAAGAGGATGAAGGCGGTGAGCAGGGTGATGACGTTCGCGTCGATGATCGTCCCAATGCCGCGTTTGTAGCCGACGGCGATCGCGGACGTGAGGCTGCGGCCGGCGCGAATCTCCTCCTTGATCCGCTCGAAGATGACGATGTTCGAGTCGGCGGCGACGCCGATGGTCAGGATCAGGCCGGCGATGCCAGGCAGGGTCATCGTCACCGGGATCAGCTTGATCAGGGCGAAGAAGACGACCGCGTAGACGGCCAGGCCGAGGGTCGCGACCACGCCGAGCAGGCGGTAGTAGAGCAAGAGGAAGAGGATCACCAGGGCGAGGCCGATCAGGCCGGCCTTCAGGCCCTGGTCGAGCGCCTGCTCGCCGAGGGTCGCGGAGACCTGGGTCTGGCTGATCAGCTTCAGGTTGATCGGCAGGGCGCCGATCTGCAGGAAGGTCGCCAGGTCCTGGGCGTCCTGGATGTCGGCGAAGCCGCCGGAGATTTCGGCGCCGTTGCGGCCGTCGATCCCGTCGGGGTTCTGTTCGAAGTCGATCGACGGGCGGGTCTTGACTTCGTTGTCGAGGACGACGGCGAAGCGCCCCGCGAGTTCTTCGGCCCGTTCGCCAGCCGGTCCGATCGCCCGTGCCCGGCCGCGCTGTGCGATCCGCCGGGTGACCTCGTGGAACGCCTCCTGCCCGTCGTCGGTGAAGTCGAAGGTGACGTTCGGGTTTTTGAGCTGGTCGAATTCCTGCTTGGGATCGGTGATGTCGTCACCCGAGAGCGCCGGCCGGTCGCGCAGCGCGTACCAGCCGGGCTCCGCGTCCTCGATCACCGAGCCGTCTTGGCTCGAGGGCAGCTCCGAGACGACGATCGTCCCGGGTGGCACGACCATGACTTCGCCTTTGGCCTGGCGTTTCTTGCCGGTCGCCGAGATGTACAGGTCGCGGCGGGCGAACTCGGGCCCCGCGATCAGCTCATGGGCGCTGTCTTTGGAGAAGAGGTAGTAGCGCGGTCGGTTGGTCGAGCATTCGGTGCAGTCGGGTTCGGGTTTCTGTTCGGTCGCGAGCTTCACTGCCGCGTAGGCGGTCGGGTAGGCGCCCGAGAGGATCAGCTGGACGTTTTCTTGCTTGGAGATGCTGCGACCGGCGGCGACCCATTCGTCGTCCGCTTCTTTGACCGGGCCGGGCGGCGGTTCGCTGCCCGGGAAGCCGCCGATGACCTTCTCGCGGCCGATCAGGTTCGGTTCCCAGTCGTAGAAGTAGAGCTGGGCCGTCGTGCCCACCTGGTCGATCGCCCGCTGCGCGTTGGTGACGTCGGGGAGGCTTACCGAGATGTTGTCCTCGCCGAGGCGCGAGACCTCCGGCTCGGCGACCCCGAGCTCGTCGACGCGCTCGCGGATGATCCCGATCGAGCGCTCGATGTCGTCGCCGCTTACCTCCTCCACCTTGCCGGTCGGCGTGCCCTGGTAGATCAGTTCGGTGCCGCCGCTGAGGTCCAGCCCGAGCTTGGTCTCCTTTTTGGCCACGATGACGCCCGAGACGACCAGCAGGGCGAGGACGAAGACCAGTACGAAGATGTTGCTGCGTCGTCGGGTCATCGCCTATTTGTCGGGTGTCAGGACGAGCAGCAGGCCGCCGTCGTCGTCGTAGGCGGGAAACACGTCGGCGATCGCGTCGGCGGGCAGGTCCCCCTCCGCGTTCACCGAGACGCGCTTGCCCAGTGAGCGCACCCCCCACTCCAGCGAGGTCTCGATCGGGTCGGAGACGCCGTCGCCGTTGGTGTCGGCGGCCTCGCCGCCGTCGCCCGACTCCTTCCAGCGCAGGCCCAGTACCTCCTGGACGGGACGGCCGATGACGTCCTCGTCGGTGAGCCCGGTGAGCTCGAAGCTGCCGCGGCCCGCGTCGATCACTCGGGCCTTCTGATCGCAGACGAAGAAGGCGGCATCGGGAGCCGGGTAGTAGTCGTCGAGCAGCTCGAAGACGAAGCCGAAGCCGCACTTCGCGCAGCCCTTCGGGCGGGTGCTGAAGCCCGCCGTCCGGTCGGAGCTGCTTTCCCTGTTTCCGCAGTTGGGACAGATGAAGAACGGCATCGCCCACAGGCTACTGATGCTCCGCTCGAAAGAGGCTGCGCGCTGCTCAGAAAAGACTGGCCGGTCGGTCCGGCGCGGCCACGCCGAGGTGCTCGTAGGCCCGCTCGGTGAGGACGCGGCCGCGCGGCGTCCGCTTCAGCAGGCCCTCCTGGAGGAGATACGGCTCGAGGACGTCCTCGATCGTGTCCTGCTCCTCCCCGATCGCGACCGCGAGCGTCGAGAGCCCGACCGGCCCGCCGCCGAACTTGGTGGCGACCGTGTCCAGCAGGTTGCGGTCGCTGCGGTCGAGCCCGCCGGCGTCGACCTCGAGCATCTCCAGGCCGGCGGCAGCGACGTCCGCGTCGACCTTGCCGCGCCCCTTCACCTGGGCGAAGTCGCGGACCCGCTTCAGCAGCCGGTTGGCGACCCGCGGCGTGCCGCGCGAGCGCTCGGCGATCGTCCGCGCCCCGCCAGCGTCGATCTCCACGTCGAGGATCCCCGCCGACCGCTCGACTATCTCGGCCAGGTGTTCGGCGCTGTAGTGCTCGAGGCGGTGGCAGACGCCGAAGCGGTCCCGCAACGGCGTGGTCAGCAACCCCGAGCGCGTCGTCGCCCCGACCAGGGTGAAGGGCGGCAGCGGCAGGGTGACGGTGCGCGCGCCGGCCCCCTGCCCGAGCACGACCGGCAGCTCCCCGTCCTCCATCGCCGGATAGAGGGTCTCCTCGACGGCGCGGCCGAGGCGGTGGATCTCGTCGACGAAGAAGACGCTGTTCGGCTCCAGCGCGGTGAGGAAGGAGGCGACGTCGGCCTTGCGCTCCAGGGCCGGGCCGGCGGTCTGGACGAGCGGCACCCCCATCTCGGCGGCGACTATGTGCGCGAGAGAGGTCTTGCCGAGCCCGGGCGGACCGGCCAGCAGGACGTGGTCGAGCGGCTCGCCACGCTGCCTCGCCGCCTCGATGAAGATCTCGAGCTGCTCGGTGACCTGGCGCTGGTTGACGAACTCGTCGAGGCGCGGCGGGCGCAGCGAGCGGTCGAGGTCCTCGTCGGGGGCGTCGGCGCGGGCGTCGTGGACGCGCACCTCGGCGTCGACCGGGATCGGCTCCTCGCCGATCCCCGGCGTGCGGATCCGCTTCTCGTTCATGCCTTGGCGCTCCCGGCCTTGCGCAGCGCGGTCGCGATCAGCTCCTCGGGATCGCCGCTCTCGATGCCGTCGAGCAGCCGCTCGGCCTCGATCGGCGCATAGCCGAGGTTGACGAGCCCGTCGCGCGCGAGGCCGCGGGCGTCGCCGCTGCCGCCGGCAGCCTCCACGACCTCTTCCTCCAGCTCGCCCGCCACCTTCTCTCGCAGCTCGACGATGATCCGCTCCGCCGTCCGCTTGCCGATCCCGGGCACCGCCTGGAAGCGCTTCGCGTCGCCGGCGGCGATCGCCCGCAGCAGCTCGCGCGCGGGGCCGCCGGAGAGCGCCGCGATCGCAACCTTGGGGCCGACGCCGCTGACCGAGACCAGCAGCGTGAAGAGGTCGCGCTCCTCCTCGGAGGCGAAGCCGTAGAGGGAGAGTGAGTCCTCGCGCGCCACCAGCTCGGCGTGCAGGAAGGCCTCGCGGCCGGTCGCCGGCACCGCCTTCAGGGTCTCCGCCGAGACGGCGAGCCGGTAGCCGACACCGCCGGCGTCGATGACGACGTGGTCGGGCCGCCGCACCATCACCTCGCCGCGCACCGCGGCGATCATCCGGCCACCCGCGCGCTTCCGCCCGCGTCGGCCGCGGCCACGGCCTCGCGCCGCCCGGCGCCACCGCCGTGGCAGATCGCCACCGCAAGGGCGTCGGCGGCGTGGTCGGGATGGGGCGGCTCGGGCAAACCCAGCAGGGTCCCCACCATCCGCTGCACCTGGCGCTTGCCGGCGGCGCCGGAGCCGCAGACCGCCATCTTGATCGCCTGCGGCGTGTAGGCGAAGCAGGGGATGTGGCTCTGGGCGGCCGCGAGCATGGCGACGCCGCTCGCCTGGCCGACCGCCATCGCGGTCCGCACGTTCTTGCCGAAGTAGACCTCCTCGACCGCCAGCGCCCCCGGCTCGTGCCAGCCGATCAGCTGGGCCAGCTCGCCGTGGATCCGCTCCAAGCGCCGCTCCATCGGCAGCTCGGCCGACGTCTCGACGACCCCGCCGTCGAGCGCCACCATCCGGTTGCCCTCGACCCGCACGACGCCGAAGCCGAGATTGGCCGCACCGGGGTCGATTCCCATCACGACTTGCATGGGAACTGATTCTGGGAGCAGCCTCGGATGCCTTCAGGCAATCAGCCTTCGGTGCCTGTCGCCTGGATGCCGACGGCTTTCTCGCTTGTGTCGAACCCCCGCAATGTCAGCGAGCCGTCCAAGCCTCCGGGCCACTGTGTCCCGAAGTAGGCGCAATGGATTCCCAGCTCGCAGTGAGTTGTCATGCCGGTCGCTGTGAAGGCAACTGTCAAGACGCTGACGCCGGATTCGCTCGTCGCCGTGAAGGAGACGCCTTGGAATGTCTGAGGCGGAATCGCCATTCCCTGGTTCACGAGATGGAATTCCATCTGTTTGCCAGCCGGGCAGACCAGGTGCGCTGTGTTGTCGGCCAGGGCTTTTTTGCCGATTGTGAGGACGAAGTAGCACCCATTCTCTGTCACGCCCACCACGCCTTCGTATTCCCCGTTCAACCCGAATTCGCAGTGTTCGTAATCGGGGACCAATGTCACCGATTCGGTTGTGGTGGCACTCGTTGTCCCTTCGTATTTGGCTTTCGAGCAGCCGACTTCCTGCCCGAAGAATGTGAAGACGTTCATCGTGTGCACGGTGCCGCGCCACGTCGTGTGCGCGGTGCCCGTCGTGAAGTGGCCGCCCGTCGTGGCCGTGCTCGGCGCGCTGAAGGCAACGGCGAGCGCGAACGCGGTGAGAAGAAGCCCGGTGGCTTTGAGCCTGGTTTTCATCTCTAACGGAAGAGATAACCCACCCAGCGCTTTTAGTCAATTAACCTTGAGTTAACTACGCCGCCGCTAGCTGCTCGAGCACCTCGTCGGGGATGTCGAAGTTGGCGTGGACCTCGTTGACGTCGTCGTCCTCTTCCAGCGCCTCGATCAGCGCCAGCAGCGACTTGGCGTCGTTGCCCTTCACCTCGACGGTGCTCTTCGGCTCCATCGCCACGTCGGCCGATCCGACCTCGATCCCCGCTCCCTCGAGCGCCGCGCGGACCGCGCCCAGGTCGCTCGGCCCGCAGAGCACGCGCAGGGCCTCCCCCTCCTCGCGGACGTCTTCGGCGCCGGCGTCGATCGCGACGATCACGTCGTCCTCGCCGTAGCGCTCGCCGTCTACCGTGACGACGCCGCGCTTCTCGAAGATCCAGGCGACCGAGCCGGGCTCGCCTAGGCTGCCGTTGTGCTTGCTGAAGGCGTGCCGGACTTCGGCGCTGGTCCGGTTGCGGTTGTCGGTCAGCGCCTCGACCAGGATCGCGGCTCCGCCGGGGCCGTAGCCCTCGAAGAGCACCGTTTCGATCGCGGCCGCGTCGCCACCGGCGCCGGTGCCGCGGTCGATCGCCCGCTGGATGTTGTCCTTGGGCATCGAGGCTTCTTTCGCCTTCTGGATCGCCGTGGCGAGGGCCGGGTTGCCGTCCGGGTCGCCGCCGCCGTCGCGGGCGGCGACGGCGATCGCCCGCGCCAGCTTGGTGAAGAGCTTGCCGCGCTTGGCGTCGGCAGCGCCCTTCTTGTGCTTGATCGAAGACCACTTCGAGTGCCCGGACACGTTTGGCATTCTATGAGCCGTGCGGGCGCTCACGGCAAGCTTCCTCTTCGTCGTGATGCTCCTCGCGGCCCTGGCCCTCTGGACCGCGATCCCGCTCGGCTGGGTCTACATCGGCTCCAAGGTCGCCGACACCCAGTTCCCGAGCCAGGGCCCCTACGCAGTCGTCGCCGTCGGCATCCTCGTCTCGATCGTCCTCGACGCCTGGCTGATCGGCCGGCTCAACGCCCTCTACGTCAGGGCCACGGGCACCAACCGGCTGACGCCGATGCGACCGGCCTGGCTGAGGAGCATGCGAGACAGCTCCACGCCGGTCGGGACGACCACCGTGGTCGAGGCCGTGCTGATGGGCTCGGTCCTGGTCGCCGCGGCGGTCTTCGTCGCCTGGTTCTTCCTGCTCGCCGGCTCGCCGCTGCCGAACAGCTAGACCCGCCGCCTAAACGGTGCCCATATGGGCACCGAAGGGACGGCGGGTCTGCTCAGACGACGAACCTGCCGTCTTCCTGCATGACGGTGCCGTCGACCTCGATCCTGCCGCCCAGCCGCAGGTCGCAGACCAGGTCGGTGTGGACGGCGGACTCGTTGACGCCGCCCGACTCGGGGTAACTGCGACCGACCGCCATGTGGACGGTGCCGCCGAGCTTCTCGTCGAGCAGCACCTCGCGGGTGCCGCGGTCGATCGCGTAGTTGGTGCCGATCCCCAGCTCGCCGAGGCGGCGGGCGCCGTCGTCGGTGTCGAGCAGCTGGATCAGGAACTCCTCGCCGCGCTCGGCGCTCGCGTCGACGACCTTCCCCGCCTCGAAGCGCAGCCGCACCCCGGCGACCTCGCGGCCGCCGATCGTCGCCGGCAGGTGGAAGCTGACCTCGCCCTCGACGGAGTCCTCGACCGGGCCGGTGAAGAACTCGCCGTCGGGCATGTTGTGGCGGCCGTCGCAGGGGATGAACTTGCGGCCGGCGATGCCGAGCCTGATGTCGGTGCCGGGCGCGACCACGCGCACCTCCTCGTGGCCCTCGATCCACTCGGCCAGGCGCACGCACTCCTCAGAGGCCTGCTGCCAGGCGGTCAGTGGGTCGCCGTCGGTGGCGAGGCAGGCGCCGTAGTAGAAGTCCTCGTAGTCGGCCAGGCTCATCTCGGCCTCTGCCGCGTAGGCGTTGGTCGGGAAGAGCGTGTAGCACCAGCGGAACTCGCCCCTGGCGCTGCGCTCCATCGCCCGCGCCAGCAGCTCGCCAGTCGCCGTCTGGCGGCGGGTCTGGCGCTCCGGCGGCACGGCGGAGAGCTCCCGCGTGTTGGCGCTGGCGCCGACCGCGATCCGCACGTCGACGTTCTCGAGCAGCCACTCGGAGACCGGCGAGACCCAGTCGAGCTGCGCGTCGCTCGCATGCTTGTAGTAGACGGCCGACTGGCCGTCGAGCGCCACGTTCATGATCGGGTGGCCGCCCGCCTTCAGCACCTCCTCGTAGACCGCCAGCAGCAGCGGCTCGGCTCCGGCCTCGCCGTCGATCGAGACGATCTCCCCCTCCTTCACCTCGGTCGAATAGCCGACCAGGATCTTCGCCAGTCGCTCGGCTCGCGGGTCTCTCACGTCTCGGCCTCCTCGTGGGCGCGCTCGCGCGCCGCGGTCGTCATTGCCATGAACAGCGCGTGCAGTCGGGAGTCGTCGGTCAGCTCCGGGTGGAAGGCGCAGGCGAGCACGTTCCCCTCCCGGATCGCGACCGGATGGTCCTGGTAGCTGGCCAGCACCTCGACGTCCCGCCCCCATCGCTCTACCCAGGGAGCGCGGATGAACACGCCGCGCAGCGGCTCGTCGCCGAGGCCCTCGACCTGGACGTCGGCCTCGAAGCTGGCGAGCTGGCGGCCGAACGCGTTGCGCCGCGCCGTCGCGTCGAGCAGGCCGAGGTGGCCGTCGTCGCAGACGATCATCCCGGCGCAGGTGCCCAGGATGGCGCCTCCCGCCTCGCGATGGGCGCGGATCGCCGGCTCCAGCCCCGCCGCCTCGATCCCCTTGACGATCGTCGTGCTCTCGCCGCCGGGAATGACCAGGCCGTCGAGGCCATGCAGGTCGTCCGGCGTGCGGACCTCGCGCACCTCTGCCCCCAGCTCGCGCAGCACGCGCAGGTGCGCTTCGAAGCCGCCCTGGACAGCGAGGACGCCGATCGAGAGCGCGGAGCCCACCGGGCGAGCTAGGCGCCGCGGTCCTGCAGGAGCGCGTCGGCAGCGGCCAGCTCGGCGATCTCCAGCCCCGGCATCGCCTCGCCCAGCCCGACCGAGGCCGCGGCGACCCGCTCCGGGTCCTCGAAGTGCGTGGTCGCCTCGACGATCGCGCGCGCGCGCCTCTCCGGGTCGGCGCTCTTGAAGATCCCGGAGCCGACGAAGTTGCCCTCGGCGCCGAGCTGCATCATCAAGGCCGCGTCGGCCGGCGTCGCGATGCCGCCCGCGCAGAAGAGCGGCACGGGCAGGCGCCCCAGCTCGGCGACCTCGCGGACGACCTCGAGCGGCGCTTGGTGCTCCTTGGCGGCGCCCGCAAGCTCCTCGGGGCCGAGCTGCGCGAGCCGCTTGATGCCGCCGGTGATCTCGCGCATGTGCCGGACCGCCTCGACGACGTTGCCGGTGCCGGCCTCGCCCTTGGAGCGGATCATCGCCGCCCCCTCGCCGATCCGCCGCAGCGCCTCGCCGAGGTTGGTGGCGCCGCAGACGAAGGGCGCGTCGAAGGCGAGCTTGTCGATGTGGTGGCGCTCGTCGGCCGGGGTCAGCACCTCCGACTCGTCGATGTAGTCGACCTCGAGCGCCTGCAGGACCTGGGCCTCTGCGAAGTGGCCGATCCGCGCCTTCGCCATCACCGGGATCGTCACCGCCTCCTGGATCCCCTTGATCATCGCCGGGTCCGACATCCGGGCGACGCCGCCGTCGCGGCGGATGTCGGCGGGGACGCGCTCGAGCGCCATCACCGCGCAGGCGCCCGCCTGCTCGGCGATCCGCGCCTGCTCGGGCGTGACCACATCCATGATCACGCCGCCCTTCAGCATCTCTGCAAGGCCCGTCTTGACCCGCCACGTCGCTCGCTCAGCCATCAAGGCGAATATTACGTACCGGCCCTACCCCGCTGCGAACCGAGACGCAAGTCGCGGCGGGTGGCGCCGTAGGGGGAACCGCCCCTGAGGACGCTTTAGCGACCGGAAGGGGCGGTGGGTCCCCTGCGGCGACAGGACCCGCCGCGCCACGCGGCGAAGGCGCTACTTCAGTTTGTAGGCCCTGATGCGGTCTTTATGAGCCGCTTCGTCGCGCGCATACAGGCCATGCGCCAGACCCTGGACCAGCGCCATCAGCGCGGTGTTGGAGCGCGTGAAGGAGGGGCTGTTCGACGAGTAGTAGAGCGTCTGCTCGGCGTGCTCGCCGACCTCCGAGAGCGAGGCGTCGCTGATCGAGAGGGTGCGGGCGCGGCGGTGCAGCGCCAGCTTCATCGCCCGCAGCAGCAGCGGGTGGGCCCGCCCCGAGGAGAGCACGATGACGAGGGTCTCCTCGTCGATGCGGCCGAGTCGCTGCAGCGACTCGCCACCGGTGCTGGCGACGATCTCGGCGCGGATGTCGAGCAGGCTGAGCAGGTGGCGCAGGTAGCTGGCGAAGAAGGCCATCTGGTCGACGCCGACGATCACCACCCGCTGCGCTTCCGCCAGCGCCGCGACCGCCCCGTCGATCTGCTCGCGCGTCATCTGGCGCGCGGTTTCCTCGAGGTTGGCGTGGTCGGCGCTCAGCGACCCCTCCAGCTCGGAATGGTCGAAGGAGAAGAGCGCCGCGCCGTTGCCGGCGGCTCCCGCCACCGCGGCGTTGCGGTACTCCTCGATCGCCGCCTGCTGGAGCTCTGGATACCCCTCGAAGCCGAGGGCCTGGGAGAAGCGCACCACCGTCGATGACGAGGTGCTCGCTCTCCGGGCCAGCTCCTCGGCGGTGAGGAAGGCTGCCTCGTCGAGATGGTCGACGATGTAGCGGGCGACGTCTTTCTGGGAGCGCGAGAACTCCTCGAAGCGCTCCTGGATGTACTCGGAAAGGCTCTTGAGCTGGGGGGATTTGGTTGCGGTCTTGGTCACGGCGGTCCATTTCGCCGAACCGGATGCTTTCCCTTCCGCCGCTGCTCCGATCTGGTTGGATGCAGGACGAGATGACCCTCGAACGGGCGCTCCAGCTGACCAACCGCAACATGGTCGCCTTCGATCTCGTCCTGGGCTCGGCGGCGATCGCGGCGCCCGAGGCGACGCTGCGGGTGCTCGGCCACGACGAGCCCTCGCCCGACGCGGCGCACCTCTTCCGCCGCTCCGGCCCGGTCTGGCTGACCTTCGCGGCGGCCCACGCGGTCGCGGCGCGGCGCGGCGAGCCGCGCGACTGGTGGGCGCTGGCCTGGCTGCGCGGGACCGAGATCGCGACCGACGCCCTCTGGTCGGCCTCGCCGGCGGTCAGCCGCCCCGGCGCCAAGGCCGGGCTGCGGCTGGCGGGAGCGGCGAACCTGGCGATGGCGGCCGGCTTCGCCTGGCTGGCGCGGCGATGAGCGACTTCGCCGGGCAACCCAGCAAACGCTGGAGCCTGCGCGGCAGCGACGACGAAGGCAACGAGGTCTGGCTGATCCGCAGCTTCGGCCAGAAGCTCTATCGCTGCCCGAGCTGCCACGGCGAGATCCCGATCGGCACCGAGCACACCGTCGTCCAGTACGTGCTGCGCGGCGGCGGCACCGAACACCATCACTGGCACCGGCAATGCGCCGAAGAACTGCTGGTCCCAGACCTGCGCGGCCTCAAGAAGGTGCCGGCTTCCGAGTCGGCGCGCTCGAAGCTGGAAGCGCGCGGAAGGCGACCGCCGGGCCGGCGCTGACTTCGAAGATGCGTGCTCCGTTTGGGTGTCGTATAGACCCCTAACGGAGCACGCGTGGCCTGATCCCCGGTTGCTTCATCTGCCCTCCTCGGTCGGGTCGATCGGCTGTCCTGGCCAGAACGGCCACTCCTCGAACTCGCGGCAGCGGCCTTCGGGGTCGAGCCTGACGATCCAGAGGTCGCGGTACCCGGCCGGGCGCGGCTCGCCGTACTCGACCTCGACGCGCACCACCGCCGTGTCGCCGTCGACCGCGACCACCTCGTGGCGCATCTCGAACGACTCGCCGGGGCCCTGGCGCTCGCGCTCCCAGAGCGCTTCGATCTCGGCCAGGCCGTTTGCCGGCTCCGCGTACGGCGACATCCGGTAGGTCGCCTCAGGCGTGAAGAGCTCGCGCAGCAGCCCGGTGCCCGCGGTGCGCCAGGCCCGCTCGTAGCGGGCGATCCACGCCTCGACGTCGGTCATCGCCGAACCCTAATCGCGGCGCTCCTTAGACTGGACCGAGGGATGCGATCTCGAACCGCGATCGGGCTGGGACTCGCCGTGGCACTGCTGGGCGCAGTGCTCGCGCAGGCTGAGGTCACGCAACGGAGCAACCTGCGGCTCTCCTTCGACGCCCGCTTCACCCCGCATGCGCTTCCCCGCAACCGCGACGCGCCGGTCACGGTCGCCCTCAACGGCCTGATCTGGACGGCGGACGGGAGCCGGCCGCCGCAGCTGCGAGCGATGTCGATCGCCGTCAACCGCTATGGGCGACTCTCGACCGTGGGCCTGCCGGTCTGCCCAACGCGGCGACTGGAGTCGACCTCCTCGGAGACGGCGCTGGCGATCTGCCGCGACGCCCTGGTCGGCCACGGGCGCTTCGGGGCCATCGTCGACTTCCCCGACGCGAAATTCCCGGTCGAGGGACGGATGCTGGCCTTCAACAGCCGGCAGCGCGGCAAGCCCGCTATCGCCCTGCACGTCTACGGCACCAATCCGGTCGAGACGACCCTGGTCCTCCCCTTCGGGATAAAGCACCCTCGGCGAGGTCGCTACGGCACGGTCATCTCGACCCGCATCCCGCGACTCGCCTCCGACCTCGGCTACGTGACCGAGCTCTCGCTCACCTTCGGCCGCCGCTATCGGCACGACGGCAGGGCGCGAAGCTTCATAAGCGCTCGCTGCGCCGCGCCCGCCGGCTTCCCCGGTGCGATCTTCAACTTCGCCAGGGGCAGCTTCTCGTTCGCGAACGGGCAGACGCTGAGGACGACGCTCGTCCGCGACTGCCGCGTTCGCTAGCTCGACCGGAGCGTGGGCTAGGGCGCGTAGCGTTCGATTTCCTCCTTCGCTTCGTCGAGCTTCTCTTCGCCTTCCTCCTTGGCTTCGTCGAGGCGCTTCTCGGCATCGTCGCCCGCTTCTTCGGCCTTCTCCTGGGCGTCGTCGCCGGCTTCTTCGACGTTCTGCTGAGCGTCGTCGAGGGCTTCCTCGCCCTCGTCGCGCGCTTCTTCGGCGGCCTCTTCGCCCTCGCCCTGGGCGTCTTCGGCGCTGCGCTCGACCTGCTGGCTGTCGTTGTCGTTGTCGTCTCCGCAGCCAGTCCAGGCGACGCCGCCCAGCGCGAGCGCCAGCGCCGCGAGCATGGCCCAGAGGCGGTTCCGCGTCACAGATCCTTCCGACACATCGGCTCCTCTCGTTGGTCCCGGCAATCGCCGACCGGCATCCTCGCAGCCGGATGCCGTAGCGCTACCCGGGAACCGCGCCTAGTATCGGCCCGTGGCCGGCCTCCAGGTGCTCCGGGTCTTCGTGGACGAGAACGGCGAGCACGGCAACCCGCTTGGCGTCCACCTCGACGCGGCCGGGGTCGAGGCCGAGGAGCGGCAGCGGATCGCCGCCGACCTCGGCTTCAGCGAGACGGTCTTCGTCGAGGACCGCTCGAGCGGGCGGATCCGCATCCACACGCCCGAGGTGGAGCTGCCCTTCGCCGGACACCCATGCGTGGGGACGGCCTGGCTGCTGGCGCGGGAAGGGACGCCGCCCGCGACCCTATGGCCGCCGGCCGGCGAGGTCGGAGTGCGGTTCGAGGGCGACCTGACCTGGATCTCGGCGCGGCCCGAGTGGTGCCCGGCCTTCCGGTTCGTCCGGCTCGACTCGCCGGCGGAGGTCGCGGCGCTGGGACCGGCGAGCGTCGAAGGCGACGTCTACGCCTGGGCCTGGATCGACGAGGCGGCCGGCACGGTCCGCGCCCGCTGCTTCGTCCCGGAGGCCGGGATCGACGAGGACGAGGCGACGGGCTCGGCCGCGCTGGCGCTGGCGGCGCGGCTCGAACGGCCGATCGCGATCCGCCAGGGCCACGGCTCGCTTCTCACGGCCCGGCCGGCCGGCGAGGGCCGCGGCGAGGTGGGCGGGCTCGTCCGGAGCCCCTGAGCCTCAGGGCGGCGCCGCAGCGGGCGCGACGCCGGTCGCGACCCCTTCGGCCGGCGTCGCGTCCGCTTCCGCGCCGTCTTCGGCCGGTGCGGGTTCCGGTTCCGGTTCGGGCTCGGGGATTTCGGCGCCTTCGCCCGGTTCGACGCCGCTTTCGCCGGGCTGGATTTCGGTCCCGCCTTCGGCGCCTCCTTCGCCCGTGTGGAGGGGGTCTTCGTCCTCGGTGGTGGATTCGCCGTTCTCCGACGGTTCCTCCTCGGAGCTCGCGGGCTCCTCCGATTCGCCGGCCGAGCTGGCCGCGGCCGACTCGGTTTCATCAACCGCTCGCTCCTTCACCCGCTCCATGCTTTCGTCGAGTTCGTCCGGCGTATCGACGAATTCGACGTCGGCACGCTTGCCGAGGGCCTTCGAAAAAGCCTTCAGCCGCTTCTTTTCGTGCTCGGAGACCCGCAGCGCGACAAGCGTGAAGACCGCGTCGATCCCGGTCCGCTCCAGCTCGCGCTCGATCCGGTCGGCCGCGTCCTCCTCCAGGCACTGGTCGCCGCCGCCGGTGAAGACGACGACCCGCTTGCTCGACGGCGGTCCGGTGAAGCGACCCGAGGCGTTGAATTCGTCGATCGCCGCCATCACCGCATAGCCCAGGTTCGACTTGCCCGCGGGCTCAAGTCCGCCCACAGCCTCGCTGACGTCGTCGGTGTGGTGCGCGCCGAAGTCGACCAGCACCTCACCGCTTTCTTCACAGGTGCCGCCTGCTCGCCGCAGCGCGATCCCCTCGCTGTCGAACGGGACCACGTACTCGCGCACGGCGTCGACCGCCGCGTCGAGCTTGGTGCGGCCGTCTTGACCGAACCCCTCTCCCATCGCCGCCGAGGCGTCGACGACGATCGCCGTGTTGCTGCGCGGCTTCTCCGTCGCGGCCAGGTCCGAGGCGACCTGCCAGGGCTTCGGGGCGCCGGTCAGGCCCCAGACCGCCGCGGCCAGGCCGATGAAGGCCACCATGCCTTTGAAGGTGCGGCTCTCGAAGAACGGCAATCGCTCGTCCGGTGACAAGTAGTTCCCCCAGTCGGTAGGCCGAAGCGCCCACCGATCATTACACCGCTCGATCTTTTTTTGTTAAGCGGCGATTTACCCGAGCGCTTCGGGGGGCACCGCGTCCGCTGCGATGAGCGCGCCGAACAGCGTTCCGAGCAGAAGATCGCGCAGCTCGTCGCGCGTGAGATCGCGGTGCTCGATCCAGTCGAGGCAGGCTCCGTCCATGAACCAGAGCCAGCCGTGCACGGCGGCGCGCGCCTTGGGCGGCGGGGCGTCCGGGTAGAGGCCCTCGAGGATCCGGACCGCCGTTTTCGTTCGCACCTCTTCGACCAGCTCCCGCACCTCCGGGACGCTGACGAGGCTCTGCATGAGCTTGCGATAGGCGAGCGCGTTCTCGTCGACCAGCCCGAGGAACGCCTCCAGGCTCCCCCGCAGCTGGTCGAGCGGCGGCAGGTCGGGATCGGGCTCGGTTCGCGCCCGCAGTTCCGCCGCGGCCTGGGCGAGCGTCGCCTGGAAGAACGCCTGCTTGCTCGGGAAGTAGTGGTAGAGCAGCGGCTTGGAGATGCCCAGCTCCCGGGCGATTTTCCGCATCGAGAGCTCGTCATAGGAGTGGCGCGCGAACAGCTCCGCGCCGCGCTCGAGCAGCTGGCGGCGCCGCTCCTCAGGGCGAAGGCGGCTGTAGGCGGCGCGTGCCATCGCCCGCATTGTATCGCCTTATTGACCGTCGGTTGACAAAGGTGTTACGTTGTTGACCGATGGTCAGCAAGCGAGAGAAGGAGGAGGATATGAACGAAGGAGTCGAAGGCCAGCTGAGGTCGCTCGAGCGGCGGCTGGCAGATCTGACGCAGCGGGTGGAACGGGTGGAGCGCGGCAGTGCTCGGTTCCCCGCCGACGCCGGGCCGATGCCAACCCACCACGTCGCGGCCGCCCGGCGACTGACGCCCCCACCCCCGCGGCAGGCCTCGCCTTCGCCTCCCCCGCGGTCTCAGTTCGATCTCGAGGCCCTCCTCGGCGGTCGCGTCCTCGCCTGGGCCGGCGGCGTCGCGATCCTGCTCGGATTCGTCTTCCTGCTCGGGATCGCGATCGACCGCGGCTGGATCGACGAGCCGACCCGCACCGTGCTCGGCTTCCTCGGCTCGACGTCCCTCCTACTGGCGGGAGTCTGGCTCTACGAGCGCAGGGGACGCACCGAGGCGGCCCTGGCGGCCGTCGCGAGCGCCCTCGCCGGTCTCTTTACGACGCTCTTGGTCGGCACGCAGATATACGACCTGATCCCTGCCGGGATAGGGCTTGCCGGCGCCGCGCTGGTCGGGGCCGTCGGCGTGGCGATCGCGGTCCGCTGGGAATCGGAGGTCGTCGCAGCGATCGGAGTCCTCGGCGCGCTGCTGGCGCCGGTTCTCGTCGATGCCGGAGCCTCCGACCTCTCCCTCGCCTTCATGACCATCGCCCTGACCGCCGCGGTCGGCGTCCTGCTCTGGCAACGATGGAGCTGGCTCTCGCTCGGCGCCTTCCTGGTCTCGGCGCCGCAGCTCTTGACCTGGACCGAGAGCTACGACGAGCGATTGGGGGCGACGCTTGGCGTGCTGGCGGGCTTCTGGGCGCTTTACGTCGTGGCCGCAATCGGGTCCGAGCTGCGCTCGCAAACCCGCGACGAGCTCCCGATCACGTCCTGGCTCGTGCTTTTCGGCAACGTCGTCGTGATCGCGGGCGCCGGCTATTTCGCGCTCGACGGGGCCAACCATCCCAACGCCGCGATTGCGTGGCTGCTGGGCTTGGCGGGGGGCCACGTCCTGCTCGGAGCCTTTGCGCTGCGCCAGGCGATCAACCGGGAGATCGGCTCGCTGCTCATCGCCGCCGGCCTCTCGCTGTCGGCGCTCGGCTTCGCCGATGCCCTCGACGGACCGGTTCTCGTGGTCGGCTGGGCCGTGCAGGCCGTCGTCCTCGCGTACCTGGCGACCCGAGCCAGCAACGAGCCCCGGCCCTACGGTTCGAGCGCCGCACGCCTCCTGATCGTGGCCGGCGCATACCTGGGCCTAGCGCTCGGACACGCGCTCGCCTTCGAGGCGCCGCCCAGCGCGATCATCCACGGCGTCCCGGACCTCGGCGATGCCGTGATCGGTCTGGGCGCCTGCGCCGCCGCCGCGCTCTACGGCCGTTTCGCCCTGCGCGACTTCGATCTCGACCTGAGCCGGGCGACCGAGGCCATCGGCGCCGGTGCCCTCCTTTACCTCGCCTCGGTCGCGATCGTCGACACGGTCGGCGTCGACGCTTCGGGGGAGTCGCTCCAGATGGGGCAGATGCTGCTCTCCGCCTTCTGGGCGCTGACCGGGCTCGGTGGCATCGTCTACGGCCTGCTGCGCGATGTCCGGCGCGTCCGCCTCGGCGGTCTGGCGCTGCTCGGCCTCGCGGTCGCCAAGGTCTACACCTACGACCTCGCCGCGCTCGACGAGCTCGCGCGCGTGCTCTCGTTCGTCGCCCTCGGCCTCTTCCTGCTGGTCGGCGCCTTCGCCTACCAGCGGATTCGGGTCGGCGCGGAGGACGAGGCGAAGGGAGCGAGCCGATGAGACGCATCGCTTTTCCCTGCATCCTTGTCACCCTGCTCGCGGTCGGCGCCACGCCGGCCGCGGCGGCGAACCTCGACCGCAGCGACTTCCGCTACACGCGGTCGCTGACCGCAGAGCCCGGCCGTGGACCCGTCCTCGTCGAGCCCGATGGGGCCTTTTTCGAACACTCCCGGCCGGGCTTCGAGGACCTGCGGATCGTGGACGGGAGGGAACGAGAGGTCCCGTGGCGCCGCGCCGGGAGCGGAAGCGATGGCGCGGCAGAAACGGTTCCGGTTCTGAACAGCGGCCGCCAGGGACGGCTCGCCGTCGCCCTGCTCGATCTGGGGGCGAAACGGAGGGTCCGAGATCGAGCGGTGCTCGACGTCCCGGACCGGGACTTCGTCGGCCGGGCCGTCGTGCTTGGAGCCGACGACCGGGACGGCGCGTTCACGCGACTCTCCGCGACCGGGATCTACGACGTTCGCGGCGCAAGAGGGGCACGGAGCACGACGGCGGTCTTCCCGCCGAGCGACTTCCGCTACCTGCTCGTCAAGGCGACGGGCGTCAGCCGCATCACCGGCGCAGATGTGTCCGGGGAACAACAACGGCCGCGGCTGCTGCAACGCAGGGCTCAGTCGGTCTCGCGCCGCGAGCTGGGAGGGCGCACGGTCGTCACCCTCGATCTCGGCTTCCGCGACCTTCCCGTGGACGAGCTTCGGATCGCCGCCGAGACCAAGCGCTACGAGCGACCCGTGGCGATCTTCGCCTCGAATGACCGGCGCCGGCTCGAGCGGCTGACCGCGGCGCGGATCTTCCGCTTCGCCGGCTCCAGCTCGGCGCCGATCCCGATCGGCGCGCACCACCGATACCTCCGGATCGAGATCGACAACGGCGACGACGCGCCGCTGCGCGGGGTCGAAGTCTCGGCATGGAGCCGCTCGCGCGCGATCCTGCTCGAGGGCGGCCACCCCCTCCCCCACACCGTCTACTACGGCGACCGACCCGCCAGCGCGCCAAGCTACGACTTCGCCCGCCTCCCGGCAAGCGCGATCGCGGCCGAGCGCGTTCGGCCCGGGCGACTGGGAGAGGAGCGCGAGAACCAAGCGTTCGAGCCACCTCCGGACACGCGATCGTTCACGGCCCGCAATCGGGGCCTGGTCACCGCCGCGCTGGCGCTGGCTGCCCTGGCCGTCAGCGCGGTCGGCCTCCTCGCGCTGAGGAGGCGACCGTGAGCATCGCCTAGCGGTAGTCGACGCCCTGGCGGAAGCAACCCACTTCCCGCAGGCAATAATCGGATTCGAAGCTGGGACCGGTCAGTGCGATCGGGTCGAGGCCCGGGAACTGAACCGAGAGGTCGCCTCTCCACCTGAAGACGGATTCGGGGGTACGGGTGAGGGCGCCGGTGCCGGTGAACGGCGGGGGCGGCGAGACGGTCAGGTGTTCCGGATGGGCGTCGCGGAAGGTGGAGACGTGCGCGGGAACCCTTACGTGCCTGTAGATGGTGAGAGGTGCCCTGCCGGAAGCCGCTTCGAACGCTTCCCCCGTTTCGGCCCAGTAGAGAACCTGCCCGCCGTCGACCGCGCCGGGCCGGTACTTCCGCGCGAGGAGGTAGACCCCCTCGCCCCGGGCCGAGAACTTGCTGACCCAGTCACGCTCACGGGGGTCCGGTTCGAATCTCACTCCGTACCGGCAGAGCCAGCTCGCCGGCTCTTCGACCGCCGCCTCGGCCTCGCTCACCTCGACCTGGGTGTATTCCCGCTCGGCGACGAACCTGATCGTCCCTCGGACCACGCCGGGCTGCAGCCCCGGGCGCTTCTTCGAGCAGCCGGGAAGCGAGGGGTGACGGACCGGCCCGCGTGGGTGAAACCGCACCGAGATCACTCCCAGACCGGGCAGCTTCGCCTTCACCCGATCGGTGTCGGCGAGGACGTCCCGAGTCATGTATTCGGCGGAGAACTCCTCCTTGGCCACCTGCAGGATCAGGTGTCGGCGCGGATTGACGCTGACGTGGATCGAGTAGCCGTTGGTGCCATCGAGGTCGATGTCGATCCACTGCTTGACCGGCGCCCGGTCGTGTCCAAGCGCGGCCACGGCGCTTGCGGGGAGGCAGGAGAGGGCCGCAAGCGCAAGCGCCGCGACGGCGGCCTGTCGCGTCCTCATCGCAGTGCCCACCCCGGACGCCCCAGTCTCTCGAAGGAGGGCGGCTCTGCCTTGAAGAAGTCGCAGCCATCCCGGTCCCTCAGGGGACTGGCGACACAGAGATGGACGTGGAAGCCAGGCCCGGTCAGCGGCAGGTTCAACCCGGCGAGCCTGACGCCAAGCGTTCCGGTCCAGGCGTCGGACTGCTCCGAATAGACGCCTTCTCCATAGAACGGCGCCGGCGGCGCCAGCGTGGCCGTGGCGGGATGCGCGCCAGGCAGGCTCGTGAGCAGCGTTCCCCGAGGTCCTTCGAGGTAGACGCCGTGGCCGATCGCCATCCCGCGCCTCGGTTCGACGACCCCCAGTTCGACGTCCGCCCCCGGCGGGGACCCCTCCGGATGCATGGCCGTGATCCCGACATAGCGGCCGTGTCTGCGAGTTGACGAGAAGAGGAGGGCGATGCTGTCGTCGTCGCGAAACAACGGTCTCGGCGCGACGTTCTTCCGCAAGGATCTCGGCTCGGATTCCAGCGCCTCCCCCCTCTCGCACCTGAGGCGGGGAAAGCGAGCGATGGAGGCCTCGCCCTTGGCGGAAGAGACGTGGAAGTAGTCGCCCCTGCCGCGGAAGTCGAGGTGGCCGACGAACCTGCCGTATTCGGTGGTCTCCGAGCTCCCTTCGCACCCCGGCTGCGGCTCGTGCGTGCGTATTCGCCCGCTCGGCCGGAACCGCAGGGACACGCTACCCAGCGAGCCGAACCGCGCCCACACCACACCGCGCCCCAGGTCCCCCTGATTGCGCACCGCGTAGACGCTGTAGGTGAGGCTGTAGAGACCACCCTCCGACCTTGCGCTGCGGAGCGCGTAGAAGATGACGACCCGGTCGTTGGGCATGTAGAGGGCGATCCGGTAGCCCTTCTGCTTCCCGAGACGCAGCAAGCCGGAAGTGTCGGCCGGCTGGACTTCGAACCTGCCCTCAGGCGGCGCGGCGCTCGTAGGCGAGGCGAACAAGCACACCGCCAAGCAACCGGCAACGGCCGACCACAGAAGCCACGAGCGACCGATGGCGTCCCCCTGCCTCATCGATTGCCACCCTACCCTGCATCTCCGTCTAGGTACGGCCTGGGTGCCGACGGTGCCTGCGCCTCTTGACGCAGATCCGCCGGCCCTTCCTGATGGCCTTCCGCCTCCCCTTCGGACACGCGCGCTTCGCGCGCGCCGACCGGGTGGTGGCCGACGGCGGTGAGGTGAGCAGACCGTCCGCCGGCGCCGCCGTTGCGGTGCCTTCGAGCTCGACAGACTGCGGTGAGTCGGGGGCAGTGTCGGTGATCTGGAGCTCGGACTTGAAGAGGCCGGATACGGTCGGGGTCATCGCAACTTCGATCGTGCAGACCTCGCCGGGCGCGAGTGATTCACCCTCGTGGCAGCTGCCGCCGACAACCTGGAAAGGAGACGACAAGGGCCAGCCGACAACTGGCGTGAAAGAGATGTCCTCGATCCTGAGCTCTTCGCGATCCTGGCTTTCGAGGGTGATGGTTTGTGGGCCCGTCGTATTGCCGACGGTGACCGACTCGAAGGTGAGGTGTCCCGGCGTCACCGGGACCCACGGGCCGACGCCTTCGCCACTCAGTTTCAGCTCGGTCCAGGGTTCTCCTTCAATCTGGCTCCTGACCTGCTGCCATCCTCGCCAGGTCCCGGGATGGAGCGGGTTGAAGACCATCTCAATCGTGCAGCTTTCTTCGGGTTCGAGAATGTGGCAGTCGGAGGGCGAGGATGCCCCGAACGGGTCCGGCGCTCCCGGCCAGTAAGCGAGCCACACAGACCTCCAATGTTTGGTCACCAACTGGGTTTCCCCGGTATTCGTGAGGGTGAATTCATGTGGCTCGGACGGGCCGGACCCGTAAGGCACCTGGCCGAAGTCGTAGCTGGGCGGATCGAATTCCACATTCGTCGGCTCAGCCAGCGCCCCGGATACACCCACGGTCGCAAGCACCGCCAGAAACGCGCCCGCTCCGAAGCACGCGCGCCACCTCCGTCCCGTCGTCATCGGCGCATTCTAGGCCCTCGGATGGCCCGTTTTGGGTATTGGCAGCGCTCCTGACGCCCCCGCTCGACGGGGTGTAGCCGGGCGCTGCGAATGAGGCGGGAAGGACTCGAACCTTCGACCGACGGATTATGAGTCGAGCCGGAAGCCGTCTATAGAGACCAATCTGGCCCGGTAGAGCGAATCACGTCCAAGGAGTTCAGCTGAGTTCGGTGGAGTCGGGGACCAAATTCAGGTGCGGCTTGCTGTAGCGGCGGTCGCCGATCGCGCGTCGTGCACTGCGACGACGAAGACCCGATCGGACGACTCCTCGTAGCGATAGAGCAGGAGCATCCAAGACCAAGGGCCGAGAACGAACCGCGTCGGTGCCCATTGGCCGGGAAGCTCCGCACCGGCCAGCGGGAAGGTTTCGAGAACGCGCAACGAACGCGCGACGCGGCTCCAAACGTCTGCCGGCAGGTTAAGCGCGGTAGCGGCCTTCTCGACATCCCGCTGCGCTCGCGGGGTGACGATGATCTGCGCCACTCAGGGAGCCAGCTCGTCCAGCGGCGCTCCTTCGCCGCGAGCGGCTTGCGCGAGTCCCTCCTGCGTCCGCTCCCAAGCGCCGGGGGTCGCATCGAGAATCTCCGTGATGCGGATCGCGTCCGGATCGGCGTCGTCGAGTGCAGTTGAGAGGAGCGAGCGAGCGAGCGTTCCCTCTTGAACGTGAGTCCGTTCCGCCAGGCGGGTCAGCTTGCCCGCATGGGTCTCGTCGAGAGTGACATTGATTCGCTTTGCCGACGTAGCCACGGTAGAGCCAGCGTACACGATTTGAGACGGATCGTGTAGGCCGTCGGAATTTGGCAGCCGATGCCTAGCGTTTCTCTCCTTTGTTTTCTGGCCTCGGCCTTGGCGGCTTCTGGCTCTGGCTCTTCCTCCTGGTGCTAGGAGTACGCTGGGCAGACTCCTCCAACCTCCCCCGCCGACTCGGCGTTCGCTTGGTCGGTTTGCCTTTGCTCATGCGATGCCGTCACTTTCTGATTGCTGGTCGGTTTGTGGAACGCTGCCGGCAGTGAAGTCATAGAAGCCGGCTGCCTGCCAGCCGATGCCGTCGCCGCGCGCTGCATTCGGCAAATCAACATAGATCAGCACGGTCTCGATCTCTTTGTCGACGATGAAGTCAAAGTCGAAGCTCTCCGACTCCTCCGGCTCAATCTCGACTTCACCCGCTTCCCATTGCTGCTCATAGCAACGAATACAGTCAAGGTCGGCTTCGTCCTGGTCGTTGATCAGTTCTTTCGCTTCGAGCTTTGCCAGAGTCGATGAGCTTGGCGGTACGACTCTCTGGATTTCGCATCGCAGTTCGCGGATTCCGAGTAGCACCGTGCCGCTGTTCGCCGCCCTCACCGAGACCCGCAGCAGCCACGTCTCTTCGCTCAGTGACCGATGCGCCGCGCGGTAGCTGAGCGTCGCACGAGGCTGCTCAGTGCGCTGCCTGACGAAGCGCGAATAAGTCCACCAAGCGCCGACAATGATCGCAACTACCGTTGCCGCATTGGCCGCTGCTGAACTCCACAGCTCGACCTGCTCTGCGCTTGCCGTCACTTCGAAAGTGTTCCTGACGCAGCGGACGTCAATAAAACAACGAGCCCCGTAGACCAAGGGTCCGCAGTGGGGCGGGCTGGACTCGAACCAGCGACCGACGGATTATGAGTCCGCTGCTCTAACCAACTGAGCTACCGCCCCCGGGGCTCCGAGCCTAGCGCGATCGAGAAGGCCTGAGCAGGCGAACGGAGACGCTAAGCGCTGAAGAGCTGGGCCAGGGAGCGGCCGACGTCCGGCGGCTCTTCCTTGCCCTCGGCGGCGGCGGCGGCGCCTTCGGCGAGGGCCTTGGCCGCGTCGGCGATCTGGCCGGAGCGGCCGCCGCGCAGGATGCCGGTCGTCTTCGCTTCGTCGAGGTCCGATTCCATCAGGCCGGCCAGCTCGGCGAGGCGGCGCAGGCCGACTGCGCCAGCGGTGCCGCGCAGGGCGTGGGCTTCGGCCCGCAGGGTCTCGTAGTCGTCGCTCTCGGTCGCCAGACCGGCGGTGATCACGTCGCAGCGGCGTTTCGCCTCTTCGGCGAACGCCTCGAGGAGGGCTGGGTCGACCGCCTCCTTCTTCTCGCTCGCCGCTTTGTCGGTCGCTTTCTTCGGGCTCATCCGCCGGTTACCCCTTCGACCGCCTCGGTCAGGCGCTCGACGCCGAAGGCGCCCTCGATCGCGGTGCGAATCGTTCCCTGGCGGTCGATCGCGAAGACCCACGGCTCCGTCGGCAGGTGGTAGGCGCGCACCTGGGGTCGCACCCCCTTGCTCGGATCGTTCTCGTTGAAGATCTCCATGTGGATGAACTCCGCCTCCTCGCCGTACTCCTCGTTGACCTGCTCGGCCACGTCGACGACCGGACCGCACACCCGACTTTCGCAGAACTGGGGGGTCGCGAACAAGAGCACAACCGGTTTCTTTCCGAGCACGTCGGCGAAGTCGACCCGGTTCTGGGTGTCGGGGGGAACGCGCGTCGTGATCTCCGAGAGGTCGCCGCCGGCGTCATCGGCGGTGGGCGTGTGGATCGCCGGTGCCTTGTCGCCGGGCCGGGGAATCCGTTTGAATTCACCCACGATCGCGCTCGGTAGCAGCGTGGCCGTGAGTTCCCCGTCGTCGCGGATCAGCGCCGCCATGCGCCACTCCCCATCGCTGGGGAAGTCGAGCTCGGTGACGTAGACCACCGTCGCGGCATTGGGGTCGCTGGTCGTCGTCTGCGCGCGGAAGGCGGGCTCCGTCTGGACGGTTTCGATCGCCGCGGGGAACGGGCCTCGCGCCGGAGCTTCGAGCGCTTCTTTCTGAGCCCGCGCGACAGCTCCCTTCGCTTCCTTGCCGCTCCCGATACCCGCCTCTGCCCGGGGCACCTTTGCGACGTACAGGGCGATTTCGGCGTCCGATACCGGACTGCGGTCGGGCTCGAACACGCCGGCGGGAAAGCGGTTCACGCCCCTGTAGAAGACCCGGGCCGCTGGCGAGACGACCAGGGGCGACGGCGCGTCGGCCTCTTTCACGACCTCCTGCAGCGTCTTCCCCGCCGCGCTTGGGAAGGCGCTCTTCGGGGGCGCCGGCCGGCTGCTCGCCTCCGCCTCGTCGCCCGAGCCGGAGGAGCCGGAGTCCCCGCCGCAGCCGGCGACGACAAGGGCGGCCGCGAGCAGGCAGGCGAGGACGCGGATGGCGCGGCGCGGCAGCATGCGGACGGGCATGTTATTCGGCACGAGGCGGCGGCAACCCCTGCCCACGCCGCCGCTCCAGCGCCTATAGCCTGCCGCCAAGCGGAAGGCGAACGAGGAGGACGAGTTGGCGGAGCGAGCGGCACTGATCACGGGAGCATCGAGCGGCATCGGCCTGGCTATCGCCAGGACGCTCGGCGAAGAGGGCCACGCCCTGACCGTCTCGGCCCGCCGGCCGGAGAAGCTCGAGGCCGCCGCCGAGAGCCTGCGCTCCGACGGCTTCGAGGTCCAGAGCGTCGCCGCCAACATGAGCGAGGAGGAGGAGCTGGTCGCCGTCTTCGCCAGGCACCGCGAGGCCTACGGCCGCCTCGACGCGCTCGTCAACAACGCCGGGGTCGGGATCGGCGCCCCGATGGAGCAGATCCAGACCAAGTACCTCGACATGCAGCTCGCCGTCAACCTGCGGGCGCTGATCGTCGGCACCCGCGAGGGGCTGCCGCTGCTGCGCGAGGCCGGCGCCGAGCACGGCAAGGCGCTGATCGTCAACACCGCCTCGATCGCCGGCAAAGGCGGCCAGGCCTGGCTCTCGGTCTACGCGGCGACCAAGGCCGCGGTGATCAACTTCACCCAGTCGACCCACCGCGAGGTCGGCGGCGCCGGCATCCAGTGCACCGCCCTCGCCCCCGGCTTCGTCGACACGCCGATGACCGAGTTCGCCAAGAGCCAGGTGCCGGGCGAGGAGATGATCCGGCCGGAGGACATCGGCGAGGCCGTGCGCTTCCTGCTGCGGACCTCGCGCAACTGCCACGTCCCCGAGATCGTCTTCACGCGTCCCAGCGAGGGCGTCGACACGCCGTAGCGGTCGCGGACCGTCGCCGTGCGCTTCCTGGTCGCCGCGTTCGGTGACCCCGGTCACGTCTTTCCCGCCATAGCCCTCGGGCGGGCGCTGGCCGGCCGTGGCCACGAGGTGACGATCGAGACCTGGGAGGAGCGGCGAGAGGCGGTCGAGGGCGCCGGGCTCGGCTTCGCCGCGGCCGAGGAATACAGGATGTTCCCGCCGCCCGACCCCGACTCGCCGGAGGGCTCGCATGCGGCCGAGGCGGCGCGGGCGCTGATGCCATTGCTCGACGAGATGCGACCGCACGCGGTGGTCAGCGACATCCTGACGCTGGCGCCGACCCTCGCCGCCGAGGCGAGCGGCATCCCGCTGGCGACGCTGGTTCCGCATGTCTACCCGGTCGTCGCGCCGGGCCTCCCCTTCTTCGCCGTCGGCCTGCGGCCGCCGCGCACGCCAGCGGGGCGGGCGGTGTGGCGGTTCGGGCAGCGGGCGCTCGACGTCGGGCTCGAGCAGGGCCGCCAGGACCTCAACAGGCAGCGGGCGAAGCTGGGCCTGCCCCCCACCGATCGCTTCCACGGCGGCATCAGCGCCGAGCTGGCGCTGGTCGCCACCTTCCCGCAGCTCGAGTACCCGCGCCGGTGGCCGGCCGGCGTCGAGGTGACCGGGCCGATGACCTTCGAGGTCCCCCACCCCGAGATCGAGCTGCCGCCGGGCGACGACCCCCTCGTCCTCGTCGCCCCCAGCACCGCGCACGACTCCGGCAACCACCTGGTGCGGACGGCCCTGGCCGCGCTCGCAGGCGAGCCGGTGCGGATCGTGGCCACGACCAACCGCGTCGTGCCGCAGGCCCCGATCGAGGTCCCCGGCAACGCTGTCCTGGTCGACTGGCTCAGCTACAGCCAGCTGATGCCGGCAGCCTCGCTGGTCGTCTCCCACGGCGGGCACGGCACCGTCTGCCGAGCCCTCGCCGCCGGCACCCCGGTCCTGATCAGCCCCTTCATCGGCGACATGAGCGAGACGGCGATGCGGGTCTCGTGGGCCGGGGCCGGCCTCTCGCTGCCCTGGCGCCTCTGCCGCCCGGCGCCGCTGCGCTGGGCGGCGCGGCGCATCCTCGCCGAGCCGTCCTTTGCCGCTCGGGTCGGCGAGCTTGCCGCCTGGGCGAAGGAGCACGACGGCGCCGAGCGCGGCGCCGAGCTGGTCGAGCGGCTCGCGGAGCGCCGCGCGGCCGCCTGAGCGGGAGAGCTCCGGGGGTGGGACTCGAACCCACAACAACTCGGTTAACAGCCGAGTGCTCTACCGATTGAGCTACCCCGGATCGTTCGGAGAGGAATTTACCGGCTAGCCGGTGACGCGCTCGGCGTGGGCGATCCGCTCCACGAGCGCCGCGCGCTCGCGGCTGAGCTCGGCGCGGCGCTCGTCCTCGCCGCGCTTGCCCGCGGCGGCTATCTCGGCTTCGAGGCGGCGTTGCTCGAGCAGGAGGTAGTTGAGCTCCATCGCCTCCGCCGAGGCCGGCTCGTCGCGGGCGAGGATGACCAGCTCCGAGACGAGGCCGGCCAGCTCGTCGTCGTCGCGGGGCAGGTCGGAGGCGGGGTCGTCGAGGTGGTCGCGCAGCCAGGCGGCGGCGCGGGCGCCCGACGCCGAGAGGTGGCCGTCGCCAAGCTTTCCCAGGTACCCCCGCCCCTCCTCCGGCAGCGCGATGCACATCGCCAGCAGGGCGCGCTCGCGCCGCTCGCGCGAGGTCAGCTCGGCGGAGCGGCGCGATGGCTGCGCCGGGGCGCCGTTGGGCGCGGCTGGCCGGCGAGCCTCTCCCCCGCTCGGCGGCTGCGCCACCGTGACCCGTCCCATCACCAGCGCCGGCTCGAGGTCGAGGCGCTCGGCGACCTGCCGCACCAGGTCGTCGCGACTCGCCGACTCGCCCAGGCCAGCGAGGATCGGGGCCACCTCGGCGAGGGCCCGGTCGCGCTCGGCCGGCGAGGAGGTGTCGGTCCGCTCCAGCACCAGGCCGACCTGGAAGGCGGGCAGGTCGACAGCGCCCTCGGCCAGGGCGCGGAAGCGCTCGGCGCCCCCCTCGGCGGCGATCATCTCGGCGGGGTCCTCGCCGGGCGGCATCGCGGCGACGCGCAGCCGCATGCGGCGGCCGGCGGCGACCCGCTGCGCCCGCAGCATCGCCTCCTGGCCGGCCGCGTCGGCGTCGAGCGCGAGGACGACCTCGTCGACCATGCCGGAAAGCGCCGCGACCTGCTCCTCGGTGATCGCCGTCCCCATCACGCCGACCGCCTCCGCGACGCCGGCCTGGTGGAGCGCCAGCACGTCGGTGTAGCCCTCGACCACCACCGCCCGGCCCGCCTTGGCGATCGCCTCCTTGCCGAGGTCGATGCCATAGAGGATCTGGCTCTTGTGGAAGAAGTCGGTCTCGGCGGTGTTGACGTACTTGGCGCCCTGGTCGGGGCGCATCGCCCGTCCGCCGAACCCCAGGGTGCGGCCGCGCCGATCGCGGATCGGGAAGATGATTCGCGAGCGGAAGCGGTCGTACTCACCGCCGCCGCGCCCACGCTGCACCAGCCCCACCGCCCGCATCTCCTCCACCGTGAAGCCGGCCCGCTGCCCGCGCGTCAGGACCTGATCCCAGGCGCTCGGCGCGTAGCCGACGCCGAAGGCGCGCAGGGTCTCCTCGGCGAGTCCGCGACCGGCAAGGTACTCGCGCGCCTTGCCCGCCTCGTCCGACTCCCAGAGGAAGCTGGCGTAGAAGGCGCCGGTGCGGTCGAGCAGCTCGCCGAGCCGGCGGCGCTGCTGGCGGCGCGCCTCGGCCTTGGGGTCCTCGCGCTCGCGCTTTATCTCGACCCCGTAGCGGTCGGCGAGCAGCTCGACGGCCTCGGCGAACCCGAGTCCTTCCTTCTCCTCGACGAACTTGATCGTGTCGCCGCCCACGCCGCAGCCGAAGCAGTGGTAGAGCTTTTCCTGCGCGTCGACGGAGAAGGACGGCGTGCGCTCGTCGTGGAAGGGGCAGAGGCCGACCCAGCGGGCGCCCTGGCGGCGCAGGTCGGTGTGGGCCGAGATCACCTCGACGATGTCGACGCTCTGCTTGAGCTGCTCGAGGCTCTCGTCGGAGATCAGCGCCACGGGGCAATCATCACACGAGGGCGGCCGGCGCTGGGCGCTGCTAGAAGCGGGTCGCCTCGGGGAGGGTCAGCTCCGCGAAGCGGGCGATGCAGAAGCGGTCGGTCATCCCCGCCAGGTAGTCGGTGACGCGCTGGGGCAGGTCCGCCCCCGGCTCGCTCTCGGGCACCTCCTCGGGGTGCTCGACGTAGTGCTCGAAGAGGCCGTGCAGGGCGCGGCTCGCCCGCTCGTGCTCGGCGCGCGCCGTCTCGCCGAGGTAGACGCGGTCGAACATGAACTTGCGCAGCCGCAGCATCGCCCCTCCCACCTCCTCGCTCTGGACGATGTCGCCGGCTTCGGCGGAGCGCTCGACGATGTCGCGAACCAGCGTGTCGATCCGCTTGGCGCCGGTCGGGCCGAGCAGATCGATCTCCGCCGCCGGCAGGTCCTCCGGACGCAGGATCCCTGCCCGCAGGGCGTCGTCGATGTCGTGGTTGATGTAGGCGACGCGGTCGACCAGCTTGACGATCCGGCCCTCCAGCGTCGCCGGCCTGTCGGAGCCGGTGTGGTTGAGGATGCCGTCGCGCACCTGCTCGGTCAGGTTGAGGCCCTGGCCGTCGCGCTCGAGCACGTCCACCACCCGCAGCGAGTGGACGTTGTGCTTGAAGCCCTCGCCGCCCCGGCCGCGCAACGCCGCGTCGAGGGCGCTCTCGCCGGTGTGGCCGAAGGGCGGGTGGCCGAGGTCGTGCCCGAGCCCGATCGCCTCGGTCAGGTCCTCGTTCAGCCCCAGCGCTCGCGCCACCGTGCGGGCGATCCCGCAGGCCTCCAGGGTGTGGGTGAGGCGGGTCCGGTAATGGTCGCCCTCCGGCGCGATGAAGACCTGGGTCTTGTGCTTGAGGCGGCGGAAGGCCTTCGAGTGGACGATCCGGTCGCGGTCGCGCTGGAACGGCGTGCGGAGCGGGCTGTCGGGCTCCTCGGCGCGCCGTCGCGCCGGATAGGAAGGCGTCCCTCGCTCGGAGAGGTACTCGGACTCCCAGGCGCGGACCCGGTCCTCGAAGGTCGCCGCGGTTGGCACAGTCCGATCCTAAGCCGCGGCGCGCAGCTGGACATGCGCGTGGTGCTCGAGCGTCTCGCCGATCGCGCGCTCGACCTGGCGCAGCGCCGCCTCCTCGGCGGCGGGGGCTTCGGCGAGCGGCTGGCCGATCGCCTCGACCATGAAGCGGTGCGCCCGCTCGGAGAGCGGGAAGGCCCCCGCCTGGCAGGCGGCGCAGACGACGCCGCCGGCCGCGCCAGAGAAGCCGACCAGGTGGTCGGCCTCGCCGCAGCGCGCGCAGGAGGCAAGCTCCGGAGAGAAGCCGGCGGCCAGCGCCAGCTTGAGCCGGAAGGAGAGCGCCGTCTCCAGGCCGCTTGCCGCGGCCGCGGCCGGCTCGTCGAGCAGGGCCAGGTAGCGGCAGAGCAGGTTGTAGGCGGGCATGTTCGGCTCGGCGGAGTCGAGCAGCCGCAGCACCGCGTCGCAGGCGCGCGCGCCCGCGCTCAGCCCGGCCGCCGAGGAGCGCAGGCGCGGGTAGCCGTCGACGGTGCTGACCTGGGTGACGGTGAGCAGCTCGCCGCGCCCTTCGTGGAGGACGAGGTCGAGCCGGAAGAACGGCTCGAGCCGCCCGCCGAAGCGCGAGCGCGGCCGCCGGGCGCCCTTGGCGATCGCCCCGATCCGGCCCCGCTTCGCCGAGTAGAGGTGGAGGATGCGGTCCGCCTCGCCGTAGCGGATGCTGCGCAGGACGATCGCCTCGGTCTTGAGGGTGGTGCCGGCCAAGACCGATAAACGGTGACGGCCGGGCCGGACGGCAAGGCCCTGGGCGCGCGCTACCTGGAGCGCCGCCGCGGACGGCGGCGCAGTCGCACCTGACAGCCCGGGCAGAAGTAGGTCGAGCGACCGGAGACGACGATGCGCTGGACCGTCCCGTCGCGGCGCGGGCACTCCTCCCCCACCCGCGTGTGGACGAGGAACTCGTCCTGCATGCGGCCGCGCTCCCCGCGCCCGTCGCGGTAGTCGTCGATCGAGGCGCCACCGCCGGCGATGCCGGCTTCGAGCGCGGCGACGACGCCGTCGCGCAGCGCGGCGTGGTGCTCGGGCCGCATCGAGCCGGCGGGAGAGAGCGGGTGCAGGCGGGCCCGGAAGAGCGCCTCGTCGGCGTAGATGTTGCCGACGCCGGCGATCCCGGACTGGTCGAGCAGGAAGGACTTGAGCGGCGCGGTCCGCCCGGCGGCCATCGCGCCCAGCGCCTCGGGGGTGAAGTCGGCCGAGAGCGGCTCGACGCCGAGCCGCGCGAAGCGCTCGCCGAGCGCGGAGTCGTCGATCAGGAACGCCTCGCCGAAGCGGCGCGGGTCGGTGAACCAGAGCTCGCGGCCGTCGTCGAGGCCGAAGCGGGCACGCAGGTGGCGCTCGGAGGTCGAGCGCTCGCCCTCGTAGAGGCGCCGCCCCTCGGATGGGTCGAGCGCGTCGCCGTCGTCTACCAGGACGAGGTTGCCGGTCATGCGCAGGTGCATGACCAGCGTCTGCCCCCCGTCGAGCGCCAGCAGCAGGTACTTGCCGCGCCGGCCGAGCCCCTCGATCGTCCGGCCGGCGACCGCCGCCTCCAGATCGGCCGGGGCCACCGGCCGGCACCAGCGCTCGTCGTAGACCTCCAGCCGCTCGATCCGGCGCCCTTCGGTCTCGGGCTCGAGCTGGCGGCAGACCGTCTCGACCTCGGGCAGCTCGGGCACGCCCTCGGTTCTATCAGCCGTCAGCCGGTGGCCCGGGGGTGCGCCTTGAAGTAGACGTCCTTGAGGTGCTCGCCCGAGAGGTGCGTGTACATCTGCGTGGTCGAGACGTCGGCGTGGCCGAGCATCTCCTGAACGGCGCGCAGGTCGCAGCCGCCCGAGAGCAGGTGGGTCGCGAAGCTGTGGCGCAGCGTGTGCGGGCTCATGCGACCGCCGAGGCCGGCGGCGCGGGCGTGGCGCTGGACGATCTTGTAGAGGCCCTGGCGGCTGAGCGGGCCGCCGCGGAAGTTGACGAACAGCTTCGCCTCGTGGCGGTCGCCGATCAGCTTCGGGCGCCCGCCCCGCAGGTAGACCGCGATCGCCGCGATCGCCTGGCGGCCGAGCGGCACCAGCCGCTCCTTGGAGCCCTTGCCGCGGGCGCGCAGGAAGCCCTCGTGCATGTCGAGGTCGCCCAGCTCGAGCCCGATCGTCTCCGAGGCCCGCAGCCCGCAGGCGTACATCAGCTCGAGCAGGGCGCGGTCGCGCAGCGTCGTCGGCTCGCTGCCGCGCGGCGCCGCCAGCAGCTTCTGCACCTCGGCGTAGTTGAGGACCTGGGGCAGCTTCTTGGCCCGGCGCGGCGCGCTCAGCGCCGCCGTCGGGTCGTCGCCGATCAGCTCGTCGCGGCGCAGGTGCTTGTAGAAGGAGCGCAGGCAGGCCGTCTTGCGGTGGACGGTCGCCGCCGAGCAGGCGGGCCGGCCGTTGCCGGTGGCCAGGTCGGCGAGGAAGTCGCCGATGTCGGCGGGGCGGGCGCCGAGCGCGTCGATCTCCCGGTCCGCGAGGAACTCGCCGAACTGGAGCAGGTCCGTCCGGTAGGCGTTCAGGGTGTTGCGCGAGAGGCCCCGCTCCAGCTCCAGGTAGGAGAGGAAGTCGAGGACCAGTCCCTCGAAGCGGGGGTCGCAGCGGCGCTCCGTCGGGGCCGCCGGGGGCGGCTTGATCGCGGTCGCCATGGCGGCTGGTTCTCGCGCGGCGGCGTCATCCCTTGCCCCGCAAGGCGGCGCCCGCCGCGAGCGGAGCGGCGAAGAAGAGCGGGTCCTCGTCGAGCGTGCGCCCCATCGTGCGGCTGGGAAGGCCGGTGGCGGCGTAGCCGGCGAGGTCGGCGGGAGCCTCGCGCAGGGTGTGACGGCTGCCCGCCGCCTCTGCCAGCGCCATGGTTGCGTTCGCCTCGCCGGCCGGCGCAGCAACGTCCACCGAGGCGAGCAGCAGCTCCAGCACGGTCAGCGTGTGATGGCTGACGGGGCGATGACGCTCGCGCGGGTCGGCCGAGGACAGTCGCGGCGAGAGGAGCGTCGGCAGCCCGAGCGCCAGCGCCGCGTGGGCGGCGTCGAGCGCCGCCATGCCGCCGTTCCCGAGCCGCGTGTCGGAGCCGATGATCCCCGGGCCTGGCCCGACCAGGGCCACGTCCCACCCCAGCGCGTCCGCCGCCGCGTCGAGCGCACCGGTCAGGGAGAGCGCCTCGTGCTCGCCGCCGTATGCGGGGGCCGCCGTGACGTGCCCGTGGAGCAGGCCGCGCTCGCGCAGCGTGACGACGTCGCGCGAGAGCGACCCCGGCAGCGCCCCACCCCCGCCCTGGACATAGCCGACCGTGGCGTCGGGGAGCGCCTGTGCGACCGCCCACGCCGCGGGCGCGAGGTGCCCGTGCAGGGGCAGGACGACGACCCGCATCGACGCCCTCTCTCCTTCCGGTGCGCTTTTTGCTCCCAGGGGTGGCAGAAGGCGCACCGGAAGCTCGACCGGCTCGACCGCGTGCTGCAGCGAGCTGTAGTTGAGCTTCATCACGTGCCGGTCCTCCCCGGCGCGCCCCTCCAGCCCCCGCGTCAAATTGACGTGGACGACGTCGAAGCCGCCCGAGCCGAGCCCGAGGTCGAGCGCGGCGACGTTGACGACGACCACGTCCCCCTCCCGCATCTCGCCGAGCAGGCCGGTGTCGGCCCAGGCGGGGCGCCTCTCCCCCTCGACCTCGACCGTCAGCGGCTCCTCGGCGACGACGATGCCGCGGCGCAGCTCTAGGCGCCCGCTCACGCCACCGCCGGATCCGGGCCGCCGGCCGAACCGCTCTCACCGGGCGCGCCGGCCTCGGCGAGGATCGCCTCGCAGACGTCGAGCATGCGGCCGAGGTCGCGAGCGCTGACCCGCTCCTCGGCCGTGTGGACCGCTTCCGGCCCGTTGGCAAGCAGGACGCAGTCGAGGCCCTTGAGGCGCAGCGCGTTGACATCGCTGCCGCCGCCGATCGCGGTGCGCACCGGCTCGACGCCCGTCCGCCGCAACCCCGCCTCGGCGATCGCGAGGCCGGGCGAGTCCTTCGGCAGCTCGTAGCCGCGGAACAGCTCCTCGACCTGGACGTCGACGTCGCAGCCATGCTCGCTCGCCCCCCAGGCGAAGTCCTCGGTCAGGGCAGCGGCGACCCGTGCCGCCCGCTCGCCGTCGAGGCTGCGCGTCTCGGCCAGGACCCGGCAGTGGCCGGGCACGACGTTGCCCGAGGTGCCGCCCTCGATCACCCCGACGTTGGCGGTCGTCCCCTCGTCGAGCCGGCCAAGCTCCATGCGGGCGATCGCGGCGGCGGCGGCGGCGATCGCGTTGCTGCCCTTCTCGGGATGGATCCCCGCGTGCGCCTCGACCCCGATGAAGTCGGCGACGATCTTCTGCTGGGTCGGCGTCGCGACGATCACCTCGCCGACCGGCCCGGCGTGGTCCAGCACGAAGCCGAGGTCGGAATGCAGCATGCCGACGTCGAACGCCTTGGCGCCGCGCAGCCCCTGCTCCTCGGCGACGGTGAGGACGAGCTCGATCCCGACCGGGGGCGGGTTCTCGGCGTGGCGCGCGACCAGCTCGAGCAGGACAGCGACCGCGGCCTTGTTGTCGGCGCCGAGGATCGTCTCGCCGCGGCTGCGGAAGACGCCGTCCTCCTCGATGACCTCCACCAGTCCCCGGTGGGGCACCGTGTCGAGGTGGGCGCAGAACATCACCCAGCGCTCAGAGCGCCCCGGCAGGCGGGCGAGCACGTTGCCGGCCCCGGCGCCCGCCGCCTCCGCGGCGCCGTCCTCGCTGGCCTCCAGGCCCAGCGCCCGCAGCTCGGCGAGCACCGTGTCGGCGATCTCGCGCTCCTCGCCGGTCGGGCTGCGGATCTCGCAGAGCCGGACGAACCGCTCCCTTAGTCGTGATCTGCTCGCCTCCACGGCGAGACAGGCTAGTGCGCGACCGAGGAGTCCTCGCGCTCGGACAGCTCCGCGCCCTCCGCCGCTCGCGTCCCCGCCTGCCGCGCCGCGGCGCCGACGAACTCGCGGAAGAGCGGCTCGGGCCGGTTCGGCCGCGAGTTGAACTCAGGGTGGAACTGGGAGGCGACGAAGAACGGGTGGTCGGGCAGCTCGATCATCTCGACCAAGCGCTCGTCGGGCGAGGTGCCGCCGCAGACCAGGCCCTCGTCTTCGAGCCGGCGGCGCAGCTGGATGTTCACCTCGTAGCGATGGCGGTGGCGCTTGTAGATGACCGCCTCGCCGAAGATCTCGCGGGCCCGCGTGCCCTCGTGCAGTTTCACCGGGTCGGCGCCGAGCCGCATCGTGCCGCCCATCTCAGAGACCTCCTTCTGCTCGGGCAGCAGGTCGACGACCGGGAACGGCGTCTCGGGGTCGAACTCGGCCGAGTTGGCCCCTTCCATGCCGGCGACCGAGCGGGCGAACTCGACCACGGCGATCTGCATGCCGAGGCAGATGCCCAGGTAGGGGATCGACCGTTCGCGCGCGATCCGCGCCGCCGCGACCTTGCCCTCGATGCCGCGCTCGCCAAAGCCGCCCGGGATCAGGATCCCGTCCACGCCCTCCAGCCGCTCGGCGTCGAAGTCCTCGGAGTCGACCAGCTCGACGTCCACCTCGACGCCGTGGTGGAAGCCGCCGTGCTCGAGCGCCTCGATCACCGACTTGTAGGCGTCGGCCAGCTGCACGTACTTGCCGACCAGCGCGATCCGCACCTTGCCCTCGGCGCCGTCGGCGCGGCGCACCATCTCCTCCCACTCGGTCAGGTCGGGCGCCGGCGCCTCCATGCCGAAGTGATCCAGCACGAGATCGTCGACGCCCTCGGCGCGGAAGACGAGCGGCACCTTGTAGATGTTGTCCACGTCGTGGGCGGAGATCACCGCTTCGACCGGAAGGCTGGCGAAGAGGGCGATCTTCTCGCGGATCGCCTGGTCGAGCCGGCCCTCGGAGCGGCAGACCAGCGCGTGCGGCTGGATCCCGATCCGCCGCAGCTCGTTGACCGAGTGCTGCGTCGGCTTGGTCTTCAGTTCGCCCGCGTGGCCGACGTAGGGGACCAGGGTCAGGTGGACGAACATGGCCCGCTTCGGGCCGAGGTCGGTGTAGAGCTGGCGGATCGACTCGAGGAAGGGCAGCGACTCGATGTCGCCGACCGTGCCGCCGATCTCGGTGATCACGAAGTCCACCGACTGCGACTCGGCGACGATCAGGATGCGGTTTTTGATCTCGTCGGTGATGTGGGGGATCACCTGGACGGTGGCCCCGAGGTAGTCGCCGCGGCGCTCGCGGTTGATCACCGTGTTGTAGACGGCGCCGGCGGTGACGTTGGAGGCGCGGGTCGCGTTCTCGTCGGTGAAGCGCTCGTAGTGGCCGAGGTCGAGGTCGGTCTCCGACCCGTCCTCGGTGACGAAGACCTCGCCGTGCTGGAAGGGGCTCATCGTCCCGGGGTCGACGTTGACGTAGGGGTCGAACTTCTGCAGCTGGACCCGGTAGCCGCGGGAGACGAGGAGGCGGCCGATCGAGGCGGCGGTGATCCCCTTGCCGAGAGCCGAGACGACCCCGCCGGTGACGAATATGAAGCGAGTGTCTCCTGGTTTTGCCCGATTCATGCTCTGCCGAGCGAGTCTAACCAGCGCAGTGGCGGAACCGACTCGATCGTCGCCGAGATCGAGCGCAGCTCGCCGTAGACCGTCAAGGCGCTGACCGCAAATAGCGCGATCAGCCGCGCGTCGCCGTCGAGCGTCGTCAGCAGCCAGACGCCGGCGATCGCGCCGAGCAGGTTGGAGCCGGTGTCGCCGAGCATCGCCCGCTCGCGCAGGGTGAGCCAGGCGCCCACCGCGACCGGGCCGACGAAGACGCCGAGCAGCTCCAGCGGCGCCAGCGTCCAGGCGCCGAGGCAGAGGCCGACGCCGAGCAGCCCCAGCGCCTTCTCGGCGCGGCCCGGCCGCAGGTCGAGCAGGTTGAAGGCGTTGGTGGCGAGGATCAGCAGCGCCACGTCGGCCAGGTAGCGCCACGACTCCAGGCCGCGCCCCGAGACGACGTAGGCGGCCAGGGCCAGCGCCCCGATCGCCTTGATCGCCCCGGTCGAGAGCCGCCCTTCGCGCAGCGCCCGCGCGTGGCCGCGCCAGCCGCGCGGCGTCGCCGCCGCCTCGCCGCGGCCGAGCGAGTCGTCGAGGAAGCCGAGGAAGGCGACGCCGAGGAGGTAGGGCATCCAGCGCCGCAGCTCGGGGTCGAGCAGGTCGAGGTCGGCCCGGTCGTCGAGAAAGGCGAGCGGGGCGAGGGCGACCAGCGCCGCCGTCGCCAGCACGGCGCCGAGCGGGAAGGCGAGCCGCGCGCCCCGGTAGTTCTCCCGGACCAGCCCGGCGTCGAGCAGTCCCCGCACCCCCGCGGGCACGACGAGCAGCGCTACCGCGACGCCGACCGGGAGCGCGACCCAGGTCACGGCCGGACGGGCGCCCCGACGGCGGCCCGCGGCGCCAAGAGGTCAGGCAGCAGACGGTCGGCGCTCCCCTTGACGCCGAAGCTGCCCTCGGCGCCGAGCAGCGCGAAGACCGTCGCCACCTGCCCCGCGGTCAGGTCGACGTCGTCGACGCTGGAGAGGTCGGCGCCCTGGAAGAAGGAGACCGACGACGGGTCGGCGCCAGAGGCCTCGACGCCCACAGCGGGCACCCGGGTCGCGGCGATCCCCTCGGCCAGGCCGGACTCGAGCCGGCCGGTTGCCGAGCGCTGCAGCGGCCCCATGTCCTGCGGCTGGTCGCGGACGAGGATGACGCCGCCGAGCCGGCCGAAGTCGCCGCTGGCCCGAGAGAAGAGGCGGCTGCGCACGCGCTCGAGCAGCGCCCCGCCGAGCACCAGCTGTCGTCCCACCCCGATCCCGAGCGCGCTCTGGCTCTCCGGGTCCGTGTCGAGCTCGGCGAAGCGCGTCTTGGAGAGATCGTCGCCGAGCGACCTGAAGTCGACCGGCTCGCGCACGACGCCGACCCCGACGAGGCGCGCCCCAGTCGGCGCCAGCGCCTCCTCGACCCCGGCGGCGACCTCGTCCGGGTAGCCGCCGAGGGCGACGACGCCGATCCGCATCCCGCGCAGCTCGCCGCCGACCAGCGCCGGATAGACCGCGTCGCTGAACTCGTTGGCGCGGGCCAGCTCCCCGCTCAGCTCCTCGCTGCGCTCGCGGGCGTCCTCGAGGTTGCCGGTGAGGCTGCGCTCGAGGCCGCGGCGCGTGTCGTCGATCGTGTCGCCGCCCAGCACGGCGCCGACCACGATCCCGATCGCCAGCGCGAGGAAGACCGCGATCAGCGAGGTCGCGTGGTAGCGAGCGCTGTAACCCATCGGCGGAAAGGCTATTGCGCGGCGGCCCCGGCGGCGGGGGCCGCGCTACAGCCCGAGCCAGATCTTTAGCTTCAGCCAGAGCAGGTCGACCAGCTCGCCGAGCGCCGGCGAGGCGATCACGAGGATCGCCAGCAGGATCGCGAAGGCGCCGAGGAACGGCGCCAGCGGGCCGAGGCGGGCGCCGGGGTTGTAGAGGCGGCTGACACCCTTGGCGTCGACCAGCTTGTCGCCGATCCGCAGCCGGGTCAGGAAGGTGGACGACATGCCGGCGCGCTTGCGGTCGAGGAACTCGATCAGGTTGAAGTGGGCGCCGACGGCAACGATGAGGTCAGCGCCCTTCTCGTAGGCCATCAGCATCGCCACGTCCTCGCTGGTGCCGGCGGCGGGGACCAGCGTGTGCTCCAGCCCCATCTCGAGGAGGCGGTCGCGCCCGGGCGCGCGGCCGTCGGGGTAGGCGTGGACGATCAGCTCGGCGCCGCAGCGCAGCGCCGCGTCGCCGGCCGAGTCCATGTCGCCGAGGATGATGTCCGGCCTCAGCCCCGCTTCCAGCGCCCCGTCGGCGCCGCCGTCGACGGCGACGACGATCGGTCGCACGTCGCGGATGTAGGCCCGCAGCGCCTTCAGGTCGCGGCGGTGGCGGTCGCCCCTGACGACGATCAGGACGTGGCGGTCGCGGAAGGAGGTGCGGGTCGGCGGGAACTCGATCGCGCCGGCGAGCAGGTCGGTCTCCTGGCGGACGTGGGCCACCGTGTTCTCGGCGAAGGCCGCGAGCGCCTCGTCGACGCGCTCGCGCTGGCGTTCGTAGCGCCGCTCCAGCTCGACGGCGTCGAGCGCCTCGCCGCGCAGTACCTCCCGCTCGCCGCGACGGACGCTGCCCCCCGCCACCGTCACGGTCTCGCCCTCGTCAAGCAGGTCGAACGGGTCGCCGTCGGTGACGTCCACGAGCAGCACTCCCGCCCGGGCGAGCATCAGCGGCCCGGCGTTCGGGTAGCGCCCGTCGGTCGACCGCGAGGCGTTGACGACGGCGCGGACACCGGTCGCGATCAGCTCCTCGGCGGCGATGCGGTCGATGTTGAGGTGGTCGATGACCGCCACGTCGCCGGGCCCGAGCCGCTTGACCAGATCCTTGGTGCGGCGGCCGAGCCTCGCGGTGCCCTCCACCGCCCGCTCGCCCGAGGTGTCGTTGCGACGCGAGAGCAGCGCGGGAAGGCGACGGTAGCTGGCGGTAGCCACTCGGGCAGGTTAGGCGACCCCGTCGAGCCGCGCCAGACGTGCCGGACCTCGAGTGCCCTTATGGGCACCGAAGGTCCGGCACGTGGTCGAGCTCAGGCCGCGGCGAGCAGCTCGCGGGCGTGGCGGGTGGCCGCCTCGCTCTCGCCGCCGAGCATGCGGCGGATCTCCTCGACGACCCCCTCGCCGTCGAGGCGCTCGACCGTCGCGGTGGCGGTCTCCTCGCCGAGGTCCTTGCGCAGACGGAAGTGCGCCCCCGCGAGCGAGGCGACCTGCGGCAGGTGGGTGATGCAGAGGACCTGGCGCTCCTCGCCTAGCGCCCGCAGCCGCTCGCCGACCGCGCGGGCGGTCTCGCCGCCGACCCCGGCGTCGATCTCGTCGAAGACGACCGTTCCCGCCGCCGCGCCGGCGCCGAGGCCGCTCAGCGCCAGCATCACCCGCGAGAGCTCGCCCCCGGAGGCGGCGTCTCGCAGCGGCGCTGGCTCGATGCCGGGGTTCGGCGCCAGCCGCAGCTCGACGCTCTCGGCGCCGTCGGGGCCGAAGCCGTCGGGATGGGGATCGAGCAGGACCTCGAGCGTCGCGCCGGGCATCGCCAGCCGCTCGAGCTCGGCCGCGACCCGCTCGCACAGCGGCCCGACCGCGGCGCCGCGACCCTCGCCGAGCGCCTCGGCGAGCTCGCGTCGCGCGACCTCCGCCTCGGCCAGGGCCGCCTCCGCCTCGGCGCCGCGCTCCACGGCGCCCGCGAGCCGCTCGATCTCCGCCCGACAGCGCTCGGCGTGGGCGAGCACCGACTCGACGTCGCCGCCGTGCTTGCGCTTCAGCCGCTCGATCGCCTCCAGGCGCTCCTCGAGGGCCGCGAGACGAGCCGGGTCGGCCTCGATGCCCTCGGCATAGCCGCGCAGCTCGCTCGCCACGTCCCCCAGCTCGACCGCCAGCACCGCCAGGCGCCCGCCGAGCCGATCGAGGTCGCCGTCGACTCCCTCGACGGCGTGCAGCGCCGCTTCGGCAGCGGCGAGCGCGGCCGCCGCCCCGCCGCCGTCCTCCTCGGCGCCCGCGAGCGCCGCGTGGGCGCCGCCAGCCGCCTCGCGCAGTCCCTCGGCGTGGCGAAGCCGCTCGCGCTCGGTCCCCAGCTCGGCCTCCTCGGCGGGGTCGGGGGCGACCTCCTCGATCTCGGCCAGCTCATAGCGGTAGAGGTCGAGGTCGCGCTCGCGGGAGCCGTCGCGCTCGCGCAGCTCTGCCAGCTCGGCGGCCAGCCGCAGGCACTCGCGATGGGCGTCTCGGTAGCGGCCCAGCAGGGCGAGGTGCTCGGGGCCGGCGAAGCGGTCGAGGACCTCCGCCTGGGCGGAGCCGATCGTCAGCCGCCGGTGCTCGTGCTGCCCGTAGAAGGCGAGCAGCCGGCCGCCGAGCAGCCGCAGGTCAGAGGCCGCGGCGGCGCGGCCGGCGACGAAGGCCGCGGTGCGCCCCGAGGCCGAGACGCGCCGCCCCAGCACGACCTCCTCGGCGCCCTCGGGGAGCCGCTCGGCGATCTCTGCCAGCTCGGGCTCGCCGAGCAGGCCCTTGGGCAGGTCGAAGACTCCCTCGACCCACGCCTCCGCGGCGCCCGGCCGCACGATCCGCGCGCGGGCCTTGCCGCCCATCAAGAGGTCGAGCGAGTGGGCGAGGACCGTCTTGCCCGCGCCGGTCTCGCCGGTGATCGCGTTGAGCCCCTTGGCCAGCCGCAGCTCCGCCCGCTCGATCAGCAGCAGGTTCTCGATCCGCAGCTCGCGCAGCATGCGCTCTGTCTAGCACCTGGCGCGGCGGGTCCTGTCACGAGCTGCCGCGACCTCGCTTTGAGTCAAACCGCGAGGTGCCCGAACTTCTCCCTGATCCGGTGGTAGAAGCTCGTCCCAGGCAGCTGGGCGAGGCGGCCGACCCGATCGGCGAAGCGCACCTCGAGCTCCGCCCCGGAGGCGAGCATCCCGACCGGCTCGCCGTCCACCGCTATGTCCACCGGCTGGCGGCCCCTGGCGTTGCCGACGTGGAGGACGTCGCCGGGCGCGACGACGAGGGCGCGGGCGGTCAGCGAATGGGGGGCGATGTAGCTGACCACGTACCCCTCGACGCCCCACGCGAGGATCGGGCCGTTGTTGGCGAGGTTGTAGCCGGTGGAGCCGACCGGAGTCGCGGCGACCAGGCCGTCGCAGCGCACGTGCCCGACCTCCTCGCCAGCGATCTTGTAGCTCAGCTCGGCGACGCGGCCGTGCGGGCGACGGATGAAGCCGACGTCGTTGAGGGCGACGCGCGCGGTGCCTTCGATCTCGACCCGCAGCCCGGGCAGGTCGATCGATTCCGTTTCCCCCGCGAAGGCCCGCCGCACACCCTCCTCGGCGCCGTCGCGCTCGACCGCCGCGAGGAAGCCGACGGTGCCGTAGTTGACGCCGAAGACCGGGACGCCGCTGCCGGCGAAGTGGCGGAGCGCGTAGAGGATCGAGCCGTCGCCGCCCAGGACCACACAGAGGTCGGTCTGCTTGGGCAGGTTGTCGACCGCCTCCATCCCGGCCGCGGACTCGCCGTGCTTGGCCACCTCCTCGGCGGTCGCGACCATGCGCCAGCCTGCCTCCTCCGCGACCTTGCAGACCAGCCGCACGGCGTCGGTCGGGAAAGGCGGGTGAGAGTGGCTGACCAGCGCCGCGACGCGCTCCGTGCGCTCGGCGCTCACGGCTCCACCTCGGCGACGGCGGCCTCGAGGTCGGCAATCGACCTGCCCGCGCCGCCGCACCAGACGAAGGTCTCGCGGTTGCCCTTCGGGCCGGGCAGCCCAGAGGAGGCGAAGCCGCGGACCGGCAGGCCGAGCTCTCCCACGCAGCGGGCGACCGCCAGGATTGCCTCGCGCCGGTCGGCCGCGTCGCGGACCACCCCCTTGCGCACCCGCTCGCGGCCCAGCTCGAACTGCGGCTTGACCATCGCCAGCAGCTCGCCACCGGGCACGAGGCAGCGGGCGACGGCCGGCAGAACCTTGCGCAGCGAGATGAAGGAGACGTCGACGGTGGCGAGGCTCGGCGGGAACGGCAGCCCGGCGGGCTCCAGCTCGCGCGCGTTCAGCCGCTCGATCACGACCACGCGCGGATCCTCGCGCAGGCGCACGTCGATCTGCCCGAAGGCGACGTCGGCCGCGGCGACGCGGCTGGCGCCGCGCTGCAGCAGGCAGTCGGTGAAGCCACCGGTCGAGGCGCCGACGTCGAGGCAGTCGCGGCCGGCGACGTCGATCGCGAGCGCCGCCAGGGCGTTGTCGAGCTTGATGCCGCCCCGCGAGACGAAGCGCGGCCCGGCATCGACGAGGAGGTCGGCGTCGGGCTCGACGAGCTGGCTGGGCCGCAGCGCCACCGGCCCGTCGCGGCCGACCCGGACCTCACCGGCCCGGACCGCGCCCGCGGCAGCAGAGCGCGACGGGAACAACCCACGCTCGGCCAGCACCGCGTCGATCCGCGCCTTGGTCACGCGAGAACCGTACCGGCGCGCCCCCGTCCCCCAACCGAAATCCAGCCTTTAAATCTTTCTTGCCAGAGGTTTAGGCCCTCGTTAATATTGGGTAGGACACTCGTTCAGAGGGCACGGACGCAGGCACGGACCGGTCTCTGTGACCCGCCTCACACACAAATCGCACGTATGTTCGTACTCTGCATTCAAGGATTCGACTGAGAGGACGATTAAGCGAAAGACTTCTTGGCTGACCCCGGCGTCGCACATATGGCTCCATCGCCTCCCAACGATGCAGCCCCAGCGACATCAAACAGGGCTCACCTACCTCCCACGGATCCACATATATAGAGATACATATCTCTCCTCCCTGTAGTAACCCCAGAAACGCCTCGCCTCCCCCGGCGGGGCGTTTTCTGTTGGGGAGCCAGGTTTTCTGTTGGGGGAGCCAGGATGGCTCAGGCGGCGACGTGCTCGCCGGCAGGAACGAAGTGCTCCAGCTTGACGCCGCGTCCGAGAGCGAGAGGAAGTCCCCTTCACCGGGCGATGAAACACGGCCGGGAAGGAAAGTAAGTTCATCGGATGAGGCGCCGACTGGGCCTATTCGCAGCCGCGGTCGCGACGGTGCTGCTCCTCCTCGCGATGGCGCCGGCGGACGAGCGGATGCAGGACACGGGCGGGCCGGGGATCGTTCCCTTCGAGCTGGCGGGCAGCCAGGAGCGCGCTGACGAGATCCTCGCCGAATGGGGCGAGGAGGGTCAGGACGCCGCGCGGGAGTCGCTGTGGATCGACTTCGGCTTCCTGATCGCCTATGGGACGCTGCTGACGCTGCTGCTCGGCCTGGCTCGCGACGTCTCTCGCGAACGTGGCTGGCGCCGTCTCGGGGCTATCGGGGCGATCGTCGCCTCGTTCGGCGCCCTTGCCGCCGGCTTCGACGCGCTCGAGAACATCTGCCTGTTGCTGACGCTCGACGACGCGGGCCCTGCCTTCCCCCTCCTCGCCACGGTCTTCGCCGCCTGCAAGTTCGCGCTGCTCGCCATGGCGATCCTCTACCTCCTGGCGACCGCGGCGATGCGTGTGGGCGCCCGCGGGCGGGCTGTCGGAGCCTCTTAGTCCTTAGATAGGTACTTTTCGAGTCTCCGACGAATGGAGGCTCGAATGAAGACGAAGGCATTTGCGGCAGCGGCCACGGCGGCGCTGGCGCTCGGCATCGCCGCTCAGCCGGTGACCGCCGCCGACAAGGACTGCTCTGACTTCTCGACCTGGCGTGCCGCGCAGAAGTTCTACAAGCGCCACGGCGGTCCACGGCGGGATCCGCACCGGCTCGACGGGGATGACGACGGCATCGCCTGCGAGGCACTGCGCCGCTACTGACGCTGCTCGGCCAGCGGGGTATAGCCTGACTGGCCATGCAGCCAGTCGGCGACAGCCGCGACCTCTCCGTCGTCGTCTTCGGCGCCAGTGGGATCGCGGGACGGAACGTCGCCGCGTATCTCGCGGAGCGCGCCGGGGCGGTCGGCGCGAGCTGGGCCGTCGCCGGGCGCGATCCGGCAAAGGTCCAGCGGACGCTCGCCGAGGTCGGGGTCGAGGCGCCGGAGACCCTGAGCGCCGACGTGGCCAACCCCGAGTCGCTGGCGGCGATGGCGCGGCGGGCTACGGTGATCCTCGACCTGGTCGGCCCCTACACCCTCTACGGGACGCCGGTGATCGAGGCCTGCGTCGCCAACGGCACCCACTACGTCGACCTGACCGGCGAGATGCCGTTCGTGCGGCGGACGATCGACGCCTTCCACGAGCGGGCGACCCTGGCCGGCGTCAAGGTGGTCCAGGTCTCCGGCTTCGAGGCCCTGCCGCCCGACCTGGCGGTGCTGCTCGCCGCGGAGACGGCGCGCGAGCGCTGGGGCGAGGAGCTGACCGAGGTCGACGTCGACGTCAGCTTCCAGCCGCCGCCCGGACGCCTCAGCCTCGCCGACTCGGTCTCCGGCGGCACCCTGCAGAGCGGCGCCGAGCAGATGGACGATCCCGAAGCGGAGCGGGTCGCCGATCCGGCTGCCCTGATCGCGGACGAGGAGCTCGCCGCTCGGGTGCGGCAGCGCAGCCCGATCGCGATCGCACCGCGCTTCAACGCCAGAGGCGACGTCATCGGTCCGATGACCCCAAGCGCCTTCGTCAACCCGGCGGTGATCCACCGCACGATGGCGCTGGGCGCAGCCGCCCGTGGCTCCTCCCCCTCGCCCTTCCGCTACCGCGAGGGCGCGGCGCTGCCAGACCAGATCCCGACCGCCCCCCTTCGCTTTGCCGCTGCGGGCGTGCTGACCGCGGTCCAGGCGGGTTTTGGCACGCTGGCGCGCGCTCGGCCCTCGGTCCGCCGCCGCGCTGCCGCGGCGATGAGACGCCGGATGCCCCGGTCGGGCTTCGGGCCGACCGGCCCGACTCTCGAGGACTGGAAGTGGCGCCTGGCCGTCAACGCCTCCACCGCCAGTGGCCACCACGTCCACGTCGAGATAGACGCCGACGGTCAGCCCGGCTACCTGACCACCTCGCGCATGGTCGGGGAGGCGGGCCTGCTGCTCGCCGAGGACGGCGCCACGCCGTCCGGCGGCGGCTGCCTGACGCCGGCAGCCGCGCTCGGCATCGGCAACCTCGACCGCTTCGAGCACGCCGGCCTCCGCTTCCGCGTCGCCTCGTGATGACGCGTGGTCTATTTGCCCCCCCGGGGTGGGGAAAAGTGACCAAACGCGCTGACGCAGCCGTCCGAAGCCTCCCGCGGCCTTCGGACAGCGGTCCGCCTGCCCAGCGGACCCCGCATATCTAGAGATACGCGCCTCCTCTCCCTGTAGTAACCCCAGAAACGTCCGCGATGCGGGCCGGTTCTTGTTCTACCAAGGAGGCCGCAGGAGGCTAACCGATTGAGCGCTTTGATGCAAGGGGGCCGCCGGATCGACCGGGCGCGCCGCTCAGCTCAGCGCCGGCTCGCCCGCGCCCAGCGCCGCCAGCACCCGCTCCGCCACCGACTCGCCGGTCAGGCCGACCTCGTCGCGCAGCAGCGCCGGCTTGCCGTGCGTCACGTAGCGGTCCGGCAGGCCGATGCGCAGCACCCGCGCCCTGTCCCCCGGCCGGTCGGCGAAGGCGTCCTCGAGGTGCTCGAGCACGCCGGACCCGAAGCCGCCGGGCAGCACGTTCTCCTCGATCGTGACTACGAGGTCGTGGCCGAGGGCCAGCCGCTCCAGCAGCTCCTCGTCGAGCGGCTTGGCGAAGCGGGCGTCGGCGACCGTCGGCCGCAAGGCGTGCTCGCCCAGCACCTCGGCGGCCCGCTGGGCGACAGACACCCCGTAGCCGTAGCCGAGCAGCGCCACGCGCTCGCCGCTCGCCAGCAGCTCGCCGGTCCCGATCGGGATCGCCTCCCCCTCCGCCGGCAGCTCGACTCCCTCCGCCGCGCCGCGCGGGTAGCGCAGCGCCGCCGGCCCGTCGTGGGCGATAGCGGTGCGCAGCATGTGGACGAGCATCGCCTCGTCGCGCGGCGCCATCACGACCACGTTCGGCAGCGAGCGGAAGTAGGAGACGTCGAAGGCGCCGTGGTGGGTCGGGCCGTCGTCGCCGACCAGCCCGGCCCGGTCCATCGCGAACGTCACGTCGAGCTGCTGCAGGCAGACGTCATGGACTATCTGGTCGTAGGCGCGCTGCAGGAAGGTCGAGTAGATCGCGCAGACCGGCTTGCCGCCCTGCAGCGCCAGGCCCGACGCGAGCAGCACCGCGTTCTGCTCGGCGATCCCCACGTCGTAGTACTGCTCGGGCTCCTCGTCGGCGAGCTTCTGCAGGCCGGTCCCGCCCGCCATCGCGGCGGTGATCCCGACGACCCGCGGGTCGCGCCGCGCCTCGGCGACGATCGCGTCGGCGAAGACCTGGGTGTACTGGGGCGGCGAGCCGGCCGCGGGCGGCTTCTCGAGCCGCTCCGGCGCGATCGCGTCGGGAGCGTCGGATTCCTTGACGGGCACCGGCTTCGGCGCCGGCGCGCCGTTGACGATCGAGTTCGGCTTCGCCGCGTGCCATTTCTCCATCCCCTCCAGGCCGCCCTCCTCGGCGGGCCCGAAGCCCTTGCCCTTGACGGTGTGGACGTGGACGACGACAGGCCGGTCGGCTTCGAAGGCCTCCTCGAGCGCTTCGCGCAGGGCGCCGACGTCGTGGCCGTCGATGACGCCCATGTAGGCGAGGTCGAGCTCCTCGAAGAAGAGCCCAGGGGCCCAGTAGGCCTTGATCGCCGACTTGACCTCGGGGCCGAGCCGTTCGATCCGCTTGCCGAGCCCGAGCGGCAGCTTGGTCAGCCGGTCCTCGACCTCCTCGCGGGCGTGGTAGAGGCGCGGGTTCAGCCGCACCCGGTTGAAGTAGCGCGAGAGCGCGCCGACGTTCGGCGAGATCGACATCCCGTTGTCGTTGAGGACGATCACGATCGGGGTTTGCAGCCCCCCCGCCGCGTGCATCGCCTCGTAGGCGACACCGCCGGTCAGCGCCCCGTCGCCGATGACCGCGGCGACGCGGCCGTCCTCGCCGATCCCCTTGCGCATCGCCTCCTTGAGCCCGACCGCGTAGCCGATCGAGGTCGAGGCGTGGCCGGCGCCCATGATGTCGTGCTCGGACTCGAAGACCGAGCAGAACGGCGCCAGGCCGCCGTACTGGCGGATCGTCCCCAGCTGCTCGCGGCGGCCGGTGAGGACCTTGTGGGGGTAGGCCTGATGGCCGACGTCCCAGAGGATCTTGTCGCGCGGCGAGTCGAGCAGGCTGTGCAGCGCGACCGCCAGCTCGCAGGTTCCGAGGTTGGCGCCGAAGTGGCCGCCGATCTCGCCGATCGTGTCGATCACCTCTGTGCGGATCTCCTGCGCGACCCGCGTCAGCTGCTCCTCGTCGAGGCCGCGCAGGTCGGCGGGACCGGAGATCCGCTCCAGCAGTCGCTCCTCCCCGTCCTCGGGCCGCGGTTTCTCGCTCATTCGTTCCTCGTGAAGATGTAGTCGGCGATCCCTCGCAGATCGCCGGTCTCGCCGCCGGCATCCGACAGCGCGGCGGTTGCCCTGGCGTGCGACTCTGCTGCCAGCTCGCGCGCCCGCTCCAAGCCGAAGAGGCTCACATACGTCAGTTTGCCATGTCGCTCGTCGCTGCCGCGCGGCTTGCCGAGCTGCTCGTCGCTGCCGGTCACGTCGAGGATGTCGTCGACGATCTGGAAGAGGATCCCCAGCTCGTCGGCGAAGCGGCGAAAGGCCATCGTCTCCGGTTCGCCGGCCGCCTCGAGGATCAGGACGACGCCCAGCGACGCCGCGATCAGCCGCCCGGTCTTCAGCGAGTGCAGCTCGCGCAGCGCTTCCGGGTCGGCGGCCCCTCCGGCGACGTCCACGTACTGACCGCCGACCATGCCGCCGAGCCCCGTCGCCGTGCTCAGCTCGCGAAGCGCGGCCAGCACCCGCGGCGGCTCGCCCGGCTGCTCGCAGAAAAGCCGGATCGCCTCGGCGAAGAGGCCGTCCCCGGCCAGGATCGCCACGTCCTCCCCGAACTGGACGTGGGCGGTCGGCTTGCCGCGCCGCAGGTCGTCGTCGTCCATCGCCGGCAGGTCGTCGTGGATCAGCGAGTAGGTGTGGATCAGCTCGATCGCGCAGGCGGCCGGGAGGAAGCGCTCCGGATCGGCGCCGAGCGCCCGCGCCGTCGCCAGCGCCAGCACCGGCCGCACCCGCTTGCCCCCCGCCAGGAGCGAGTAGCGCATCGCCTCCCGCAGGCCCGCGGTGGCGGGGACGGTGGCGAAGCTGAGGCCCCCCAGCGCCGCCTCGACCAGCTCGCGCAGGTCCTCGGGGTAGGTCAGCGACGACGCCCGCTCAGCGATCGTCGCGCTCCCGCGCCTCGCGGATGCGGCGGTTGGCCTCCTCCACCGCCTCCGCCGAGAGCTCGGCGGCCTCGCGGGCGAGCTCGGCGGCCCGCTCGTCGCTTGCCTCGGAGCCCTCCAGCTCGGCGGCGATCGCCTCCAGGCGGGCGGATATCTCTCGCAGCCGGCTCATCCGGCCTCCCGGCCCTTGGCGCCCGCGGTCTGGCGCTCGCGCACCGCCGCGCCGAGCACGCCGTTGACGAAGGCCGGCGCCCCCGCGCCGCAGTACTCCTTGGCGATCTCGACCGCCTCGTCGATCGCCACCTCGTGCGGCACGTCGTCGCTGTGCTCGATCTCGTACAGCGCGACCCGCATCAGGCAGCGCTCCAGCGGCGCGATCCGCTCCAGCTCCCAGCCCCGCGCGTGGCGCCCGATCGTCTCGTCCAGCTCCTCGCGGTGCGCTTCGGCGCCCTCGGCCAGCTCCTGGGTGAACGGCCGCGCCTCGGCGAGCAGCTCGGCGAGGGGACGCCCGGTCACCTCTCGCTGGTAGCAGGCGAAAACCGCGTCGCGGCGCTGGTCGGATCGTCGCACCGCCCTATCTTCCCTCTTCGGGCACCCCGAGCGCCTCGCCGACCGCCCGCAGCAGCTCCTCGGCCCTGAACGGCTTCTGGAGGAGGATCGCCGGCTCGTCCGGCGGCACCAGGGTCAGCGAGTCGTGGCCGTAGCCCGACATGTAGACGACCGGCAGCTCGATCCCCTCCTCGCGCAGGCGCGCCCCCAGCTCGTAGCCCGACACCTCGGGCATCAGCACGTCGGTCAGCACCAGGTCCACGTCGCTCTTCGGATCGGCGATCAGCGCCTGCGCCTCGTCCGCCGCACCCGCCGAGCGCACGCGATAGCCCCGCTTGGCGAGCATGTGGGCGACGATCCGCCGCACCGCCTCGTCGTTGTCGACGACCAGGACTGTCCGGCCGTCGCCCGCTGCCGGAGGGGGGTGGGCCTCCCCGGCGGCGCTGCCGTTCGCGCCCTCCTCGGCCATCGGCAGGTAGACGGTCACGGCCGTCCCCCCGCCCGGCTCGCTCTCGATCTCGACGTGGCCCCCGGCTCGGCCGACGATGCCGTAGACGGCGGCAAGCCCAAGTCCAGTGCCCTGTCCGCGCGCCTTCGTCGTGAAGAACGGGTCGAACGCCTGCTCGGCGACCTCCTCGCTCATGCCGGCCCCGTCGTCGGCGACGCGCAGCATCAGGACCGGAACGGTCGGCGAACGGCGCACGGTGACGGCTATCGAGCCCCCTTCCGGCAGCGAGTCCCTGGAGTTGACCGCCAGGTTGACCAGGATCTGCTCGACCTGGCCCGCCGCCAGCCGGACCGGCGGCAAGTCGGCCTCGGCCTCTACGGTCAGGTCGATGTGCTCGCCGAGCGTGCGGCGCAGCAGGGCCTCGGCCTCGCGGACCGCGGACGCGAGGTCGATCCTGCGCAGCTCGGACGCATCGCGGCGGCTGAAGAGAAGGAGGCGGCGAGTCAGCTCGGCGGCCGTCCGCGCGGCGGACTCGATCTCCCCGACCCGCTCCCTTCCGGCGTCGCCGCCGATCTCCTCGGCCAGGGATTCGGCGTTGTTGAGGATCACCGCGAGCAGGTTGTTGAAGTCGTGCGCGACGCCGCCGGCGAGCTGGCCCACGGACTCCAGGCGCTGCGCCCGCTCGAGCTGCTCCTGGGAGCGCTTCAGCTCGGAGATGTCCTGCGTGGCGCCGTGGCTGCGCCTTGGCAAGCCGCCCTCTTCGACCTCGCCGCGCGCCTCCAGGTAGCGAATCGCGCCCGAGCGGTCGACGAGCCGGTAGGTGTGCCGGAACGGACCGGGAGTCGTCTGGACTCGAACGACGAGCGCCTCGAGATCGCGGCGATCGTCCGGATGCACGGCCTCGATCAGCTCCTCGACGGTAGGCGGGGGGCCGTCTGGATCCCGCCCGAAGATTCGCTGCAGCTCCTTGGACCAGCTCGCCTGGCATCTCCCGTCGCTGTCGACGATCAGCTCCCAGCTGCCGACCCGCGCGAGCCGCTCGGTCTCTTCGAGCCTTCGCTCCGCCGCCGCGAGGCGACGCTCGAGCCGCGCGATCCGCGCGTCCCGATCATCCGTTGCGTGCTGCCCCGGCGCCACGGCTTCGCATCATGGCGAACCGCCGCGTTTATGGCGAGCCGGATCGTCCTAGCGTCTACCCAGGCGCGCGCCGGGCCTTCGCCGATCGATCCTAGGCGCGGGAGACGTATTCGCCGTTGCGCGTGTCGACGCGGATCGTCTCGCCCTCGTCGATGAAGAGCGGCACCTGGACGACTACGCCGGACTCCAGGGTCGCCGGCTTGCTGCCGCCCCCTGACGCGGTGTCGCCTTTGACGCCGGGATCGGTCTGGGTGACCTTCATCTCGACCGCGCTGGGCACCTGGACGTCGCTGGGGCGCTCGTCGACGAAGAGGACGTCGACCTCGTCGTTGGGCAGCACCCACTTCATCGCGTCGCCGACGACCTCGGACGGAATCTCGATCTGGTCGTAGTCCTGACTGTCCATGAAGACCGCCGCCTCGCCGGAGTCGTAGAGGTACTGCATCTTGCGCGACTCGGTGCGAACCGGCCGGAACTTCTCTCCGGCCCGGAAGGTTTTGTCCTGCACAGAGCCGTCCTCGATCTTGCGCAGCTTGGTCCGCACGAAGGCGCCGCCCTTGCCCGGCTTGACGTGCTGGAACTCCATGATCTTGAAGACGGACCCATCGATTTCGATGTGGGAGCCGTTCTTGAACTGGTTGGTTGAGATCACGGCGGCGAATCCTAGCCAGCCCGCATCGACCGGGCTGGAGGGGTGTCTAAGCTGCTGCCCGGATGCAGCGCGCCCAAGCCATCGCCGCCGTCCTCCTCGCGACGCTCGCGATCGCCGCGGTCGCCCGCGGCGACGAAGAACCGACGCGCGAGCACTACATCGCCACAGTGGAGCCGATCTGCAAGCGCGACAGGGAAGCCTCGGAACGGATCCTCGGTGGCACGAGGGACGCGATCCGGGACGGGAAGCTGAAGGTGGCCGGCCGCCAGCTGATCCGCGCCTCGCGGCACTTCGGCGAGTCGATCCGCGAGCTGGTCGCCGTCCCCCGCCCCCCGGCCGACGAGGCGAAGCTGCAGAAGTGGTTCGGGTTCCTGCGCATCCTCCGCGACCGGATCCGCCAGACCGGCGTCTACTACAAGGAAGGCGAGGAGCTGCGGGCGACGCACGAATCGATCGCCGCCGAACGAACCGGCAACGCCGCCAACAACGTCAGCTTCTCCTTCAAGTTCAAATACTGCCGGCTGGGCCGCTCGCGGCTGGGCTGAGCTACTCGGAGCCTTCCGGCCCGGTCACCGTCGTCAGCGTCTGGGCCGGCCCGCCGGAAAGGGCGCGGCGGACGAGCCGCGGCGCCAGGATGCGGGCGATCGCGCCGAGCGCATAGGGACGAGGGACGTAGCGCTCCGCCTTGCCGCCGAGGCCGCACTCGACGATCGCCTCGGCGACCTTCTCGGGCTTCGAGACGATCCAGCGCGTCAGCGCCCGTTCGCGCAGCTCGGTGGCGGGGAAGCCCTCGGTGACGACGAAGCCCGGCATCACCAGCCCGACGTGGACGCCGTGCGGGCGCTCCTCGGCATAGAGCGAGTCGCTCCAGCCGATCAGGGCGAACTTGCTCGCCGAGTAGGCCCCGGTGCGGGCCCGCGAGACCCGGCCCGCCGTGCTCGCGACGTTGACGATCGCGCTCGGCGCCGAGGAGCGCAGCAGCGGCAGCAGGGCCTCGACCAGGCGCACGACGGCGTCGAAGTTGAGGTCCATGTGGCGGCGCACGTTCTCGTGGCCCTTCTCGGCAAAGGTGCCGCGCCAGGCGGCGCCGGCGTTGTTGACCAGCAGGTGGAGACGGCCGCCGTGCCGCTCGGCGAGGTGGGCGCGGACGCGCTCCGGCGCGTCGGCCTCGGTGAGGTCGGCGGCGAGGAAGGTGGCGCGGCAGCGCAGCGACTCGGCAAGCGCCCGCAGCCGCTCCTCGCGGCGCGCCACCAGCGCCAGCTCGATCCCCGGCTCGCGGGCGAGGCGGCGCGCGGTCGCCTCGCCGATCCCACTCGAGGCGCCGGTCACCAGTGCCACTCGGGTTCCCTCGCTCACCGTGGGAACGCTAGTCCAACCCCGCCGGGGACGGGGTCGCCGAATGGCATACTGCTTCGTCTTCATGGCTGAGATCCCCGCACTCCTCGACCGCCTGCTGCGCACGATCGCGCCGTCGGGGCACGAGGAGCCCGCGGCGGCGATCTGGCGCGAGGAGGCCTCCTTCGCGACGCTCTCGGCCGACGGCCTCGGCTCCTCGATCGCCCGGGTCGGCGAGTCCTCGCCGCTGCTGGCGGTGGTCGGCCACATCGACGAGATCGGGCTCTCGATAACCCACGTCGACGAGAAGGGCTTCCTCTACTTCTCGCCGCTCGGCGGCTGGGACCCGCAGATCCTGGTTGGCCAGCGCGTCTCGATCCGGGCCCGGGACGGCGTCGTCCCAGGCGTCGTCGGCCGCAAGCCGATCCACCTGCTGGAGCCCGACCAGCGCAAAAAGGTCGTCGAGCTGAAGGGCCTCCACATCGACGTCGGCGCCGCCTCGCGCGAGGAGGCCGCCGAGCTGGTCCGGGTCGGCGACCCGGTGACCATCGCCGCCGAGCCGGTCCGTCTGGCCGGCGACCGGCTGGTCGGCAAGTCGATGGACAACCGCCTCGGCGCCTACGTCGCCCTCGAGGCGCTGCGCCGCTGCCACGAGCGTGGCTCGCTGCGGGGCAGCTTCGCGGCGGTCGCCGCCGTGCAGGAGGAGATCGGCCTGTTCGGCGCCCGCACCTCGGCCTTCGAGGTCCGTCCTGACCTCGCGGTCGCCGTCGACGTCACGCACGCCACCGACGCCCCCGGCGTCGAGCCGAAGCAGCTCGGCGAGCATCCGCTCGGCTCCGGCCCCGCGATCTCCCGCGGCGCGACCCTCTCGCCCAAGGTCTTCGAGCTGCTCGTCGAGACCGCCGAGGAGACCGGCATCGAGCACACGGTCGCGGCCAGCGGCCGCAGCACCAGCACCGACGCCGACGCGATCCAGATCTCACGCTCCGGCATCCCCACCGGGCTCGTCTCGATCCCGCTCCGCTACATGCACTCCCCCGTCGAGATGGTCGACCTCGGCGATCTCGAGGCGACCGTGGAGCTGATCGCCGCCTTCGCCGCCCGGCTGGAGGCCGGCGTCGACCTCAGTCGCTGAGCCCGACCGTCAGCCGCTGAGCGTCGCGGCCCGCTCGTGGCCGCCAAGAACGACCTGGTCGCGTCCGCCGGCCTTCGCCGCGTAGAGCGCCGCGTCTGCCTGGCCGACCAGATCGTCGGTGTCGACCGCTCCGGCGCCGGAGACCGCGACCCCGATGCTGACCGTGACCGGGACGCCGACCGGGCGCCGCTCGCGCACCGCGCAGCGCAGTCGCTCGGCGATCTCCAGCGCGTCCTCCTCGGTCGCCCCCGGGAGGACGACCAGGATCTCCTCGCCGCCGACCCGGTAGATCGAGTCGCCGGCCCGCAGGGTGGCCCGCATCGTGTAGGCGACGTCCTGCAGGACCGCGTCGCCGGCGGCGTGTCCGAGCTGGTCGTTGACCCGCTTGAAGTGGTCGAGATCGCAGAGCAGCAGCGCGTGCGAGAGGCCCTCGTCGCTGCTGCTCGGCTGCCCGTCGAGCTCTGCCAGCCGCTGCTCGAGCGCGCTGCGGTTGCAGAGGCCCGTCAGCGGATCGACAGTGGAGCGGCGGCGGTGGGCGCGGTCGGACTCGACCAAGGCGCCGGAGAGGATCACGGCGCAGACGACGAGCGCCACCGACGCCATCACGTCCTGGTAGTGCGCCGCCGCGGTTTGCGCGTCGAGGCCGTAGGTCGAGATGCCGAGCAGGACGAGGATGTAGGCGGCGCCGAGCACCATGCCGCGCGGCTCGAAGCGGGCGCCGACGGTGACCGCGGGCAGCGCGAACCACATCAGCGCCGGGCTCTCCGCCCCGCCGGTGATGACGACGGCGTCGGCGAGCAGCAGGGGCAGGATCCCCCACGCGGTGGCGATCCAGATCGCCGGGTGGGTGCTCGTCTGCATGAACCTGTCGGCGACGGTGAACCCGGCCAGGCCGACGACGAGCGGCGCGATCCACCACCAGCCGATGTCGGAGCTGATCGCGGCGAGCCCGATCGCGAGGATCACGAAGCAGGCGAGGCGGTAGCGGCGCATCCGCATCTCCATGTCGATCAGCCGCTCGCGACGGGCGCTGTCGCGGACCGCGATCAGCGAATCCTTGGGTGGGACCGCGGCCTGGTCTGCCTGCGGCGCCCGCAATCTCTCCAGCTTCAACTGCACGTCTCTCGCATCGGCGGGGGGGAGCCGATACTTGAGGCGTAAAGCCAAGCTTAATGTGATGCTTTGTCTGCCGGCGGACGGCTTTAGTCGACCAATTGCAGCTGCTTGTCCAGCCCGCTCAGGTTGCGGCATCCGTCCGCCTCGACGACCACCAGGTCCTCGATTCGCACCCCAAGCTCGCCCGGCAGGTAGACGCCCGGCTCGATCGTCACCACTTCCCCCGCCTCCAGCACGTCCTCGGAGCGCGGCGAGACCCGCGGCGCCTCGTGCACCTCCAGCCCAACCCCGTGCCCGAGCCCGTGGCCGAAGCGCTCGCCGTGCCCGCCGGCCGCGATCCGCTCGCGCGCGACCGCGTCGAGCGCCTCGCCCCCGACTCCCGCCCGCGCCGCATCCAGGGCCGCCGCCTGCGCCTCGCGCACCAGCTCGTAGACCTCGCGCGCCCGCTCCCCCGGCTCGCCGGTCGCGAAGGTCCGCGTGCCGTCGGAGCAGTAGCCGTCGAGCTTCGCGCCCATGTCGAAGACGACCAGCTCCCCCCGGCCGATCTGGCGCTCGCCCGGCTCGGCATGCGGCAGGGCCCCGTCGGGGCCGGCGGCGACGATCGCCGGGAAGGACGGGTCGCCGCCCAGCTCGCGGATCCGCGCTTCGGCGGCGCGAGCGACCTCGCGCTCGCCGCGTCCCGCCAGGCCCCGCTCCAGCGTCCAGCGCCAGACGTCGTCGGCCAGCTCGGCGGCCGCGGCGATCGCCGCCAGCTCGGCCTCGTCCTTGACGCGCCGCAGTCGCTCGACGGTCCCGCCGGCCCCCACCAGCTCGACGCCCTCGGCCAGCTTCCCCCGCAGCCGCTCGACGAGCCTGACCGAGGTGTGGTCGTCCTCGAACCCGGTGCGCCCCGCCAGCCGCTCGGCGATGCCGCCCAGCCAGTCGTCGCGAACGGTCACCACCTCCCAGCCGTCCACCTCGGCTTCGGCGCGCTCGGTGTAGCGGAAGTCGGTCAGCAGGAGCCGCGTCTCAGGGCCGCAGACACAGGCGCCGTTGGTGCCGCCGAAGCCGGTCAGCCAGCGGACGTTGACCAGGTCGGTGACCAGCATCCGGTCCAGCTCCGCCGCGGCGAGCTGGCCGGCGAGGCGGTCGCCGCGGCCCCTCATCCGGCCGCGACGTCGAGGTGGCGGGCGAGCGCCGCGAGGGCGTCGCGGTAGCCGTCGGGCCCCTTCCCAGAGACCTTCTCGAGCACGAGGCCGTCGAAGACCGAGACGCGGCGCCAGTCCTGGCGCGAATCGACGTCGGAGAGGTGGACCTCGACGGTCGGCAGGCCGGTCAGCTCGAGCGCGTCGGCGATCGCGCGGCTGTAGTGCGTCCAGGCGCCGGCGTTGAGGATCACGGCGTCGCAGAGATCGGGGAGCCGGTGCAGGTACTCGACGAACTCGCCCTCGGCGTTGGTCTGGAAGAAGATCGCTTCCAGTTGCAGGTCGCGCGCCCAGCGCTGGATCCTCGTCTCCAGTTCATGCAGCGAGAGGCCGCCGTAGATCGCCGGGTCGCGCCGCTCGAGCACGTCGAAGTTGACGCCGTGCATGACGGCGACCCGGTTGTGGGCGCTGGTCATCCGTACAACTCCAGCACAGCGGCCCTGACCGTGCCGGGCGCGACGATCTGTCCCGTGCGCGGCTGCCCCGGCTCGGGGAGGAGCACGAACCCGACGCCCTCGGCGGTCCGCTTCTTGTCGCGCTGGAGCGCGTCCAGGACGGCATCGACGTCGATCGCGGGATCGAGCTCGGCCGGCAGCTCGTGGTGGCGGAGGATCGCCTCGACCTCGTCGCGCAGCTCGGCGGCGCCGGACAGTCGAAGCGCCGCCAGCAGCCCGAGCCCGATCGCCTCGCCGTGCCGGTAGCGCTCGTAGCCGCTCGCCGCCTCGATCGCGTGGCCGACGGTGTGCCCGAGGTTGAGCACCGCGCGCAGGCCGGCGTCGCGCTCGTCGGCGGCGACCACCTCGCACTTGAAGCGCGCGCAGGCGAAGACCACGTCGGCGAGGTCGTCGGCGTCCAGCGCCTCGAGCGAGCGCACGCGCTGCCAGAGGCGGCCGCCCGCCAGCAGCCCGGTCTTCAATGCCTCGACGAAGCCCGCCGCCAACTCCGCGCGCGGCAGGCTGCCGAGAGTCGCGGTGTCGGCGAGCACCGCCGCCGGCAGGTGGTAGGCGCCGACGTAGTTCTTGCCCTCCGGCAGGTCGACGCCGGTCTTGCCGCCGTAGGCGGAGTCGACCTGGGCGACCAGCGAGGTGGGGACCTGGACGACGGGGACGCCGCGCTGGTAGGTGTGGGCGCAAAAGCCGGCCAGGTCGCCGACCACTCCGCCGCCGAGCGCGACGACGTGGTCCTCACGCGTCATCCCGGCGCGGGTCAGCTCGCGCAGCACCCGCTCCGCCTCCGCCATCGTCTTCGCCGCCTCGCCGGGCTCCACCTCGACCCGGCCGCCGAGCGGCTCGAGGCGCTCGGCGTAGAGCGCGCCCACCGTCCTGTCGGTGACCAGGAAGCGGCGGCTGTCGAGCGGCCAGGGACCGTCGGCGCCGAGCAGGCCCGACCCGACCAGGACCGGGTACTCGCCCGAGGCGCTGCTGGCCCAGATCAGCCTGGTGCCCTGAGGCAGGTCGGCGAGAGCCCGGATCGAGGGCAGCGCCCGGGCGACCAGGCCCGGGTCCCCCTGCGGCAGCACCGCGTCGGCGAGCTGCTCGTACAGCGGCAGCCTCGTCCCGAGCAGCCGGGCGACGTCCTCGGCGCTGCGCGCCAGCGGCCGGTCGGTCCCCTCGATCCGGCGCCACGCCTCGTCGGGGTCGATCTGCAGCCAGACGACGATGTGGCGCCCGAGCGCCGCGCGGATCCGCTCGGAGAGGACGCTGCCGCCGCCGAGCGCGATCGCGCCGCCGTCGGCGCGCTCGAGCAGCTCGCCCACCACCTCGGCCTCGCGGGCGCGAAACGCCTCCTCGCCGTCGCGCTCGAAGGCTGCCGCGATCGAGGTCCCCAGCTCGCGTTCCATCAGCGCGTCGATCTCGGTCGTCTCCAGCCCCGACATCCGCGCCACGTCGAGGGCGTGGCTCTTGCCGGCCCCCATGAACCCCATGAAGACGATTGCCGGCTTCGGCACCGGGCTCACCCGCGGAAGTCGATGCGCTGCTTGTAGGCGTCGACGGCTGCCAGCACGTCGTCGATGTGGTCGCCGCCGAACTTCTCCCGGTAGCAACGGGCCAGCACCAGGCAGACCATCGCCTCGGCGACGACCGCGGCGGCGGGCACGACGGTCGAGTCGGTGCGCTCGCGCAGCGCCTGGGCCGGCTGCTTGGTCTCGGTGTCCACCGAGCGCAGCGGCTTGGTCAGGGTGGAGATCGGCTTGATCGCGGCGCGGACCGAGAGCGGCAGCCCGTTGGTCATCCCGCCCTCGAGGCCGCCGGCGTAGTTGGTCTCGCGCTGGTAGCCGTGCTCCTCGGACCAGAAGATCTCGTCGTGGGCCTTGGAGCCGGGGCGACCGGCGACGTCCCAGGCCTCGCCGATCGAGACACCCTTCACCGACTGGATCGAGGCGACGGCGCCGGCGAGCTGGCCGTCGAGGCGCTCCTCCCAGGAGATGTGCGACCCGAGGCCGGGGACGAGGCCGAAGGTGCGCACCTCGAAGGTCCCGCCGAGGCTCTCGTTCTCCTTGCGCAGGCGGTTTATCTCGGCGACCATCGCCGCGCTCGCCTCGGCGTCGAGGCAGCGGACCGGGTCGTCGTCGACGGCGGCGAAGTCCCCTGGGCCGAGGTCGGGCCGCTCGGTCGCCTTCACCGAGGCGATCTGGGTGACGTGGCTGTGGACGCTGACGCCGAGCGCCGCGAGGAAGCCGCGCGCGATCGAGCCGGCCGCGACGCGGGCCGCGGTCTCGCGGGCGCTCGCCCGCTCGAGCACGTTGCGGATGTCGGTGTGGCCGTACTTCTGGGCGCCGACCAGGTCGGCGTGGCCCGGGCGCGGCAGGTGGACCTCGTCGGGCTCGAAGCCCTCCACCGGCCACGGGTTCATCCGCTCCTCCCAGTTGGCGTAGTCGCGGTTTGCGACCAGCACGGCGATCGGGCTGCCGAGCGTGCGCCCGTGGCGCAGCCCCGAGCGGACCTCAACCGTGTCGGTCTCGATCTTCATGCGCCCGCCCCGCCCATGGCCGAGCTGGCGCCGCGCCATGTCGCGGTCGAGCGCCTCGCGGTCGAGCTCCAGGCCGGCCGGCACTCCCTCGACGATCGCGACGAGCCCAGGGCCGTGCGACTCTCCCGCGGTCGTGAAGCGAAAGCGACTGCTCATGGCGGCAAGGCTATAGCCGAGTGGTCGATTGATGACCCCATAGGGACATCAATCGACCACTCGCGACGGATCAGGCCCGAGCGGCGGCGCGCATCGTGTCGAGCGGGGCGTCGCGGCCGGTCCAGATGCGCAGCGAGTGGGCGCCCTGGCGGACCAGGACCTCGAGCCCGTCGACAGTTCGCGCCCCGGCGGCCTCCGCCGCGCGCAGCAGCGCGGTCGGCTCGGCGTCGTAGACCATGTCGACCACGACCTGGTCAGCGCTGAAGCCGTCGGCGACCAGCGGCAGCTCCGCGAACGGGTCCTCGCCGTGGAGGCCGACCGCGGTCGAGTTGACCACGATCCCGTAGTCGGGCACGCCCGGCGACCGCACCGGCGTCCCTCCCAATTCTTCGCACAGGTGACGGGAACGCAGCTCGGTGCGATTCCAGACCTCGACCTCCGCGCCCTCGCGCAGCAGCGCCCAGACGATCGCCCGCGCCGCTCCGCCCGCCCCCAGCACCAGCGCCCTCGCGCCAGCCGGCGACTCGGGCAGCGCGTCGAGCAATCCCTGGGCGTCGGTGTTGTCGGCGCGGATCTCGCCATCCGCAAAGCTGAGCGTGTTGGCGGCACCGATCTCGCGAGCCGTCTCCGAGAGCGAGTCGGCAAGCGCCAGGGCGGCGCTCTTGTGAGGGACGGTGACGTTGGCGCCGACGAAGCCCTCGCCCGCCATCGCTCGTACCCGTGCCTCGAATCGGTCGGGAGCGACCTCGATCGCCTCGTAGAGCCACTCGTCGCCGAGCCCCAGCTCGGCCAGTGCCGCGTTCTGCATCGCCGGCGAGCGCGAATGGGCGACCGGGTAGCCGAGCACGGCGAGGCGCTTCATCGCCGCCGTCTCATTCCTCGCACGTGTCGGGCGACTCGCCGCCGGCCGCTTCGCGGGCTTCGTTGTAGCGAGCTTCGTCGGCGAAGAACTCTTCTTCGCTCGAGGAGAAGGAGTGCTCGCCGCAGGCACCCGGCTTGACCACGTAAAACAGATAGTCGACCTTCGCCGGGCGAGCCGCCGCTTCGATCGAGGCCAGTCCCGGGTTGCCGATCGGGCCGGGCGGCAGGCCGGTGTTGAGGCGCGTGTTGTAGGGCGAGTCGGTCGCCAGCTCCGATTCACTCAGCGGCTCCGTGTAGTTGCCGGTCGCGAAGCGGATCGTCGCGTCGATCCCGAGCGGCATCCCGTCGCTCAGCCGGTTGTAGATGACGGCGGCGACGAGCGGCCGCTCGCTTTCCAGCTGCGCCTCCTCCTCGACCATCGAGGCGATCGTCAGCACGTCGTAGACGGTGAGGTTCTTGGAGCGGGCGTAGCTCATGTCGACGCCGGCGATCCGCCGCTTGAAGTCTTCGAGCTGGAGCCGCACCAGGTCGGAGGCCGGGGCGCCCCGTCGCAGCTCGAAGGTATCGGGGAAGAGGAAGCCCTCGAGGTCCCTGGCGTCCGCGCCGCCGTAGCGGGCCGGCTTCAGGTAGGGCGAGCTGACGCTGGCCGCCATGTAGTCGCCGCGCAGGCCCGCTTCCTTTGCCACCTCGGCGGTCTGCGCTCGCGAGAGGCCCTCGGGGACGGTCAGCGTGATCGTGCGGAGCGGCGCCGGCGCTGCCGCCGGCTCGTCGCGATCGAGGTAGCGGTAGGCGGCGTAAGCGGCCGCGACGGCGAGCAGGAGGAGCCCGACGGCGAGGGTGACGAGGACGCGGCGGCCGCGGCGGCTGCTCGCCGGCCTGTAGGGGGGCGGCGGCGGCAGCGGCGCCTCGTCGTCCCAGGGGTCGGGGCGAGACCGCGGAGCGGGCGCGGGCGCTGGCTCCCCCGGCGGCGGATCCGCAGGCGGTTGGGCCGATTCGCGCTGTTGGCGCCGCTCTTCGCGCTCGCGCCGCCGCCGCTCGCGCTCCGCCGCCGCGGGGTCGCCCTCGGCGAACGGATCGCCGAGCCAGTCCTCACCCATCGCCGCCGCCGTCTCCCTCGGTCGCGGAGAGGCCGGCCAGGTAGGCCTCGAGCAGGTGCGCGGCGGCCAGGGAGTCGGGAGCCGCCGTCGCCCCGGCACGCCGGCTCGCCTCCGCCATTCGGGTCGTCAGGCGCTCGTCGTAGGTCTCGACCGGCACGTCGAGGATCGCCTCCAGTTCGCCGCTGAAGGTGCGGGCCAGCGCCGCCTGCGAGCCCTCCTCGCCGCTGAGGTGGAGCGGCAGGCCGACCACCACCCGCTCGACCGCGAGCTGGTCGACCAGCTCGGCCACAGCGCGCGGCTCGGGCGGCTCGATGACCGGCAGCGGCCTCGCCAGGATGCCGCTCGGGTCGGAGATCGCGCAGCCGATCCGCGCCGTGCCGTGGTCGAGCGCCAGCACGCGCACTTAGGCGAGGGCCTTCTGAATCGCCTCGCGGGCCGCGCTCAGCGCCTCGTCGAGCTGGCCGGGGTCCTTGCCGCCTGCCTGGGCCATCTCGTCGCGCCCCCCTCCCCCGCCCCCGACCAGCGGCGCTACCTCGCGGATCGTCTCCGCAGCCGAGACGCCGCGGCCGACCGCGCCCTTCGAGACCAGCGCCACGAGGGCCACCTTGCCGCCCTCGGCGCCGCCGAGGACGATGGCCGAGTCCCCGCCCAGCTTCGACTGCACCCGGCTGGCAAGGTCGAGCAGCTGCTTCTGGTCGGCGAGCGCCGCTCGCGCGGCGACCACCCCGATGCCGTCGACCTCGGCGGCCTCTCCGACCAGCCGCTCGGCCTCCTCGGCCTGCTGCTGCTTCGCCGCCTGCTTGGCCCCCGCGCCCGCCTCGCGCAGCCGCTCGGCGGCGCGCCTCGCCCCCGCCACCGGGTCCTGCGGGGAGCCGAGCAGCTCGCCGACCTCGGCGAGCCGCTCCTCGCGCTCCCGGAACCAGTCGATCGCGGCGGGGCCGGTCACCGCCTCGATCCGCCGCACGTTCGCCGCGCTCGACCCCTCCGAGACGATCTTGAAGATCCCGACCGCGGCGGTGTTGGCGACGTGGGTGCCGCCGCAGAGCTCGCGGGAGACCCCGTCCACCTCGACCATCCGCACCCACTCGCCGTACTTCTCGCCGAACAGGGCCATCGCGCCGAGCTTCTCGGCCTCGCGGCGCTCCATCTCCAGCCAGCGCACCGGCCGGCTCGCCTTGACCCACTCGTTGACGCGGTCCTCGACCGCGCGCAGCTCCTCGACGCCGAGCGCCTGGCCGTGGGTGAAGTCGAAGCGCAGCTTGTCTGGGCGCACCGCCGAGCCGGCCTGGCGGACGTGGTCGCCGAGCCGCTCGCGCAGCGCCGCGTGCAGGAGGTGCGTCGCCGTGTGGTTGCGCATCGTCGCGTGGCGGGCCTCGTGGTCGACAACCGCCTCGATCGCGGTCCCCGAGCCCGGCGACGGCCCCTCGACCTCGAGCGCCTGGTCCTCGCCGACGCGGTACACGTCGACCACGCGCGCCTCTCCCCCGTCCCAGCGCAGCACGCCGGCATCGGCGACCTGGCCGCCGCCCTCGGCGTAGAAGGGGCTCTCCTCGAGCTTGACCAGGGCGCGCCCGTCCTCGGCGGCGACGGCGGCAACGCCGGTCGTCGCGCGCAGCGCCTCGTAGCCGACGAAGCGGGCCGGCGGGGCCTCGGCGGCGAAGGCGATCACCTTCTCGTGGCGGTCCTCGGAGCCGTGCGCCGTCGCCGCGCCCATGCGGGCACGCTGGCGCTGCTCCTCCATCAGCTCCTCGAAGCCGGCGTCGTCGACCGCCAGTCCCTGCTCGGCGAGCAGCTCCTTGGTCAGGTCGTAGGGGAAGCCGTAGGTGTCGTGCAGCTTGAAGGCGTCGGCCGCGTCGATCCAGGACGTCCCGGCCTCCTTCGCCTCGGCGACCAGCCGCTCCAGCAGCTCGCTGCCGCGCTCCAGGGTTCGGCCGAAGCCCTCCTCCTCGTCGCCGACCCAGCGGGCGATCGTCTCGCGCCCCTCGGCCAGCTCGGGGTAGGCATCGGCCATCGTCTCGATCGTCCGCTCGGCGAAGCGGCCGAGCCAGGGCGCCTCGAGGCCGAGCATGCGGCCCTGCTGGATCGCCCGCCGCATGATCCGCCGCAGGATGTAGCCGCGGTCCTCGTTGGAGGGGACGACGCCATCGGCGATCAGGAAGGCGGCCCCGCGCGAGTGGTCGGCGACGATCCGCATCGCGCGGGTGACCGCGCCGCCCTCCGCGTAGCGACGACCCGTCATCTCCTCGGCCAGCTCGACCAGCGGCCGCATCAGGTCGGTCTCGTAGACGGAGGGGACGTCCTGGAGGATCGCCGCCATCCGGTCGAGCCCCATGCCGGTGTCGATGTTGCGCATCGGCAGCTCGGTGAGCGTGCCGTCCTCGCCGAGGTCGTAGGTCATGAAGACGTGGTTCCAGAACTCGAGGAAGCGGTCGGTGTCGTCGCCGGGCCGGTCGTCGGGCCCACCGAAGCCCTCGCCGCGGTCGAGGTAGAGCTCCGAGCAGGGCCCGCAGGGACCGGACGGCCCCGCCTGCCAGAAGTTGTCGGCACGGCCCAGCCGGACGATCCGCTCCTCGGGCATCCCGACCGACCGCCAGATCTCGATCGCCTCCTCGTCCGGGCCGAGGCCGAGCTCCTCGTCGCCGCCGAAGACCGTCGCCCAGATCCGCTCGGCGTCCATGCCGAAGCCCTGGGTGGAGAGCTCCCAGCCCCAGGCGATCGACTCCGGCTTGAAGTAGTCGCCGAAGCTCCAGTTGCCGAGCATCTCGAAGAAGGTGAGGTGGCGGGCCGTGTTGCCGACCTCCTCGATGTCGGTGGTGCGAAAGCATTTCTGCACGTCGGCGAGGCGCCGCGCGGGCGGCTCCTCGCGGCCGAGGAAGTAGGGCTTGAAGGGCTGCATGCCGGCGGTCGTCAGCAGCACCGAGGGGTCGTGCGCCGAGGGCACCAGCGAGGCCGACGGCACGATTCGGTGCCCCCGCTGCTCGAAGAACGACAGGTAGGTGTCGCGGATCTCCTTCGCCCTCATCGAGGAGGAGCCTAAGGGTTCTCGGGGCCTTTTAAGACTGCGCTGACGCAGGGGATTGTTGACCGTTTGAAGCACTGAGCCCGATGGCCCTACCCTTGACTGGATGGCTTTGCATGCTGGGACGGCAAAGAGATGACCGAAGCTGCTGCCTCAGGCCCCTCCGGGGGTCGGGTGGCTGGCTTTCCGCTGCGCGGGCCTCTGCGTCTGCTGTCCGACGAGCGGCTCTCGCGGCGGGCGACGAGCGGCGACCGCCGTGCCTTCGAGGAGATCTTCCGGCGCTACCACCAGGACCTCTACCGGTTCTGCCTGGCGACCGTCTCCAACCCGCAGGACGCTCAGGAAGCGCTCCAGAACACGATGGTGAAGGTGCTGCGGGCGCTGCCGGGGGAGCAGCGCGAGATCAAGCTGAAGCCGTGGCTCTTCCGGATCGCCCGCAACGAGGCGATCGAAACGATGCGCAAGCGCCGCGACACCGTCGAGCTGGGCTCGACGTCGATAGCGGCACCCTGGGAGATCGCCGACGCGGCGGGCGCGCGGGCGCGACTGCGCGAGCTCTTCTCCGACCTGACCGAGCTGCCCGAGCGGCAGCGCTCGGCCCTGGTGATGCGGGAGCTGTCCGGTCTGGAGTTCGAGGAGATCGGAGAGACCCTCGGCACGAGCGCGCCGGTGGCGCGCCAGACGCTCTACGAGGCCAGGCAGAGCCTGCGCCAGATGGAGGAGGGGCGTGAGATGAGCTGCGCGAGCATCCGCAAGGCGATCTCCGACGCCGACGGGCGGGTCACGCGCCGGCGCGACATCCGCGCCCACCTGCGGGACTGCGTCGGCTGCAGCGCCTTCCGCGACGACATCGCCCAGCGCCGCGCGGGCTTCGCCTCGCTGGCGCCGCTGCCGGCCGCCGCCGCGCTCGGTCTGCTCCAGGGCGTCCTGAGCGGAGAGGCGGCGGGCGGAGCGGCCTTGGCGAGCGGCGCCGGCGCGGCCGCCGCCGGTGGTTCCGCGGCCGGCGGTGGCGCGGCCGCGAGTGGCGGCGCGGCGGCTGGCGGCGGCCTGACGGGATCGATCGGCGCCGGCGCGGGGCAAGCCGTCGCGACCTCGGCGATCGTCAAGTCGGTCGCGACCGTGGCGGTCGTCACGGCGGTCGGCGCCGGCGCCGCCGACCGCGGCGGCCTGATCGACCTCCCTTCACCGCGAGACGACGGCAAGCCGACCCAGCGCGCGGGAGGCCCCGCGGTCGCGCCGGCGACGGAGGCCAGGCCCGAGAGCGCGGCGCGGCACGAGGGGCGGCCGGGCAACCCCGCGGACCGCGACGAGGGGCGACTCGGCGCGGCTGCCGGCCCCCACGTCGCCGGTTCGCCTTCGCCCGCCGCGCGCGCCGCGGGCCTCGGGATGGGGGCACGCCAGGCGGCAAAGGCGGCCCGGCGGCGGGGCGGCGGGCGGCCCGCGCATCCAGCCCACGGGGGCGCCAACGCCGGAGGACGACCCGATCACGCCGGCAGGCCAGCGGGCCCGCCCGATCCTCCCGCGTCCTCCAGGGCCCCTGAACGGCCCGCCCCCGGCGAACGCGGAGCACAGCCGACCCCACCCGGCAATCCCCCCGAGCAGCCGGCGAGCGGCGGGCCGAGCCTCTCGCCCCCGTCCAAGCCGGCACCGCCATCGCGATCCGCGAGCCCGAAGGCGGAGAGCACCCCTCCGGCGCCCCCGGCCGGCGCATCTCCTCCCGCCGCCCCGCCGGCGTCCGGCAAAGGCGCCGCGGACAGCTTCACCGCCCCCGGGGCCGAGGCACGGCCGGCCGAAGACGCCGATTCCTGAGCCCGAAGGGCCTTCTCGCCGCCTCAAACAAACGGCCAGGATTGCCCGAATTGCGGCGGATTCTCACCTGACGCCGATGGTTCCAGCGCCGTTATTGCGATGAGAGTGAGTCGGTGGGCCTACGCCCCCCGTCAGTGATCTACGAAGGAGGCAGGTATGAAGCTGCATATCCGAACCGCGCTTGCCACCGGCGCACTCGCGCTGGCGGCGGTGCCCGCGACGGCGGGCGCGGTGACCTACGTCCCAGCGCCAGGCCCGGAATACAAACCGGCGCCCCCTCCGCCGCCCCCCGCGCACGCGAAAGCGCACGGAAAACGGTGCCAGGGCAAAAGCAAGAAACACGTCAAAGGCGAGAAGGGGACTGAGTTCTCGCGCTGCGTGCGGGCGCTGAACAAAGCGAGGAACAACCCGCACATGCCCCCTGGCCAGGTCTGCAAGAAAGAAAGCAGGAAACACGTCAAAGGCGAGAAGGGGACCCCCTTCAGCCGCTGCGTGAAGACGGTCGCGCAGCTGCGTCGCGAAGAACAGCGCAAAGCCCGCGAAGAAGGGAAAATCTCCGCCGCCACGGTGAGCGCCCAGCCGGAAGGCGTGCCGAAAGGCAAAGGCCCCGAATACACGCCGGAGGATCCCGGAGCCGGCGAAGCGCCCCCCGCGCACGCGAAAGCGCTCGGCGTGCGTTGTCAGGGCAAAAGCCGGAAACACGTCGAGGGAGAGCAGGGGACCGAGTTCAGTCGCTGCGTCAAAGCGCTGACCAAAGCCGAGGATCACCCCGGCCTGCACCCCCGCCAGGCGTGCAAAGGCCTCAGCAAGAAGCACGTCAAAGGCCAGAAGGGGACCGAGTTCTCGCGCTGCGTGAAAGAGGTCGCCCAGCTGCGCAAAGAGGAAAGGGAAGCGGACGTCTAGCCGCTGCCCGCGATGGTGCCATGGCCGACGATCGTCTCGCCGGCCATGAGCACCGCCGTTTGACCCGGTGCGGCGCCGGCGAAGGGCTCGTCCAGCTCGATCTCGAGCTTGGGATGCCTTCCGGCGCCGACCGCGAGGCCGGTTGCCGGAATGGCCCGTGAGCGATAGCGGAGCTTCACGGCGTCAACCGCCGTGCCGGCTCGGTGCAGGACCGCGTCGCGGATCCGGACGGCGCGGGTCTCGACGTCCTCCCGGGTCCCCACGGTGATCGTGTTCGCCTCGGCGTCCCTCGCGATCACGTAGAGCGGCTCGTCGGCGGAGACGCCGATGCCGCGGCGCTGTCCCACGGTGAAGCGGTGATGGCCTCGGTGACGGCCGATCTTGCGGCCGCCGCGGTCCAGCACCGCGCCCTCGCGCTCGCGCAGGTCGCCGTGACGGCGCAGGAAGCGCTCCTTGCCCTGGCCGGCGAGGAAGCAGAGGTCCTGGCTCTCGGGCTTGCGGGCGACCGCGAGGCCGTGTCGGGCGGCGATCTCGCGCACCTCCGGCTTGGTCAGCTCGGTGAGCGGGAAGCGCAGCCGGTCGAGCAGCGCGGGTGGCAGCGCCGCCAGCATGTAGCTCTGGTCCTTGTTCGCGTCGGCGGCCGCGGCGAGCAGCGGCCCGGCGCCGTCGTCGACGATGCGCGCGTAGTGGCCGGTGACGAGGCACCTCGCCCCGAGCCGCTCGGCCAGGTCGACCATCGCCGCTATCCGCACCTCGCCGTTGCAGACGATGCACGGGTTCGGGGTCGCGCCGGCGCCGTAGCCGGACAGGAAGGCGCCGACGACCCGGCGGCGGAAGTCCGCCTCGAGATCGAGCGTCAGGTGCGGGACGTCGATCGAGTGGGCGACGGCGCGGGCGCCGAGCACGGCCTCGGGCGAGCAGCACGCCTTGGCGCCGTCGGTCTCCGGGTCCGCCCAGAGCTTCAGCGTCACGCCGAGCACCTCCGCGCCGCGCTCGCGCTCGAGCAGCGCCGCGACGGCGCTGTCGACGCCGCCCGACATCGCGACAAGGATCCGCTCAGGCCCGTCTGGCGCCGGCTCCGGGGCCAGCCGCTCCCGCGAGGCGGCCGCGCTCGCGAGCGCGCGGTGCAGGGCGTCCGCCGCCAGCTGCGCGGCGTGGCGCTTGCCCGGCGTCAGCCCGCCGATCGCCTCGTCCACCTCGTCGATGCCGATCCGGGCGGCGGCGAGGACCGGCTCGCCGTCGACCATCTCGGCGACCGCCGCCGTCGCGGCCCGCGTCGAGCCGCAGCCCTCGGCGTCGAAGGTCACGGTGTCGATCCGGCCGTCCCGCAGCACGAGCGAGAGGCGCGACAGGTCGCCGCAGGCAGCGCCGCCCGCGGCGCCGGTGAAGGCACCGGCGGGCACCGGCCCGCGGCGCGTCTCGTCGCGCAGGAAGTGGTCGTACAGCTCGTGCTCCACCCCTACAGGGTAGGAGTCGTGGCGCCCGGCCGGCGCAGGGCGAGGCGCACGTCTTCGGCGACGCCGTCCGGATCGTCCCTCAATTGCCGCCAGGTGACCCTGATCGTGCGCCACCCAGCCGCCGTCAGGGTCCGGTCCCTCTTGCGGTCCTCCTCGAAGGCTCGCGGCGTTCGGTGAACCGCGCCCCCGTCCAGCTCTACGATCAGCCGCGCTCCTTCCCAGAGGCAGTCGGCGTTGAGGTGCCGGCCGCGAACGAAGAGGTCGGCGTTGAAGCGCGGGCGCGGCAGGCCGTGCTCGCCGACCAAAGCCGCGAAGCACTCCTCGAAGTCGTTCACGGTCGGGCCGCCGAGGCCGTCCTCGGCGGAGAGGATCGCCCGCAGCGCCACTGTCCCAGGCCGTCGTGGATAGCGCTCCAGCAGGTCCGGCAGGGAGACGACGTCCGTCAGCCGCAGCACCTCGGCCTCGTTCATCGCCCGTTCGAGCTGCCGCTTGGTCAGGATCGCGGCCAGGTCGAGAAGCGTCCGGGACACGCCCGTGACCGGGATGCCGTCGCGAGCCGTCCATTCCTCGTCGCTCAGGGGAGAGCGGTGAACGACGATGCCCGATGGCGCCCGCCACCCCCTGCCTCGCGTCACCTCGATCGGCCCGCCCGATGTGCGCAGCAGTCGCCAGAGCCGGCCCGCGGAACGGTGACTTAGAACCGCCCCCGAACCGCATGCCATGACCGCAGCGATCCACCTCCCCTCAGTCGTCAGCTTCTTGCGCCCCACTGCATAGACGCCTCGATGGACTCGGAACCACTGCCCTCGCCGCAAACGCCCCTCGATCTGGGCAGCAGTCAAGCCAGTCGCCTGCAACTGCCGGCTAGCGACGACTCCATGCTGTCGGTCGGCGATTTCCGCGGCGACCCGATCCACATGCTTGCTCCGTTTCCCGTCCATGGGATGGATAAGGGAGCAAGCGTCCGACTTCTCCCCCTCCGCCGAACGAAAAGAGGCTCCAGCCCGCCGGTGCCGCCCCTGGCTTTGATCCCTTACAGAGAAGGGTGGGTGCCTACTCGCGATCCCACGGGACCGCGAGAAATCGGCTCCCGAGCCGTTTGTGTTGGGTCAAACGTTAGAGCGGCTCGCGCACGGGCTCGAGCCAGGGCTCAACCGTACCACCGGGAGTCAGTCCAGGTCGAGGTTGCTGAGCAGCAGCTCCGCCTCGCTCCAGTCCTCCGGCCGAACGCGTAGCGAGATGTCCCCGTGGCCGAAGCGGTCGACCGGCCAGTCGGAGGTCAGGACCGCCTCCATCCCGGTCTCGGTCACAGCCTGATGCCAGGCGCGGGCGGTGCGCACGTCGCCGAAATCGCGGACGACCTCCCAGCCGTCGAAGCTCGGGTCGTCGACGTGGATCGGCGTCTTCCCCGGACCGGGACCGAAGGCGCGGCGCATGCGGTCGATCAGGCTCATGGCCCCTATGTTGACCGCTTACGGCGGCTAGACGAGCGCTGCCTCAGTGCCCGGCCAGGCCGGGCTTGTGCAGCGCGATCCCGAGCTCCTTCAGCTGCATTTGCTCGACCGATGCCGGGGCGCCGGTCAGCGGGTCGGCGCCGGAGGCGGTCTTCGGGAAGGCGATCACGTCGCGGATCGAGTCCGCCCCGGCCAGCTTCTGGACGACGCGGTCGAGGCCGTAGGCGATGCCGCCGTGAGGGGGCGCGCCGTAGCGCAGCGCCTCGAGCAGAAAGCCGAAGCGCGCCTCGGCCTCCCCGGCGTCGATCCCGAGCGCCGCGAAGGCGGCCTGCTGCACGTCGGCGCGGTGGATGCGGATCGAGCCGCCACCCATCTCCTGCCCGTTCCAGACGAGGTCATAGGCGAGCGCGCGCGCCTCGCCCGGCTTCTCGGGGTCGAGCTCGCCGGCCGGCGCCGTGAACGGGTGGTGAAGCGCGTCCCAGCGATCCTCCACCGGGTTCCACTCGAAGAGCGGCCAGTCGACCACCCATGCGAGGCGGTGCTCGCCGGCCGGGATCAGCTCGAAGCGCTCGGCCAGCTCGACGCGCAGCTGTCCGAGCACCGCGTCGGCGACGCGGCGCTGGTCGGCGACCAGCAGCAGCAGGTCGCCCTCCTCGGCCCCCAGCCGCGCGTTGAGGTCGCGCAGCTCGTCCTCGCTGAGGAACTTGGCGGTCGGCGAGCGCCAGCCGTCGCCCTCCCGGAAGGCCCAGACCAGGCCCTTGGCGCCGAGCTCCTGGGCGCGGGAGATCAGCCCGTCCAGCTCCGAGCGCGGCAACTCGCGCCGGCCGGCGTTGAGGCCGCGCACCGCGCCGCCCGACGCGATCGCGCCGCTGAAGACCTTGAACTCGGTCCCGGCCAGCGCCGCAGAGAGGTCGACCAGCTCCAGGCCGAAGCGCAGGTCGGGCCGGTCGGTGCCGAAGCGGTCCATCGCCTCGTCGTAGGAGAGCCGCTGGATCGGCAGGGTCAGGTTGGGCGCCTTGGCACCGGCCTCTCCGCCGACCCGCGCGAAGACGTGCGCCAGCAGCCGCTCGTTGACCTCGATCACGTCGTCCACCGAGACAAACGACATCTCGATGTCGAGCTGGGTGAAGTCCGGCTGGCGGTCGGCGCGCAGGTCCTCGTCGCGAAAGCAGCGGGCGACCTGGTAGTAGCGCTCGAAGCCCGACATCATCAGCAACTGCTTGAAGAGCTGCGGCGACTGCGGCAGCGCGTAGAAGGACCCGCGCTGCAGCCGGCTCGGCACCAGGAAGTCGCGGGCGCCCTCCGGCGTCGAGCGGGTCAGCACCGGCGTCTCGATGTCGAGGAAGCCCTCGCCGTCGAGGAACTCGCGCATCGCGGCGGTCACCCGGTGGCGCAGGACCAGCGCCTCGCGCATCGACTCGCGGCGCAGGTCGATGTAGCGGTGGCGCAGCCGCGCGTCCTCCCCCACCTCGCCGGAGAAGCCCTCGACCTGGAAGGGTGGCGTCTCGGCGTCGGCGAGCAGCTCGGCGTCGCCCACCCGCACCTCGTGCTCGCCGGTCGCCAGATCGGGGTTGACCGTCTCGGCCGAGCGCCGCACGATGGTGCCGGCGACGCTCAGCACGTCCTCGGCGCGCAGGCGGTGCCCGAGCTCGAACGCCGCGCCCGAGGTGTCGGGATGGAAGACGAGCTGGACGATGCCGGTGCGATCGCGCAGGTCGACGAAGATCAGGCCGCCGTGGTCGCGGCGGCGGTGGACCCACCCGGCCAGGCGCACTTCGGAGTCGACGCGCTCGCCGAGCACCTGGCCGCACCAGGCGTCGCGGTACTGGTTCGCTCGGATCGCGGGGAACGGCTCGCTCATCGCGCCCGGGAGTCTTTCACCGCGACGGAAGCCCCGTTGGGCGCCCCGTCGGCCCTCTACCTCGCGAGCTCGTCGAGGACCGCGGCTGGCGAGATCGGCCGCTGCTCGCCGGTCTCCATGTCGCGCATCTGCAAGGAGCCGTCCGCTTCGAGGATGAGGACGTGACGGGCGCCGATCCGGTTGGCGTGCTTGAGCTGGCCCTTGAGGCCGCGGCCCGCCAGGTCGACCTCGGCCGAGAGGCCGGCGTGCCGCAGCTCGATAGCCAGCGCCAGCGCCCGCTGCCGCTGGTCGTCGCCGGCGGCGGCGAGGAAGGCGTCGCGGTGGCAGGGGGCGCCCTCCTCCCCCATCGCCAGCACGATCCGCTCGATCCCGGCCGCCCAGCCGACCGCCGGCGTCGGCGGGCCGCCGAGCTGCTCGATCAGGCCGTCGTAGCGACCGCCGCCGCCCACCTCGGACTGCGCCCCCAGCGAGGGGCAGACGAAGGAGAAGATCGTCCGCGTGTAGTAGTCGAGGCCGCGCACCAGGGTCGGGTCGATCTCGTAGGGAGTCCCAGCGGCCTCCAGGTGCGCCCGCACCTCGGCGAAGTGCGAGGCGTCCTCGCCGTCGAGCCGCTCGACGATGGTGGGCGCGCCGGCCATCGCCCCCCGCGTCCCCTCGTCGTCGGCGTCGAAGGCGCGCAGCGGGTTGAGGTCGATTCGCTCGCGCACCTCCCTGGAGAGATCCGACTCGTTGGCGCGCAGGTATGCCTTCAGCTCCTCCAGGTACTCCTTGCGCGACTCGAGCGAGCCGAGGCTGGCGAGATGCAGCTCGACGCCGGGGACGGCAAGCTCGGTGAGCAGGTCGGAGAGCAGCATGATCGCCTCGGCGTCGGCGAGCGGGGAGTCGCTGCCGATCGCCTCGAGGCCAACCTGGTGGAACTGGCGGTAGCGGCCGGCCTGGGGGCGCTCGTGGCGGAAGAACGGCCCGCGGTAGTAGAGCTTCACCGGCTGCGCCAGCTTGTGCATACCGTGCTCCAGGTAGGCGCGGCAGATTGGCGCCGTCCCCTCCGGCCGCAGGGTGAGGCTCCGCCCCCCCTTGTCCTCGAAGGTGAACATCTCCTTCTGGACGACGTCGGTCGAGCGGCCGACCCCGCGCTCGAAGAGGTCGGTGTCCTCGAAGATCGGCGTCGCGATCGGTTCGTAGCCGGCCCGGCTGAGGATCGTGATCGCGACCGATTCGACCCGCCGGCGCAGCCGTTTCTGGGCAGGCAGCACGTCGAAGGTGCCCCGCGGCGCCTGGTAGGAGCTCCTCGCCATAACGGCTGCGAGCTTAGGCGAGCGCGGTCAGGAAGGGGTTCGAGGCGCGCTCGGCGCCCAGCGTCGTCGTCCCCATGTGCCCGGGATAGACAGCCGTCTCGTCCGGGTGTCCCTCGAGCAGGTCGCGGATCGAGCGCAGCAGCGTCGGCCCGTCGCCGCCGGGCAGATCCACCCTGCCGACCGATCCCTGGAAGAGGACGTCGCCGGAGAAGAGCGCCGCCTCGTCGCGGACCGAGTAGGAGACGTGCCCGGGGCTGTGGCCGGGGGTGAAGATCACGTCGATGGTCAGGCCGGCCAGCTCCAGCTCCTCGCCGCCGCTCACCCTCTCGTCGGCGTCGTAGCTCTCATACGGCCCGATCCCGGGATACGGCACGTAGGCCATCACGTCGGCGAGCACCGGCACTTCCAGCTCCGGGCAGTGGACGGGGGCGCCGGTCGCGGCCGCCACCGGCGCGACGGCGCCGATGTGGTCGAAGTGGCAGTGGGTGAGCAGGATGGCGTCGATGCCGACCCCGGTCTCCTCGACGGCGGCGAGGATCCGCTCGGGCTCCTCGCCGGGATCGACGATCAGGCCGCGGTCAGCGCCCTCTCGCCGGGCCAGGAAGCAGTTCTCGGCGAGCGGCCCGACGGTGAGCATGCGGACGTCGAGGCTCACTCCTCCCCCCGTGCCCTGATCCGGGCGCGCTCGCGCCGCCGCCAGAGCATCGTGTCCATGTAATAGCCGGCTGGGACGTAGAAGACGAGCATCAGCGCGCCGAGGCCGAGGGCGGCGCCGATCGGGCGGCCGAAGAGGAGGACGAGGAGCACCGTGAAGACCGCCGCGGCGACGACGGCGCGGACGACCGCGCTGCGCCAGGTCGGCGGCGCGTCGCCACGCCCGGCCGGCCCGCCCTTGCGCGCGGCGCGTGCCCTTGCTTTGGCCTCCTCGCGGCTGCGCGGGCGCCCGGCGCGACGGTTCGGATCGACGCGGCCACCCTGGGTTCCCCGGTGCTTGCGACGGCGCTTCTTCCTGGTCTGGGCCATGGACGGAATCTAGCGGGCGCCGTTCAGGACAGGGACGCCAGGCGACTCTCGATCGTCTGCAGGGCGGGATCGAAGCCGCGGATCGGCACGTCGGCGGGATAGCTGGCGAGCGCCGCCTCGGGCACGAGCCCGATCAGCTCTGCCTCCACCGGGCGGGCGCCGAGCGGCACCGCCAGCGACCTCACCCGCTCCACCACCTCGCCGAGCGGCACGGCGACCGGATCGTGGACGTTGGTCGAGACCTGGGTCCGGCCGCCCGAGAGGGGCAGGCCGATCGCCCGCACGCCGGGCGGGCCGCCGCCGGACTCGCGCAGGCCCGCGGCGACCGCTCGGGCCGCCTCGGCGTCGCCGGTGTCGAGCTCGACGTTGAAGGCGCCGAGCGGCGGGCGAGCGGTTACGAGGGTGGCCCCCGCGCTCCGGTGCGGCAGCTCGGGGCCGCGGTCGGGCCGCAGCTCGCCCGCCTCCATCCGCAGCCACAGCTCGGCGAGGCCGCCGTTGCGGAAGTAGGCCCGCTCGGCGTGCTCGGGCCCGCTCGCCAGCTCGCCGTAGAGGAAGACCGGCACGCCGAGGGAGCCGATCGCCTCCGCGACTGCCAGCGCCAGCTCCCGAGCCGCCTCGCGAGCGGTGCCGTCGAGCCAGACGACCGGGCATACGTCGAGCGCGCCGATCGCCGGATGGACGCCCGCGTAGGCGTCCATGTCGATCGACTCGACCGCCTCGGCGGCGCCGCGGCGCAGGCTCTCCAGCAGCGCGGCGGGCTGGCCGGCGAGCGTGAAGACGGTGCGGTCGTGGTCGGGGTCGGAGTGGCGATCGAGCAGCGCCGCCGCCGAGCCGAAGGCGCGCTCCAGGGCCCCGATGCGCGACGGGTCGCGCCCCTCGGAGACGTTCGGGACCGAGAGCAGCGGCGGCGCCACGCTCAGACGGTCAGCTCGCCGGCTTCGACGAGCGTCGCGCCGTCCACCTCGACCGTCGGCTCCAGCACGACGCAGTCGAGGTGCACCGGGACCTGAACCTCGCCGCCGATAGCGGCCGAGGCACCGAAGGCGACGTGAGCGGTGCCGAGGATCTTCTCGTCCTCGAGGATGTTGCCGGTGAGCGTCGCCTCTTCGTTGGTGCCGATCCCCAGCTCGGCGACATTCGTCCCGTCGGGGCCGTGCGCGGTCAGCAGCTCCATCAGCCTCGCCCCCTCCGCGCCGGTCGCGTCGACGAGGTGGCCGCCCTCGACGGTCAGCTCGACCGGCGTCTCCAGCCTGCCGATCGCCGCGATCGACCCGTCGACGACGAGAGTGCCCCCCGCCGTGCCCTCGACCGGAGCGATGAACGCCTCGCCGCAGGGGAGGTTGCCGAAGGCGCCCCGCTTGCTCAGCGCTCCCGCGTCGACGATCGCGGTGCGGTCGCCGAGGCCGAGCCGCAGGTCGCTGCCCTGGGGCGAGGTGATCCGCGCCTCGGCGCCCATGCCGAGCGCCCGCCCAAGCACGTTGCCCCGCTTGCGCAGCTCCTTCATCTCGGCGCCCATCACGCGGGCCAGCATCTCCTCGGTGACGCCGGGCATCGAGGCGACCCGGACGCCGCCCTCGCTCGCCGCCCGCCGCGCTTCGGTGTGCGAGAGCGACTGGATCGTCGGCGCGATCACGACGTCGACCGCCAGCATCGCGGCGGCGACCGCGCGTGGCGGCTCGGCGGCCGCCGAGTCTCGCTCGGAGATCACCGCCAGCGTCGCTTCGCCGCCCTCGCCCTGGGCGTGGATGCGCAGCAGGGCGCCGAGCTGTTCGGTGCTCGGGTTGCAGACGACCAAGACCTCTTCGGCCGGCTGGAGGCCGAGGCAGTCGCGGATCACCGTCGTAACCGCCCGGTCCAGCGCTTCGGTCGTCATGCCAGACAAGGCTAGCCGCCTTCCCGACCCATTGGCGCCGACCCCCGCACCGATACCATCCGTCCTCCCGCCGGAGTAGCTCAGCTGGTTAGAGCAGCGGAATCATAATCCGCGTGTCGGGGGTTCGAGTCCCTCCTCCGGCATCGTCGCCCAGGGCGGGAAGGCCCGGACGCGAACTCACCCCTGAGACGCCCCTGGGCGAGGCTGCGGGGTTTTATGCTGGGCGACCTCCTCCGGGGGATTCGGGCGCGGCGCTGACGGGCCCCCGGGCCGGAAGGCGAGGTCGAGCGCGTGTTTGGCCTCGTCGGGGGGCAGGTGCGCCGCGAAGATCTGGGAACGCGCGGCCTCCTGACGCTGCGCCTCCAAAGCCTTCTGCGTACCGTCGGTCCCGATCTTGACGCCGAAGTAGGCGCCGACGATGGAGCCGATGACGCCGACCACGGTCGTGGCCAACTGAGCGAACTTCTCGCTGTCCACATTGCTTACGACCGCCAGGACCAGCACCAGTACGAGAGCCAGCAGGCCGATCCCCAACGCGGCCAGCCCACCGATGATCTTGATCTGCTCCAGAGCACCGTCGGGCTTTGCCTTGCCGGGCTCCTTGTCTCCAGCTTGGCCTGGCTCGGCCGGCTCGGCCGGCTCGGCGGGCGCGGCCGGCGCGGCGGGATCGCCCCTGCGAGCACGTGGCGGATTCGACTCGGTGTTCGTCATCTCATCTCCCCTGTCGCGGACGCGAGGGAGTGTAATAGCTGACTAATGATTTTTTCTTAAGCGCGGCCGGGAGGTAGGCTGGAATCGACGTGCCCATACATGCCGAAGAGCTGCGCTTCTCCACGCGGGGCGACAGCGACGTCATCGACATCACCGCGGCGGTGGCCGACTGCGCCACCCGCGCGGGCGTGACGGAGGGCCAGGCTCTCGCCTTCGTGCGCGGCTCGACCGCGGCGATCGCGACGATGGAGCTCGAGCCGGGAGGCGTCCACGACCTGCGCGAGCTGCTCGAGCGGCTGGTCCCCACCCGCGGCGACTACGAGCACAACCGGCTCAACCACGACTCCAACTCGCACGCGCATCAGCGCGCGACGCTGATCGGCCCATCGGAGGCGGTCCCGATCGTCGACGGCCGGCTGGTGCTCGGCACCTGGCAGCAACTCGTGTTGATCGACTTCGACGACCGGCCGCGCGAGCGGACCGTCGTCATCCAAGTGCACGGTTGAGCTGGGCCTGCGTCAGCGGCCGCCAACCCCGCGACGACTCCCGCTTCGGTGCTTCCGGCCATGAGGGCGCTTCCTCACACACCTGGCCCTCCCCCTGCGGACCACCTTCCGTTTGCCCCGGCGGCAGGGACGCTTGACCCTGTCGCCCGGGCCTTTGAAGGCTTCGCTCGCGGGCGTCCCGAGCGGCGGGGCGACCGAGGGGTTGGGGCAGGCCTCCCCTTCGCATTCGCTTTCGCGGAAGGGCCCTGGGAAGCCGCCGCCGACGCGGGCGACGTAGACGTCATTGAGGCCGTAGTCGGGGCCCACCAGGCTCGACTGGGTGCCGAAGAAGACGTTGTCACCGGAGGGGTCGGCGTCCAGGAAGAGCGACCGCGAGGGACTCTGGCCCGAGGAGATCAGGTCCACGCAGCCGCCAGTGGCGTCCGTGAACGTCGGCTGCTCCGTCGTGCAGGTTCCTTTGCCGAGCTCCTCCCACTGATAGACGTCCCAGGTACCGTTGGCGTCCTCGGCGACGAGCGCCTCGTGGCTTTCGAAGAAGACCCGCGAGCCGTCATCGGAGATCACGCGCGGGGCGTGACCAAGCGCTTCCCATCCCTGGAGACGGGCGGCAGCGAAGATCCCTTCGTCGATCGTCCCAGCCGCGGGGCGCGCGCCGGTCGGGTTGCAGGAGACGCAGTGGAGCTCGCTCACAGCCGCGTCGTAGCGGTAGACCTCCGGCGCCGCTTTGCCGGTCTCGGGGTCGCGGTTGTCATAGCCGGTCGGCGTCGGGCTCGCCGCGGACATCAGGGTGGCGTGCAGGCCGTCGGGGGTGACGCGCGCCGCGCGAAACGCAGGCAGCAGATCGACCGCCCTCTTCGCCGCGCCTTGGGTGACCGGGTTCATGGATCCGACGTCGTCGCCCGCCAGCGCCATGATGAAGTCGAAGCTTTCAGATCCCCCGCCCTGGTCCGCTTCGTAGAAGTAGAGGTTGTGATCGCCGGCGGCAGCCGGTGCGGAGCCGTCCAGATCCTCGCTCGAGGCGAAGTAGATCCGCGAGGCTTCCTCGCTCGCGCCCATCGGGCCCTCTACGCCATCGGCTATCAGGCGCGCATCTTTCGTTTCGACGTCAAATTCGTAGAGCTCGCCTTTGTGCGGGCCTGAGGTGAACTGGAAGATCGCCTTTGAGCCGTCCTCGGCCGCCGTCCAGAAGAAGGCGGGTTCCGGAGACACCGCGCTCGATACCGTGCGGGTCTCTTTCCCGTCGATGCGCACGAAGATGCGTCCGGGCTTGCTTTCGCCGATCGCGCCATTGCTGTAGGTGCTGAAGAAGATTCGCGAGCCGTCGGCGGAGATCGCGTTGTGGAGCGGCGAGAAGTCCGAGGCTCCCGGCACCGCCATGGTTCCGGCGGTGCAAGCTTCCGTCGTCGCTTTCCCGCTTGGCAGGTAGCAGACGAACCGCAGCCCTTTCGACGTCTGCTCGTAGAGCAACTCCTCTTCGGCTTTCGGCACTGGCGCGTCGGGGTGCAGCTTGTCCGGGGCCGTGAAGACCGTGCGGTCACCGTCGACCGAGAAGCCCTTGATCAGGAGTGGGTTGTAGGCGCCGGACGACGCTTTCGGCGGTTTCACCGTCGTGATCGCCGTGTACGCGGGGGGCTCGGCGCAATTGTCGCGCCGGTAGAGGTTCGGGTACTTCTTCACCGCGTCGGGCGTGAGCGGCGCCACGGAGAAGAGCCGCAGCCAGGCCCGGCAGAGGTCGTCGCTGAAGCCCTGGATTTCCGGTCCGAAGCTCAAGGTGGTCGGCAGCGGCGATTCGGTGCGCGGCGGTGAAATTCCCTCGGTACCCCAGCCCCCCGGCCCCCGCTGCGCCAGATACTGCGAGGAGAAGGGGGCACTCTTGGCTTCGCCGAACGCCGTCGTTGCGCTGAAGGTGAAGCGCTCCGCCGACGGCGAGGCTTGATTCACTTCGAAGAGCCGGTATCGAGTGTTGTTCCTGCTGATTCCGAGCGCCACGTCCGTATTGCCTTTTTCGAGCGGCGAGACCATCTCGTAGGCGCGGCAGTCGGGAAGCTGAGCCCCTGGGCCGATCCGGAAGGCGTCATTGAGACACGGCGCCTGGGTGCGTTTCACGGCGCGCGTGGTGAAGGTTCCGTCCAGGCCGTTGAGCGCGTCCGGCGCGAGCGGTCCGCCTTGGTCGGGATCGATCCCGAACACCGGCCCGCCGCCCGAGCCCAGCGCCACGAAGCGATAGTGGTAGGTCGTCCCGGGGGCAAGGTCCTCGAGAGTCACGACAGCGGTCGGCACGAGCACGTTGACGGCTTTGTCCGTCAGCAGCGCCGGCGGAACGGGGGCTTTGCTCGGGCAGCCGCCCACGGTGCATGGGCTCGTGCCGTACTCCAAAGAGTAGGTGACGTCCTGGAAGAACCTCGGGTTGATCAGCGCCCGCAGCGTCGCCTCTTCGCTCCCCACGAACGCGGCGAACTGGTCGCTGATGCTCGGAGGGTTCGGCGGCGGCGGTTCGCAGCCCACCGGGCCCTCGCCATACGCATCGACGTAGCTGGCCGAAATGCCATCGAAGACCCCGACATAAAGATTGCCCGGCTCCTCGCCCCCCGCGCAGAAGTTCGTCGCGATCACCGTGAGCACTGCGCCCAGCGGCCTCACCGGGAATTGCTGCTCCGCTTTTTCTTCTGCCGCTGTGGGCACCAGCTTCTCTCCGCTCGCGCTGAATTTGACGACGTGCCGTTCGGCCCCTCCGCTGCCTTCGGGTTCGTCGATCGCGTAGACGCTTCCATCCACGCCGACGGCCACGCCGAGTGGGTTTTCGGCTTTGAAGCTCGATGAGGCCGGTTTGCCGGGGTCGAGCGGCTCGCCATCGGGGTTCAGCTTGTAGATGTCTTCGGTGCCGTCGAGGGTGACGTAGACGTTTCGGTCCCTGTCTACGTCGAGGCCGTTCACCTGCTTGCCGGCCAGCGCCGCGAGGACTCCTTCGAAGGCGATCGTCCCGAGGTAGTTGCCTTCCAGGTCGAAGATCTGGATGCCGCCTTTGTCGCCGACCAGGATCGTGCCGCCACCAGCAGGGCTATAGGCGATGTAATCGCCGAGCGTGGTGTCGAGCTGGCTCGGTTCGTCACCCTCGATTCCGGCTTGACAGACGTCACCGGGATCGATCGGGGTCGGGCATACGTTTCGTTGCTCGGGCGGCGCTCCTTCTTCGGACTTGGTCCTGTTGACGTCACCGCCGAACATCGCCAGGAATTCACCAGAGGGACCGAATTTTTGCACCCGGCGGTTGAAGAACTCGAGCACGTAGACGTTGCCCTCCGGGTCCACAGCGAGCCCTCGCGGCCAGTTGAGCTGTCCCTTGCCCGCCCCCGCGCTTCCTTTCTGACAAAGGCCGACAGGCGGATCCGGGTCCGGCACGGTCGGCCCACAGGTCTCCAATTCGTCGCCAGCCGTGTCTCCGGGGGCGCCCTCGGGCGCGACGTCCCAGCCCCACGCCTTCACGAACTGGCCCCAGGCCGTGTACTCGTTGATGCGCGCGTTGATCAGGTCGGATACGTAGACATGACCCGTATCCGGACTTGCCGCAATCCCACGGGGATTGTTTATTCCGCCTGCCTCCTCGCTCAGCCCGGGAAACTCTTCACCCTGCGGCATCCGCAGTACGAAGTCGGGAGCAGACGCCGGCGCCGAGGCACTCAGGACAAGCGACGCTCCGACGAGCGCCAGCATCGCCCCGCCCATTCCCCATGCCGTTCTGGCGGTTGTTCCCGTCATATTCCCAAAGGCCCGCACCGCCTACGGCGTCGGTACAAACAACGGTACGGTACGAGTACCAACAAGGTATCAACGCGGCCCGGGAGAGTCAAGAAGAGCGCTGGAGACCCGGTACGCAACCGGGTCTCCAGCAGTTCAGCTAAGCAAAAGCGCCTGCGGCGCTAGTCGCTTATGTATGTGTAATGTTTACGCGGTTTGCGTCTTTGTCCTCCCCAAAGACCGTGGAGGCGCCTTTCATATGGAACACGTGGGTTGTGCCAAGGAATACACATATACCGCCGTGGAAGTGCCCTGTAATTTTACCGACATCGACATCCAGTGTCAGGGAATGTCTACCGCCTGCGGTATCTGTTGTATAGGTGACACCACTCAATTTGCCCTGTTTCGGCACTGTGATTTCACAGTTTGGATGTGTGATCGTGATGTCGCAATTGAGATGGACTGTACCGGGGGTGCCGCTTGTGAATTCAAATACATTTGTTCCGCATGCAGCCGGAACGTCAACGGTGATCGTTCCCCAGGCACCGCCTTCTGTTCCGCAATTTTTATAGGCCGGTCGAACTCGAACTGACTGGGTTGTTGTGGCGGCGGCCCCGGTTAGTTCACCGTGATACGTGACGTGTGTGCAACTGATCCCGGTGTTTCCCGCCTCTGTGAAACTCAGGCCGTGATTGGTGCCAAAGGCGTCTGTCCCTGTGATTTTCAGGACGTGAGTCGGAGGATCCGCCGTGAAGTGGCTGTTGACCGGGGTAAACGCTGAGGCGTTCACGACGGCAAAGGCGCCAGTCGCCACCAGAGCGACGAGGCCTAAGCCTAGGACTCTGAGCTTGAGGTTCATGTTGTTCCCTTTCTGTGACGGCCGGGGAGCGCATGCTGAGCACTCCGATCAAGCGCCCCCCGTCCTATGGATCGATAACGCTTTAGCTGGTCGAGGCCGCCAGCGCAAGACAACCGCGTTTATTCGACCGAATCCAGCCAAGGGCCCAGAAGGACACGCCTGTTTTCCCCGCAAATGGCGTGTGAGCGTTTTCCGCGCGCGCGCTTTCGCGCCCCGCACGTTTTGGTGCGCTTGAGCCTTCGATGAACCGCCGACGCTACAGCGCCGGCTGGGCGGCGTCGGTTTGGCGAAGCTCGTTGAGCGTCGCCTCCATCGACTCGACGTCGCAGGCGACCATCGAGGGCCAGGGCTTCTCGGGGTGCTCGTCCAGCGTCTTGTAGCCGTTGCCGCTGATCACCGCGACGACCGTGTCGTCGGGGCCGAGCTTGCCCTGCTGGGCCAGCTTCATCGTCGCCGCGATCGTGGTGCCGCCAGCCGGCTCGGTGAGGATGCCCTCGGTGGCGCCGAGCAGGTCGAGCGCCTCGAAGATCTCGGCGTCGGTCGCCGTCGCGGCTGAGCCGCCGCGCGACATCACCGCGTCGACGACGAGGGGGCCGTCGCCGGGGGCGCCGATCGCCAGCGAGTGCGCTGCCGTCCGCGGCGTCTGCGGCTCGATCTCGCCGCTGCCGTCGAGCACGGCGGTGGCGATCGGCCCGCAGCCCTCGGCCTGGGCGATGTGGATCTTGGTCGCCGCGGTCTCGGCCATGCCGATCGTCTCCATCTCCCCCAGTCCCTTGTGGACCCGGGAGGAGAGGGTGCCGCCGGCAGCCGGGATCACGAAGTGGTCGGGCGAGACCCAGTCGAGCTGCTCGACCACCTCGTAAGCCGTGGTCTTCGCGCCCTCGGCGTAGAACGGGCGCAGCGTGATGTTGGTGAACTGGATGCCGGTGGCCAGGGCCAGCTCGCGGCAGGCCCGGTTCGCTTCGTCGTAGTTGCCGTCGAGCTGGATCACCTGCGCGCCCAGCGCCCGGCAGGCGCGCGCCTTGCCGCGCTCCATGTTGCTCGGGTAGAAGACGTACGTCGCGATCCCGGCCTTGGAGCCGAGCGAGGCGACCGACGTGCCGACGTTGCCGGTCGAGACGCAGCCCATCTCGGTCTTGCCGAGCTCGAGCAGCCTCGCCACGGCCATCGAGACGACCCGGTCCTTGTAGGAGAGGCTGGGCCGCTGGGTGCTGTCGTCCTTGAGGTAGAGCTTGCGCAGGCCGAGCTCGGCGCCGAGCCGGTCGGCGTGGATCAGCGGCGTGCGGCCGCTGTAGCGGCCGACCCGCTCCTTGGCGCGGGCGTCGACTATCGGCAGCAGCTCCTCGAAGCGCCAGATGTTCAGCTCGCGCGCCTCCGCCGGCCGGTCGCCGATTCCGCGCTCGGCGATGCGCGCCTTCGCCAGCTCGTAGTCGTAGTCGATGTCGAGGCCCTGGCCGCAGCCGAGGCACTTGAAGGTCGTATCGAGAAGGGGCAGCCGGAGCCCACAGTCACGGCAGACCAGCTCCGTCGCGCAGGAGCGGGTGCGCTGGTCGGCCGCGAGGCTCATCGCCCCAGACCGGCTTTCCGGGCTCGCGAAGGCAGGCCGCCGGCCTTGGCGAACCTCTTCCTCCTCTTCCCAGTTATCCGTCCGATCATGAGCGAGCGTGTATAGCAGTTCCCAAAGTACCGATCAAAAACTTTTTGGCAAGTTCAGCCGGGACCCAGATCTGCCCGAAAAGCCTACACAGCGCTCTCTTCGCGCTCGGGAACCGGCCACGGACCGCCGAGCCGCGGCCCGTCCTCCTCGCCGAGCGCGATCAGCAGCCGCTCCGCCGCGTGCGGCGCGAAGGGCCAGAGGACCCGGGCGAGGAGCGTCAGCGCCTCCAGCAGCGCCTCGAAGTCGGCGCGGTCGAGCTGACCGCGGCGCTTGACGATCCGCTTCTCGTAGTCCTGGATCCGCTCGAAGAGGCGGGTCACGTTGCGGACCGCCTTGTGCATCTGCAGCTCCTCGAGGTCGGCGGTGATCCGCTCGACGCCGCTGTCGCGCCATTTGCCGAGCCGCTCGCGCATGAAGGCCGTGTCGGCCGCCGCCTCGGCGTCCTCGGGCGCCACCGCCGCGGCGGCGAGGCGATCGTGCGTGTAGTCCCAGACGTTGCGCAGGAAGCGCGAGGCGAAGCGGATCGCGCCGTCGTTCCAGTTCAGCGCCTTGGCGGGGCCGGCGGCGTAGAGGATCGCCAGCCGCAGCGTGTCGCCACCGTGCTCGCCGACCAGCTCGTCGGGGTCGACGACGTTGCCCAGGTGCTTGCTCATCTTGCGCCCGTCGGCGACGACCATCTCGTGGAAGAGGCAGCCGGCGAAGGGCTCGCCCTCGGCGAGGAAGGAGAAGGGCCCGATGTCGCGCAGCGCCTTGGTCGCCACGCGCTGGTCGAAGACGAAGCTGCCGCTGTCGTTGCCGGCGACCAGCCGCTCCGACGGCAGCCAGCGCTCCAGGTCGGGATGGCTGAACATCTCGTCCTCGCGCGCCTCTGGCGGGACGGCCGCGGGCACCCAGAGCCAGAGCGCGTCGAAGTGGCAGTCGAGCGTGTCGGTCTCGCGCCGCGCCGGAGCGTCGCACCTGGGGCAGGGCGCCTCGACGAAGTCCGGGCGCTCGGCGAGCGGGTTGCCCTGCCCGGTCGGCTCGACGTCACGCGGCAGGCGCACCGGCAGCTCCTCGACCGGCACCGGGACGGCGCCGCAGCGCTCGCAGTGGACGACCGGGATCGGCGTCCCCCAGTAGCGCTGGCGCGAGATCGAGAAGTCGGCGGCGCGGTAGCGCTTGGCCGGACGCAGGCCGTCGGGCGCCGGCCGGTCGCCGGCCGGGCCCGGCGCGTCGCCGGCCGGCGCGGCGACTCGCTCCGCGCGCGCCGCGATCGCCTCGTCGGCCTCGTCCACGGCCGGAATGCCGAGGGCCGCGGTCGGCCCGTAGCGCGCGTCCACCAGGGGCGAGACGAGCAGCGGCAGCTCCTCGCCCGCCGGCCCGCGAACGGAGCGGCCGGTGTCCACGAGCGGCACCGCGGCGGCGTCGCGGGCGCTGCGCTCCCAGCCCCCCGAGCGCAGCTCGTCGAGCTGCTCGGCGACCTCCGGAGCGTCCGCCCAGCGATCGATCTCCGCATGGCGCGGCGAGAGCAGCACGAAGCTGGCGGCCGCGGCCGAATCGGCGTGCGGCGTGAAGACGGTCAGCGCCCCGCCGTCCCCGGCGTCGAGGTCGAGCTCGACCCCGTCGGTGCGGCCGAGGATGTAGCGCTGGGTCTTCAGCGACAGCTCGTCCCAGTCCTCGAGCCGCTCGAGGTTGCCGTCGTTCTCCTCGACGTAGGGGGTGATGCGCAGGAACCAGGTCGGGCGGCGGATCAGCCGCACCGGGTTGTGGCAGCGCCAGCAGCGGCCGTCCTCGACCTGCAGCGCCGCCAGGGTCGTCTGGCAGGTGTCGCACCAGTCGACGGTCGTGTCGTCCAGGTAGATCAGCCCGGCCTCGACCAGGGTGACGAAGAGCCACTGCGACCAGCGGTACTGGCTCTCGTCGGAGCTGTAGAAGGCGCGGTCGTAGTCGAAGGAGAAGCCGAGTCGCTTCATCTGGCCGAGCATCCGCTCGCCGCAGCTCTCGACCCAGTCGGCGGGCCGGATGCCGCGGTCGATCGCCGCCATCTCGGCCGGCAGGCCGAAGGCGTCGAAGCCGAAGCCGAAGAGGACAGCGTCGCCGCGGGCACGACGGAAGCGGGCGTAGGCGTCGCCGATCGAGTAGTCGCGGACGTGGCCCATGTGCAGGTTTCCCGAGGTGAAGGGACTGGATGGCTTCACGTACACGGCCGGGCGCCCCTCGTCGGGGGCGGGCGTCTCGAAGGCGCCACGCGCCTCCCAGGCCGCCTGGCGCTCAGCCTCGAGCTCGGTCGGGTCGTAGGCGGGCTTGCCGTCGCTCATCTCATCGGAGTCTGGCAAGAACCGTTGACCGCCGGGCCGTTGGCGCATATGCTGCCCTGCGAATGGTCAAATACCTCCAAGCGGTTTCACGGCGGCCAAGGTGTGACGGCAGTGTCAAAAGAGTGAAAAAACCGCCGTTTGGAGGCGTTTTTTGCCCTTCGCCGTCCGGGGGTGGACGTAGCTTCGCTTAGGTAGAGAACAAGTCGGCCCCGGCGGCGCTTGCGACGCCCCGGGGCCCGGCCGAGACCTGAAGAGGAGGTCCCAACATGAGAGAGGGTACGAGAACCGCCCTGCTGGTAGAAGGGCGCGTACACGAAGTTTTCGTTGAGCGGGCGATCGCCGCCGCGGAGGAGGCGCCGCCCGAGGGCCGGGTCAGAGCAGGGCTGGAGGCGGCGATTGCCCACGCCGAGACCGATCCCGCCGCCGCCCGCTCGGCCCTCAGCGACCTTCGAGCCGACCACGCCGCCCTGGAGGAGCTGGAGGCCTGCCTGGGCGGAGGCGAGGAGACGACACTGGCCGTCGGCGCCGCGATCCAGGTCGCCCTGCGCGAGCTCGGCTCGCCGGAACCGGATCTGAGGGCGCGACTGCCGGAGCTGCGCCGCTGGCTCGAGCGCGACTGGTAGCGCCGCTCGGCGCCCCTTGCGCTCAGCCGGCGAAAGTCCAGAGCTTGTTGCCGGCGAAGTTGAATGGCATCGCGACCGCGACCGCGATCGCCTGGGCGAGGAGGATGCCCACGTCGCCCGCCACCAGCGCCTCCAGCACCGCGAGGTTGACGACCAGGGACGCGACGCTGACGACGAGGAAGCGCACAGCCTGGAAGGCAGCCCGCTCCTCGCCGGCGTCAAACGTCCAATGGCGGTTCCAGAGGAAGTTGTTCGTGACCGCGACGCAGAAGGCGCCGACCGCCGCAAGGGCGTGGTACAGCCCGAGGCTGTCGGCAAGGACGGCGAAGACGCCGAGGTTGATCACGTAGCCCGAGCACCCGACCAGGCCGAACTTGAGCAGCTGCAGCCAGCTCGCGGGGCGGCGAGCGGCGGCGCCGATTCTGTAGGCGAGCTCGGTGGCCGGGGTCATCTCGACGGGTCGTCGGGCTGCGGGGCGTAATCTTCCGGGCCGCATGCGGCCGGGGATCGCCATCTTTGCAGTCCTGGCGGCGGTGGCGGGCGCCGCTCTCGGGCTCACCGCCACCGACGGCGGCGACGACGCCGCGGCGGGCCCGGTGGCGCCGGGCGAACCGACCGTCGAGGTGATCTCCCCTCGCAACGGCGCGCGCCAGGAAAGCCGCGCCGTGGTGGTCAAGGTCAAGATCCACGGCTTCCACCTCGCGCCCCACCACTTCGGCGGCGAACCGCAGCTCGGCGAGGGGCACCTGCGCTTCTCCCTCAACCGCGTGCCCGACTGCGTCGACCCGGTAAAGCTCGAGCGGGCCGAGGAGAGCCCAGTCGGGCGTGGCCGCCTCGTCGGCGCCTCCTTCGACTTCCCCCGCTACTCGGGGCCGAACGGCGAGCTGGCCGAGCGGCTCGGCGCCAGCGGCAGCTACTCACCGGCGACTCGCCCGGAGATCTACTACCACGAGCTGCCAGCCGGCTTCTACCGCTTGGTCATCACGCTGGCACAGAACAACGGCTCCCCCACCCCCTACCACGAGGTCACCAACTTCCAAATCCTGCCGCCGCCAGGCCAGGGCGGCCACCCGTGCAAGGGCGGCAAGGTGAGCAGCGCCAAGGCCGCGGTCTTCGACTAGATCCTCCGCGCTGGCCCTCCCCAGCCGGGCCAGAGGCCTTTACTTCACTTTGTATAGTGGCCCGATGCGGACCTTTCGCCGCCTGCTGAGCTTCCTGCGGCCCTATCGCCGACAGCTTTGGGGCTCGCTCGTCTTCGCCTGGGCGGCGATGGGGATGACCGTCCTCATCCCCTGGCTGATCGGGCGGGCGGTCGACGCGATCGGGGCGGGCGAGCGTCCCGATCTCCTGCCGCTCGCGCTGGCGATCGCCGCGGCGGGCGTGCTGCGTCTCGGCCTGACGATGGTGCGGCGGATCGTCGCCGGGCGCGTCTCGCTCGCGGTCGAGTTCGACCTGCGCGAGCGGTTCTACGCCCACCTGCAACGGCTGGAGCTCGGCTTCTTCGACTCCCAGCAGACGGGTCAACTGATGTCGCGGGCGACGGTCGACCTCAGCTCGATCCGCTTCTTCCTGGGGTACGGCCTGATCTTCCTCACCCAGAACATGCTGACGATCGTCCTGGCCGGGGCCGTGATGATCGCGATCGAGCCCTGGCTGGCGCTGCTGGCGCTGATCCCGGTGCCGCTCGTCGTCTACACCGCGTCTCGCTACAACCGGCTCTCGCGCCCCGCCGTGCAGGAGGTCCAGCAGCGGCTCGCCGAGCTGACCGCCGAGGCCGAGGAGAGCATCTCCGGCGTACGGATCGTCAAGGCGTTCGCCCGCGAGGAGCACCAGCTGCGCCGCTTCCGGCGCGCCGTCGGCCGCGTCTTCGACCAGAGCATCTACTCGACGCGCCTGCAGGCCTTCTTCTCGCCGCTGCTCGGGCTCCTCCCCCAGCTCGGCATCGCGCTCGTCCTGCTGATCGGCGGCCGCCAGGCGATCGCCGGCAACCTCAGCCTCGGCGACTTCACCAGCTTCTACACCTACCTGGCGATGCTGGCCGGGCCGATGCGGACGCTCGGCATGGCGATGGGGATGGCGCAGCGGGCGATCGCCTCCGGCAACCGGCTCTTCGAGATCCTCGACCGGGAACCGCGGATCGAGAGCCCGCCGGGCGCGCCGCCGCTGCCTCCAGGCGACGGCAGGGTCGAGCTGCGCGGCGTGACGCTGCGCTACGACGGCAGCGGGCCGGCCCTCAGCGAGGTCGACCTGGCGGTCGAGCCGGGCCGCACGGTGGCGCTCGTCGGCCCCTCCGGCTCGGGCAAGACCAGCCTCGTCGCCCTGATCGGCCGCCTCTACGACCCCAGCGAGGGATCCGTCCTGATCGACGGGGCCGACATCCGCTCGGTCGAGCTGACCTCGCTGCGCTCGCGGGTCGCCTTCGTCGGCGACGAGAGCTTTCTGTTCAGCGCCAGCATCGCCGAGAACATCGCCTACGCGCGGCCGGATGCGAGCCGCGAGCAGATCGAAGCGGCGGCGCGACGCGCCCAGGCGGACGGGTTCATCCGCGCCCTCCCCGACGGCTACGAGACGCTGGTCGGCGAGCGCGGCTGGACGCTCTCGGGCGGGCAGCGGCAACGGGTGGCGATCGCCCGGGCGTTGGTCGCCGACCCACGCGTCCTCGTCCTCGACGACGCGACCTCCTCGGTCGACGCCCGCACCGAGGCCGCGATCAAGGCGGGGCTGCGCGAGGCGATGGCCGGGCGGACGACGTTCATCGTCGCCCATCGCCTCTCGACGATCGCCCTCGCGGACGAGATCGTCGTCATGGACGCCGGCCGGATCGTCGACCGCGGCACCCACGAGGAGCTCCTGGCCGGCTGCGGCTTCTATCGGGAGATCGCCGAGCACGGCCTCGCCGACTCCGTCTTCCTGCAGCGCGACCTCGAGCAGCGCGAGGAGCTGGCGCGGCTGTGAAGTCGGAGAGGGCACGGGCGCTCTGGCGGCTCCTGCGGGGGGAGGACCAACGCGGCCGCAAGCTGCGCTGGATGGCCGGCCTGCTGCGGCCCTATCGCGGCCGGGTCGCGCTGACCGTGGTCGCGATCCTGGCGGCCACCGGCGCCGCGCTGGCGCCCCCCTACCTCGCCGGCCAGGCGATCGACGCCGGCATCGAAGCCGACGACACCGACGCGCTGACCCGGATCGTCATCGCCTTCGTCGCGGTGTCGCTCGTCTACGCCGCCGCGACCTATGCCCAGACGTACCTGATCGGCTGGGTCGGGACGCGCGCCCTGCAGGACCTGCGCGAGCGGGTCTTCTCCCACCTCCAGCGGATGTCGATCGGCTTCTTCACCCGCAACAGCCCGGGCGCCCTGATCAGCCGCCTCACCAACGACATCGAGGCGCTCAACCAGCTCCTCACCAGCGGCGTCGTCACCCTCTTCTCGAGCGGCCTGACGCTGGTCGGCGTCGTCGTCATCCTCTTCCTGCTCGACCCCGGCCTGGCCCTTGTCACCTTCCTCACCTTCCCGATCCTCGCCGTCGCCAGCGTGATCTTCCGGATCGCCTCGCACGGCGCCTACCGGGCGACGCGCGAGCGGATCGCCGCGATCACCGCCTACCTGCAGGAGACCCTCAGCGGCGTCCGCGTGGTGCGCAGCTTCGGCCAGGAGGAGCGTCACGCCACCGCGATGACCGAGCTGAACGAGGCGAACCGCGAGGCGAACATGCGGACCGTCTACCTCAACGCCTCCTACTTCCCGGCGGTCGAGCTGCTCTCCGCGATCGGCACCGCCGCGATCATCCTTTACGGCGGCAGACTGGCAATCGACGACGCGATCCAGGTGGGCGTGGTCGTCGCCTTCATCGGCTACCTGCAGGTCTTCTTCGACCCGATCCAGCAGCTCTCCCAGCTCTACACCACCTACCAGCAGGGGATGGCCGCCCTCGACCGCATCTTCGACCTGCTCGACACCGATCCCGACATGGTCGACGCGCCGGACGCGATCGACCCGGGGGCGCTGCGCGGCGAGATCGAGATGGACGGCGTCTGGTTCTCCTACGGGCAAGAGCCGGGCGGGGACGGCGCCACCGGCGACTGGGCGCTGCGGGACGTGGATCTACACGTGCCTGCCGGGCAGACGCTCGCCCTTGTGGGCACGACGGGAGCGGGCAAGTCGACCTTCGCCAAGCTGGTCGCCCGCTTCTACGACCCCCAGCGCGGGCGGGTCCTGGTCGACGGCAAGGATCTCCGCCGGCTCCGCCAGCGGGCGCTGCGCCGCCAGCTCGGCATCGTTCCGCAGGAGGGCTTCCTCTTCTCGGGCAGCGTGCGCGAGAACATCGCCTTCGGCCGCCCCGAGGCGACGCCGGAGGAGATCGAGGAGGCCGCGGCGGCGGTCGGAGCGAGCGAGTTCGTCGCGGCGCTGCCGGAAGGAATCGAAACCGAGATCGGCGAGCGCGGCATCCAGCTCTCGGCCGGCCAGCGCCAGCTCGTCGCCTTCGCCCGCGCCCTGCTGGCCGAGCCGAGGATCCTGATCCTCGACGAGGCGACCTCGAACGTCGACGTGCGCACCGAGCGCACGATCGAGCGCGGCCTCGAGCGGCTGCTCGCGGGCCGCACCGCGATCGTCATCGCCCACCGCCTCTCGACGATCCGCCGCGCCGGCAAGATCGTCGTCCTCGAGGAGGGACGCGTCGCGGAGAGCGGCACCCACGACGAGTTGATCGACGCGGGCGGCCCCTACGCCCGGCTGTACGGGGCGTGGCGCGAGTCGGCGGCCGCGTGACCGAGCGCCATCAGCCACTCGAGAGAGACGCTTGCTCCGTTTTGGGTCCTATAGACCCCTAACGGAGCACGGATGACTCAGCCCGGGCCGATGCCACCCGACGAACCGCCGGTCTCGCCGCCGCCGGTTTCGCCGCCCGCTTCGGCGCCGCCGCCCGCTTCCGCGCCTCCGCCTTCCGGTTCGGGAGCCACTTCTTCAGCTTCTTCAGGCGCTTCTTCTTCGGCTCCTTCGACTTCTTCAGGCGCTTCTTCTTCTTCGGTTTCGATCCCGCCGGGGACGCCGGCGTCTGGCGCCGAAACCGCGCTCGGCCCCTCGCCGCACTGCTCGAAGCCGTAGTCCGAGGCGGCTTCCCGGAAGGAGGAGAGAGCGGCGGATGCTTCCGTTTCGGCGCTCGCCAAACCTTCTTCGTCGCCCCGCTCGGCGGCCAGCTCGACGTCGCTCTCGGCCTGATCCAGCTCTTCGACCGCGGCCGTGACTTCGCTGTAGCCGGTGGGGTCGTCGCTCGGTGCGCCGAGGTCCTTCAGCCGCTCGGCCATGCCGCCGTAGAGCTCGGCGGCCTCGGCCGATTCGCCCCCGGCTTCGGTCGAGGCGAGCGCGCCCACCGCCGCGTTGACCTCGGCGCAGATCGCGTCGGCCTGGGCGAGCAGCTCCTCCTTGCTCAGCGCGGTTTCGACGGGCGGGGGCGTAGCCGGGGCGGTCGTCTCGTCGCCGTCGTCGCCACCGCCGCAGCCGGCGATCGCGAGCGCGGTCCCCACCACCGCCGCCAAGGAGAGCAAACGTCTCTTCATCCGGGCGCGAAGCTAGCAAAGGGGCTGGATGACCCGGACGCCCGGACGACGACTACTGCGGCCCAGGGACTCGAACCCCGACTACCTCGTCCAGAGCGAGGCGTGCTGCCATTACACCAGGCCGCAAGGAGGACGGCCTCAGGATATCGCCCCCGCGGCGGGAGCCGAGCGCTACGCGATCGCGGCGAGATCGCTGCCGGCGTCGGCGATCGCCTCCTTGGCGGCGGAGACGTCGACGCGCTCCGCGAGCAGGCGGCGCGCCTCGGCGAGGTCTTCTGAGCGGCCGACGCTGAGCGCTCCCGCGACCCGGTCGTCCTTCAGGTACCAGACCGAGAACTCGCCGGCATCCGGGTCGCCCCGCCAGACCTCCTCGTCCCACTCGTAGGCCGGGCCGACGTACTCGAGGCTCGCCCAGTCCGCCAGGTCGCTGAAGAAGTAGGGCACGACGTCGTAGTCGCGCTCCTCGCCGAGCATGTTGCGGGCGGCATGGATGCCCTGCTGCATCGCCACGTCCCAGTGCTCGACCCGCAGCCTGCGGCCGTGGACGACGCTCTCGTAGGAGCAGCAGTCGCCCGCCGCGTAGATCCCCTCGGCGGAGGTGCGCAGCTTCGAGTCGCACTCGATCCCGTTGCCTATCTCGAGGCCGGCGCGCTGGGCGAGCATGACCTCGGCTCGCACCCCGGCGCCGACGACGACGGCGTCGCACTCGATCGCCTTGCCGCTCTTGGTCAGCACCGCGCTGACCCGGCCGTCGCCCTCGAAGGCCTCCAGCTCCTCGCCGCCGAGGACGGTGACGCCGTTCTCTTCGAGCCGCCGCTGGAACCACCGGCCGGCCGCCTCGCCGAAGGCCCGCGAGAGCGCCACGTCCTCCATCATCACGATCGTGCAGCGCACGCCCTTGGCGGTGAGCGAGGCGGCGACCTCGGTGCCGATGTAGCTGCCGCCGATCAGGACGACGTGTTCGGCCTTCTCGGCCTCGGCGCGGATCGCGTCGGCATTGCCGAAGGCGCGCAGGTAATGGATGCCCTCGTTGCCGGCGCCCTCGACGCGCAGGATGTTGACCATCGCCCCCGTCGCCAGCAGCGCCTTGCCGAAGGCCACCTCTTCGCCGCCCTGCAGCTTCGCCGTGCGCGCCCCGGCGTCAAGCGACATCACGTTGGCGCCGGTGCGCAGCTCGACCCCGTTCTGCTCGTACCACTCGGGCGGGTTGACGAAGGCATCGGCGCGCTCGCTCTCGCCGCGCAGGTAGTCCTTGGAGAGCGGCGGCCGCTCGTAGGGAGGCTCGGGCTCGCGCCCGACGAGGAGGATCGAGCCGTCGGCGCCGCGGCGGCGCAGCTCGGCGGCGCAGTGGGCGGAGGCCATGCCGCCGCCGACCAGCAGGAAGTCGACGTCGCGATCGGCCATGCTCAGGCGCGACCGGGCACGCTAGCCCGCCCCGTTGCCGCCCGACGCCGGCCCGAACAGCTCCTTGAGGTCGTCCTCGCGGCCCGGGTCGAGCACCGCCAGCACCTCGTCGCCGGCCTGCAGGACCGTGTCCGGGCCGGGGACGAAGCCCCTGCCCTCGCGCAGGACCGAGATCAGCAGGCTGCCTTCCGGCATCGAGAGGTCGCCGACCCGCTCGCCGGTCACCCGCGAGTCCTTGCCGAGCAGCATCTCGATGATCTCGAGCTGCTCCTCCTGCAGGTCGAGCAGGTGGACGAGCCCGTACTCCGGCACCTCGTGCTCGAGCAGGCGCAGGATCAGGTCCGTGGCCGAGACCGACGGTTTGACGCCGAGCAGGTCGAAGTGCGGCCGGTTGCGGGGGTTGTTGACGCGGGCGATGATCTGGGCGACGTCGTACTTCTCCTTCGCGACCTGGCAGATCAGCATGTTGTCCTCGTCGTCGCCGGTCACGGCGATCACCATGTCGGCGCGTTCGATCCCGGCCCGCTCCAGCACCCAGAGCTCCGAGGCGTCGCCGTAGAGGACGTTGTGCTCGAGCTCCTGCTCGACGGTCAGGTAGCGGCGCCGGTTGCTCTCGATCAGCGTCACCTCGTGGCTCTTTTCGAGCAGCTCGCGGGCCAGGTTCCAGCCGACCTTCCCCGCTCCGACGACGATGATGTACATGCTCAGGCCGCCTCGCGCTGGGCGCCCTCGCGCACCGCGCTCTCCAGCATGTCGATCGCGACCCGGGTGGGGCAGATCGTGTGCAGGCCCTGTTGGCGGTACCACTCGGCCCGCAGCGGGTCGAGGATGCGGGCGATGACGGTCGGCACCTCGTAGCGCCGCTGGGCGATCTGCGAGATCACGATGTTGGTGTTGTCGCCGTTGGTCGAGGCGATGAAGGCGTCGGCTTTCTCGATCCCCGCGGCGACCAGGGCATCCGTCTCGAGGCCAGTGCCAACCGTGAAGCGACCGCCGAGGTCCTCCCAGCCGCGATCGAGCCCGACCTCCAGCCTCGTGTGCGACTCGGGGTCCTCGTCGAGGCAGGAGACCTCGTGGCCCTCGCGCAGCATCGAGCGCGCGACCGACGAGCCGACGCGGCCACAACCGACGATCAGGATGAACATGGCACCACGAGGTGGAGTCTAATCCGCGCGGGCGGGCTCGGGTTCCGCTTCGGGCTCGGGCTCGGGCGCGGTCAGCAGCACCTGGCACGGCGCCTTCTTGAGTACGTACTCGGTCGCGGCGCCGATCTCCGCCGGCTTGGCGGCACCGACGCCCCCGAGCCTGGCCCCGCCGCGGATCTTGGTCGGCGGCTCGCCGCCGATCACGATCGCTTCGGGCTCGCCCAGCCGGGCGGCGGTGACTATCCCGGCGCCGACGTCACGAGCCCGGACGACCTCGGTGGCGACGGCCACGCCCTGGTACTCCTCGGCGACCTCGCGGGCGCGCTCCAGGGCCCTGCGGGCCGCCTGCTCGCGCTCGGGCGGCAGCTCGGCGTCGAGCGGCAGGCTGAGCGGCACCTCGATCACGTGGATCAGCGCCAGCCGGGCGCCGTCGGCGTCGCCGCCCTGCGCCCGCTCCGCGGCGGCCAGGCGGCCCGCCGTGGCGACAATGTCGTCATCGAGCTTGGTCCCGAAGACCGGCACGAGGATGCTGCGGTAGGAGAGCTCGGGGACCTGCTTGGTAAGAGCCCGCTCGGTCACCGAAACCCGGCGAGTCAGCGAGGTTCCCTCGATCCCCTTGCGATAGACGACGTAGAAGACGAGCCCCGCCAGCATCCAGCCGCCGCCCACCCAGCGAGCCGTGTCATGGAGGACGAGGACGCTGAGGAAGGCGAGTCCGGTGAGGACCGCGGCGAGCAGGGTCGGCAGCGGCAGCAGCGCCCCCCGCCACGGGACGTTCCAGGGCACCCGGAACGGCCGCCTGCGATCCGGTTGCTGGACGCGCAGCCGCAGGATCGAGACGTGGGCGATCGTGATCGCCAGCGTGGCGCCGAACGCGTAGAGCCCCGCGAGCATCTTGACGTCGGTCGGGATGACCAGGCCGATCGCGATCAGGCCGGAGATCGCGATCGCGACCCGCGGGGTGGCATGACGCGCGTCGAGCTTGCCGAGCCAGCTCGGGATCTGACGATTGATCGCGAGCGTGTAGATGTGGCGCGAGACCCCGAGCATCGAGGTCGTCGCCGCCCAGAAGAGCACCGGCGCCGCGACCAGCGCGACCACCCAGCGCATCGCGTCGGCCACCCAGGTGGGCTCGTAGGCAGAGACGACCCCCAGCACCGGCGCCTCGACGAACTGGTTGCCGAGCGCCGTCTCGAGGCCGTCCGGCCCGGCCACGACCGGGACCGCCATCAGGGCGATCGCCGCCATCGCGGCATAGGAGATCGGCACCGCGACCGCGCCGATCGAGACGATGCGGCGCAGGTCGCGATTCCGCACGTCGATGTCGGGAGCGAGGTCGGAGGCGGCCTCGATGCCGGCGTAGGCGAGCATCGCCACAACCCCCGCGTAGACAGCGTCGCCGAGGCTGGGGTCGCCCGAGAAGTGGAGCTCGGCGGTGAGGCGGCCTGGGTGCATGACCACGACGGCGCCGACGACGATCACGGCGAGCTGCAGGGCGATGTCGGCGAAGACGAGGAACAGCAGCCAGCGCTCCCGTCCCCGCCCGGCGACGTTGAACGCGTTGAGCAGGCAGGCGGCGACGATGACGGCCGCCGCGACCCCTATCTCCCAGCCCGGCTGCGAGAGCTCCGAGGAGACCGGCGCCAGGTAGTGCGGCACTGAGATCGCCGCCAGCGCGGCGACGATCAGGTAGTCGATCAGGATCGCCCAGCCGGCGACGAAGGCGACGAGCTCGTTGAAGGCGTGACGGGCGAAGCTGGAGGAGCCGCCGCGTTCGCGGAACATCGCGCCGCCCTCGACGTAGCTGAGCGTCGCCAGCACGAACAGCAGACCGGCGGCGAGGAAGATCAGCGGCGTCAGGCCGAGGCCGCGGTCGGCGACGACGCCGAGCGCGAAGTAGATCGAGAAGCCGACCGCCGCGTAGGCCGCGACGAAGAGCCCCGGGACGCCGAGGCCGCGCTCGATCAGGGGCTCGAGGCGGGAGCGGGGGGCGCCCGGTGGACGGTCGGCCTTGCTCACGAGGGCGCTTGGCCGCGGGACGAAGCCTCCTGCCCGCGGGTCCTGTCTCGGTGGCCCTCCCCCATGTGCTCGGACGCCTGCGGCGCCCTCCGCCATGGGGGTCCCCCGCCACCGAGCCACCCGCGGAGAGCGCCCGCTGCGATAAAGGCGATCCCGAGCAGCACGCCGAGCGAAAGCGGGCCGCCGCCCTGGGCGAAGGTGCTGATCAGGATGGCGAGGCCGAGGAGGACGAAGGTGGCCGACAAGACGCGCACGGATCCTTGGTAGACGCGCTCGGGGGAGGCCATGGGGGCGATTCTAGGCCGCGTCAAGTCAGGGCCGGGGCTGGGCTGGGCGCCGGGTGGACGCTGCGATCGGAGACGACGATGACGCGGCAGGGGCGCTCGCCGAGCACCGTCTGCAGGGTCTTGTCGTAGAGCGGGGCGCCGTTGCGGTAGCGCAGCGCGACCACCACCGCGGCGGCGTTGATCAGCCGCGCCTCGTCGGCGATCGAGTAGCCCTCCTGGCCCGGCCGCACCCGCTCGATGTGCCCGGTGACCCGCTGGCCTCCGATCAGCTTCGCCTGCTCGACCTTGCTCTGCGCCTCCGCTTCGCGCTCGCGCAGGTCGGCGTCGAGCGGCAGGTTGGTCGGCACCGCCAGCATCGAGTGGACGTGGATGCCGCGGCGCCGTTTGGAGGCGAGCTTGACGGCCGTGGCGACCATCTCCTCGGAGAAGGGCTCGCCGTCCTCGAAGGCGACCATGACGCTGCGGTACTCGATCTCCTCGACCCCGAGCGGCTCCGGCGTCACGATCTTGACGGTCTGGGTCAGCGGCAGCTGCTGGCTGCGCCGGTAGAGGAGGTAGATCGCGAGCCCGATCGCCATCCAGCCGAGGCCCGCCGCGAGGGTGCGCGGGTTGAGCGCCATCACCACGATCCAGGCGAGGAAGGTGCCGAGCCCGCCGAGCACCGCGCTCAGCGGCACCAGCGTGCCGAAGGCGCGGAAGTTGAGCGGCGGCTTCCAGGGCCGCTCGTCCTCCGATCGCGTGCGGCGCAGTTGGATCACCGCGACGTGCGCGATCGTGAAGGAGAGCATCGCGCCGAACGAGTACATCGTCGCCAGGAAGTCGGTCCTCCCCGGCAGGAGCGTGATCGTCGCGGCGGCGGCGAAGACGAGGATCGCGATGTAGGGCGTGCGGTAGCGGGGGTGGACCTGGCGCAGCCCCTCAGGCAGCTGCCGGTACTGGCCCATCGAGTAGGTGAGCCGGGAGACCCCGATCAGCCCGGCGTTGGCCGCGATCAGGAGGATCACCGCCGCCAGCACCCCGACGTAGATCCGCAGCGCTTCGGTCAGGCCGTGGCTGACGCCGAGGTTCTCGACGATGCCGAGGATCGGGTCGTCGGCGAACTCGCTGCCGAGCGCGGTCGCGTAGCCGCCGGCGTCCTGGGTGACCGGCATCGCCGAGAGGGCGACGAGCGGGATCAACAGGTAGAGGGCCAGCACCGCGACCACCGTCAGGCCGACGCTCTGGGGGATCGTCCGCGCCGCGTCGCGCGCCTCCTCGGCCATGTTGGAGATCGTCTCGATCCCGGTGTAGGCGATCATCCCGACGGCGATGCCGAGCGCGAAGTCGCTCCAGGTCGGGGCGACGCCGAGGTCGACGTTGCCGACCAGGACCTCGGGGCTGAAGACGAGGAAGATGCCGATGCCGACGAGGACGACCTGGGTGGTGAGGTCGGCGGTCGCGAGGACGAGGTTGAGGCGGGCCGACTCCTGCGAGCCGCGGATGTTGAGCAGGGCGAGGGCGGCGATCACGACGGCGCCGGCGACGATGTCGCCCGGCCCGCTGCCGAGCGGCTCCCAGAAGACGGCCAGGTAGTGGGGGACGAAGTAGGCCGAGATCGCGACCGTGATCACGTAGTTGAGCATCTGGCCCCAGCCCGCGACGAAGCTGACCAGCTCGTTGAAGGCGTGGCGAGCGAAGCTGGCCGAGCCACCCGCCTCCGGGTACATCACGGTCGCCTCCGCGTAGGTGGCGGCGGTGGCGGCGAAGATCAGGCCGGAGATGACGAAGGCGACCGGGGTGAGGCCGAGCGCGAACGCCGCGGTGACGCCGAGCGCGTAGTAGATCGAGGAGCCGACGTTGCCGTAAGCGGCGGAGAACAGGGCGCCGACGCCGTGCACGCGGCTGAGCGATTCGTCCCTCGGTATGCGCCGGGCCACCTAGAGCGCCCCTCTTGTTCCGTCCATCTAGCCCGAATAATGGCCTGGGGACGGCGGCGGTGCCCGCCGCACGTGCGCGCGGCTCAGCTCGGAGGGGGAGGCGCAGCCGCAGAGGGCCAGCGCCAGCTCCAGCTCGTGGCGGAGCAGCTCCAGCACGCGGCGGGCGCCCTGCTCGCCGCCGACGGCGAGCCCCCAGAGGGCCGGGCGGCCAACCAGGACGGCGTCGGCACCCAGCGCCAGCGCGGTGACGACGTCGACCCCGCGGCGGATGCCGCCGTCGACCAGCACGGCGGCGCGCCCTTCGACCGCGTCGACGATCTCGGGCAGCGCGTCGCCGGTCGCGGCGACGCGATCGAGCTGGCGGCCGCCGTGGTTGGAGACGACGACGCCCGCGGCGCCGTGCTCGACCGCCAGCGTCGCGTCCTCGTCGCCAAGGACGCCCTTGACGAGGACCGGCAGCTCGCACTCCGACGCCAGCTCCTCGAGGTGGCGCCAGCTCAGCGCCGGTTCCATCAGGCCGAAGGTCTCCTCGATCGTCACCGACCGTCCCGATCCGAGCGCCGCCTCGACGCTCGGCACGCCGAGGCCCTCGGGAATCCGGAAGCCGGTCCGCAGGTCGCGCTCGCGGTTGCCGCCGCGCGGCGCGTCCACGGTGACGACGATCGCCTCGAAGCCGGACTCGACCGCCTCGTCCATCAGCGCCTTGGTGACCCCCTCGTCGCGAAAGCAGTAGAGCTGGAACCAGCGCCGCCCCTCGGGGACCGCCTCCGCCAGCTCGCGCGGCCGCGTGGTCGCCAGCGTCGAGAGGCACATGACCGTGCCGGCCGCGGCGGCAGCGCGCGCCATCGCCACCTCGGCCTCGGGATGGACGAGCCGCTGGTAGGCGACCGGCGCCACCAGCACCGGCATCGAGGCCTCGGCGCCCAGCAGCTCCGTCCGCGCGCTCCACTCGCCCAGCCCCGCCAGCATCCGCGGCCGCAGCCGCCACCGCCCCCACGCCGCCACGTTCTCGCGCAGCGTCACCTCGTCGCCAGCGCCGCCCGCGAAGTAACCAAGGACGCCGGGCTCGAGCTTCTCGGCGGCCGCCGCCTCGAAGTCGGCAACGTTGATCAGGTCGTCCACAACGCCGCGACCCTAGCCCCTCGGTGCTTGAAAGGAGGGGCGGTGTGCCCCTCCCACGAAGGCTCAGGGGACCACGCCGGCACCTCCCGCGGCGTTTCAGCTGCGCGACGGTCTTCGGGGGAGGGGCACACCGCCCCTCCCCCCAACGCTTCGAGACTCCTAGAAGTGAACTATCGGGATGATCAGGATCGCGACGATGTTCGCGACCTTGATCATCGGGTTGATCGCCGGGCCCGCCGTGTCCTTGTAGGGATCGCCGACGGTGTCGCCGGTCACCGAGGCGGCGTGGGCCTCGGAGCCCTTGCCGCCGAAGGCGCCGTCCTCGATCAGCTTCTTCGCGTTGTCCCAGGCGCCGCCGCCGGCGGTCATCGAGATCGCGGCGAAGAGGCCGACGACGATGACGCCGATCAGGAGGCCGCCGAGCGCGTCGACGCTGAGCAGGCCGACGATGACCGGGATCACGATCGGGATCAGCGATGGAAGGATCATCTCCTTCTGGGCGGCCGCGGTGACGATCGCGACCGTTTTGCCGTACTCCGGCTTTTCGGTGCCCTCCATGATCCCGGGGTGATCGCGGAACTGCTGACGGACCTGTTCGACGACCTGGCCGCCGGCCCGGCCGACCGCCTCGATCGCGAAGGCCGAGAACAGGTAGACCATCATGCCGCCGATGATCAGCCCGATCAGCACATCGGGGCTGGTCAGGTTGAAGAGGCTGTCGAGGTCATACCCAGACGGCGCCTCGTCTTTGAGCTCGCTCTTGAAGGCGGCGAACAGGACCAGCGCAGCCAGCGCCGCCGACCCGATCGCGTAGCCCTTGGTGACCGCCTTGGTCGTGTTGCCGACCGCGTCTAGCGGGTCGGTCACGTTGCGGACGGACTCGGGCAGGTCGGCCATCTCGGCGATGCCGCCGGCGTTGTCGGTGATCGGGCCGAAGGCATCGAGGGCGACGATCAGCCCGCAGAGCGAGAGCTGCGCCATCACGGCGATGCCGATCCCGTAGATCCCGGCCAGCTCGTTGGCGGCGAGGATCGCCAGCGCCAGCACCAGAGCCGGAGCCGCGGTCGACTGGAAGCCCTGCGCCAGCCCCTGGATGATGTTCGTCGCGTGACCGGTCTGCGACGCTTCGGCGGTCGTCCTGACCGGGCGGAAGCGCGTCGAGGTGTAGTAGTCGGTGATCACGAACAGCAGCGCGGTGACCGCGACGCCGATCACGGCGCAGAGCCAGAGGTCGGTCGTGCTCACCGCCTCGGCGCCGACCTCGAGCCCGAACTTGACCGCGTCGCCCATCAGCCACTCGGTGATCGGGTAGAAGGCGGCGATCGAGAGGATGCCGGAGACGATCATCCCGGTGTACAGCGCGCCCTCGACCCGGTCGGATTTCGTCCGCACCGCGAGCGCGCCGACGATCGAGGCGATGATCGCGACCCCGCCGAGCACCAGCGGGTAGATCGCGACCTCGCGCAGGAACTCGCCGCTGGAGCCGGTGAAGGTGAGGACGCCGAGCAGCATCACGGCGACGGAGGTGACCGCGTAGGTCTCGAACAGGTCGGCGGCCATGCCGGCACAGTCGCCGACGTTGTCGCCGACGTTGTCGGCGATCACGGCCGGGTTGCGCGGGTCGTCCTCGGGGATGCCCGCCTCGACCTTGCCGACCAGGTCGGCGCCGACGTCGGCGGCCTTGGTGAAGATGCCGCCGCCCAGCCGGGCGAAGACCGAGATCAGCGAGCCGCCGAAGCCGAGCCCGACCAGGGCGTCGACGGCGTGCTTGTCGGAGGTTCCGGTGGCGACCAGGACGCCGTAGTAGCCGGCGACGCCGAGCAGCGCCAGGCCGACGACGAGCATGCCGGTGACCGAGCCGCCCTTGAAGGCGACGTCGAGCGCTGGCGGGACGCCGCCGCGGGCCGCCTCGGCGACGCGCGAGTTGGCCCGCACCGAGAGGTTCATCCCGATGAAGCCCGCGGCGCCGGAGAGGACGCCGCCGATCACGAAGCCGACCGCGGTCTCCCAGTTCTGGAGGACCAGCAGCACGACGGCGATCGGGACGGCGACCGCCGCGATGATCGCGTACTGGCGGTTCAGGTAGGCGCGAGCGCCTTCCTGCACGGCCCCCGAGATCTCCTGCATGCGGTCGTTGCCCGGTGAGCGTTTCAGCAGGCTCTGGGTGATGAGAAGTCCGTATAGAACGGCGGCGCCGGCGCAGACGAGCGCAACGACGACCCCGTAGTCGGTCAAGAAATCGGTCAAGTTCGGTTCCTCCGGTGGATTTAGCGGCGCGGGAGTCTATATACGGCCGCGGATACCGCGCTGCGAGGCCGTTTCGAACGCGTCGCGCCCTACGCCGCCTGCCGCGCCCCGGCGTAGGTTCGCCGGGTCTCGGCGACCGCGTCGCGGTAGACGTCCTCGATCGAGATTCCGGCGTCGAGCGCCTCGCGCGCGCGCTGCGCGCCGTTGCGCTCCGGCAGCGCCACGTCGATCCCGAGCCGCGAGCGGGCCGGCTCCGTCCAGGCGAGCAGGCCGTCGAGCAGCTCGCTCACCTCCACCTCGCGGCCGCGACGGAAGTCGATCTGCTTGCCGTCCCTGCCGTGGCGGATCGCCCGCCAGAGGTTCTCCTCGATCTGGTTGTCGTCCAGCGGGCCGCCGCCGCCCTCGTAGCCGCGCTCGTCGTAGTCGAGCGCCGTCTGGGCGATGCAGGCGGCGATCAGGCCGGCCACCGCGAAGGACTCCTCGCCGCGCGTCTGCGCGTCGCAGATCCGCACCTCGACCGTGCCGAACTTGTGGTGCGGCCGCACGCTCCACCACAGCTGGGTCGACTCGACGACGCTGCCGAGGCGCTCCAGCGTGCCGGTGAAGTCGGCGTAGCCCTGCCAGTCGCGGAACGGGCTGGGCACGCCGCAGCGCGGGAAGGTGCGGGTGAAGATCTCGGTGCGGACGCTGTGCAACCCGGTGTCGCGGCGGTCGAGGAAGGGCGAGTTCGCCGAGGCCGCCAGGAGGGGCGGCAGCAGCTCCCGCAGCCAGTCGCAGACGGCGATCGCGCGGTCGGCTCCGCGCACGCCCATGTGGACGTGCAGGCTCCAGGTGTTGTTGCGCTGCGCCACCCAGCCCAGTTCGTGGCGCAGGCGGTTGTAGTGCGGCGTGTCGATGATGCGCTGGTCGAGGTAGCTCGCCCAGGGGTGGGTGCCCATCGCCCCCAGCGCCAGGCCCATCCCTTCGACCAGCTCGAAGAGGCGCGACCGCCGCTCGCGCTGGGCCTCGACCGCCGCCGCGAAGCTCTCGGACCGGCCGGAGCGGATCTCGACCTCGGAGGCGATCAGCTCCCCAGCCGCCGACTCGGCCAGGACGTCGTCCTTCTGGCAGGCCGCGTGGACGTCCTCGAAGCGATGCTCCAGCTCCAGCGTGCCGGGGTCGAGGATCGCGAACTCCTCCTCCAGGCCGACCGTGAAGTCGGTGGAGGACTCGAATCGCTCCCGCGCGAGGTCGAGGTCCAGGGACAATGAGCTAGGTCAGGTAGAAGTACAGGGCGTAGAGCAGGTCCACGGCGGGGCTCGAGGTGTGGACCGTCACCTCCGGCGGCACCTGGAGGAGCTGCTCGGAGTAGTTGAAGATGATCTTTACCCCGGCCTCGACGAGGCGGTCGGCGACGGCCTGGGCGGCGGCGGCGGGGACGGCCAGCACGCCGACGACGATCTCCTGCGCGGCCACGACCCCCTCGAGCTCGCCGAAGTCGCGCACGACGAGGTCGCCCACCTCTGTGCCGACCACTCCGGGGTCGATGTCGAACATCGCCACGACCTGGAAGCCGTGGTCGGCGAAGATGTCGGAGCTGGCGATCGCCTGGCCGAGGTTGCCGGCGCCGAACAGCGCGATGTTGTGCTGGCCTGAGGTGCGCAGGATCTTGCGGATCTCGGCGACCAGCGAGTCGACGTTGTAGCCGACGCCTCGCTTGCCGAACTTGCCGAAGCCGGAGAGGTCGCGCCGGATCTGGGTCGGGTTGATGTGCGTGTAGTCGGAGAGTTCCTGCGAGGAGATCGTGTCGCGGCCCATCTTGCGCGCCTGCGTGAGCACCTGGAGGTAGCGGGAGAGCCGCGCCGCCACGCCGAGCGAGAGCCGCTCGCCCTCGGCGATCAATCCGTTCGGCACCTCATGCTCCTCGACCGCCTGCTCGATCATCGACCCTCACAGTATCGAGCCGTGCCCGAAGCGCCGTCTCGTCGAGGATCAGCTCGGAGACGGGCTCGCCGTCCACCTCGACCACGGGGATGCGCTCCAGCAGGCGCTTGAAGAGCAGCTCATCGCTCTCGATGTCGACCTCGCGCAACTCGAAGCGATAGCCGTCGGCGCGCAGGGCGACGATCGCGCCGAGAGCCTCGTCGCAGAGGTGGCAGCCCGGCCGCGAGTAGACGACGACCTGGGTCACGCGGCGCGAGCGAAGGCGTCGTAGCCGAGGTAGTCGGGGTACTCGAGGCGCGGCGCGAAGCGCGCCGCGGAGCCGATCATCGCGGCGTTGTCGGTGCAGAGCGCCAGCGGCACCAGCTTCAGCCGCACCCCTCGCTCCTCGCAGAGGGTCGCGACGGCCTCGCGCAGCGGCCCGTTGGCGGCGACGCCGCCGCCGAGCGCGACCGCCTCCCAGTCGCCCCTGTCGAGGGCGCGCTTCAGCTTCGCGGTGAGCTGGGCGACGACCGCGGCCTGGAAGCTCGCCGCCAGGTCGGCCCGGCGCGCGGCGACTCCGTCCTCGCCGAGATCGCGGCAGAGGTAGACGAGCGCGGTCTTGAGGCCGCTGAAGCTGAAGTCGAGCCCCGGGTCCCGGGCCATCGCCACCGGTAGGTCGAACGCCTCTGGGTCCCCGTCCTCGGCGACCCGCTGGACGGCCGGGCCACCGGGGTAGCCGAGCCCGAGCAGCCGCGCGACCTTGTCGAACGCCTCGCCGGCGGCGTCGTCGAGCGTCTGCCCGAGCACCTCGTGGCCCTCGTGGTCGGTCACCCCGGCCAGCAGCGTGTGGCCGCCGCTCGCGACCAGGCAGAGGAAGGGTGGCTCGAGCGGCTCGGGCGCAAGGAAGTTGGCGGCGACGTGACCCTGGAGGTGGTCGACCGGGATCAGCGGCAGCCGGCGCGGCGCGGCGATCGCCTTGGCGCTGCTGAGCCCGACCAGGAGGGCGCCGATCAGGCCCGGGCCGGCGGTGACGGCGACCGCCTCGACCGCGTCGAGCGTCACGTCCGCCTCGGCGAGCGCCGCCTCGACCACCGGCGCGGTCAGCTCGAGGTGGTGGCGCGAGGCGACCTCGGGGACGACGCCGCCGAAGCGCTCGTGCGCGGCCGCCTGCGAGGAGATCACGTTGGAGAGGATCCGCGGCCCGTCCACCACCGCGGCGCAGGTGTCGTCGCAGGAGGTCTCGACCGCCAGGATCACGTCAGTCCAGCCACTTCAGTCCAACCACCTAAGTCCAGCCACCTCAGTCCAGCCACATGATCAGGGCGTCCTCGCCGTTGTCCTGGTAGTAGCGGGGACGGACGCCGGCGGAGCGGAAGCCGAGCCGCTCGTACATCGAGATCGCGTCTCGGTTGGAGACCCGCACCTCGAGCGTGAAGGGCAGGCGGCCGCCGCCCTCCTCGACCAGGCGCTCGATCAGCCGCGTCGCGATCCCCTGGCGGCGCCGCTCCGGCGCCACCGCCACGTTCATCAGGTGCCAGACCCGGTCGTAGCGGGAGCAGACCAGGTAGCCGGCCAGCTCGTCGTCCTGGGTCGCCGCGAGGCAGATCCCGGAGGGCTTGGAGAGCTCCAGCACGAACATCGCCAGCGACCAGGGCGCCGGGAAGGAGCGCCGCTCGATCGAGATGACCCCCGGCAGGTCGCTGTAGGCGAGCCTGCGCACCGCCGGCTCGGCATCCACCTCACCCGGCTTTCTGTACAGAGTCTCGCTCACGCCACCGTTCCGCGTCGGGGGGACGAAGGTAGATCGGGGCGACGGGCTCGGCGTCGCCGGCGCCGGAGTCGTTCGCCGCCAGGGCGCAGACGTGGCGCGCGGCGATCCGGTGGACGGCGTCGGCGTCGTCGGGCACCTCGACGCCCCTATCGGTCAGCTGCTGGCGAAATCGTACCGCTCCCGATCCCGCGGCCAGCGGCGGCTCGGGCAGCTCGGCCACCCGCGCGGCGAGCGCCTCGGGCCGGCTCACCTCCGGTCCGCCGAGCCGCCCCCCGTCGGCGGAGTAGAGCGCCCAGAAGAGCTCGCCGCGGCGGGCGTCGATCGCCGCCAGCCGCGCGGCCCGGCCAGGGCGCTCCGCCAGCGCCAGGCCGAGCGCGTCGAGCGTGCAGACGCCGCGGACCGGCAGGCCGCGGCTCAGCCCCAGCGCGCGGGCGGTGGCGATGCCGACCCGCAGGCCGGTGAAGGTCCCCGGCCCACGCCCGACCGCGATCGCCTCGACCGCGTCCCAGCCACCGGCCGCCGCCACCGCCTCCTCGACCTCGCCGAGCAGCGCCGTCGTGTGCAGCGGCCCGCCCTTCTCGGAGGTGCCGACCAGCGACTCGTGCAGGGCCTCGCCACCCCGCCAGGCGCAGACCGCCGTGTCCTCGGTCGAGGTGTCGAAGCCGATCAGCGCCAGGTCTCAGCCCAGCACGACGAATTTGAAGAGGCCGACCCGTTTGCCCTCGACGAACCAGGTCACCTTGTGCTCGCCGGGGATGTTCGACGTGACCTTGTTGACGTAGAGCGTCCCGCGCACCGCTTCCTGTTTGGGGGCGCAGAGGTTTTTCTTGGTCGGGAAGCGCACGCAGACCGTGTAGAAGACGTCGGCCCGGTTGCTGCGGAAGAAGGCGCCCTTTTTCTGTTTCTTGTGGCAGGAGTGCGCCGGTTTCGCGTTCTGCGAGAGCCCGCAGGCGACGTAGTGACTGAACGCGGCGGCGTCCGCCGTGGCCGGCGCGGCGCTCGCCAGGATCCCGGTCGCCATGCCAACCGCCACCAGCCGCTTCACTGCTCTCATCTAGCCGCTTCCTTCCTTGGTTCGCTTTACGCGGGCGATGCTACACACAGATCCCTACCCGAAACACCGCTATTCAGGGCGCGATGCGGCGTCCAGCTCGATTCGCCGCCGGTCGCCGCCGAGGTGGGCGATCCGCACCGCCAGGACCGCGCGGCCGGCCAGCGCCGGGGCGGCGACGGCGGGCCACTCGACGAAGGCGACCGAGCCGGGGTCGAGGTAATCGTCGAGCAGCGCCGGTTCCTCCTCGTCGAGGCCGCCCAGTCGGTATAGGTCGAGGTGGGAGACCGCGACCCGGCCCTCGTAGCGCTGGCCGATCGTGAACGTCGGCGAGGTGACCGGCCCCTCCACCCCGAGCGCGCGGCAGGCACCGCGGACGAGCGTCGTCTTGCCGGCTCCCAGGTCGCCGCTGACGACGACGACGTCGCCGGGCTCCAGGCCGGCGGCGATCCGGGCGCCTATCGCCTCGGTCTCCACCGCGCCAGCGGTCTCGAAGACCTCCACAGTCAGCCGAAGAGGTCGAGCTGGTCGTCGGCGGGCTGCGGCGGGCCGGGGACCGGCGCCTCCTCGATCTCCTCCTCCTCCGGCGCGCCGGCGGGCGGCGGCCCGGCGAGCAGCGGCGGCAGCAGCTCCAGGTCGGCGCGCAGCGTCTCCTTCATCGCTGGCGTGCGCAGCGCCGCGGCCGGGTGGAAGAGCGGCAGCAGGAAGACCGTACGTCCCCCCAGCTCGTGCACCTGGGCGGTGCCGCGGACGCGGGTGATGCCGGCCGGGTTGCCGGTCAGCAGCTTGGTCGCGAAGTTGCCGAGCGTGCAGATCACCTTCGGCTCGATCAGCCGCACCTGGTCGAAGAGGTAGGGGCGACAGGCCTCTATCTCGAGCGGCTGCGGGTCGCGGTTGCCGGGCGGCCGGCTCTTCAGCACGTTGGCGATGAACACCTCCTCGCGCGAGAGGCCGATCCCTTCCAGCAGCTCGTTGAGGAGCTGTCCGGCGCGGCCGACGAAGGGCAGCCCGCGCCGGTCCTCCTCGGCGCCGGGCGCCTCGCCGACGAACATCAGGTCGGCGTCGGCGTCGCCGGCCCCGAACACCGTGCGGGTTCGAGTCTCGTGCAGGGGGCAGCGCTTGCAGCCCTCCACCTCCTTGAAGAGCTCGACCAGCTCGGCGCGCCGCTCCTCGGCGGTGGCGCTCATCGCGCCGCCCCTCCCTCGCGGCGCGCCGCTTCGCGCTCGCGGCGTCTGCTTTCGTCGGCGCGGACGCGGGCGCCGCGAGGCTGGCGCCCGGGCGGCGACACGGGCGAGAGCAGACGCTGCGTCGCGGTCGAGCCGCAGCGGGGGCATGGCGCGGCCGTCGCACCGGCCGCCAGCAGCTCCTCGAACCGCTCGCCGCAGCCGTCGCACTCGAACTCGTAGATCGGCATCGCGAGGCGGATCGTAGTCGCCGGCGAGGCCGCTCCGCCCCGGCTCGGGGGGCCTATCGACGCTTCAGGGCAGCGGCTCCCAGTCCCAGCTCTTGGCCGAGGCCAGGCTCTCCTGCTCCAGGTAGCGACGGAACTCGGCCAGCTCGGCGGGCTCTACGCCGTAGACGTGGTCGGGCTCGGGGAAGTGGCGCGAGCGGACCTCGTCGGCGTAACGCCCAACGCCGCCGACCATCTCGGCGTTGACGTCGGCGTAACGCTTGACGAATTTCGCCATCCGGCCGGTGGTAATTCCCAGCAGGTCGTGGAAGACGAGCACCTGGCCGGCGGTGGCGGGGCCGGCGCCGATGCCGATCGTCGGCACCTCCAGCTTCTCGACGATCGCCTCGGTGATCGCCGCCGGGACGGCCTCGAAGACGATCGCGAAGCAGCCGACCGACTGCAGGGCGAGCGCCTCCTCGAGCAGCTTGATCGCGCCCTGCGCGGTCTTGCCCTGCGCTTTGTAGCCGCCCAGCGCGGTGGCGGTCTGCGGGGTGAGGCCGACGTGGCCCATCACCGGGATGCCCGAGTTGACGATCGCGCGTGCCCGCTCGACCGAGATCCCCCCCGCCTCCAGCTTCACGGTCTGGCAGCCGGTCTCCTTGACCAGGCGCTGGGCGTTCTGGACGGCGAGCTCGTTGCTCGCCTCGTAGCTGCCCATCGGCATGTCGCCGACCATCAGCGGCGTCTTCAGACCGCGCCGCACCGCCTTGCCGAGGACGATCATCTCCTCCATCGAGACCGGCTCGGTGCCCGGGTAACCCAGCACGACCATCGCAGCCGAGTCCCCGACCAGGACGATGTCGGCGCCCGCCTCCTCGACCACGGTCGCCGAGGGATAGTCGTAGGCGGTGACCATCACGATCGGCTCGCCCGCGGCCTTCATCTCGGCGAGCCGGGGCAGCGTCACCGGCTGGCGGTCGGCCGAGGGGGGTGCGGTGTGGGAGCGACCGCCGGAGCTCATCAGGCGACCTCGCGCGGGTCGGCCACCTCGTGCTCCGCGGAGAGCAGGACCTCGGGATGGCTGTCGACCGCGACGATCGCGTTGTCCTCGCCGACGTGGACGACGACCGGCGAGTAGGCCTCGAGGTCGCGCTCGTCATAGGCGCCGAAGGAGGCGACGATGATCTTGTGGCCGGGCCGGGTCAGGTGGGCGGCGGCGCCGTTGACCTGCATCGTCCCGGAGCCGGGCTCGCCGTCGATCACGTAGGTGACGAAGCGGGCGCCGTTGTCGATGTCCCAGACATGGACCTGCTCGTTGGTGATCAGGTCGGCGCTGGCCATCAGCTCGGTGTCGACCGTGATGCTGCCGATGTAGTCGACGTCGCAGTCGGTCACCGTGGCGCGGTGGATCTTGGACTTCAGCATCTGCCGTTGCATCAGGTTCGGGCCTCCGTGTCGGTAATCAAGACGTTGTCGATCAGGCGGGCGTCGCCGACCCGGGCCGCGACCGCGACCAGGACGGGGGCCCCGTTCAGCTCGTTGACGGCGGTGAGGTCGTCGGGGTCGCGAGCCTCGAGGTACTCGGGCTCGATCCCCGCGGCGGCCAGCTCTCGGCGGCCGGCCTCCAAGCCGGCGGCGAGCGAGCCTGCGCGCGCCTCTGCCTCGACCGACCGGAGGGCGCGGGAGAGCGCGCTGGCGCGCTCGCGATCCTCGGCGCTGAGGTAGGCGTTGCGCGAGCTCATCGCGAGGCCGTCCGGCTCGCGCACGATCGGCAGGGCCTCGATCCGCACCGAGAAGTCGAGGTCGCGGACCATGCGGCGGATCACCGCGACCTGCTGGGCGTCCTTCCGGCCGAAGTAGGCGACGTCCGGCTGCACCGCGTTGAAGAGCTTGGCGACGACGGTGGCGACGCCGCGGAAGTGCTCGGGGCCGCGCCGGGCGGGATCGCCGCAGAGGACCGAGGCGAGGCCGCCGACCTCGATTTCAGCCGAGAAGCCCTCCGGGTAGACCTCCTCGACCGGCGGCGCCCAGATCAGGTCGACGCCGGCCTCGGCGGCCAGCTCGGCGTCGCGGCGCTCGTCGCGCGGGTAGCGCTCGAAGTCCTCGCCCGGCCCGAACTGGGTCGGGTTGACGAAGAGGCTCATCACGACCACGTCGCACTCCGCCCGCGCGGCGCGCAGCAGCGAGAGGTGCCCCTCGTGCAGGTAGCCCATCGTCGGCACCAGGCCGATCGTGCGACCGGCGCGGCGCGCCGTCGCCAGCGCTTGGCGCAGGTCGGACTTGGCGCGGACGAACTCCACGCCTGCTTGTGCGTGCGGTCGATCGGTCAGTGCGGAAGTCATCTGGTCCATGCCCTGTCGGGGTCACGGCCTGTCCGACAAAGTATAGGCACGAACGCCACGCTTTCGTGACATCCGCACTCAGCGACTGGTCACTTGACATGCCTATAGCCATGTCAAGTGACCAGCTATCACCTAGGCGCTAGGAGAAGTCGATCTCCTTGATGACCCTGGCCGGCGCTCCGGCCGCGATCGAGCCGGGGGGCAGGTCCTTCGTCACAACCGAGTTTGAGCCGATCACGCAGCGCTCGCCGATCGTGACGCCGCTGGTGACGACGCAGTTGACCCCGAACCAGCAGTTGGAGCCGATCCGCACCGGCCCCTTGCTCGTGAAGCCCTGCCAGGTGATCGGCTTCTCCGGGTCGTCGAAGCGGTGGTCGGCGTCGCCGACGAAGCAGCCGTTGGCGAACATCACGTGGTCGCCGATCTCGATCCGCGCGTGAGCGGCGAGCATCGTGTTGCGGTTGAGGAAGCAGCCCTCGCCGATCGCGATCCGCCCCTCCCCCGCCATCGTCAGCCAGCAACCCGGCTCGAGCAGGGTCCCTTCGCCGATCGTCAACCGCCCCTCGTCGAGCGCCTCGAGGATCTCGCCCTCGAACGGCTCGCGGATGAAGAAGCCGCCGCGGGCGGCATGGCGGGCAACCCGCCAGCGCCGCGCGATGCGCCGGTTGCGTTCGTACCAGCGCCGCTTCGTCCACCAGACCCGCCATCCGCGCTGTCGCTCCGCATCGCTCACGCCAGCAACGTTATTTCGTTGATCCGTGCTCCGTTATGGGTCTATAAGACCCATAACGGAGCACGCGTCCTCAGGCCGCGACCGGCTCGCGCTTCCTGCGCGACGTCCGCTTCGGCTTCGGCGCCTCCAGCAGCTCGGCCAAGAAGCTGCCGGTGTGGGAGCCCGCGACCGCCGCCACGTCCTCCGGGGTGCCGGTCGCGATCACCTCTCCCCCCTCGTCGCCGCCGTCGGGGCCGAGGTCGATCAGGTAGTCGGCGGTCTTGATCACGTCGAGGTTGTGCTCGATGACGACCACGGTGTTGCCGGCGTCGACGAGACGGCCGAGCACGTCGAGCAGCCGCTGCACGTCGGCGAAGTGGAGGCCGGTGGTCGGCTCGTCGAGGATGTAGAGGGTGTCGCCGGTGGCGACTTTGGAGAGCTCGGTCGCCAGCTTGACGCGCTGCGCCTCGCCGCCCGAGAGCGTCGTCGCCGGCTGGCCGAGGCGGATGTAGTCGAGGCCGACGTCGTGCAGGGTGCGCAGCCGCCGCGCGATCTTCGGCACGTTCTCGAAGAACCCGACCGCCTCCTCGACCGACATCTCCAGAACGTCGGCGATGCTCTTGCCCTTGAAGCGGACCTCGAGCGTCTCGCGGTTGTAGCGCTTGCCGTGGCACTGCTCGCAGGGCACGTAGACGTCGGGCAGGAAGTGCATCTCGATCTTGATCTGGCCGTCGCCGGTGCAGACCTCGCAGCGCCCACCCTTGACGTTGAAGCTGAACCGGCCCGGCTTGTAGCCGCGCGCCCGCGCCTCCTGGGTCTGGGTGAAGAGCTGGCGGATGTGGTCGAAGATCTTGGTGTAGGTGGCCGGGTTGGAGCGCGGCGTGCGCCCGATCGGCGACTGGTCGATGTTGATGATCTTGTCGATCTGGCCGAGGCCGTCGATGCCGTCGTGGGCGCCGGGCCGCAGCTTCGCCTGGTGCAGCCGGTTGGCGACCGCGTGGTGGAGCGTCTCGTTGACGAGGGTCGACTTGCCCGAGCCGGAGACGCCGGTCACGCAGCAGAAGACGCCGAGCGGAACCTCGACGTCGATCCCCTTCAGGTTGTGTTCGCGGGCGCCGCGCACGGTCAGATGGCCCTTGGGGCGGCGGCGCTCGGCCGGCACCTCGATCTGGCGCTTGCCGGCCAGGTACTGACCGGTGAGGGAGGCGGAGTTCTTGGCGACTTCGGCGGGCGTGCCGGCGGCGATCACGTGGCCGCCGTGCTCGCCGGCTCCCGGCCCGAGGTCGACGAGGTGGTCGGCGGCGCGCATCGTCCCCTCGTCGTGCTCGACCACGATCACCGTGTTGCCGAGGTCGCGCAGCCGGTCGAGCGTCGCGATCAGCTTCTCGTTGTCGCGCTGGTGCAGCCCGATCGAGGGCTCGTCGAGCACGTACATGACCCCGACCAGGCTGGAGCCGATCTGGGTCGCGAGCCGGATCCGTTGCGCCTCGCCGCCCGAGAGCGAGCGGGCAGAGCGGGCCAGCGAGAGGTAGCCGATGCCGACGTTGTCGAGGAAGGCGAGCCGTTCGGAGATCTCGCGGACGATCAGGCGGGCGATCGCCCGCTCGGTGTCGTTCAGCTCCAGCTCTGCGATCCACCTGCGCGCCGCCCGCGCCGAGAGGTCGGTCATCTCGGCGATGCTGAGGCCGCCGACCGTGACCGCGAGGCTCTCGGGCCGCAGCCGCGCCCCCTCGCACTGGGGGCAGGGCTGCTCGGCCATGTAGCCCTCGATCCGCTCGCGGTTGGTCTCGGAGTCGGTCTCTTCGTAGCGCCGCTCGAGGTTGTTGACGATGCCCTCGAAGCGGACCCGGTAGGAGCGGTGGCGGCCGAAGCGGTTGGTGTAGCTGACCTGGTGACGCTCCTCGCCGGTCCCGTAGAGGAAGATCTCTTTGTCGGACTTCTTGAGCTTCGCCCAGGGCTTGTCGAGGTCGACGCCGTAGGTTTCGGCGACCGAGGCGACCAGCCGCCGCCAGTAGGCGGTGACGCCGCGATTCCAGGGCTGCAGCGCGCCCTCGCCGAGCGACAGCGTCGGGTCGGGGACGACCAGCTCGGGGTCGATCACTTTCTGGAAGCCGAGCCCGTGGCAGCGCTCGCAGGCGCCGTGCGGCGAGTTGAAGGAGAAGATCCGCGGCTCCAGCTCGGAGATCGAGGTGCCGCAGTTGAGGCAGGCGAACTGCTCGGAGAAGACCAGGTTGTCCTGGTCGCCGTCGACCATCTCCACTTCCACCAGGCCGGCGGCGAGGCCGGCCGCTGCCTCGACCGACTCCGAGAGGCGGCGCCGCAGGTCGGGCTTCATCACCAGCCGGTCGACGACGACGGCGATGTCGTGTTTGTACTTCTTGTCGAGGACTATCTCCTCGTCGAGCCGCCGCAGCTCGCCGTTGACCTTGACCCGGGAGTAGCCCTCGAGCCGGAACTGCTCGAGCAGCTTGCCGTACTCGCCTTTGCGGCCCCGCACGACGGGGGCCATCACCATGAATTTGGTGCCCTCCTCGAGGGTCATCAGGCGGTCGACGATCTGCTCCTGCGACTGGCCGGTGATCGGCTCCCGGCAGGTCGGGCAGTGCGGCACGCCGATCCGCGCCCAGAGCAGCCGCAGGTAGTCGTAGATCTCGGTGACCGTGCCGACCGTCGAGCGCGGGTTGCGCGAGGTCGTCTTCTGGTCGATCGATATCGCCGGCGAGAGCCCCTCGATCGAGTCGACGTCTGGCTTCTCCATCAGGCCGAGGAACTGGCGCGCGTAGGCCGAGAGGGACTCGACGTAGCGGCGCTGGCCCTCGGCGTAGATCGTGTCGAAGGCGAGGCTCGACTTGCCCGAGCCCGAGAGCCCGGTGATCACGATCAGCGCGTCACGCGGCAGCTCGACGTCGATGCCCTTGAGGTTGTGCTCGCGGGCACCCGAGATGACGATCCGATCGGAAGCGGCCACTCAGTTCGATTCTACGCACACGAACAGACGTTCCCCCACCGCCGATGGCGCATTTCCCGTAAAATGGACGGGAAAGGCGCCAAGCGGCGCATCAGTAGAGGCTGGCTGCCAGGCGCTTGCGATAGTCCCGCGCCGCCGGGTCCGCCGGGTCGCCTTCGCTGAGGATGCCGACGACCGCGCGGCGGAGCAGCTCGCGCGTGTCCGCGTCGGCGCCCGGCATCTCGCCCAACAGGGCGTCGAGGGCGGCGTCGCGCTCGCCCCGGTCGAGCGCCTCGAAGGCGGCCGTGGCGACCCCCGCCTTGGCGAGCCGGATACGCGCCGCGATCCCCGCCGCGGCGAAGTCCGCCTCGTGGCGCTCGACCGCCTCCAGCGCCTCGTCCTCCGCCCCGCGCGCCAGCCGCGCCTTGGCCAGCGCCACCGCTATGTCGGCGCGGCGCGGCTCCAGCTCCGACGCCTCACGCAAGGACAGCTCGTCGCCTTGCGCCAGCAGCTCGTCGGCGCGCGACGGCGTCAGCGAGTCGAACAGCGCCTCTACCTTGGCCTTCGGCACGGCGCCGACGAACTCCTCGACGACCCGGCCGTCGCGGAAGGCCTTCACCGCCGGGATGCCCTGGACGCGGTGGCGGGCGGCGAGCGCCTGGTTGGCGTCGACGTCGACCTTGGCGAGGACGACCTGCCCGTCCCTCGCCGCCTCGGCGGCCTCCAGCGCCGGGGTCAGCGTCCGGCACGGGCCGCACCACTCCGCCCAGAAGTCGACCACGACCGGGACCTGGCGGGAGCGCTCGATCACCTCCTGCTCGAAGGTCGCCTCGCTGACGTCGATCGACATGGCGTGAGATTAGATAGCGGAGGAGCCGGGGACACCGGTGCCCGCCTTGCGAATCTGCCCCGATCGGCGTACCGTCGGCAGTGGGCGGGGACCCAGCTCGACAAAGGAGGACGATCATGTCGAACGTCGACACCGCCCGCTCCGCTTACGACGCCTTCGGGCGCGGAGACCTCGAAGCCCTCGGGGAGATGCTCGCCGAGGACGGCACCTGGCTGACCTCGGATGAGCTGCCGCTCGGCGGCGAAAGCCACGGCCGCGATGAGGTCCTGGGCAACTTCGCGCAGATCCCCAACTACTGGTCCTCGTTCAGCGTCGAGCCCGAGGAGTTCCTCGACTGCGGCGACTGGGTCGTGGTGCGGGGCACGCAGCGGGCCGGCAACGACAGCGGCAGCTTCGAAGCGCCCTTCGCGCACCTGATCAAGTTCCAGGACGGCAAGATCGCGCGCGGCGAGTTCTACGGGGACAGCGCCAAGGCGGCGAAGGTCCTGGCCTGAGGCGACGAGCCGAGCCAGCGGCATCCGGAGCCGGGACGAGCCCGGCTCCGGATCGTGAGACGCCTATGTAGCTGTCAGGTTGGCGCGTTCGCCCTGCAGGTTGAACGCCTCGACTGTCAGCGAGCCTTTGAGTGTGCCTGTCTGCGCTGTTCCCAGCATCGTGCAGACGCCCGCCTCGAAATGCGCTGTGTATGTGAGGTTCATGTCGAGTGTAATTGTGTGTTTACCGTTTTCGAGAATCGGTGTGAGTGTGACTCCCGTGTTGAAGCTCTGGGACGGGATTTTGATTGTGCATTGCGGGTGGTGGATTTCGATCGGGCTGATGCAGTCGAATTTGGATGTCTGCTCGGTCATCGGCGTGGTGCCGGCCGCGGCCCAGATCCAGATCGGGCAGCCTTTGGCTGTAATCGCGAATTTCGTCGCCGGGTTGTTTGTTGTGTAGCAATCGGCGAATTCGAGGAAGAGGATCAGCTCGTTTTCTGTTTCTTTTTCGTTCTGGACTTCCGAGCCGTGTTTGTCGCAGATCATCCCCGGCAGGAAGTTGTGGATCTCGAACTCCAGTGTGTGCGTCGGGCTCTGTGTCGTTTTGATGATCGGGATTGGCGTCCCGGTCGTCACGAAGTGACCCAGTTTGTTCGCCGAGGCGCTGGTCGCGCCAAAGGCGACGACCGCCGCCAGCGCGAGCACCGCCAGGCCAAGGGTCTTGAGCTTGAACATTGGGTTCCCTTTCTGTCCGTGGGCTGGGAACCCCGGGGATACCCGATGGCGCTCAATTAGTCAAGATAATTCCACCGATCAGGCGCCGGCGGTCATTCCGTCGAGGTCGCGGCGCAACTCCTTGATCTCGTCGCGGATCCGCGCCGCCTCCTCGAAGCGCAGGTCTTCGGCCGCGGTCAGCATCTCCTCCTCGAGGGTGACGATGGTCCGCTCAAGCTCGGCAGGGTCGCTGACGTCGCCGCCGCGGCCGCGCCGGCGCTTGCGCGGCGCCCGGTCCTCCATCGCCAGGAACTCGGCCATCTCGGAAATGCCCTTGCGGACGGTCTCCGGCGTGATTCCGTGCTCCTCGTTGTAGGCGAGCTGGATCGCACGACGGCGCTCGGTCTCGCTCATCGCCGCCCGCATCGCGTCCGTCTCCTTGTCCGCGTACATCAGCACCCGGCCGTTGACGTTGCGCGCCGCCCGGCCGATCGTCTGCACCAGGCTGGTCTCGCCGCGCAGGAAGCCCTCCTTGTCGGCGTCGAGGATCGCGACCAGGGAGACCTCGGGCAGGTCGAGCCCCTCGCGCAGCAGGTTGACGCCGACCAGGACGTCGTACTCCCCCAGGCGCAGCTCGCGCACGATCCTGATCCGCTCCAGGGTGTCGATTTCGGAGTGCAGGTAGCGCACCCGGATGCCGTACTCGAGCAGGTAGGCGGTCAGGTCCTCGGCCATCTTCTTGGTCAGGGTCGTGACCAGGACGCGCTCCTTGGCCTCCGCGCGCGCCCGTATCTCGTTCATCAGGTCGTCGATCTGGTTCTTGGTCTCGCGCACCTCGATCTCGGGGTCGACGATCCCGGTCGGGCGGACGATCTGCTCGACCGTGCGGCTCGCTTCGGCCCGCTCGAACGGCCCCGGCGTCGCCGAGACCATCACCAGCTGGTCGACCCGGGCCAGGAACTCGTCGAACTTGAGCGGCCGGTTGTCCATCGCCGAGGGCAGACGGAAGCCGTAGTCGACCAGCGTCGTCTTGCGCGAGCGGTCCCCCTCGTACATGCCGCCGATCTGCGGGATCGTCTGGTGGGACTCGTCGACGAAGCAGACGAAGTCGTCGGGGAAGTAGTCGATCAGGGTGTGAGGAGGACTTCCCGGGGGCCGGCCGTCGAGGATGCGCGAGTAGTTCTCGATCCCCGAGGTGAAGCCGATCTCCTTCAGCATCTCGATGTCGTAGGCGGTGCGCTGGCGCAGCCGGTGCGCCTCCAGCTGCTTGCCTTCGCCTTCCAGCTCGGCGGTGCGAGCGTTCAGTTCTTCGCGGATCTCCTCGACCGCGCGCTCCAGGGTCTCGTCTTTGGTCACGTAATGCGACGCCGGCCAGACCGAGACGTGGTCGATCACGTCGAGGATCTCGCCGGTCAGCGGGTCGAAGTGGTGGATCGCCTCGATCTCGTCGCCGAAGAGGGCGATCCGGTAGGCCGACTCGGCGTAGGAGGGCATGATCTCCAGCACCTCCCCGCGCACCCGGAAGGTGCCGCGCCCGAGCGCCGCGTCGTTGCGCTGGTACTGGATCTTGACCAGCTTGCGCAGCACCTCGTCGCGGTCGATCTCCTCGCCGACCTTGAAGAGCTGCATTTTTTCGTTGTAGACCTGGGGCGAGCCGATCCCGTAGATGCACGACACCGAGGCGACGATGATCACGTCGCGGCGGGCGAAGAGCGCCGCGGTGGCGGCATGGCGCAGCCGGTCGATCTCGTCGTTGATCGAGGAGTCCTTCTCGATGTAGAGGTCCTGGGCCGGGACGTAGGCCTCGGGCTGGTAGTAGTCGTAGTAGGAGACGAAGTACTCGACCGAGTTCTTCGGGAAGAACTCGCGGAACTCGTTGCAGAGCTGCGCCGCCAGCGTCTTGTTATGGGCTATGACGAGCGAGGGCCGCTGCACCTCGGCGATCGTCGCCGCCATCGTGAAGGTCTTGCCGGTCCCGGTCGCCCCCAGCAGCGTCTGGAACCGCTCCCCCGCCCGCAGGCCCTCCGCCAGCCCGGCGACCGCCTTGGGCTGGTCCGCGGTCGGCGTGTAGGCCGGGTTCAGCTCGAACTTGGGCACCGGCTCACCTTAGCGAGCGGCCGCGCCGGCTCAGACGGCCTCTCGACCGGGGTTCTGAGCGTAAACGGCCCGGTTCCCGAAGGCGGTACCTTGTCTGTAGAGCCTTTGTCGGCAGCAACAGAGAATGCCGCGCATGCAACCAAGAGACAGATTCGCGATCAACCTACGCAAAGCCCGGCAGACGGCGAGGATCTCCCAGGAGGAGCTCGGCTTCCGCTGCGATCTACACCGCACCGAGATATCGCTGCTCGAGCGGGGCGGGCGCGAGCCGCGCCTCGGCACGATCGTGAAGCTGGCCAGCTCGCTCGACGTGACGCCGGAAGAGCTCTGCACTGGGATCCGCTGGATCCCGAAGTCGCAGAAGTTCCAGTACAAGAAGTAGCGGCGGCTACGGCAGGAATTCTTCGAGCAGGTCCTGGGCGGGGCCGAGGAAGCCCTGCGCTTCGTCGAGCAAGGCGGTGGCGTCCTTGACCAGCGGGATCGCCTGGTCGAGCGGCAGCCGCCGCACGGTCTCGCGCAGCGGCCCGGCCAGCAGCGGGCTGAGCGCGCCGGCCCGTTCGGCGTCGTCGACGGCGCGCACCAGGCCGGCCCGGATCGCCCGCGCCAGCTCGGCGTCGGAGAGGTCGTAGCGCCGCAGGAAACGCTCGCGGGCGCGCGGGGTCGCCAGCGCCCGCGCCAGCGTCTCCCGCGTCACGCCCAGCTCGCAGGCCGCCCCGTCGAGCGCCGAGAGCGAGAACTGCTCGGCGATCTCTTCGATGCTGCCGGGGTCGCGCCATTCCCGCGGCTCGCACGGGTCCTGCACCTGGGCCGGGGCGTAGTCGGAGCCGCCGGCGGCGAGGTAGGCACCGACCAGCGCCAGCGAGGCGACCGCCGCGATCGCGATCAGCAGCCAGCCGCGGTCGCCGTCGGCCGCCCTCACAGCTCCACCCTCCGCGCCAGCCCGATCGGCAGCAGCGCCAGCAGCCCGATCGCGGCGGCGAGGCCGAACGACGGGCTGAAGGCGTGGGTCGCGCCGCGGTCGAGCTGGTCCTGCAGTTCGTCGCGCAGCCGGACCGCTTCGTCGCGTTCCTCCGCGTCCTCGGGGAGCGGCTCGAAGACGGGGTCGATCCGCGGCACTTTGCCGCGCTCCCCTTCGAGGCGGTCGTCGAGGCGCTGCGAGAGCTCCAGCTTGAGCAGCGGCCTGACCGGCGAGTCGAGGACGACCGCCGTCCCGGATGCGATTGCGTCGCGGCGCTGCTCGGCGATGTCGGCGGTGAAGAGCGGCGTCAGCGCGATCAGGCCGACAGCGACGCCGGCGTGGCGCGAGGCGATCGTCCAGCCGCCGTGGATCGCCTGCGGAGCGCGGCCGGCGAGCGCGGTCTCGGTCAGCGCCGAGAGCACGAGCGCCAGGCCGACTCCGACCAGGAGCTGCGGCGGCAGGGTGAGCGCGATCGTCGCGTCGGGCAGCAGCGCCAGCCCGCCGAGCCCGCCGGAGACGAGGATCGCGCCGGCCGCCGCTCGCGCCTTGGCGTTCGCCACCTCCGGTCCGATGCGGCTGCCGAGCAGCGCCGCGAGCGGCATCGCCGAGACGACGACCGCGGCGCCGATCGGGCTCAGCCGCCAGCCCTCGATCAGCAGCAGGACGAGCAAGAAGAGGGCGGCGGCGATCGCCGCCGCGGTCATCGCCAAGGCCAGGTTGGCGAGCAGGTGCGGCCGGCCGGTGCGGCGCAGCTCGGAGGAGATCACTCCGGTGGCGGCCTCGTGGCGGGCGACGGCAAGCACCGGCACGCCCGCGGCGATCGCGATCGGCACCTGGATCAGGAAGATCGACTGCCAGGAGACCAGCTCGGTGAGCAGGCCGCCGATCGCGGGCCCCAGCGCAGCGCCGGTGGCCCCCGCCACAGCCCAGACCGTCGCCGCGCGGCGCTCGGAGCCGACCGCCGCCGGCAGCAGCTCCAGCACCGCCGTCACCGCCGCGGCGCCGCCCAGGGCCTGCACGCAGCGCGCCCCGATCAGCGTGCCCAGCTCGTCCGCCACCCCGCAGGCGAGCCCGGCGCCGGCGAACACCGCCAGCCCGACGGCGGCGGTGCGGCCCGGGCCGACGCGGCGGCCCAGGTGGGCGATCGGCACCGCGGTCAGGGCCAGGACGAGGTTGAAGGAGACCAGCACCCAGGTGACGCCAGCCACGCTGGTGTCGAGCTCGCGGTAGATCGCGGGAAGGGCGAGGACGACGATCGAGGAGTCGGCGAGGACGAGGCCGACCGCGACCGCGAGGGCGGCGAGGCGGGGTCGCGGCTCACTCATGAGGATTTCCCACGCTCATCGGTAGCCCAGCTCCCGCGGATAGGTCTCCCGGTACTCCTCGCGCTTGTCGAGCACGCTCTCGACATAGCTACGAGTTTCCCCGAAACGGATGTCCTCCAGCTCCATCTCCGCCCCGCCCCACTTCTCGACGTTGCCCAGGCCGGCGTTGTAGGCGGCCAGCGCGGCCACCTCGTTCTCGCCCAGCGCGTCGAGCAGGTAGCGCATGTAGAAGGTCCCGTAGGCGATGTTCACGTCGGGGTCGGAGAGGTCCTCGAGCACGAACTCGGTGCCCTGGCTCTCGCGGGCGATGAAGCGAGCCGTGTCCGGGGTGATCTGCATCAGGCCGCGGGCGTCGGCGTGCGAGGTCTGGTCGCGGAAGTGCGACTCGGCGTAGATCATCGCCGCCACCAGAGCGGGCTCGACGTTCCACTCGGCGGCCTCCTGGCGGATCACGTCCTCGTGGCGGAGCGGCAGGGTCAGCTCCTGGATCGCGTCGTCGACCCTGCTGAAGACGCCCAGGGCCACCCCGGCGGCGAGGCCGGCGACGAGGACGGCGGTGATCGCGAGCAGGCGGCGCCTGCGGGTCGTCTGAGCGCGCCGGCCGCGCTTCCGGCTCATCCTCTGAGCTTGCCGAGGAGAACGGACAGGGCGCGCTCGAGGTCCTCGATGCTGCCGTCGTTCTCGACCACGTGCTCGGCCCGCGCGGCCTTCTCGGGCTGGGTGAGCTGACGCGCCTCGCGCTCGGCGACCAGCGCGTGGCCGCGGGCCTCGGCGCGCTCGCGGCGCAGGTCGTCGGCGGTGACGACGGCGACGGTGGTGTCGAAGACCGCCTCCATCTCGGACTCGAAGAGCAGCGGCACCTCGACGACGGCGACGTCGCTGCCCTCCGTCAGCGAGTCGAGCCACGCCTTGATCCTCGTCCCGACCAGCGGATGGATCTGCGCCTCCAGCCAGCTCAGCTGGCCGGGATCGGCGAAGACGATCTCGCCGATCCGGGTGCGGTCGACCCGGCCGCCGGGAGCGACCTCCTCCCCCCAGCGCTCGACCAGCCGGCCGAGCAGCGGCTCGGACTCGAGCAGCTCGTGGACGACCGCGTCGCTGGAGATCGTCGCCGCGCCGAGCCGCTCGAAAGCCGCCAGCGCCTCGGACTTGCCGGCCGCGATGCCGCCGGTGAGACCGATCGTCAGCGGCGCCAAGGGACGCGGCTCAGGTTTGCTGGGCTTCGCCCGTCTGCTCTTGCTCGCCGGCGGCGTCGCCCTCGCCGGCAGCCTCGTCCACGTCGTCGGGAGAGTCGGGCCGCTCCTGCACCGATTCGCCCTCCTGCGCCTCGCCATTCGTCTCCGCGATTTCCTCTTGGGCGGCGCTTTCCTGCGCCGCCGCCTCGGGCGTGGGCGGCACGGTCTGCTCAGCAATCGGCTCTATGTCCTCCGACGCATCTTCCGCGGGTGGCGTGGGGGTGGGCTCCTCGCCCGCAGCTTGCGAGGACGAGGAGTCCTCCCCCGCGACAGGACCCGCGGGCAATGCCTCTGAAGCTTCGCCGTCCGACCCTTCACCAGACGCCGCTTCCATCTGCGCCCCAAGGTCGCCCATCGGCATGTTCTGCCCCTCGACCCGCTTGATGCTCAGCGACAGCCGCCGCCGCTCCTCGTCGATCTCGAGGATCTTGACGTTCAGCTTGGCGTCGGGCTGGACCACCTCGCTCGGGTTCTCGACGTGGTGGTCGGCGAGCTCGGAGATGTGGACGAGGCCCTCGACCCCGGCCAGGATCTCGACGAAGGCGCCGAAGGCGACGACCTTGGTGACCGTGCCCTCGAGCACGTCGCCCGAGCGGTGGGTGCTTATCACCCGCTGCCAGGGGTCCTCCTGCGTCTGCTTGAGGCCGAGCGAGATGCGCTGGCGGTCGCGGTCGATGTCGAGCACTTTGATCCGCACCGTGTCGCCGATCGAGACGACCTCGGAGGGATGGTTGACGTGGCTCCAGGAAAGCTCGGAGATGTGGACGAGGCCGTCGATCCCGTCGAGGTCGACGAAGGCGCCGAAGTCGACGATGTTGGAGATCTTCCCCTCGACGATCTGGCCCGGCTCCAGCCGGCCGAGGATCTGCTCGCGCACCTCCTTGCGCTCTTCCTCCAGCACGGCGCGCCGCGAGAGCACGACGTTGTTGCGGCTGCGGTTGAGCTCGATCACTTTGCACTCGAGCGGCTGGCCGAGGAACTCGTCGAGGTTGTGGACGCGGCGGATGTCGACCAGCGAGGCGGGCAGGAAGCCGCGCACCCCGAGGTCGAGGATGAGGCCGCCCTTGACGACCTCGATCACGTTGCCCTCCACCGGTTCGCCCGACTCGGCGGCGGCCTCGATGCGGCGCCACGCCTTCTCGAAGCGGGCCCGCTTCTTGGAGAGGACCAGCCGGCCCTCGCTGTCCTCCTTGGTGAGGACGAGCGCGTCGAGCTCTTCGCCGAGCTCGACCTCCTCGGCCGGGTCGACCGACTTGCGGATCGAGAGCTCGGTCGAGGGGATGACGCCCTCCGACTTGTAGCCGATGTCGACGAGGACCTCGTCTTTGTCGATCCGGACGACCTTGCCTTTGACGACGTCCCCCTCGTCGAAGGAGACCATCGTCGCCGCGTAGTTGGGGACGACCTTGCCCGCTACTTCGAGCAGCAGACCCCCGGAGCCCTCGACGGGCACCCCGGCTGGTTCTGATGGACTGGTCGTATCGGTCACGGACACAGCGGCAGATAATTACACGAAATTCCGTGCCCTGTACTCTGGCGCCGTGCCGATCCGGGCCACCAAACGAGGCGACGAACGGGGTCCCCTGTCGGGCAGCCACGACGTGCTGATCTGCGGCGCCAGCTTCGCGGGCCTGGCCGTGGCGCGCGAGCTGGCGGGCAGCGGCGCCGACGTGATGATCGTCGATCGCTACGAGATCGGCGAGCGCCAGACCTCCGCCTGCGGCATCCCGACCGAGTGGCTGCGCGCCACCGGGCTGATGGAGGCAGAGCGGCAGCGATTCGACTCGCTGACGATCCACACGCCGCACGGCAGCAGGCGCTACCGGCTGCCCTGGAGCTTCTCGACCTTCGACTACCGCGAGCTGTGCCAGCTGCTCTGGCGCGACTGCGACGCCCGCTTCGAGACCGCCAAGGTGAACGGGCGCGGCGTGCCAGCCGATGGCGACGGGGCGATCGCGATCGAGACCGACCGCGGCGTGCTCTCGGCCCCGCTGGTGGTGGACGCGCTCGGCTGGCGGCGGATGCTGGCCGGCGACGACGGCTTCCAGCCACCGGACGCGCCGCTCTCGCGAGGCCTCGAGATCCATCCGCACGGCAGCGGCGAGGACCTCGAGGTGTGGATCGACCGCCGCTACGTCCCGGCCGGCTACGGCTGGTCCTTCCCGGCCCGCGACGAGCTGCGGATCGGCGTCGGCTCCTTCGACCCTCGCTTCCATGTCCGCCAGACGACCGAGCTGCTCGCCGAGGACCTCGGCCAGGACCGCGTCCGCTACCAGGGGAACTGGATCCCGCACGAACTGCGGCGGGCGACCGAGGGCGGCGTCTTCTTCGCCGGCGACTCCGCCGGGCACTGCCTGCCGCTGACGGCCGAGGGGATCAGGACGGCGCTCTACTTCGGCATCGTCCTCGGGCGTGAGCTGCGCGGCGTGGTCGAGGGGCGACAGGACCGCGAGGCCGCCGCCGCCAGCTACGCCGCGTTCCACGACCGTCACGAGTGGAAGTTCCGCTGGATGCTGCGGGCGCAGCGGCTGGTGCCGCGGGTGCCGCCGCGGGTGCTCGGGCCGCTGATCCGGCTGATGGGGCGCAAGCGCTTCGTCGACTGGTCCTTCGGCCACTACCTGCGGATCGCCCCGCCCGACCTCGCCTGGGAGCCGCCTCCCGGGCGCGGTGGCTCAGCGCACGACGAGAACGGTGCCGGCGAGCAGCAGCGCGACGCCGACCAGCCGCTCGGGCGTCAGCGCGACCTCGTCGAGGCCGAATAGGCCGAGCCGGTCGATCGCGACCGAGGCGGTCAGCTGCGCGGCGACGGTCAGCGCCGCGACACCGCCGGCGCCGATCGTCGAGACGGCGATCAGCGCGTTCGTCACGTAGAGGGCGCCGAGCAGCCCGCCGAGCAGGTAGTACCAGCTGACGTCGAAAGTGTTGCCGAGGCCACCCGCCTTGCCGCTCAGGACGACGATGGCGGCGAGCGCCACGGTGCCGATCACGAAGGAGACCAGCGCCGCCGCCAGGTTGCCGGTCGCCCGGCCCAGCTCGGCGTTTATCGGGGCCTGCAGGGCGATCAGGCCGCCGGCCACGGCGGTCAGCAGGATGGCGACCCCTCGGTCCATGGCGGCCATCCTCTCAGGCGACCTGGCGGCCACGGCCGCGAGTGGGCGTGATTCCCGGCGAGCGGGCGTGTTCATCATTGAGAGATGCCGTTGCCCGCCCACGGACTCGCCCCTCGCCTGATCGCCGGCCCGACGCTGCGCATGCAGTCCGACCGCCGGCTGGTGAGGCTGGTGCGCGAAGGCTACGAGACCGCCTTCGAGGAGATCGTCCGCCGCTACGGGAGGCCTCTCGGTCGCTACGCGGCGGCGATCGTCGGCTCGCGCTCCGAGGACGTCACCCAGGACGCCTTCTCCAAGGCTCTGCTGGCGCTGCGCCGCGACGACGCCGAGATCGAGCTGCGGCCGTGGCTCTACCGGATCGTCCGCAACACGGCGCTCAACGACCTGCGCGATCGGCCGCCGGCGCCAGCCGAGCTGGCCGAGGCGATCGCGGGCGGCGAGAGCCCGACCGAGAGGGTCGAGCAGCGCGAAGAGCTGACCGCACTGATGGAGCGGCTGCGCGCCCTGCCGGAGGCGCAGCGGGCGGCGATCGTGATGCGCGAGTTGGAAGGCCTCAGCCACGACGAGATCGCCGCCGCGCTCGGGATGAGCGGAGGCGCGGCGCGCCAGGCGATCTACCGCGCGCGCCGCGCACTGCGCGACGCGGCCGGGATGCTGGTGCCGCTGCCGTTGCTGAAGGCGGCGCTGGCGGCCGACAGCCCTGCCGCGGCCGAAGCGGCTGGCGGCGCGATCGGCGTGGCGGGGGCGGGGATGGCCGTGAAGGCGACCGCGGCAACCGTGCTCGTGGCGGGGACCGTCGGCGCTGGCGTCGCCCTGCGGGACGAGACCGAGCGGCGGGACCGAGGGCCGCAGGCGCAGACCAGGACCGTGGCGAGGGAAGCCGCGCGTCCCGTGAACCCGGCACCGGTGGGGACCTCGATCGAGGAGCCTTCGAGCGGCGAGGGGTCGAGCAGCTCCGGGCCGGGCGGCGGCGGGAGCGGCGGGAGCGGGTCCAGCGGCAGCAGTCCCGAAAGCGGCCCAGGCGGTGCGGTCGAGCACGAGGAGAACGAGGGGCCGTCGGATCGCTCCGGCCCGTCGAGGGAGACCGAACCGGTGGTCGAGGACGAGACCGAACCAGTCGAGGTCGAGGATCTCGGGGACAGCTCGGGTCCAGGCGAAAGCTTCGGCTCAGGCAGCAACTCCGGCTCCGGCAGCCTCAGCTCCGGAACGAGCGAATCCGGCTCCAGCAGCTCCGGCTCGATCGAAGACAGCTCCGGCTCCAGCGGGTCGGAATCCAGCGGCAGCGACGACCACTAGCGAGACCGGCGCGCCTACTTCGCGTCGAGCCAGTCGGCGCCGACGCCGACGTCAACCTCTAGCGCGGGGTCGAGCTCGTAGGCACGGCACATCTCGCGGCGCACCAGGGTCGTCGCCTCCTCCATCTCCCCCGGCGGCCCCTCGAAGAGGAGCTCGTCGTGGATCTGCAGGACGAGCCGCGTCTCCATGCCCGACTCGCGGAGAGCGGCGTGGCAGCGCACCATCGCGACCTTGATGATGTCGGCGGCCGTCCCCTGGATCACGGTGTTTACCGCCAGCCGCTCGCCGAGGCGGCGCGTGTTGGGGTTGCCCGAGCGCAGCTCGGGTATCGACCGGCGCCGGCCCATCAGCGTCGTCACGAATCCCTCCTCCTGCGCCCGCTCGATCGTCTGCTCGCGGAAGGCGCGCACGGCCGGGAACCGCTCCAGGTAGCGGGCGACGAATTCCTCGCCCTCCTTGCGCGGGATGTTGAGCCGATCGGCGAGGCCGAAGCCGGTGAGGCCGTAGACGATGCCGAAGTTGACCATCTTCGCCTTCGAGCGCTGGCCGACGTCGACGTCGTCGCGCTCGATCTCGAAGACCTCGGCGGCGGTCGCGGCGTGGACGTCTTCGCCTTTCGCGAAGACGTCTTTCAGGACTCCCTCGTCGGCGACGTGGGCGAGGACGCGCAGCTCGACCTGGCTGTAGTCGGCGGAGAGCAGCTGAGCGCCGTCCTCGGCGACGAAGCAGGCCCGCACGGGGCGGCCGATCTCGGTGCGGATCGGGATGTTCTGCAGGTTGGGGTTGGTGCTGGACAGCCGGCCCGTCGTCGTCGAGGCCTGGTTGAACGTGGTGTGGACGCGACCCGTCTGCGGGTCGATCAGGTCGGGCAGGGTGTCGAGGTAGGTGCTCTTCAGCTTGGTCAGCTCCCGCCACTGCTCGATCTTCTCGACGATCGGGTGCTCGTCGCGGATCTGGGCGAGGACGCGGGCGTCGGTCGAGAAGCCGGTTTTCCCGCGCCGCTTGCGCGTCAAGCCGAGCTTCTCGAAGAGGACGCGGCCGACCTGCTGGGGCGAGCCGATCGTGAACTCCTCCTCGGCCAGCTCGAAGATCTCCTTTTCGAGCGTCGCGATCCGCTCGCCGAATCCGGCGCCGACCTCGGCGAGGCGGACGGCGTTGAGCTTCAGCCCCTCCCGCTCCATCGCGGCGAGCACGTGGACGAGCGGCAGCTCGACGTCGCGCAGCAGCGGCGTCAGCTCCAGCTCGTCGAGCCGCGGCCGCTGCGCCTCGGCCAGGGCGGCGACGAGCCGCGCTTCCTCGGCCGGGTCGAGGCCCGCCTCCACCTCCTCGCCAAGCGCCAGCTGCCCATCCTCCTCGTCGCTTTCGGCGGCGGCCTTGGCGGCGACGGTCTGGGCGAGGCCGATGCCCGCATCGGCGGCAAGCTCGACCAGGTCGTAGGTGCGCCGCTGCGGCTCGAGCAGGTAGGCGGCGAGCACCGTGTCGTGCTCCAGCTCGACCTCGACTCCTTCGCGGGCGGCGGCGGCCAGCAGTCCGTGGCGACCGCCGCCGAGCGACTTGGCGTCGTGGGCGACGAGCGGCTTTCCGGCCAGGCCGGCGGCGAGCTCGCCGAGCGACGCGGAGCCCCTGAGGACCCGCTCGCCGTCGTCGGCCGCCCATAGCTCGCCGGCGACGGCCACCGCGACGGGGCCGTCGCCGAGATCGGCGGGCGAGCCCTCGGCCGCCTCGACCTCCAGCTCGGTCTCGACGCTGCGCCCGGGAACCGCCTCGCCCTCCGGCAGGCCCTCTTCGAGCCGTTCCATCACGGCGCGCAGCTCGAACTCGCGCATGAACTCACGCAGTGCGGCGCGGTCCGGCACCGCCGACATCACCTCCCGCAAGTCGACGCCGGTCTCGATCTCGCAGTCGAGCGTCGCCAGCTGCTTGGAAATGCGCGCGTCGTCGGCGTGCTCGACGAGGTTCTGCTTGCGCTTGGCGCCGGAGATCTCGTCGACGCTGGCGAGCACCTGCTCCAGCGAGCCGAACCGCTGCAGGAGCTGGGCGGCCGTCTTGTCGCCGATGCCGGGGACGCCGGGGATGTTGTCGGAGGTGTCGCCTTTGAGACCGATCAGGTCGGTGACCAGCTCGGGCGGCACGCCGTAGCGCTCGACCACGCCGTCTCGGTCGTAGACCTTGGTGTCGGTGACGCCGCGCGAGGTGGTCATCACGCGGATGCCGTCTTCGACCAGCTGGTAGACGTCGCGGTCGCCGGAGACGACCATCACCGGGATGCCCTGGTCGCGGGCGCGGCGGGCGAGGGTCCCGATCACGTCGTCGGCCTCGTATCCGTCGACCTTGACGTTGGTGTAGCCGAAGGCGTCGACCAGCGGCATCAGGTGGGGCCACTGCTCGGCGAGCAGGTCGGGGCGGGACGGGCGGTGAGCCTTGTAGAGGTCATAGGTCTTCTCGCGGCCCGACATCCCGGCGTCCCAGGCGACGACGACCCCGGCCGGCTTGTGCTCGACGACGATTTTCACCAGCATCGAGGCGAGGCCGTAGATCGCGTTGGTCGGCCGCCCGTCGCTGGTCCCGATCGACTCCGGGAGGGCGAAGAAGGCGCGGTAGGCGAGCGAGTTGCCGTCGAGGAGGAAGAGCTCTCCGGTCTTCTCAGCGGCGCCCGCCTTCGCCTTCGCTTTCTCGGTCGTCGGCATCGCGGTCAACTCTAAGGGCAGCGACCAGCGTCCCCGCGACCCGCTCCGGCTCCTCGTTCAGCTGCTTTTCGGAGAAGCGCACGACCTCGTAGCCGGCGGTCCGCAGGCGCAGGTCCCGGTCGCGGTCGTCCTGGAAGGCGATGCGCCCGCGGTGGTACCGGTAGCTGTCCGTTTCGACGACGAGGCGGCGGTCGCGCCAGAGGAAGTCGACGAGGTCCCGGCCGATCGGGACGTTGACCTCGGGCGTCGGCAGCCGGTGGAGGCGGCAGAGGCGCAGGAAGTCGCCCTCGAGGTCGCTGCGCGTGCGATCGCCCTTGACTTCGTCGCCGAGCGGAAGGCCGAACACCTCGGCCTGGCGAGTCGCGCGACGCAGCTCTTTCTCGGAAGCCCTGCGCCCCAGGTCCGAAAGCGTTCGGGCTGGCGTCGTGACGGGGATGCCGTCGCAGAGCGTCACATCGGCGGGCAAGAGGGTGAGGGACCGATGCAGGCGGATTCCGGAGCGGTTGCGCTTCCCGCCGTTGCCTGGGACTGAGACGTCAACCGGGGCCTCCCGTGCCGTCAGCAGGCCCCACAGCTCGGCGGCGCTGCGATGACTGATCGCCGCACCCCAGCGATCCAACGGCTTCCCGGCGCGCGACGGCCCGCCTCCGGCCGCAAGCACCGCGGCCATCCACCACCCCTCGCGCGGAATCGCCGTATGGCCAACCGCGTAGACGCCACGATGGACTCGATGCAGTCGACCGGTGCGCGTCCGATGAAGTACGTCATCCCTGGTCAGATGGGCCGCCCGCAGTTGATCGACCGAGACCACGCCGTGCTGCCGGCGAGCCAAGCGCGCAACCTCGAGGTCTCTTTTCCCTGCCTGCCTGGCGCGATAGTCGGACATATTCCGACTAAGGCGCCAGACACCGCGGACTCGCCCCCTCCGTGGCTACTTCGGCGGCAAGGAAGACGCGTAATCCGTGCCCGCATCGACCCAGGCGGCGAGGTCCTCGTCGGAGGCAGTGCCCTCGGCGTCGACGAAGACCATGTTCCTCGCCGGGCGGCCGGTGAAGTCCATCGGGCGGACGTGGGGCTCGGCGAGGGCGCGCTCGGCGTCCTCGGGGTCGAGGCGGACCATCAGGTCGTCGCCGACGATGCCCACCGCCATGTTGCCGGCGACCATGAAGGCGATGCCGCCGAACATGCGGCGCTCGCTGAGGTCGGCGCGACCGGCCAGCGCCTCGCGCACCCGCTCGGCGAGCGGCTCATCGAACGCCATGCAGAAGCCCTATCCCGGGGACGAAGCGACCGACGCGGGCGGCGTACCGGGCGTACGAGGCGCCGTGGGCGCGAAGCAGGAACGGCTCCTCGACCACTCGAACCTGCAGCTCCAGCGCCAGGCCGAGGCCAGCCAGGGCGATCAGCGCAACCGGGCTCGGGACCATCAGCGCCAAGCCGAGCACCGTCGGGATCATCGCGCTGTAGATCGGGTTGCGGACCAGCGCGAAGAGACCGTCGGTGACCAGCTCGGTGCGCTCTTCCGATTCGACGCCGATGCGCCACGAGTCGCCCATCGCCAGCTGCGCGACGAAGGTGCCGACGATTCCGGCCGCGGCGAGGGCGACCCCCGTCGCGTGGGCAACCACGCCGTCGAGCGCCCCGACCGGCTCGCTGGCGCCGAGCAGAGCCAGCAAGGGCGCCGCGGCGGCGGTAAGTAGAGAAGCGACGAAGAGGGCACCTGCCAGCCACTCCAGCGGCGCCGCGTCGCGATCGAGGCCGCGCACGCCGGTCGAGCCGGTGCGGCGCACCTGCACCACGACCCGCACGCCGAAGGCGAGGGCGAGCCAGACGGCGTAGAGAGCGAGGGCGGCGACCTCCATACGGCGACGATCTTAGGCGCGAGCAGGCAAAAGGGGCGAATCTGATTCGATAGCCGGCCGATGGCCGTAAGCGCCCAGTACAGCGTCACGATCCGGGTCGAGCTCGACGCCCGCCAGGAGCCCCTGGGCAAACTGACCGCGGCGATTGCCGAGGCGGGTGGCCAGCTGCAGGGCGTCGACCTGGTCCCCGGCGCCGGCAGCGAGGGCAAACGGGTGCGCGAGTTCACGATCGACGCCCAGGACCGTCCCCACTGGGAGCGCATCCTGCGGGCGATCGGCTCGACCCGCGGCGCCAAGGTGCTCGACTACGTCGACCGCACCCTGCAGATGCACCGCGGCGGCAAGATCGAGATGCAGAACAAGTACCCGCTGAAGACCCGCGACGACCTCTCGATGGCCTACACGCCCGGCGTCGCCCGCGTCTGCGAGGACATCCACGCCGACCGCGCCAAAGCCTTCGAGTACACGATCAAGAAGAACACCGTCGCGGTGGTCTCCGACGGCTCCGCCGTGCTCGGCCTCGGCAACATCGGCCCGGAGGCGGCGATGCCGGTGATGGAGGGCAAGGCGATGCTCTTCAAGGAGTTCGCGGGCGTCGACGCCTTCCCGATCTGCCTCGACACCCAGGACGCCGACGAGATCGTCAAGGCCTGCGAGCTGATGGCGCCGACCTTCGGCGGCATCAACCTCGAGGACATCTCGGCGCCGCGCTGCTTCGAGATCGAGGACCGGCTGAAGGAGTCGCTCGACATCCCCGTCTTCCACGACGACCAGCACGGCACCGCCGTCGTCACCATGGCCGCCCTCTTCAACGCCCTGAAGATCGTCGGCAAGCCGATCGAGGAGCTGCGCGTGCTCGTGGTTGGCCTCGGAGCGGCGGGGGTAGCCGTCACCAAGATGATGCTCGCCTCCGGCGTCACCCACGTGGTCGGCTGCGACCGGCGCGGCGCCCTCTCGACCGAGCGCGAGGACTACCGGTCGGGCGAGATGAGCGGGATCAAGCGCTGGTACGCGGAGAGCTCCAACCCCGAGAAGCTGAGCGGACAGCCGGCCGACGTGATCGACGGCATGGACCTCTTCATCGGCCTCTCAGGGCCGGGGATCATCCCGGCCGACGCGCTGGGGCGGATGAACGACGACGCGATCGTCTTCGCGATGGCGAACCCCAACCCCGAGGTGATGCCCGAGGACGCCGCCCCGTACGTGCGGATCATGGCGACCGGACGCTCCGATTACCCGAACCAGATCAACAACGTCCTCTGCTTCCCCGGCATCTTCCGCGGCGCCCTCGACGCCGGCGCGCCGCACATCACCGAGGAGATGAAGCTGGCGGCGGCGCGGGGCATCGCCGAAGTCGTCACCGACGAGGACCTCTCCGAGGACTACATCATCCCCAGCGTCTTCAACCGCGACGTGGCGCCGAAGGTCGCGAAGGCGGTCGTCGAGGAGGCCAAGCGCGAGGGGATCGCCCGCTTCAGCGAGGAGACGGGCACCTTCTCGACCGTCGAGGTGGGATGACGGTGGCGGTTGGGCCGGCGGGAGGTCGTCGGCGGCGGTGAAGGTCCTCGTCACCGGTGCGAGCGGCTTCATCGGCTCGGCGCTCTGCGACGCGCTGCTCGAGCGGGGCGACACGGTCGTCGGCCTGACCCGCGACCCCGAGCGCGCCCGCCACGGCAATCCGGTGATCCTCTGGCATCCCTGGCAGCCGCACCTCGAACGGCCGCCGGCCGAGGCGTTCGAGGGGGTGGAAGGCGTCGTCAACCTGGTCGGCGAGCGGATCGACCAGCGCTGGAACGAGGAGTCGAAACGGCGGATCATGGAGAGCCGCCGCACGGGCACGCACAACCTGGTCGGGACGATCGCCGGCCTGGAGCGCAAGCCGAAGGTGCTGGTCAGCCAGGCGGCGATCGGCTACTACGGCGACCGTGGCGAGGAGGTCGTCGACGAGACGGACGAGCCCGGCGAGGGATTCGACTCCGAGGTGGTCGAGGAGTGGGAGAAGGCCGCGCACGAGGTCGAGCGCCACGGCGTGCGACTCGTCGTCGTGCGAACCGGTCATGTGCTGGACGCCCGCGGCGGCATGCTGGGCCGGATGCTGCCGCCGTTCAGGATGGGCGTCGGCGGGCCGCTGGCCGGGGGCGAACAGTACGTCTCCTGGATCCACATGGCGGACGAGGTGGCAATCCTGCTCTGGGCGCTCGACAACGACGAGGTGAGCGGCGCGATCAACGCGACGGCGCCCAACCCGGTGACGAACAAGGAGCTCTCGCGGGCACTGGGACGGGCGCTGAGCCGGCCGGCGGCGATGCCTGTGCCGGGGCTGACGCTCGACCTGATGTTCGGCCGTGAGTTCGGCAAGGTGCTGCGCGGCGGCCAGCGGGTGGTGCCGAAGCGGGCGCTGGAGCTGGGCTACGAGTTCAAGTACCCGGAGCTGGACAAGGCGCTGCGCAACCTGCTGTAGGAGAGCCGGGGGTCCCCCCGCTGGAACCCGCGCTCGGCCGCTCGCAGGGCGCCTGCCTCAGTGGCTCACAAGTTCCCGCGGGGGGACCCCCGGCTCTCCTCGCCCGAGTTCCTGCATCAACCTCCGCATGGAAGCGCTTCCAGAGCTCGTCGAGATGCGGGCGACGCCGGCCTCTTCGAGGATCGGCTCGGAGAAGCGGAGGGCCGTCCGGTCGCGGGTGCCGATGTAGGCGACGGCCGCCGAGTCCTCGGTAGCGCGCCGCGCGGCCGCCCCGATCGCGGCGAGCCGCGCGTCGCCGGCGCCGGCTTCGTCGGCGACGCAGACCGCGCGCAGGCGAAAGTCGCCCGCATGCCCGCCAGCCTCCGCGAGCGCCTGCCGCGCTTCCGCACACAGCGAGTCGCTGACGTAAACCGAGAGCGTCGCGTCCTCGGCCACCCCCTCCTCCCCACAGCCCGCCACCAACGCCAATAGAACAGACAAGCTCAGCACCAGTTGGACGAGGCGCAGGGAGGGGCGGGTGACCCCTCCACGAAGGCTCAAGGGACCACGCTCCGAACCCCCAGGGCGCTCCAGCTGCGCAACGGCCTTCGGGGAGGGGTCACCCGCCCCTCCCCCACCCCCACCCCTACCCAAAGAAGACCTCAGCCTCCCGATAAAGCTCCGGCGGCACCGTCTTCAGCTCAGCGATCGCTTCGCTCAGATCCACGAGATGGATCTCGGTCCCGCGCAGCGCGGTCATCTTGCCCCACTCCCCCGCCTCGACGGCGTCGATCGCGTGCAGGCCGAAGCGGGTCGCGAGGACGCGGTCGAAGGCGGTCGGGGTGCCGCCGCGCTGGACGTGCCCGAGCACCGTCGCCCGCGCCTCCTTGCCGGTGCGGCGTTCGATCTCCCCCTCCAGCCAGTGGGCGATGCCCCCGAGCCGAACGTGGCCGAACTCGTCGAGCTTGCCGTCCCGCGCCTCGGGGATGCCGCCGACCGGCTCGGCCCCCTCGGAGACGACGAGGATCGGCGCGAACTGGCTCTCGAAGCGGCGGCCGACGAACTCGCAGACCTTCTCCAGGTCGAACTGCTGCTCGGGGATGAGGATCACGTTGGCGCCGCCGGCGAGCCCGGCGTGGAAGGCGATCCAGCCGGCGTGGCGGCCCATCACCTCGGCGATCAGGACCCGGTGATGGCTGCCGGCCGTCGTGTGCAGCCGGTCGATCGCCTCCATCGCGATGTTGACCGCGGTGTCGAAGCCGAAGGTGTAGTCGGTCGCGCCGAGGTCGTTGTCGATCGTCTTCGGCACGCCGACGACCTTGACCCCGTGCTCCTCGTGCAGGCGCGAGGCGGCGCCCAGGGTGTCCTCGCCGCCGATCGCGATCAGGCCGTCGACGCCTTCGGCCGCGAGGTTGCCGAGCAGGCGCTCCGGCCCGTCCTCCTGCTTGAACGGGTTGGTCCGCGAGGTGCCGAGGATGGTGCCGCCCCGCGGCAGGATGCCGCGCACCTCGGGCACGCCGAGCGGCGCGCTGTCTCCCTCGAGCGGCCCGCGCCAGCCGTCGCGGTAGCCGACGAACTCGTGCCCGCACTGTTCGATGCCTTTGCGGACGATCGCCCGGATGACAGCGTTCAGGCCGGGACAGTCGCCACCTCCGGTGAGCAGCCCAATCCGCATGGAGCGCAGCTTAGCCCTGGCCGCGCGGCCGGCGACGCGATACGTTCGAGGAACCCGAGCGAAGAGGAGGAGCGATGAACGAGCCGGTCGATTTGCGAGCAGTCCGCGACGTCCAGCAGCGAACCTGGTCGGAGGGCGACTTCTCGATGGTCGCCGGGATCGTGATGATGGTCGCCGAGGAGCTGGTCGAAGCCCTCGACGTCCTCCCCGACGAGCGGGTGCTCGACGTCGCCTGTGGCAGCGGCAACGGCGCCTTGGCGGCGGCGCGGCGCGCCTGGGGCAACACCGTCGGCGCCGACTTCGTGCCGGCGCTGCTGGAGCGCGGCCGGGAGCGGGCCGCCGCCGAACGCCTCGACGTCGAGTTCGTCGAGGCCGACGCGACCGACCTCCCCTTCGGCGACGGCGAGTTCGACGTGGTCATGTCGATCTTCGGCGCGATGTTCGCCGCCGACCAGGAGAAGGCCGCGGCGGAGATGCTGCGGGCCTGCAAGCCGGGCGGCCGGATCGGGATGGCCAACTGGGTGCCCGACGGCGGCGTCGGCAAGATGTTCATGACGATTGCCAAGCACGCGCCACCGCCGCCCGGCGTCCCCTCGCCGCTGGTCTGGGGGACCGAGGAGGGCCTGCGCGAGCTGCTCGGCGACGGCGTCTCGGAGCTGCGCGTCGAGCGCCGCAAGGCGCGTCAGGCGTTCCGCTCCGCCGACCACTTCCTCGACTTCTTCCGCACCTACTTCGGGCCGACCAAGGTGGCGTTCGAACGGGTCGGGCCAGAGGGCGAAGCCGCTCTGGAAGCGGACTTCAGGGCCTACCTGGAAGAGAGCAACACGGCCGGCGACCGGGCGCTGATCCTCCAGCCGGAGTACCTGCAGGTGGTCGCTACTCGGGCTTGAGCGTCTGGCGGGCGACGCGGCCGGCGGCGCCGATGAAAAGCACGGTCAGGAAGACCATGCCGGCGATCGGGCCGCCCTGCCCGAGGGCGTAGGAGACGACGGCGGCCGCGATGGCCAGGAAGAGTGCGACGACGAGTCCCATGCGGCGCGCATCCTAGAGGAAGCGGCGGCCCGAGCGACGAGCGCGGAGCTATGCCTCGAGCGCCGCGCGCGAGTCACGCAGGAAAGCACCGACGGCCTCCGCCGCCCCCTCGGCCGAGCCCGCCTCTCCCGCGGCGCGGACGAGGCGGCTGCCGACGATCACCCCGTCGGCGATCTGACCGACCTGGCCCGCCTGCTCGGGCGTGCCGATCCCGAAGCCGACCGCGACCGGGACCTCGGCGTCCTCCTTGGTGGCCGCGACCAGCTCGGAGAGGTCGACCGGCAGCTCCTGGCGCTCGCCCGTCGTCCCGACGGTCGAGACGACGTAGACGAAGCCCTCAGCGACCGCGCAGATCGCGGCGCGCCGCTCGCGCGAGGTCGTCGGCGCGAGCAGCGGCACCAGCGCCAGGCCGGCGCCGGCGAGCGCGTCGCGGACCGCCTCCGCCTCGTCGAGCGGCAGGTCGGGGACGATCGCCCCGCTGGCGCCAGCGGCGGCGGCGCGCTCGGCGAACTCGGCGGCGCCGCCCTGGGCGAGGACCATGTTGGCGTAGACCATGAGGACGATCGGCAGGCGCTCGGCGACGCTCGCGCAGACCTCCAGCGCCGTCTCCAGGGTGGTCCCCTGTTCCAGCGCGGCGGTCGCGGCGGTGTGGATCGTCGGCCCGTCGGCCAGGGGATCCGAGAAAGGCACCCCCAGCTCGATCAGGTCGGCGCCGGCGTCGGCGTAGGCGGCGGCGACCGCCAGCGACGCCTCGCGGTCGGGATAGCCGGCCATCATGTAGGGCATCAGCGCGGCGCGGCCCTCGGCCTTGGCAGCCGCGAACGCCTCGGCGATCTTCGCCGCGCCGGTGACCGTCGCCTCAGTCACCCGTCCGCTCCACGACCTCAGCCATGTCCTTGTCGCCGCGCCCGCTGAGACAGAGCACGTCGTAGCTCTCGCCGCCGCCGTTCTCGAGCAGCCAGGCGATCGCGTGCGAGGACTCGAGTGCCGGGATGATGCCCTCCAGCTTCGCCAGCTCCGCGAAGGCCGCGAGGGCTTGGGCGTCGGTGACCGCCACGTACTTCGCTCGCCCGGTGTCGCGCAGGTGGGCGTGCTCGGGGCCGACGCCCGGGTAGTCGAGCCCGGCCGAAACCGAGTGCGCCTCGAGGATCTGGCCTTCGGCGTCGGCGATGATCGAGGAGAGCGAGCCGTGCAGGACGCCGGTCGTCCCCGCTCCCAGCGAGGCGCCGTGGCGACCCGTGTCGAGCCCCTCGCCCGCCGCCTCGACGCCGATCAGCTCGACGCCCTCGTCCTCGACGAACGGCGTGAAGATCCCGATCGAGTTGGAGCCGCCGCCGACGCAGGCGATCACGCGCGCCGGCAGCGCGCCCTCGAAGCCGAGCGCCTGCTCGCGCGCCTCTTCGCCGATCACCCGCTGCAGGTCGCGGACCAGCGCCGGGAAGGGCGCCGGCCCGACCGCGGAGCCGATCGCGTAGTGGGTCGTCTCGACGTTGGCGACCCAGTCGCGGATCGCGGCGCTGACCGCCTCCTTGAGCGTGCGCGCGCCCGCCTCGACCGGCGCCACCTCGGCGCCGAGCAGCTTCATCCGCTCGACGTTGGGCGCCTGGCGACGGATGTCCTCGCTGCCCATGTAGACGACGCACTCGAGGTCGAGCAGGGCGCAGGCGGTGGCGATCGCGACGCCGTGCTGGCCGGCGCCGGTCTCGGCGATCACCCGCGGCTTGCCCATTCGCTTGGCGAGCAGGGCCTGGCCGACCGCGTTGTTGATCTTGTGCGAGCCGGTGTGGGCGAGGTCCTCGCGCTTCAGGTAGACGCGCCGTCCGGCCCGCTCGGAGAGCCGCTCGGCAAGGTAGAGCGGCGTCGGGCGGCCGATGAAGTCGCGCTGGAGCGCTTCGAGCTGGGTCGCGAAGGCCTCGTCGTCGCGGGCCTCGCCCCAGGCCGCGGTCAGCTCGTCGAGCGCCGCGATCAGCGTCTCGGGGACGTAGCGGCCGCCGTAGGGGCCGAATCTCTGCTCGACGACGCTCACGGAGAAGAGACGCTAGCGCCCTTGGCGGCCTCGAAGAACGCCTGCATCGCGGCGTGGTCCTTGCGGCCCGGCTCGGCCTCGACGCCGCTGGCGACGTCGACCGCGTAGGGGTGGGTGACCGCGATCGCCTCGGCGACGTTGTCGGGGCGCAGGCCGCCGGCGACGATCGCCGGCACCTCCGAGCGCCGCTCGCGCAGCAGGCCCCAGTCGAAGCTCTCGCCGGTTCCGCCCCAGAGGCCGCGGGCGCGCCGGTCGAAGAGGTGGAAGTCGGTCCGGAACGCCTCCGCCGCCTGGATCTCCTCGATGCTGGAGACGTGCACCGCCTTGACGACCTTGACGCCGGTGCGCCGCTTCACCTCGGCGCAGAAGGACGGGCCCTCTTCGCCGTTCAGCTGCACCATCGTCAGCCCCTCGTCCTCGACGGCCATCGCGACCTCGTCCAGCTCGGGATTGACGAAGACTCCGACCACCTCGCACTTGCGCCGGAAGGCGGCCGCGATCCGCGCAGCCTCGGCCGGTTCGACCGAGCGCGGGCTCTCCAGGGTGTGGATCAGCCCGATCGCCCAGGCGCCGAGCCGCACCGCCTCGGCGGCGTCGTCGAGATTCGTGATCCCGCAGATCTTCACGCGCATAGGCCCAGGGTACGGAAGGGCCGCGCGGACGAGGATCCCCCTCCGGGCGACGGGACCCGCCCGCCGAGCCCTACCGCGACGGCGGGCCGACCGGCCCCGACTGCGTATCTTCGGCCGAGTCCGGCCGCACGCCGAGCTTGACGGTCACGTCCTTGGTTCCGCCGCCGCGACGGACGGTCAAAGTCATCTCATCGCCGGGGGCGGCCTCGTTGACGGCGTCGATCACGTCTTCCATGCCCTCGATCGGCCGCCCGTCGACCTCCGTGACGATGTCGCCGCCGAGCCGGATGTTGGCGCCTTCGATCGTCGCCGACGTGTCGCCGCCCTCGATCCCCGCCTTGTCGGCCGGGCCGCCCTCGACCACTTCGTCGACCAGGACGCCGTGGTCGACCGGCAGCTCCAGCGCCTCGGCGAGGTCGGGCGTGATCGTGCCGCCGCTGATGCCGATGTAGGCGTGCTCGACCTCGCCGCTCTCTTTCAGCTGCTCGACGACGTCGCGCGCCGTGTTGATCGGCACCGCGAAGCCGATGCCGACGTTGCCCTGGCCGCCGCCGGTCTGGATCTGCGAGTTGATCCCGATCACGCTGCCCGAGGAGTCGATCAGCGGTCCGCCCGAGTTGCCGGGATTGATCGCGGCGTCGGTCTGGATCACGTGGGAGATCGAGAAGCCGTTGGGGGCCTGGATCTGGCGCTGGAGCGCCGAGACGATCCCCGCCGTCACGGTTTTTTCGAGGCCGAACGGGTTGCCGATCGCCACGACCGGCTCGCCGACCGCGACGTGGGAGGAGTCGCCGAGAGTGAGCGGGTGCAATCGGTCGGAGGGGGCGTCGATCTCGAGCAGGGCGACGTCGGTGGCCGGGTCGCTGCCGACGATCTCGGCGTCGTAGGTCTCGTCCGAGGAGCCGAGCGTCACCTCGACTCGCTTCGCCCCCTCGACCACGTGGGCGTTCGTGACGACGTGGCCGTCGCGGTCGATCAGGAAGCCGGAGCCGGTCGCCGCGCCTTCCCCTTCTGGTTCGGGTTCGCCGAACGGGCTCAGGCCGGGGGCGGCTTCGGGGCCGAGCTCGGACTTGATGAAGGCGATGCCGTCGCCGGCGCGGCGGTAGATCTCGTTGACGAGGTTGACGTCCTCACCGTCGTCGCGAACCGAGATCGGCGCGGCCACCGGGGCCGTGACGGTGGTCGAGCCGCCGTCCTCGCCCTCGATCCAGCCGGCGGCGATCGCCAGCGTGAAGACGGCGCCGACGATGACGCCGCCGAGGGCCGCGGAGAGGAGGGAGCTCTGTCGGACGCGCTTCAAGGCAGGGGATGATGCCGGGCCTGCCCTAAGCCAGCCTAAAAATCGGCGGAGACACCTGCTCGCTGGTCGCTTCATGACCTTATGGGGTCATCAAACGACCAGCGAGGGGCTGATGCGGCGCTAGGGAAGGTTGTGCTCGCGGGTCTCGCCGTCGGCGCCGGTCAGCTCGCGCGCCAGCGCCTCGGGGTCGGCGGCGCTCATCAGCGCCTCGCCGATCAGCACGGCGTCGACGCCGACCCGCTCCAGCTCATCCATCTCCGCCCGCGTCGAGAAGCCGCTCTCGGCGACCACCGTCTTGCCGGCCGGCACGTCCGGCATCAGCTCGAAGGTCGTCGCCACGTCAACCACTCCCTGGTCGAGGTTGCGGTTGTTGATCCCGATCACGTCGGCGTCGATCCGCAGCGCCCGCTCCAGCTCCTCGGCGTCGTGGACCTCGACCAGGCAGTCGAGGTCGAGGCCGCGCGCCTCCTCGTAGAGGCGCCGCAGCTCGTCGTCGCCGAGGGCGCGGACGATCAGCAGCACCGCGTCGGCCCCGTAGACCGCCGCCTCGTAGAGCTGGTAGGGGTCGACGACGAAGTCCTTGCGCAGGATCGGCAGCCCGCAGGCCGCCCGCGCCGCGCTCAGGTCCTCCAGCGAGCCGCCGAAGTGGGTCGCGTCGGTGAGGACCGAGAGCGCCGCCGCGCCGCCGCGCTCGTAGGCCGCCACCTGCTCGGCGACCGCGGCGGCCGAGATCTCGCCGGCGCTCGGCGAGCGGCGCTTGAACTCGGCGATCACCGAGAGGCCGGCGCGGACCAGCGCCTCGTTGAAGAGACGGTCGCGCCCGCGCTCCGGGAGCCGCGACTCCAGGTCGGCCTGCGAGGCCTGGCCGCGGCGCTCCTCCACCCCTTCGCGCGCAGCGCCGATTAGCTGCTCGATCATTCCCACTTGAGTGCGCAAAGCCTAGTCGGTGGTGTCGTCGCCGAGGGCGGCGGTGGCGGCGATCAGGCGCTCGAGCAGCTCTCGTGCCGCGCCGCTGTCGACGGCGGCGGTCGCCTTCTCGACCCCCTCGGCGAGGCTGCCGGCGCGACCGCCGGCGTAGATCGCCGCGCCGGCGTTGAGCAGGACGAGGTCGCGGCGGGGGCCGCGCTCGCCCTCGAGGACGGCGCGGGACGCCGCGGCGTTCTCCTCGGGACTGCCGCCCGCGACCTCGCTCAGGTCCGCCTCCGCCAGGCCCAGCTCGCCGGGCTCGACGAACCACTCCTCGGTCCGCCCCTCGGCGACCTCGACCACCCGGGTGCGCGAGGAGATCGAGAGCTCGTCGAGGCCGTCCTCGGCGGCGACGACGAGGGCGCGGACGCTGCCGAGCCCGACCAGCGCCTCGGCGATCGTCTCCTGGTAGTGGCGGTCGGAGACGCCGAGCAGCTGGCGCCGGGCGCCGGCCGGATTGGTGAGCGGGCCGAGGAAGTTGAAGATCGTCCGCACGCCGAGCTCCTTGCGGACGGGGACGACGTGCGCCATCGCGGCGTGGTGGCGGGGGGCGAACATGAAGCCGAAGCCGACCTCCTCGATGCAGCGCCCGACCTGCTCCGGCGCCAGCTCGATGTTGACGCCGAGCGCCTCGAGCAGGTCGGCGGAGCCGCAGCGGCTGGTGTTGGAGCGGTTGCCGTGCTTGGCGACCGCGCAGCCGGCCGCGGCGGCGACCAGCGCCGCCGTGGTCGAGACGTTGAAGGTCGAGGGGCCGCCACCGGTGCCGGCGGTGTCGACCAGGTCGTCGCGGCTGGCGGTGACCGGAGTGGCGAGCGAGCGCATCGTCCGCGCCAGGCCGACCAGCTCGGGCACGGTCTCCCCCTTCGCCCGCAAAGCGATCAGGAAGGCGGCGGTCTGCACCTCGCCCGAGCGGCCCTCCATGATCTCGGCGAGCACCGCGGCGGCGTGGTCGGCGGTCAGGTGATCTCCCGCGCAGACCGCGTCGATCGCCCTGGTGACTACGTCGTTCGGCATCGGGTCAGCTTCCTCGTTCGGCATCGGGTCAGCTTCCGTCGCAGCCCAGGAAGTTCTCGAGCAGGTGCTTCCCGTGCGGGGTCAGCACCGACTCCGGGTGGAACTGGACGCCCTCGGCCGGCAGCTCGCGGTGGCGGGCGCCCATGATCACCTCGCCGAAGCGCGAGCTGACCTCCAGCTCGTCCGGCAGCTCGGGATCGGCGACCAGCGAGTGGTAGCGGCCGGCGACGAGCGGGCTCGGCAGGCCGGCGAAGATCGTGCGCCCGTCGTGCTCGACCTCGGCCTCCTTGCCGTGGATCGGCTCGCCCTGGACGGTGCGGCCGCCGAACGCCTCGACCAGGGACTGGTGGCCGAGGCAGACGCCCAGCACCGGCGTGCCAGCCTCGGCGAAGGCGCGGATCGCCTCGATCGAGATCCCGGCCTGGGCCGGCGTGCAGGGGCCGGGTGAGACGACGAGGCGGTCCGGGCCGCGCTCCAGCAGCTCCTCGACCGTCGCCTTGTCGTTGCGGACGACCTCGACCTCGGCCCCCAGCTCGCCCAGGTACTGGACGAGGTTGTAGGTGAAGCTGTCGTAGTTGTCGATGACCAGGACCTTCATC